>Ga0265330_10000317_pt1 | contig 34538 bp, 34 predicted proteins | sample 41919metaG_FD_202083 | JGI IMG/M metagenome (GOLD analysis project Ga0265330, IMG submission 202083) | Rhizosphere microbial communities from Carex aquatilis grown in University of Washington, Seatle, WA, United States - 4-19-19 metaG | ecosystem: Host-associated > Plants > Roots > Rhizosphere...
AACTCACTACTACCAATCTTCACTCGAGTGGATAGAATTACGGTTCGATACCGATAATTCACTCACTCACCTTTACTTTCATGATCAAGCACCTGATAAACTGCACGAAACAAATTCTACCAATCCTTTTATCAGTCGCGTTACGAAACAACTCGACGAATATTTTACCGGAAGTCGCAAAGAATTCGAATTACCACTCAGTTTGTCCGGTACTGATTTTCAACTGCGGGTTTGGAAAGAGCTACAAACAATCCCTTACGGTGTGACGATTTCTTACCGGGAGCTAACCGAGCGATGCGGCTTTCCCCGTACTGCGATACGTGCGGTTGGTGGCGCGAACGGTTCGAATCCAATCTCGATTATTGTTCCCTGCCATCGGGTTATCGGTGCGAATGGTGATTTAACGGGTTACGGCGGCGGTCTCGAACGAAAACGCGCCTTACTGGAATTGGAAGGGGTTCTCCTTCCCTTATAAATTTTGGTAGGACAGACATTCTTGTCTGTCCATCCGAATATCTACCAACATGAGGTAACCATGCCGAAACGCCTCCCTTCAAAATATGACAATGTTCTTCTCGACAAGACTACCAAGCCGAAAGAGAAGATGACACTGCTCGCGACAATGCTTCACTCGGAAAAAACCCTCACTTCGGATTTCTTTAATTTCTTTCAATCGGCGACTGATTCCGAACGCGGAACCTGCATGAGTGCGCTTACCATCATCGCGAAAGAACATCCAAAATTTCTCGTAAACCATATCGACTTCATAATCGAACAAATCAGCGCGAAAGCCCCACGCATCAAGTGGGAAGCGAGCGAATGCATTGCCGAGTTGGCACCCCACTACCCGGATAAAGTTGTGCTGGCGATACCGAGATTGATTAAGAACATGGGTGATGAGGGGACGGTGGCAAGGTGGTCGACTGCACGCGCACTCACTGAGATTGCGAAAGCGAATCCTGCGACACATTTGCAACTGCTTCCACTCTTCGAGAAAACGATTGTGAAAGAGGAGAATAACGGGGTGAGGAAGGTGTATGAGAAGGCGATGAAAAGTTTCAAGAAAAAGTGAGTTTGTTATTATGAATAAAAAAGGCGGTCATTCTGACCGCCTTTTTGGTTTTCGGAAAATTCTGAAGAGATTTTACTCTTCACTCTCAGCGTTACCACGGTTTTCCGCATATTTTTTGAATGCTTCCTTCCCCTCGGATTCCCACCATTCATCGTAGTGCTCCCAATCTCGGACCTCGTTACTTCCCTTGTAGCCGCGGTTATGCCATTCCCAATGGCGCGGTCGGCAACGTTCGCCCCAATGGCGGTGACGTGAATTGGAATAAGTTGCATGATGTTTGATCCCACCGAAAATCAACCGCGCGAGTATCATCAAACCGAATGCCTGAAGGTAGGTGATTGTCCCAAGATTGAATATGGACGGCATCAACCAATTCCAAAGCATCTGAACAAAAATTCCAAATAGAAGTGCAAATACTACTGCTAAAAAGACTCCTATTATGGCCCTCATAATGAAATGAGGAAAACTGTGGTGCGTTGGTTCAATCCGAATTGTTGTATTAGCCATATATTTCTCCTTTACCTGCTTTTCAAATCCTTTAAATCTATCTGTAAAGCTGCCACCGCGCGATGTTTTCGCGAAAGCAATGTGCCGATAGGCACCTCCCATGCTTCGGCAAGTTCGCGAAAAGTATAACCGCCGATTTCCGTCGCAACCCACACCGCCCGTTGGTTTGCTCCCAACTTGTCAAGCGCTGTGATGAGACGCTCGCGGGTATCCCACGAGTCAATCTCATCCTGCATATCGTATTTCGGTTCCAACGAAGAGGTTTCTGGTTTGTCGTGGGCATCCTTGCGAGTATCGTCGAGTGAAATCCCTTTCTTCTTTCTTCGCAGATAGTCGATAACCCGATTCTGAATGGAACTGTAAATGTAAGCACCGACGTTTTCGACTTGTTCGGAGATATCAATTTTGTCGAACAAATCCGTCATCATTCCGCTGACAAGATCCTCGACCTCCATCTCCGACAGGTCAGCATACTTTGCCCGGAATGACCGAACCAGTTTTTGGTACTGACTACTGAAGAAGCCGCTGACATCCTGTTTACGTTGCCGTTCAATCATGATGGCTGCTATTGTTTGTTATTCTATCGGTATGACGAACAAGGGTACCGGTTTATTGCATACCCGTAAAATAGCGATAAAAGAAGGGCGGTCACTGCTGACCGCCCGCTTTATTGTTACAACTATGAGGTTGCTTTGTCCGGCATAGCCGTCCTCGCAACGACCGACCTCAACTATTGTCGATTTGTGCTTTCTGCAGCTTGCCGCTGAAGTCGATGTACACCGTCTTCCATTCGGAGAAGAAGTCATATACCGTCCAGCCACCTTCGCGGTGACCGTTGCCGGTTTCCTTCACACCACCAAACGGCATGTGGGCTTCCGCGCCAATGGTCGCACTGTTTACATAGACGATACCGGCTTCGATATCGCGAACGGCAGTCATTGCCGCATTCACGTCCTGTGTGAAGATAGCAGATGAGAGGCCGTACACAGTATCATTGAGAATGGCAATTCCTTCTTCGAGGGTTTCGCATTTTATGACAGAAAGCACCGGGCCGAAGATTTCTTCCTGCTCAAGCCGCATTCCCGGTTTCACCCGGCTGAAAATCGTCGGCTTGTAGAACCAACCCTTGTCGAGGTCGCCACCGGTGGCAAACTCACCGCCGCATTCGAGTTTCGCTTTGTCTTCATTCATTCCGATGAGTGTATACTCGTGTACCGACGCGCGTTGCGCTTCGCTTACGCACGGCCCGACTTGATTTTTTTCATCGAGACCATCGCCAAGTTTCAGCGTATTTGCCGCATCGACAAGCATCTTGAGGAATTTGTCATGGATACCAGACTGGAGGATGATGCGCGACGTGGCGGTGCAACGCTGTCCGGTCGTACCGAACGCGCCCCACAATACTGCGTCGAGCGCATTATCGAGATCGGCGTCGTTCATCACGATGAGGGCATTTTTGCCGCCGAGTTCCAATGAAACGCGTTTCAAGGTTTTGCCGGCAAGTTCATTGATGCGCTTGCCAACGTCGCTGCCACCAGTAAAGCTGATTGCCGCCACCCGTGGATCGTTCACAATCGCATTACCGACGACCGAACCACCGCCATGGACGAGGTTGATGACACCTTTCGGTACACCGGCTTCCGCGAGAATTTTTACCAACTCGGTAGCGGTGCGGGGAGTATCGCTCGCTGGTTTGAAAACGACGCTGTTTCCGCAAACCAATGCCGGGAAGATTTTCCACGTCGGAATTGCCATCGGGAAATTCCACGGGGTAATGACGCCTACGACTCCTAACGGCTGACGCATTGACAAGTTGTACTTGTTCGGCAATTCGGAGGGGGCGTTGTGTCCGAACATACGGCGGGTTTCGCTGGCGGCATAGTATGCAGTATCGATTCCTTCTTGCACATCGCCGCGGGTCTCTTTCAGCACTTTCCCCATTTCACGGGTCATTTCGCGGGCAAGGAATTCTTTACGTTCGGTCATCAAATCGCCGACTTTCTTCAGAATATTGCCGCGCATCGGTGCGGGGACAAGCCGCCACGACTTTTGAGCTTCTTTGGCTGCGGTGATTGCTCGATCGACTTCTTCAAATCCGCTCTTAGGGAATGTCCCGATTAGTTCGGACCAATTGGCGGGATTGCGGTTTTCGAAGGTGGCGCCGCTTTTCGCGTCGCACCACTCGCCATTAATAAAGTTTTGAAATTTTTCTGCCACGAGTGAGTCTCCTTACTTGTATTGCGGCTTTTTTGGGTGGATGAAACAGTACTAAATTTGCGAAAATTCTTACGTTCCTGCAAATAAGCTGTTTTAACCTTGATAGCGCTATCTATCCGGGTCGGTCAGTTAAATTTTATGTTGGTATTTTCCGGTTTCGTCAACCGGAGCGGATTTAGCGTGAGTTCAATTTAGAATGAGTAACACACTGCTTACCACTTTTTCGTACATTAGGAACATAATTGAACATAAGGAGTAAGCCGATTAATGGCTGAATTTGAAGTACAGAAACTAACTAAGGAACAATATCCGCAGTGGGATGAGTTCGTTCGCAAACACCCTCGGGGAAGCATCTTTCTAACTACGGAATGGCTTTCACAATCGGAACTCCCGCTGGATGTGTATGCCGTATATGACAAAACGGAACAAATCCGCGGTGGTGTTGCTCTCATTACAATCAAACGATACGGCATCAGTTGTTTTAATACACCCCCATTAACTGCCCATTTTATGCCGCTAATAGCCGTTTCAGATAGAAAGAATTCTGCATCGGCGAATACCGAAGCATACAACATCACAGATATGTTGTTAGGAGCGATTCCCAGGATGGGACACACCGTATTCTATTTTACACCCGGCCACCACGATATTCTTCCTTATCATAAACGCGGATATAGTTTAAACGTAAGGTGCACACACGAGTTCAGCGGCACGGTAGATGAATTCAAAAAGAACTTTGCATCACGAAATGTGACGTATCTCAACACGCTATTAAAAAAAGTCGAAGAAAAAGAACTTGTCGTTGCTGTCGGTTCTGATGTCGATTCCGTATTACACTTGTGGTCTCAAACCGGCAAGAGCAGACAATTTAATTCGCAAACAGAGTTGTGTCGCAGGATGCTGTCAGCCAATCGAGCCAATGAAAGCTGGGTATCAGTGCTCATCACCGATAGGAGTGGAACTCCATTATCCGGTAGCATTCTCATTTTCGACAATACCCGGGCTTACAATGTTATCAATGGTTCGGTGGTTGCCGGCGAGGGATATCTGAAAAATGTCAACATGCTGACGATGTACACCGCAGTTCAATTTTGTAATGAACGAAACATTGTATTCGATTTCGAAGGTTCGATGCTTCCGGGAGTGCGAGATTTCTACCGGCAAATGGGCGGGACACAAGTGCCGGTTTACTCATTTCAGAAGTCAACATCGTTGATTTACTATCTTTTGCGCGTTTTCAATCAGTACTTCAAATTTGAACGGATTTAGTTTCTCATCTCATTTGGGAGGTCGGAATGGTAACGAAAGAACAATTGGAACACTGGTTAACTCAGCAAAATTACAGTAAACATACCGTAGGCGTGTTTGAGAACAGTAAAAGTGGAATGAAATACGAGATATTTGACGATCATTACCGCAAATTTCAGCACGACAAGAGCGGACACTGGTTGTTAATGGAAGTCACGACGTACGTCGACCTCTTTATCGAGAAAGATGGCGAAATAACCAACAAATGGCATCATGTAGTGGGTAAGAATCTGTCACCCTACTTCAAGTAGTATTATCAATTTATTCATTTTGATTGCAGAAGTAACGACCGCTGAAATAGCAAAAAGCTATTCAGGGAAATGGAGTGATTTGTATCACATAAAAACGAACCAAACCGTTGAAAAAAATGTAAAGAACTATGCAAACAACTTGCGGACAGCAATATATTCCTTGTAAGTTGTGTCGTTGAAGAGCAGAACTAATTCGCTGACTTGATTGTCCCGCGTTACTTTGATAACGCAGGTACTTTGTATCTATTGGATTTAATAGCAGAACAACAACTTAATCGATGCTAAAATCACCCAATATCATTGGTGCGCGTACTCCGAAACGGACCGGGCTTGAAGAAATTCAGGTTCCCCGCCTCGGAGAGAAGCTGATTTCGGAGCGGATAGCTTCTGCCGAGCAAGTAACGCATGCCCTTGAAATCCAGCGCCGGGAAGGCCCGAACCGTCGACGCTTAGGTGAAATTCTTGCGACCGATATGAATTGTGACCGAGATATGGTATTCCGGTCGATTTCCCAAATTTATGGTTTTCCCGAAGTCGATTTAAATGCAGAAGCTATCGACGAATACCGCATCAATTTTATTCGAAGTTATCTCGAAGCACTCGGCGCCGATTCCAGTAAACGATTACAACAAGCACTGCTCATCCCTTTTAAAATCGACTACTCGAAAAATGAAGCGGTTGTTTTCCTTACGGAAGACCCCACGGACCCGGCACTTAACCTCCTTTTATTCCAATTAAAAGTTACCAAGTACGAGTTATCGTATGCTCCCCGCAGGGAATTGGAAGCATTACTCAATAAAATTGAGACACCGCAAAACGAATTCCTTCAGCTAATCGAAGAAATCTCCGGTGATTATACACCACCGCCTCAGGAAGAAGAAGCGGAAGAAGAGGTCACACTCGACCTTGAGATGAACCGGTCGATTCTGACGAACTTGATAGAAGGATGTCTTGTCGAATCAGTGCGGCAGGGTGCAAGCGATATTCACATTCTACCACAACCGAACAACCGCACAGAATTCTGGTTCCGCGTCGATGGTAAACTCCGGTTATGGTATGCTCAGGAAAATTTCAAACCGGAAACTATCTCGGCGGTTGTAAAAGACCGTACCCGTAATGTTGACCGGTTCATTTGGGATGCTTCGCAAGACGGATTTATTCAACGCCAAATCGATAATGCGATTATCCGTTTCCGTGTAAGTATCATGCCGATTGTATCGCAGGACTTCCGGCGAAAATATGAATCCATCGTCATCCGTATTCTTGATGACCGTAAAGTGCTTACCGACTTGACAAAATTAGGATTTCACGATCAAGCGAAACGTGATTTTGTCCGGGCAATCAACAAACCGCAAGGCATGGTCATTCTTACCGGCCCTACCGGATCCGGGAAATCCACCACATTGCTCGCTGCATTGTATCAGGTTATCACTCCGGAAAAGAATACATTGACTGTTGAAGACCCTGTCGAGTATATGATTCGCGGTGCACGGCAATTAAAGTTATCAAATTCAATGGATTTCGAAGGTGCCATTCGCGGTATCTTGCGCCACGACCCCGATATCGTAATGGTCGGTGAAATGCGCGATAAAATGACGGCGGATATTGCCATTAAGTTGGCAAATACCGGTCATTTAACGTTTTCGACTTTGCACACGAATGACGCGCCCAGCGCGGTTTCCCGTCTTTACAAAATGGGCATCGAACCGTTTTTAATTGCAACGGCTATGAATATCATCGTCGCCCAACGACTATTACGGACGCTTTGCAAGAACTGCAAACGACCAACCGATGTATATGACCATACCGCGGCGAAGTTACTTGGCTTTACCGATGAAGAACTTGACGATTTGCACTTTTTCGAAGCGGTCGGTTGTGATCAATGCAACAATGGTTACAAAGGCCGGGCGGCAATCCATGAAGCGTTATTCTTTTCGAAAGAAGTCAAGCATTTAATTCTACATAGTAAAACCGATATCGACGAAGAAGGACTCCGTAATCTTGCTGTAAGTCAAGGGATGTTAACGTTGCGGGCAAGCGGTAGGGAACGCATAAAGCAAGGGGTAACGACAATTGAAGAAGTGGTCGCGACGACCACGGAGGATTAATGGCGCGTGAACGTGGCTACGCTTTGGAACAACTTGCGTCCTTAACAAATTTACCGACATTACCAAGCGTTCTTTACGAAATACTTGCAGCATTACAAGATCCAAATGTCGATTTCGATTCGTTAAAAAAAATTGTTTATCGAGATCCGGCGCTGGTATCAAGAATTTTGAGGATTGCAAATAGTTCTTATTTCGGTAGACGTCATCCCACAAGCTCTTTGGAAACAGCCTTTTTTACACTGGGATTAAACGAAGTTATTGCTATCGTTTCCAGCGTCGGTGTGGTGAACGCGTTTGCGCACATTGGAAGCCGGTCGTTCGACCGTCGGGTACTTTGGCGGCACAGTTTAATGACCGGATTGACATCCAGATTGCTCAGCAGGAAACTGGATTTGCAACAACAAACGTTAGGCGAAGAATTCATTGCCGGTTTACTTCATGATCTTGGCCATATAATTATTTTGGAATACTTCCCGGAAGAATTCGGCACTATCATCGATGGTATCAACGAAGGAAGTAATCCAAGTGAGTTGGAGCGAATGATTTTGGGTAATGACCATTCGGAAATTTCCGGTTATATCGCAGAACGGTGGCGGTTTTCACCTTCGTTGGCGGAAGCGTTACGGTGGCACCATTTGCCGGAAAAAAGTACGATTTGTCCACCATTGACGCGGGTAGTTCATTTTGCTGATAGGATGTGCAGCTGGCGTGAGATGGATGAACGGAAAATTACCCCTTCGACGCCGATGGAACGACCGGAAGTGTTGAAAATTATTTTCCCGGATGCAACCGATTCGGGGCTGCAGGGATTTGCAGAACAACTCGGTAATTTACCGGATGAATTCCACAAACTTGAAGTATTGTCAGAGGATATGTTATGAGTCCGGCATCGTTGCTAAAAATTCTTGTAGTCGATGACGACGTCGAAGTCACCGATTATTTGAGCGCGACTTTGCGGGAACTCGAGTTTGAAGTTAATGTCGCAAACACAGGTGAGCAGGCACTATCGCAGTTAAATGAAATCAATTTCGATTTGGTCATAACCGATTTGGTCATGCCCGGTATGAGCGGATTCGATTTGATGACTGAATTACATTCCCGATTTAGTTCTATTCCCATTATCGTGCTATCGGGACACGACAGCCGTGATATGATGCGTGAAGCCATGAAACACGGCGCTTACGATTTTCTTGCGAAACCGCTTTCACTCGAAGAGTTGAAAGTAACGGTTCGAAATGCGCTTGAAAACCAACGTTCTACAACCGAGAAAAAACGCGCGGAAGCCGATTTAGAGAAATTGCGCTCGTTTATCGGTGCGATAGAATCGCGGAAATCTCAACCCGATCCATTCTTACCTAAAATTTTCCGGGGGTGGCGCCGCGACGAATACATGGCGATACGCATGTTGGGAAAAGAGACAGCGGTTCCGCTTGGCACCGAGATTAGTTGGGATTCTGCAAATGAATCAGGACTGATTATCGTGCAGTCGGGGCGGTTTTCTGTGGAACGCGGCGGTTACAATATCATGCTTTTGTTTGCAGGCGATTCATGGGGTGCACCATCGATAATAAATTTTTCGATGCGACCGGTGAAATTGGTAGCAGAGACAGAAACGCGTATTGTTCGAATACCCCTTCAGGAAATTCTGGCGTTTTTCCGTCAACATGAAGAGCGGTTATTTAAGATTTTTGTATTGAACGTAGTCTATACGGTTGGTGAATGGCTTGAGATTTCTTTCGACCGTGTTGTAAAACAGAACATATACACTGGCGGTAGTTCTACGATTACCCGGTAATACTTTATGTGTTACCAAACGACCTAATACCGAAACCATACTTACCGGTGTTCTACGACGAACGAGAGTAAGAAGGAGGCAGTATGATCCTGACGAGTAAGAAAACAGTTTACGCAGTAGTACTTTTTGTACTGTTATTTGCACTCGCACCGTCGGTGATTGCACAGACTCAACCACGGCCCGAATGGACTGGTGGTGGCGCTCCCGATGAAAAAATCTCATTGTCCGAGACTTTAATGCTTGAGCAGGCATTAAAACTCATCAACGACATTACTCTCAAGGAGAAGAAGGTCATCATCGACAATTCCGGCAAGACGATGAAAATCGGTGTGGAAATCGTCAACTTACCCTGGCGAAGGGCACTTGATCTGATTTGCAGCAAAAACCACTTGGAATACGAAGAAGGTTCAAATTACATCCGGGTATTTGACCCGAATGTAAAAGATGCTGCGGCGGGGAAAGATGTCGATTTAATCGATATTAACAGCCGGGAAGTGAATATCGAAGCAATCTTTTTCGAAGCGGATCGCAGTACGTTACGCGAACTTGGAGTGAACTGGAGTATGATTCAACAGGGTCAGGTACCAGTAAATATCCTGCAAAACACCGACTCGAACGTTACCAACAACAACGTTTTCTCTATTTCCACTTCGAAAAAAATAAACAATACCATGTCGGTAGCTGGCATAGTCAAAACATTCCAGGACAATGGTAAAGGTACGATTATCGCGAATCCACAGATTCGGGTTCGAGCCGGGAAAACCGGTTATGTTCAGGTCGGACAGGATTTCTCGATAAAAACTCGTGACTTCGCGGGAAATACCATCGACAACTTTGTTTCCGCAGGTACGATTTTACAGGTCACTCCGACAGTACTCACGGATAACGATTTAACATTTGTCCACCTTAAACTGGATGTCGAACGTTCCACCGGAAGCGTTAACACACTTACTACTACCATCGACAAAACAAAAGCCAGTACTTCATTATTGTTGCTTCCGGGTGAGGAAGCTGCAATTGGCGGCCTGACGACCAACGAAAGAAACCACATACGCATTGGTATACCTTTTCTCAAAGATCTACCATGGTGGGTACTCGGTATCCGCTACCTCGCCGGTTATGAGCGCATCGACGTAACTGAAAAGGAACTTGTAATCCTTCTTAAAGTCGACCTTGAACCTGATTTGAAAGCACGCATCAAGGATCTCCACGCTGCTCACAAATTACAGGAGACGATTAAGAGTAATGCTCAGCGATTTGACCAGATTCTAAAGGACTCGGATGACGGTTCAAAGTAATACTCTCACAGAGCTCATAATTCAATGAGTGTGATATTGGTCATAAATTTTTATTAAACCATTGTAAAATAGATGGCCATTAATCACACTTATCTCCGAGTATTTTTGTAGTCGGCTTGCTTTCCCCGCTCTTCCCTTGTATGTTGTCTATACGCTAATCGAATAAAGCGATTGCAACGAGTTTCGAATTAAAAAGCGGTACTTACCGCCATAACGAAAAAAGTTTCGTGGCTTAATCAGTCCATTGGCAAGTCCTTCGGCTGATAAGCCCTAATGTGAAGAAAAAAAACAAAGGAGAAACAGATGGGCCAGCAACAACTATTACTGATCGTACTCGGCGTTATCATTGTCGGTATCGCAGTAGTCGTCGGTATCAACCTGTTCAGCAGCAGCGCGAAACAGGCAAACGAAGATTCGATTACGCAAGAATGCCTCAGCATAATCAGTTCTTCGCAACAGTGGGTCCGCAAACCGCAAGTATTGGGTGGACCGGCAGTCCAAAACGATTACTCGAACTTCGATTTCCAGATTATTGGGAAACCGGTGGCAGCGGGTACATTGGTTTATACAAATGCGAATGGCGATCGCTATACGATTTCCGCCCGTGGCGTGAATACGTTCACACTTACGGCGTTAGGTCGTGAAGTTGTTACTGTCGTCTATACCGGTATTACTTCTTCGACGGTTCCAACACCGACTATTACCCGGTAATCCACTCTTTGGATTGGCATTGCAAGCTCATCATTCGATGAGCTTGCAACCCGAACCAATGTGTCAAGTAACACAAATGATAAAAAAGAAAAGATGTGTTATTAATCACTCCAATATAGTCAAGTAATTAATAATTAGATGCTCATTTATCACAAATATTTTTTAAAAATTGGTTGATGTCTTTGAAAAATACAATGAGAATTACGTAAGTTTTAACAAGCAACAAAATACAAAAAAGTTGTCACGAGTTTCGAAAAAGAACAGTATGACTGTTCAAAATTGAAAAAGTTTTCGCGGCTTAATCGGCAAGGTGCCGGTAAGCCCTAATGTCAAACAAAGGAGAAACAGATGGGCCAGCAACAACTATTACTGATCGTACTCGGCGTGATCATTGTCGGTATCGCCGTAGTCGTCGGTATCAATCTATTTGGCAGCAGTGCCAAACAAGCCAACGAAGACGCGATTGTGCAGGAATGCCTTAGCATAATCAGCTCTTCACAACAATGGGTTAAAAAACCGCAAGTATTAGGCGGTCCTGCAGTCCAAAACGACTATTCGAACTTTGATTTCCAGATTATCGGTAAACCGGTTGCCGCAGGTACTTTGGCTTGGACCAATGCAAATGGTGACCAATATACAATTTCCGCCCGCGGCGTGAACACCTTTACGTTGACTGCCGTAGGTCGTGAACTAGTAACTGCCGTTTATACCGGTATTACTTCGACAACCGTACCGACACCGACCATTACCCGGTAATAGGGTTTCTTACATTCTTGCACCCACGAGCCCGCCACGAGGCGGGCTTGTTTATTTTAGTATCGAGTTTGTAAAGAAGTAGTTGTGTTTTACTCACCGACCATATATTTAAATAATTGTTTATTAAAATCATACATATTCATCTCCACACTAAAATTACAATCCTCTCCGTTGCTTTGGGTCACTTGGAAATTTTTTATGTAAGCAACTCTGTATTTTGAAACTGTGCGAAAATTTGTATCATAAGCTGAATATTTTCGAAATACTTTGTTTTCTTAGCACAATAATCTGGCAGGTCGTTTAGAGTTGAGTCTTTGTGTAGTTGTCCGTGCAACTTGTTAACACGAATTCTAATAATGGGAAGTTATGGGTCAACAACAGTTATTACTCATCGTCATTGGAGTTATTATCGTCGGCATCGCAATCGTTGCGAGCTTGGCTGTGATACAGAGTAATGCTCGTCAACAAAATGAAGCTTTATTAATCCAAGAGTGCCTTGCAATTTCTAACTCGGCACAAAGCTGGGTACGTAGGCCTGTTGTGCTGGGAGGTCCTCAAACTCAAGGAGATTATACCGGACTCGATTTTTCCAAACTTGGTAAACAAGTTGCCGCTGGTACGGTGATATGGACAAATGTAAATGGCGATAGATACTGGATTATTGGTGGCGGTACGAATAATTTCTCACTCATCGCTTATGGAAGAGAGGGCGTTTGGGTAATCTATTTCAACATCGGATCCGAACAAATTCCGACACCCGAAATATTTCGTAGTTGGGGTACGAGTGGCTTAGGATAAGCAAACAGGAAGTTTTGGAAATACCGAAAGAGCCCATTTATCAACGGGCTCTTTTTTGTTACTTGGCAGTGTAGGTTAGAATCCTTTTGGGATGCCCGTCTTTATGGTCTGTTGCGCTCCGTTTATCAACACTTCTGTCACGACTTGATAATTGGGTAGCGCTCCGTAAGCAAGGCGGTAAGAACGGTAACCGGAAATAGAGCCGGCGATAACGGTTGCAAACTCTGCAATTTGTTCTTTGGTCAGAGCAGCTTCATGTTCGACCGGGAAGACTGTCTCGCCGAGGATATCAATGTAATGTTTAAATCCCTTTCGGAGTAAGGATACGTCGAATGATTTTGTTTCAAGTAGTCCGCGAGCTTGATGAAACAACAAAGCGTATTCCGGGTGTTCCGTAAAAAACATTTCATGGGCTTTCACCGTCGCTACAATACGGCGTTCGGTCGACCAGCTTGCATCGATAGTCGTCGAAAAAATCGATCGCAAAAGTTCGATGCCTTCCATCAGTAATGCATACACCAACTCGGTTTTCGACTCGAAATAATTGTAGAACGCCCCTTTCGCAACATCCGCACGCTCGGTTATGTCTTCGATTCGGGTAGCTGATATTCCTTTTTCATGAAACGACTCTAATGCCGCCTTCAAAAAAGCCGCACGCGTTTCTCTTTTTCTTCGCTCTCTTCTATTGTCCACCAATGACCTCAAGTCAACTTTGAATAATATAAGTTCATCCAAAGTTTACTGCAAATCTTCATAAGATGTTATTACCACTTATTATTTACAACATATTCTCAGCAGGGAAGAGAGGCGTGTCCATTCTTGACTTAAATTCAATTTCGAAATTTGAGCTACGAATGTACAGAAGTACTGTCTTATTAGACAGTGCAATAAGTTTTTGGAGAAGTAATCGGAAGACGGTAGCGAAAGAAAGTGTTGGATTGAGATTTATTTTGTTTGGAAGAGTCATATACAACAATGGAATGTGAAATCTCTTGGAGAATTACCGCTTATCTACTTATCAAATATTTCACTTCTTGTTCTTGAAGAAATTTTTCCGCTTCTGCACCATGCAACATTGCAAGTGTCGAAAGTATTCCCGCTTCGATGCTGGTACTGGCTAAAACGGTCACCGAGTGCGGTGCACCGACGACCGGCCAACCGGTTTTCGGATTCAAAATGTGGGGATAACGTATACCCTCTTTGAGAAGAAACCTTCGTGAATCACCGCTCGTTGCAACACCACCGAAACTTAATGATAACGTTCCGATGCTACCAATTCCGGTTGCCTTGGGATCATCGATGCCGATGCTCCAATTTTCACCATTCCTTCGAGGGCCGCTGATAAATAAATCACCACCGTAATTCACGACAAAGTTGGAAGATGTGTTTTTTCGTAGTAACACTGACGTTGTGTCGACTGCATACTCTTTCCCAATACCACCCAAATCGATTTCCATGCCGGGTAAAAGCTTAATTGTCGGACGTTTCCATTTCACTTTTTCCCAACCGATAAAAGAAAGTAATTCATTCACTGAAGCAAGAGTTGGTAAACGGTCGCTTCCATCAAATTTCCAAACGCGCCGCAAGATACCACTGGTGACATCAAACAGTCCGTCACTAATCTTCCAACACTCTTCCGCATAATCCAGTATCTTGGCGGTTTCTACATCTACCACAATTTCTTTGCCATCCGATGTATTTATTTCATGGATGACATTGTCGTCACGATACCGGCTGAATTTTTGTTCAATGCGATGTGCTTCGCTCTGTGCGATTTCTAATAGTTCAATTGCTTTTTGGTGCGGAACGTCGTCGACGAGAATCTCGCATGGACTTGCCATAGCGGAAAAAGCGCCGACCCAATAATTGTCCCGGTGAGTCAATACTGATTTAGTCGCGAGTGACTCATTGACTGTCATATTAGAAGTTCACTGAGTACCCGGCAGTTATGATGAAGACGTTTACCGCCGGAAATAGGTCGTAGTTTTTCTGGACTCCGATTGCGTTTCCCGGGTGTGGATCATCGCCTTGACGCATATATTCCGCCCGGATATTGAAATCACCATCCAAGTCCTCAAGTTGGAAACCATATTTCAACGCATAGGTGGTTGTTTGCAAATTTCCCAACCGGTAATCTGAGCTTGCAAATTGAGGTAGTGTTGTGCCATCTATAATTCCGGAGACGAAGAACGTGGCCGCTGTCTGCTTATAGTATCGGAATTGTGGCTCCAAATATGATGCTTCCGATAATTCATAACGGTATTTCATTTCCACCGTATTTGAGCGGATACCCCAATCATCCCAATAGTACCGATAGGAAAAGTGAATGACGTCATCAGTAAATTCGTATGCCGAACTTAGTAGTACATTTTGATGGGTACGGTTATCGGGACGGTTTTCCATCCGGTAATAAATTTGGCTTCCGGTTTGATCAAGTATGCTCACTATTTTATACGGCTCAGTCAGATAACCTTTATCACGCGAGCGGCTGAAGTTTAATTGCATTAACCAACGTCGGGAAAGGATGCGTGTAATACCTATCATACCATCGTATTCGTCTTTGTTCGCATTACCGAAATGATTCGTACTATCTGAATTTTTAAGCGGCTCCGGCTTACCGCCGGTTGGTTCCACCACATCGAAATTTGCTCCTCCACCGACGGAAAAGGTCGTCAATCTATCAGGCGTATCCTGCGTGAACGAAAGGGTAGTACCGCGGGATACATAATCTTTTTCGGCGGAAATATGACCGGTAATTTCCCCTTTCAACAACCGTGTTAATGGTCGGTCATAATTGAGGTCAACCGAAATTCGATTGTCCTGAAACATGCGAACCGGAGTCTCACCCGCGTTGAAAACTTCGACCCGTTTTCTTACTTCACCTTGTGATCCGGAAGTAGAAGTGAATGTTTGCGGGTGATTGGTGGGAGTAGCTCCATTCGGTGAAGAGCCGGTAATTGCGTCCACCACGAATTTTACTCCAATCGATTGATCGTTACCGAGATCGTGCTTTAAGTTTAATACAGGTTCAAAGACATCAGTACGACCGTCTTCAAAATAAAACAACATCGCTGCATCAAGTTGCGTATCGCCATCCGCCGCAGCCGCTCCACCGGCAATCGCCAACAAGGAACACGTGGCAATTCGTAAACGATTTTTAATTAATTGCATCCACACCCTCCACCACCGACACTCTTGCCGCCACTTGAAGCTTCCTTACTGAAATAAATATGTTCGTCGAGACCGTTTTCCGTTGGGTCGTGGATGAGTTGCATTTTCTTTTGAGCGAGTTGGTCGCGTTCCCACGGTTTCACATGCTGAACCGCACAACTCGAAAACAAGACCAGTGCTGCTAAAAACAGTAATACCAGTTTGAGTGTAATTGTCTTCATTTTTTCAATGCCTCCTGTACATGGCTTTCTAATTCATCTGCCTGTTCTTCCTGAAAACCGGTATGCGTGAGAATTATGTTACCCGTTCGGTCGATTAGGAAACTGCTTGGCATCGCTTTGACGTCATATAGTTGTGCGACCGTTGCTTTGGGATCGAATGCGATTGTAAAGTCGGATGGAAATTTCGCTAAAAATTTATCGGCGTTGTCCCGTTTCGCATCAAGATTAATGGCGACGATGGTCAAACCTTGTTTTGAATACTTGAGGTACATGTCTTCCAACCACGGAAACGACTTTCGACAAGGATCGCACCATGACGCCCAAAAGTCGACGAGGACGACTTTGCCGCGAAGAGAATCGAACGCGACTGAATCGTGTGCAGTGGGAAGAGTAAATGAAGGTGCAGGCGCTGCGACAACGAATGCAGATACCAATGAACAAAAAATGATAAACACTACGGAACGTATAATCAGCATGTTAACAACCTCATCGTAATAGAATCTGTTTTTGTAGTCTTAAAACGTTTGAAGAGGAACAAAGTTCCTCTTCGTATTAGAGATACGTAACAAATTCAGATTTTTTATCCAACGATATTGGTATGTAGCAGTTATACTACGGGAAGATTATCGTGTTTGAAGTTTCATTAATTGAATTATTTTGCAAGGTTCACGCGAGTTGCGATGTTATTGACATCATTAAAACTTATTCTTTACCGAGGCAAAATTTTTAATGTACCATGCTAAAACAAGTAGAAAACAGATGAAAGCCATCAGGATTGGGCTATTTCGTTACAAAGAAGGGCTTTTGGTGCGAAGACTTCGTTTTCCATTACTTGTTTCTTCTTCAAATAATTCATAATTTGGGTTTCCTTTTCGCAGAATAAAGGTAAAATCTGAAAATTCAATCAAATTACAGCACTCTGGAGGGTATGTGGACGCATTTATTGATCAATTCCTGCAATCCGCTATCGAAGTAACGAATAAACTTGATAAAACTGCCATTCACGAAGTGGTCAGCTTATTGGTAACTGTAAGAAACCGCGGTGGCAGGTTGTTTATTCTTGGTGTCGGAGGTAGTGCAGGAAATGCGTCGCATGCCGTGAATGACTTTCGAAAGTTAGCTGGTATCGAAGCATATGCTCCCACTGATAATGTGTCTGAATTGACTGCGCGAACGAATGACGAAGGGTGGCATACCGTGTTTGCGGAATGGCTAAAGGGCAGCCACTTAAATAAGAATGATGCGATTTTCATTTTCTCGGTAGGAGGTGGAGATGCAGAGCGGAACATCAGCCCGAATCTTGTGTATGCAATCGACTATGCGAAAGAAGTCGGAGCCGCTGTAACAGGTGTCGTTGGAAGAGACGGTGGATACACGAAAAAGAAAGCCGACGCTTGCGTTGTCGTGCCAACAATTCTACCCAACCTAATTACTCCGTTGACCGAAGCGTTTCATGCCGTTGTATGGCATTTGTTGGTATCACATCCCGATTTGCAAACCAAAAGTACCAAATGGGAGTCGACAAAGTAATGTCGAAACCTGCGGTTTTCTTTGATCGTGATGGCGTTATCAATCGCGCGATTATACGTGACGGGCACCCATTCCCACCCGATTCAATTGAAGCATTTGAATTCTTGCCGGGTACGATTGAATCTTGTGACCGACTAAAACAAGCGGGATATTTACTTTTTATCGTAACCAATCAACCGGACATTGCACGGGGAACGTTGAACAACACCCTCGTCGAAACGTTTCACTCGCTTATCCGAACCGCCCTTCCAATCGACGAGATTTATATTTGTCCGCACGACAATTCGGATAATTGCGATTGCCGAAAACCCAAACCGGGCCTGTTATTGCGCGTAGCAAAAGAATGGAACATAGATTTATCGCGAAGCGTATTAATAGGGGACCGTTGGCGGGACGTCGATGCAGGATATAATGCAGGATGTCGAACGGTTTTTATCGACTACAAATATTCCGAATCGCTTTCGAAGCAACCCGACCATGTTGTAACCACACTTCCCGAAGCAGTGGAGTGGATTCTTTCCCAATCTGGAGAATTGAATGAAGCAAGCAAATGAACTCAACATTAAGTTATTCGGCGATGGAGCTGATATCGACAGCATCCTCGAACTGTACAAAAAACCGTACATCAAGGGGTTTACGACGAATCCGACGTTGATGCGGAAAGCGGGGATTTCCGATTATCAGGACTTCGCGAAAAAATTGGTGAAGGCCGTACCCGACCGTCCCATTTCATTCGAAGTCTTTGCCGATGACTTTTCCGAGATGGAACGACAGGCAATGATAATTTCAGAATGGGGAAAGAATGTGTATGTGAAGATTCCGATTACGAATACGAAGCGCGAGCCGTCCTATCCATTAACTGAAAAATTGGCAGGCCGGGGTTTGCAACTTAACGTTACGGCGATGATGACATTAACACAGGTCGCGGAAACGGCTAAGTGTTTGCAAAAGAGCCCGTCGAGTTACATTTCGGTGTTTGCCGGCCGTATTGCGGATACCGGTCTCGATCCGGTTCCTATGATGGCTGCGGCAATCGAGTTGATGCGGCCTTATCCGAAATTGGAATTGATATGGGCAAGCCCGCGGGAACTGCTCAATATCTATCAGGCGGAATCGATTGGCTGTCACATCATCACAGTTACACCGGATGTTCTGAAGAAATTATCGTTGGTGGGAAAAGATTTGGACAACTACTCGTTGGAAACTGTCCAGATGTTTTACGACGACGGGAAAAAAGCCGGATTCAATCTTTAAAACAATCATCCGTATTAATTCGTAAACGGGGTAGGCATAGTTGTCTACCCCGTTTTAAGTTTTGCCTAACATTTCGCTGATGGATTGGGTAACGGCTTGTGTCGAATCTAATTTCGATTTCCATCCGAGTGCATGAATTTTACCTAAGTCGAACCGTACGATTGGTACATCCCCTTTCCAGCCACGATCACCACCTGAGTAACTTAGTTTCACATTTGATAATCCCAATTCCTGTATTACAATTTTCGCGATGGTTGTAACGTCGATATAAGTTTCGGTGGCGACATTTAACAGATTAACCCGGTCCTGAGTATGTTTGATACAATATTGTATCGCATCGACGATATCCGTAACGTGGATATACGATTTACTTTGGGTACCATCACCGAGAATTGTGAGTTGAGTTGCATCCCGTCGCAATGCGCGGATAAAGTCATAACCGACACCGTGGGTTTGTCGTTTGCCAACGACATTTGCGAAGCGAAAAATGTAAGCGGTCATATCGTAGAGATGGCAAAACGAAGAGAGTAACCCTTCGCATGCCAATTTACTTGCGCCATACAGCGATATGGGGAGGAGCGGCCCATAATTTTCCGCAGTAGGTAATAACCCGACATCACCATAGACACCACTTCCCGAAGCATACATGATTTTCGGAATTTTATTCTTTCGCATCGCTTCGAGAATGTAATAAGTAAGAAGAGTTCCTTCGTGGATATCGAGATCGGTTTGCTCGATGCCCTTTGCGATATCGGGATTGGAAGCAAAGTGGAAAACGATGTCATGTCCGGACATTGATTTCGTCAACAAATCAAGGTTGGAAATTTCACCTTTTACAATTACGAGATTCTTATTTCCAGCATGTTGAGTGAGGAACTCAAGGCGACCGGATGAAAAATTGTCGTATACGGTTACCGGCCCCGATGCAATCAATGCATCGACCATCGAACTGCCGATAAAGCCGGCACCGCCTGCGACAAAGGAGTTCATCAATTTTCCTTATGAAGAATTCAATGAATACTACAGATTCGAAACGATTTTTGCCCCTTCGAAATCGAATCGGAAGTGCATGTAAGTTAAGTTCATTTTTTGTTCGAGAACCTCTATCAAATGGCCGGGATTGTTGGGGCAAAAGAACATAAAAAATCCACCACCACCGGCACCCATAATCTTGCCGCCAAGCGCCCCATTCTTCAAGGCAAATTCGTAACACTCATCGAGATGAGGGTCGCTGATTTTATTTGATAATTTTTTTTTTGTATTCCAGTGCACATCGAGTAGTTCGCCGAACCGGTTCAGGTCGCCCCTTTCGAACGCTTTTCTTGTTTCCAAGCCGATTTCTTTAATTTTGTGCAATAACTTGAGTGTGTTGTCTTCATTCTGTTCCGTCTTTTGACTTTGAACTTTCAAGATGTCCGACGCACTTCGCTCAATACCGGTATAAAATAAAAGAATGTTGTTTTCAAGTTGGATAATTTTATCGTTCGATATCGCGAGTGGTTCGACTAACACCGAACCGTCTTTATCGAAAGTAAGACAGGTGAGACCACCAAAGGCAGCCATATATTGATCCTGCTTGCCAATCGGCTCTTTGCAGATATCGATTTCAAGGTGGCACGCTTCTTCGGCAAGTTCCTTTAGGTTGATAAAATCGCGTTTGAAAACGTGCAAACCGTTTAGCAATGCAACGCTGAATGTGCTGGATGAGCCGAGACCACAATTCGCAGGTACATCTGCAATTGATACCAATTCGATATGGTTGTCGGTCTTGGTGTGGCGTAGCGCTTCACGGAACAACTTGTGCTGAATGCGGTCGATGGAGTCGACAATTTCAGTAACCGAGTAACTCAACCGGATACTTTTATGGAACCGTTGGTTGATTGCGATGTAGATATGTTTGTTAATCCCACCGGCGATAAGAAAACCACCGAATTTGGAATAGTAAGAAGATAAATCGGTTCCTCCACCACCAAGCGAAATTCTCACAGGAGCGCGTGAAATAATCATTGTTGTCCTTTCCTACTCAGATTTTCGTTAAGCATTTGTTCGAATTCAGCAATACCATTCAGTGAGCCGATTTCGTAAAAGCGTTGCGCGGTTATATATGCACCTAATTTACTTTCCGAAGCCAGTTTAGCAAACAACCGTTCAATGGCGTAAGGTTCGCCGGAAGGGATAAGGGGAAGTAACGATTTGCTGCATACCGTTAATCCATTGTCAATGTAATCGGTTTCGGGGGGTGGGTTCCATTTATCATATTTTGCAACGATATCTCCAGAGAGAATAACATTACTTCGATCTCGCTCGTTGTCGTTCTTGTACACCACCATCATCGCGGGTAATTTCCGGCGTCGATATTCGTGTTCTATGTCTTGGTAATCAAGCATTAAATACGAGTCACCCCACATAATGAGAAAAGTGTCTTGAAGCAGGATTTCCGCTTTTTTCAGCGCGCCTCCAGTACCAAGTAATACTTCGCCATCAAAGCTGTAGTTCACATTCAGGTTGAACCTTGAACCATCACCCACGAATTGCTCAATTTGTTGTCCCAAATGGCCGATGCAAAATACGATATCCCGGATTCCGGCATCGCTGAGAATTTCGAGTTGATACTGCACAAACGGTTTACCCAAAATCTCTATCATCGACTTTGGTTTGTCTTTCGACAAATTGTTGAGCCGGGTAGCTAAACCGCCGGCGATAATTACTGCTTGCATGGATGAAGAAGTCCCGAATTAATCAGTAAAAGGATAAGTAAGTGCGAGGGTAATGTATAGATAGGAAAAGAGGAAAGAAATAGCGTCACATAGACGTTATCTACAATAGCCGGGCTTGATGCAGGGTTGGAAATAAGAGAACTTGAGCTCTTAGAGGTAATGTAGCGAAAAAAGTAAGTAATCCGTTAGCGGACAGGTTACATAAAATATTATCCGAATCTACCCGTGATGTAATCTTCGGTTTGACGCTTTTTAGGTTGTTCGAATATTTCCTTGGTGGTACTGAATTCGATAAGTTCCCCAAGAAACATGAAACCGGTGAAATCGGAGACGCGCGCGGCTTGCTGCATATTATGCGTTACAATCGCAATTGTGTATTGCTCTTTAAGTTCGGTAACAAGTGATTCGATTTTAGAAGTAGAAATTGGGTCGAGTGCTGAAGTCGGCTCGTCCAACAGCAGTACATCGGGACGTAAAGCGATTGCCCGACCGATACACAACCGTTGTTGCTGTCCACCGGAAAGACTCAAAGCGCTTTGTGATAACTTGTCTTTTACTTCATCCCACAGTGCGGAATCTCGCAATGCCCGTTCGACGCGCTCATCCATTTCGGAATGCGAAAGTTTTTCGAAGTGTCGAATCGCAAAAGCGATATTTTCGTAAATCGTCATGGGGAATGGCACCGGTTTCTGAAACACCATTCCAACTTTAGTGCGTAACCGATTTATCGAATAATTTTTGTCGAGAATATTTTCGCCGTCAAGCAATACTTCGCCTTTGGCAACCATACCGGGATACAAAGAGTAAATGCGGTTGAAGATTCGCAACAAAGTTGATTTACCGCAGCCGGAAGGTCCAATCAGCGCAGTGATTCTCTTTTCCTGAATATCCAGATTCAATGATTTCAAGGCAAGGTACTTACCGTAAAAGAAATCAAGGTTCTTCACTTTCATTTTTGCTGAAAGCTCGACTTGTTTTTCTTTTTCGATTGTAGGTCTCATTACCGGAGCCGACATTTGAACAGCATTATGCATTTTTTACCCTTTTGCCTACGAGCAGAGTTCGCGAAAGGATCCCTAATAACAGTACGAGCATTGTCATCACAAATGCTCCCGCCCATGCCAATTGGTGCCAGAATTCGTAAGGACTCATAGCGTATTGAAAAATTACAACAGGCACGTTTGCCATTGGTTGATTTAAATTCAACGACCAGTATGGGTTATTCAATGCGGTAAACAACAACGGAGCTGTTTCTCCCGATATTCTCGCCAAAGCCAATAACACACCGGTAGCAATGCCCGATTTTGCCGCACGATACAAGATTTGTTTTACCACTTTATATTGCGGAACTCCGAGAGCAAGAGCTGCTTCCCGCATGGCAGAAGGGACGAGTTGCAACATTTCATCTGTAGTTCGCACAACCACCGGAAGAACGATGAAAGCAAGTGCGATACCGCCGGCATACGCGGAGAAATGTCCCATTTGGCGGACAGTAAAAGAATAGACGAATAATCCGATGACGATTGATGGTGCTGAGAGTAGGATATCGTTGACAAACCGAATTGTCTCGCCAAGTTTAGTGTGTCTTGCATATTCGGCAAGATAAGTACCCGCCCCGATTCCGATTGGCGTTCCAATTATGATTGCCATTGCGCTCATTATGATGCTGCCGACAAATGCGTTCAGTAAACCACCATCCGAACCGGGAGGCGGAGTTAGTTTTGTAAACAATGTCCAATGCAGCGCGGGCAATCCTTTACTGAACGTGGTAAACAGAATCCAGACTAACCAGAAAAGACCGAACACGGCGGCTCCGCTGGCAAGTACCCTTGCGATAATGTTGATAATTTGCCGACGAACGATTAATGTATTTTTCGTTGCGATGGTTAGTTCCCCGCCATTCGTGCCATTCGCCGGAGCATTAGGCGGGCGATGGCAAGTACGACAAACGTCACTACGAATAGAAGAAATCCGAGTGCGATTAGTGACGAGAGATAAAGCGACGAATCCGCTTCGGTAAATTCATTTGCGATTGCCGCTGCGATTGAATTTCCGGGTTCCAAAAGGGATGCGGATAAACGATGGGTATTACCTAAAACGAATGTTACTGCCATCGTCTCGCCAAGTGCACGGCCAAGCCCTAAGAAGATGCCTCCAGTAACTGCCGAGCGCGTGTAAGGTAACACGACGTGCCAGACAACTTCCCAATTCGTAGAGCCGAGTGCGTACGCCGATTCTTTTAGTGGAGTGGGAACGGTTGTAAATACTTCGCGCATTACCGCCGTGATGAATGGAATGACCATTACTGCAAGCACAATTCCGGCAGTCAACATTCCTAAGCCCATCGGTGGCCCGGAGAATAGCATCCCAATTATCGGTAGCTTACCGAAATGGTCGATTAGCCATGGATCAATGTGTTTGGACATATAGGGTACGAATACAAATAGCCCCCACATACCGTAAATAATCGAAGGTATGCCGGCAAGGAGGTCGATTGCGGTTGCGGTAGGTGTCCGTAACCAGAGTGGAGAAATTTCGGTTAGAAATAATGCGATGCCGAAACTAACCGGAACGGCAAGTAGCATTGCAAGAAACGCAGTAACTAAAGTACCATACACCGGTACTAATGCACCAAATTGCTTGGTAACGGGATCCCAATCACTACTCCAAAGGAACTTCCAGCCAAAGGTTGAAAATGCTTCACGTCCACCGTATAGCATCGACGCCGCAGCACCCGCTAAGGCAATTAACACCACGATCGCGCAGCTTTTAACAGCAAAATGGAACATCGCATCGACGCGATGATCCCGACTATCACTATGAAGAAGACGATCGGTTGGTGTTTGAGCGATACTCACTATTTCTGACATTACATCTTTTCCGGTTGTGTAGATTCGGGCGCCGTGTTATGCCGCGGCGCCCGATTTTTACTACAACCTTAGTGTCAATCTTAGTGTATCTGTTTCGACCAATACGATTCAATCTGCTTCACCAGTGTGGAGGGTAGTGGCACGTATTGCAATGTATTTGCATCCGCTTGGCCTTCTTCCAGTGCATACTTAAAGAACGCGAGTGCAGCTCTGGAATTATCTGCGTTCTTCGGCGCTTTATACATTAGAACAAAAACGGAAGCAGCAATCGGCCAAGAATCGGCACCGGGAGCATCGGTGATAATTTGGTAGAAATCCGGTTCTTTCGTCCAATCAGCGCTTGCTGCCGCTTTTTGGAATGCATCAAGACTGGGAGTGATAAAGTTGCCTTCTTTGTTCTTCACTTGGGTATATGCCATCTTGTTTTGAAGCGCATAAGCGAGTTCTACATAACCAATAGAGAAATCGATTTGGTTTACATACGCGGAAACGCCTTCATTTCCCTTACCACCAACACCAGTCGGCCAATTGACTGACGTACCTTCGCCAACTTTTGTTTTCCATTCGTCGCTGACTTTGCTCAAATAGTTGGCCCAGTTGAAAGTCGTTCCAGAACCATCCGAACGATGGACGACGGTGATTAACTTGTCCGGTAAATTAACACTTGGATTTAGTGCGGTAATCGCCGGGTCATTCCACTTGGTAATTTTGCCCAAATAGATATCCGCAATCATGCTACCGGTGAAACGCATTTGACCTGCTTCTACACCCGGTAAATGGACAACCGGTACAACACCACCGATGACTACGGGAAACTGTGCAAGACCCGCTGCCGAAAGTTCATCCGGTTTGAGTGGTTTATCGGAAGCGCCGAAATCGACCGTACCGGCTTTGATCTGTGCGATACCGCCACCGGAACCGATTGATTGATAATTGACTTTATCGCCGGCCTTATCTGCGTATTTCGCCGCCCATTTTGAAAGAACAGGATATACAAAGGTTGAACCTGCACCAGTGATGTCCGCAGCATAAGTCGAGCCGACGACCAATAATGATGCAAGACTTAGTGCAATCACGCGTAACTTTAAAGAAACTGACATTTACCCTCCGTTTTGTTATAAGTAATGCCTATGATACGCCTGAATTGTTAAGTTCTTGTGAGCACGCTCTCGCAAGAGTTTTGAGGGGATTTCGGTTTGTAGAACGGCAATAATTTGGAAAAAACTAAGAGGAAAAATAAACGAATTGAGTAAAGCAGTATGTAAATTTTTGACATGCGTAAGAAGTGGAAAGAGATGATAAGCTATGGGGAGTATATAAAATTGAAATGTCTATGACGATATGAACAGTGAATATGGTATTTGAATCAATTCTTTCATACAACTGATTCTGTCTGGTAGGAATTCTATTTTGCTTTGAGCAACTCTTCGATTTTATCGACGACTTCTTTTTCTTCAGGTTCTACTTTTGAGTCATACCTTGTGACAACAACGCCGTTTTTATCCAGAAGAAATTTGTTGAAATTCCATGAAATTGAGCCGGGCACCGGAGATTCTTTCGTTAAGTAGCGGTAGAGCGGATGTTGTTTCTTACCCTTTACGTCGATTTTCGACATCATTGGGAATGTGACATTGTATTTCTCGTGGCAAAATTGAATTATCTCTGCGTCGCTTCCCGGTTCCTGCCAAAAGAAATTATTCGCCGGGAAACCAAGAATGACAAAACCCTGATCTTTGTATTTCTCGTACAATCGTTCCAATCCTGCGTATTGCGGAGTGAAACCGCATTTGCTTGCGACGTTTACGACGAGAATCACTTTTCCGTTATATGCAGCCAGATTGGTGGTGTCCCCGGTAATTGTCTTGAACGGGATTTGCTTATAGTCGAGTGTATCGGCGGTGGCTAACGACATAAGAATTTGAACTCCGAATAAAATTGCAAGAACCTTTTTCATTCATTTCCCCTTTTTCAAATTGACTACACATCGCGAAAATGAAGTATTCCCAAAATTTTCAAGGGAAAAAGAATTACGTAACCAAAATCGATTTCAAACCACTTTTGGGCAAAGTTCGGTGAAGATGGAAATCGATGATGGTTGTTTTGAAACAATTCCCCAAGCCCGAGGAAATCGAACGGGATAGTATTCTTCGAATGGTCGTTCGTTTCCCTGAAATTAACATAACCATATTTATGTCCGCACCAGTTCACCATCGCACCCTGTAGTGGCCCCATTACTATGTGTATTGGTATTAGTAAAAAGAACCAAAATGATGGAGCAAAAATGAAATAGATACCGACATATAGTAGTACGAATCCAGCACGAACTAACCAATGGTCGGCAAAGTGGTCGAGTGAATTCCATTCCGGAAGGTTCTTTCCCATTTTCACATATTCCGGTTTGTTGGGATGATAGAAAATATCCCGAAAGACCCGAATGGTTTCACCTAACATACCAAACACGGTATGGAAACGGACAGGGGTATGCGGGTCGCGCTCGGTGTCGCTATATGCATGGTGCATTCGGTGCAAAATCCCGTAGGCACGCGGACTAAGGAACGTAGCCCCTTGCACTAAGAAGGTTAAAAAATAAAAAACCCGTTCCCACCCTTTCGACATCGTAAACATGTGATGTGCGCCGTAGCGGTGGAGGAATATGGAATGAAAAGCGAGCGAGAGAAACCAGTGTCCGACAAGGATGTATAGGATAATCAAATTGGATTCCATGCGAAAGTTGAGTTATCTGACGAATACACTCTACAACCGCATGCTGTCCTGTGCTATCCAAAAAAGAGGAATGCTTGCAACAATGAGCGCTTTGCCATTTTGAACCACTGTCACACCCACGTTATGAAAACCGCTAAATGATTCAGTGGAATAGTTAACAACCGGATGTAATAAGTACGAATAAAAAGCAAGGTTGTTAAGTCATGTCAATCAGAACGAAATATGTTGTAATACAATTGAACAACGTAAGAAAAGTACAGTTCAAATTTGCTGTACAATTACGACAAGCTTTTTCAAGAAGCCAGCGTTTAGGAACAAAATTGGACTGTCTACGTCTGAATACTCCTTGACTTTGAAGAACCTAATCCTAATTAATGCGTTGAGGAATTTTCCGCATCTACTGTGTGAAATAACCCACTTCCAGTTAGACTTCTACTCGATACAACCGTTACGCCATCGCCACTTTATAAGTATATGTTGGTATTTCTTAATAAACAACATCTTATAATCATCTAATCTTACTGAATGAGCCACTACTATATCGCTTAATAGAGGCACGCCTCTTGCTATCCTGTACACGGTAACCTGCGATATCGAGAATACTTTCACGCACAAACCATCTATTTCTATTAGTACAGCGTTTGGTTAGTTCTAAGGAGGATATTACGTGAAATCCACGTGTACCTTGATTTTTTCACTCCTGCTGATAGCTGGAGCAGCGTTCGGTCAAATTACCGGCACCCCACACGATCTGTCTTCGGTGACTGGCGATAGTAATACTTATCATTCCACCAACCAGGATCAGATTTGCATTTTCTGTCATACTCCGCATGCCGCCTCTGCGACGAATACACCGCTCTGGAACCGCAACGACCCGGCAAATACTTTTCAAGTATACTCCAGTCCGACGATGCATGCGTTCGATCCGAACGGCCCGATTCCAAATGTCAGCGGCACTTCCCTGATGTGCCTTTCCTGCCATGACGGTGTCACCGCCTTGAATTCTTTGATCTACAACGGCAGCCATGGTGTTCCCCAAATGACAGGTGGTAACGTTATTACCGGTTCGGCGAACCTGAATGACGCAAGCGGCTTAACGAATGACCACCCGGTTTCGATTAATTACGCCACTGCGTTAGCGAACGGAAGTGCTTTACATGCCACCGGAACGCTGCCCAATTGGGCGCTTAAAGCCGGTAATAGAATTGAATGCACAAGTTGCCATAATGTTCACTCGTTCGGTGCGACAGCCGACATGCAACCATTCTTGAATGCATCAAGAACCGGTTCTGCGTTATGTCTGACTTGTCATATCAAGTAAACGGCAAATGTTCGCGATAGTTCTATAAAGTATCAACCGAGTTTAAAATAGATTTACAGGAAAGAGTGTCATGAAACGTCAACACATTGGACTGATTCTAATCGTACTGACTCTTTGGCTCTGCAGTATCATGGCTGCAAACGCACAGATCGTTGGCACCAAGCACGATTTGTCGCTTAGCGGCGGCGGTAACTGGCAAGGAAACGACCCCACCGGTGAAGTTTGTATTTATTGCCACACTCCACACGCGGCTTCCACATCCCAAAAACCTCTTTGGAATCGCGCGACAACCACCCAAACATTCATCCCTTATACAAGTTTAACCTTTAATGGCATCAATCATTCCGCCGACCCCATTGGACATCAGCCGATGGGTGAATCGAAACTTTGCCTTTCCTGCCATGACGGTATCACCGCTTTGAATGCCCTCCTCCATACTTATGGTTCCCCCATTCCGATGGTCGGCGGATACGATCAGTTAGGTGATGTATATTACCCCGGTTCACCGTTCTCTTCGGGCATGGGTCCGAATATTGGTGAAAATTTTCCGGGCAGTGGTGGAACGGGTTATACAGTGAATAACTTAGCGAACGACCACCCCGTATCCTTCGCATTCAATCAGACATTAATAACGGAAGACGCAAACGGTGGAGCACCACAATTACGGCTTCCGGCAACGGGAAACGCCGTTAAACTTTACGGTGCAAATCACGACCAAGTCGAATGCAGTTCATGCCACGATGTCCATAGCGACGTGAATGGAAAATTTTTGGTGATGAGCAATAGTGGAAGTGCGCTTTGTTTAACCTGCCACATTAAGTAGATTGCTTGATGGCAAATTTGAATTGCGTTTAAATTGTGATTAACTCATCGTCTTTTCTCACAACCCGGCGGTGGGTATTGAAGAACTGCAAATGCCACTTTCCGAGATTTCGGGGAGCGGCTTTTTGCTTGATAGGCGGTTTTTTTTTCTCGTAACGGCGGGTTATGCGCAAATCCCAACTTTTCAGGCGGAGCTTGAATCGGGTTACCGTTCGTCCCGTGACATCGACAATCCGGTAACCGGTAGTACCGGCTCGGAATTCCTTCAAAATTACGCATTCGGACTTCACGGTTATATCCTGTCTCCAAACTTTATGTCTTATAACTACGGGATGAGGTATAACCAATCTAATCGTAAGATTGCAGATATGTGGACGATAACCCGTTCCGTCGACCTGTTTGATTTCAACAGCCACATTTTTCAAAATCGTCCAATATCTTTCCAATTGAATCTGAAACGTACCCAAACCGATATCAGTTATGGAAAAGATGGACACCGCACTTACGACAACTTAGCCGGAACTGATGTTTTAATTCAGTATCCGTCGTTACCTTCCATTCAATTAGGTTATTTGTACAGTTCATCGGAATCGGATCAATTCGGAGTTACCGGTTCACAAACAAGTTCGCTGAGGTTGCAGAAAAGTACTGATCATACAAGTGTACAAGCCTCTTTCCTTGATGAACAACGCCGTGACCGCGCCGGTGCTGGAATCTCGCGGCTTCAGCAAATTCAATTGGAAGGAATAGCGGATTTATTCAATAATACTTCTACTTTATCTTCCGACATCGATTACGCAAATTACAATAATTACCGCACAACCCGTTTCAGCACAAGATTTTTAAGCACACCGGAAACCGGAAAAAGAGTGATGGTATTGTATGGTTTCAATACTTCGCAAAGCCAGGGAGCCAATTCTTTTACGAATTCGCTTCAGGGTGATTATAAGCAAACATTGTCGCCGTCGTGGACTGCCATCGTTCGCACCAATTTGAACCGTTTGCTGCAAATCACCGGTTCAACGCAAGCGCAGTATGTCAACAACATTGTAAGTACCGGAGCCGAATATTTATCGGTCAAGTCTACGACGTACGATACGCGCCGGGCTATTGCAAACGGATATTTTGATTACGAAAAATCAAGTTCAACCGACAATCGGGCGACAGTGAGAAGCACTGGTTCTTATCAGGTTGAGCACCGTTTCTCCGAAATCTTTACGTGGTCGAATATGTACACTTTTGACGGACACTACTCCCGGTTGTCGTTTGCTAACGAATATACCGCAGGCCATCAATTCGAGAACCTTTGCACATTTTCACCGGTTAGGTTATTTCCGATACAGAATAGGTTGACACTACGAGACTATGAAGGAAATAATTTTGAGCGGGGTTTTGATAACCGCACCGATATTTCTTTTCTGTTTTCACATAGCATGACCCTACGATCAGGATTGATTGTGAATGAAACAATCCAACCGATTTACCACCGGGTTGAATATTGGACCAACAACGCTGAGTATGATTTTACCCGGGAGCTTTCTTGTACAGCGCAATCGTCGTATACTTTGGATCAATCGAGTAGCAACAATCAAGGTCGAATTGAAACCGCAGTACGATACCAGTTACAACAGTTTTCGATACAATTTGAGGCGGAAGAAGATATTTTTCAAGCACACAGAAATCTGACGTTTTTTGTTAATGCTTCCCGTTTAATTGGAGGGGGCATTGCAAAGAGATAAAGTCATGCGAACATTACTGTGGATTTTGCTTACCGCTTCCATTTTGGCTACCGGCTGTCTGGCGCACCGTAGTCTATTTGTTGTCTCGCAACAAAGTTCGATAGTGTGGCCATCACCGCCTGAGGTGGCACGGATACGTTTTCTTTATTCATTCCATTCACCGAAAGATTTTGGAATGAAAAGCGGATTTGTCGCATGGTTGACCGGAACCGATAGTCCACCTGAATTGCAACAACCGGTAGCAGTCGCCGTCGGTAAAGATGAAACGATTTATGTCGTCGATATTAGTGGTTCGATCACTTCATACCGATTGAATGCAGGGAAGTATAAACAACAACGCGCGACTGTCTCTGGCACATTAGGTACTCCTGTAGGTTTGACGGTAGGCGCAAACGATTCCGTTTATGTTATCGACACTGCCACCAGAAAAGTAATTGTTTATACAAGCAAACTGGCACCGGTACGGGAATTTGATACCGGCATGCAGCTTCCGGCGGGAATAGTTTGGGATAAAAGGGAAAACCAATTGTGGATTGCCGATTCAAAGCGAAACCAGATAGGACAATTTGATTTATCGGGAAAACAGAATTTCCGATTTGGCGACGAAGGGGATGTAAACAATCGGTTGAATACGCCGACTCATCTTTGGATAGATTCTACCGGCTTGTATGTAACAGATGTGTTCAATTTTCGGGTTCAGCAATTTACGCGAGACGGGAAATATATCCGGACCTGCAGTAAATTAGGCAGTAATCCGGGAGCACTTGCGAGGCCGAAAGGTGTGGCTACTGATTCTGAAGGCCATTTGTATATCGTCGATGCATTGTTCGGCAATGTTCAAATATTCGATAGTACCGGAACATTATTAATGTTCTTCGGCTCGACAGGTTCGTTTGCATCGGGTAGTTTCAATCTTCCCAATGGTATCTTTATCGATTCAAGCGACCGAATTTATATCGCTGACACACATCATAGTTGTGTTCAGGTGTTTCAATACATCACAAAACGTGATTCGATTCGTTCAAAATAGTGGTTCATAAATCAGGCGACGAAGTAGTGGGCGAGCAATCTAAAATATTCATTTGCATTATGGATACCTTATACGACAGGATTACTCTTGCCGTTATGGTACTCTGCTTGTTTTTTGTCGGTAATACTGCGTTCTCACAACCATCTGCGGTATCGAATACAGTGCATAATATGTCGGTGTCCGGGCCGGGTACGATAAAAGCAGTTTCAGAAAATCGCGTTTGTGTTTTTTGTCATACCCCGCACGGAGCTTCGGGCGAAGCGCCGCTTTGGAACCGGTACGAAACTACAACAATTTTTAGTATCTATCCCTCCGGCGGCTCGATGCAATCGACAACCGGTCAACCAAACGGTTCTTCGCGAATCTGTTTATCTTGCCACGATGGCACAGCTGCGATTGGAATAGTTCGTAGCCAACCGGCACCAATAGCAATGGTGGGAACTACTTCGAATGGCACACTTCCACCCACAACGACAAACCTTGGAGTTTCTCTTACCGATGACCATCCGATTTCATTTGTTCCCTCACCGCTTGCGCCTGAAATCCGGCATCCATTACCTAATAGTCCGGTGAAATTGGATCAAACCAGTCAGGTTCAATGTAGAAGTTGCCACGATCCGCATAATAATCAGTATGGTAAATTTTTAGTTACCGATCCCGCTAACGGCGCTTTGTGTGTAACATGCCACAATCTTTCAGGATGGGATATTTCATCACATGGAAATCCCGCGAACACACAATTCAACCAGTTAATCGGACAAGCATGTTCGAGTTGCCATTTATCGCATAATGCAACAGCATCTCCCCGTTTACTGCGAGAGCCAGAAGAGACACTTTGTTTTTCCTGCCATGATGGTACTCAGAATCAAAGTTGGGAAACATCCGGTGCGGTGAATATGGTGAATGTATTTCAAAAAGTAAGCCGGCATGACGTAGCTTTTACTTCAGGAATTCATGATCCGGGTGAAGGGCCGATGAATTCACTCCCGACTCCATCAAGTTATTTACCCGAACAATCGCCGGTCGCGCAGCGCCATGTCGAATGTGCTGACTGCCACAATGCACATGCGGCGACAACAATTAACCAACCGGGTCAAATTAACGGTAGCTTGCGACAAGTGTGGGGAGTATCAGCAGGTGGGACCAAAGTTGATCCTGCAGTTTTTGAATATCAAATTTGTTTTAAGTGCCACAGCGATTCCAGAAATCTACCTCCTAATTCAACCAATACCCGTCTGGATTTTGCGATATCCAATGCTAGTTTCCATCCGGTAATCGCACCGGGTACAAATTCAAATGTGCCGGGGTTGTTGGCACCTTGGACAACATCGTCCACGATGAATTGTTCCGACTGCCATAACAGCGATGAAGATGGTTCTCCACTCGGTCCGCATGGCTCAAATTATTCTCCGATTCTGAAACGCAACTATTTCACTGGAATCGGTAAAGCTGAATTACCATTCACTTACTCGTCATGTTATGAATGCCATGACCGGGCATCTTTGTATAATCATGCAGTTACTCATTTCAGCGAACATAGCCGGCATGTAGTAAATGACATGATTTCGTGTTACTTGTGCCATACTTCGCATGGTACACCGATTAATACTCATCTAATTCGATTCGACCCAAATAATCCGGAAATTCATCCAACAGCAAACGGTCGATTGGAATACCAAACAACCGGTGATGGCCATGGAACCTGTTTCGTACGGTGTCATGACCACGACCACAATCCAAGTATCTATTAAGTGGTAGAGTAACCAAAGCTGTTACTGAGGATGAAGCAATTTTTAAATACGAAGCAACTTATTTTCATTGGTCTTATCATGGCTAAACGTATCGTTGTTCACACATTACTACTTTTAGTAGCATTTCTGGTTCTGTCAGGATCGAATACGATTCCGCTCATTCAGGTCCAATATCCGGTTAAGAATAAAATCGTTTATTCAACACCCCGCCATTATTTCGTAGGCGATGTCGATACATTTCAAGTGAAACGTTTAGAGCTGACACGGGCCGCCGAGAAGAGCGACCAGATGTATTCCGAACCGGGAACGGTGCAATCAGAATTTGTAAAGTTGGTGAGCAATCTTTTTAGCCGTGACTTTCAAATTACAAATTTTGAACTAACGGTTCATCCTGCCAAACAAACGGATAAAGACGTCAAATTTACCGCTGCATTTCCAGCGAAGAGCCGTGTTGACCGGAATACTTTCTGGCATTCCAAAGAATTTCAAGATATTTACGAAAAGGTAATGAAGGATACATCGTTTCGAGCGCTTGATATCCACATGAAGGGAAGCGTCGCGTCAAAT
>Ga0265330_10000320_pt1 | contig 34414 bp, 30 predicted proteins | sample 41919metaG_FD_202083 | JGI IMG/M metagenome (GOLD analysis project Ga0265330, IMG submission 202083) | Rhizosphere microbial communities from Carex aquatilis grown in University of Washington, Seatle, WA, United States - 4-19-19 metaG | ecosystem: Host-associated > Plants > Roots > Rhizosphere...
GGGCGACTCCGCCTTCCCCTCGCCTAAGGCCGCTTATTTCTTCGCGGCGTCGAAGATCTTCTGCATGTCGGACTTGAGAGCCTTCTCCTCGGAGGCCAGGTCGAGGCCGGGCGTGGAGGTGAACTTCTCGTAGAAGGCGGTGTAGCGGGTAGTCGTCTCCTGGAAGGCGGGCATCCAGGACTCGTGGTTCGGGTTGTCGTTGTAGGCGATCGAGTCGATGACCGTCTGCCAGTTGACGTCGTTGCTCGGGAACTTAGCCTTGGCGAATGCGGCGAGATAGCCGGCCTGGGCCGACTTCTGCGCGGGCATGGCGCCGTAGGCGTTGAGGAGCTCGGGGCTGGCCAGGAGGAAGGTCAGGGCCTTGAAGGCCGCGTCCTTCTGCTTGCTCGTCTTCGTGATCTCGAAGGTGTCGGCGTGCATCTTGGCCGTGATCTTGCCGCTGTAGGAGGGTAGCGCGGCGGTGGTCCAGTCCAGCTTGGCGATGTCGGCGAAGCCGGCGTACCAGGTGTGGACCTGGGATATCGCGATGTGGCCGGAAGCGAACCAGTCGCCCTTATCAAGGACGTCCGAGTCGGAGGCGGTCTTCGACGGATAGAAGTGGTCCTTCCAGATGCCGTCGTTGATCCACTTGATGGCGGCGACCCAGTTCGGGGTGATCTGGGCGGTCTTGCCGTCGGCGGCGACGAAGTTGCTCGCGCCGAAGAGGGTGCAGACGCCGCGGAGATCGGTCATCTGCTGTCCGAAGCCCCACTGGACGATGTCATTGGCGTCGAAGCCTTTGTCGTTCGGGGTCTTGCCGTTCTTGTCGACCGTGAGCTTCATGGCGATCATGCGGAGGGTGTTGACGTCCCAAGGCATGGACTTGCCCTTCTCGTCGACGTAGGGAGCGCCGTATTTCTGGGGCGGGAGGGCGATGCCGGCCTCTTTAAAGAGGGCGCGGTTGACGTAGAGGAACGAGGGATAGATCGCGTAGGGTAGGCCCACGAGACCCTGGTCCTTGGTCCTGAAGAAATCGACCGTGGCCTTGTCGAATTTGGCCAGGTCCCACTTGTACTTGTCGACGAGTGGCTGGAGATCGGCCCAGGCGCCCTTGAAGGAGTCGCGACCGCGGATTCCGACGGGGCCGACGATGTCGGGAGAGTTGCCGCCGGAGATTTCGGTGGCGAGGGTGTTATAGGCCTGATTGTTCCCTACGATCTCCAGATCGATGAATACGTCGTTCTGGGAAGCGTTGTAGGCATCGACGACCTTCTTCTCGACGACGACTGTCGGAGCGTCCCCGCCCGAACCGAGGCCGACGAACCATCGGACGTGCGTCGGTTCAGCGATAACGGCTGCGGCGATCATCAGCACCAGGACCACAATTAGTACCTTCTTCATCAAGTCCTCCTGTACCAGCTGGAATGTTTACGCAAACATATACTTAGCAGCTCCCTGCCGGTAATGAAGAGAGGATAGCACCAGAATTTTGTTTGCGCAAACATTTTTTTTGGAATTCTTTCCTTTATTACCCTTCCATAGCCTCAATTGGCGCTAAGCATCGGCTTCCGCTAGAGTTACATCGAGCGCTACGAGGACGTGCACCTAGAGCACCCATGATTGGAGATTCCCATGGTATCCGGACTGGCCTTGTTCGTCGGCCTCTTCAACAACTTGGCCCTCCTCATCGTCCTCGTCGCGGCTTACGGCATGCTCTACGACCGCGTCGGAAAGCTAGGGCGAACGAAGCGCCAGCTCGCATTCGGCCTCCTATTCAGCCTCTTCGTCCTCGGCTTCATGCAGGTGAAAATACCCGTATTCGAGGGAGTCCTCGTCGACCAGCGGAACGCGGTCATCATCATGTCGGGAGCCTTCGGCGGCCCCCTCGCCGCCCTCCTCGCGACGCTCTCAGGATCGATCTACCGCGCCCTACTCGGCGGGCAGGGCGCCTTCGGCGGCATAGTCGGCATGGTCCTCTCCCTTGTCGCCGGAACCTTGCTCCGCTCCCGGCGCCGCCTCTTCGACGCCGGCTGGAAGATGGCCCTCTCCTCGGTCGCCGCGGTGATCTTCATCCTCCCCGGCTTCCTGCCCATCGGGACGCCCCGGGAGGGCTGGGCGCTCATGAAGGCCATGGCCCTCCCCTACGGCTCGGCTATTTCCCTGGGGATATTCATAGGCAGCCTCCTCCTGGCGAACGAGGAGCGGCGCTCCGACGCCCAGGCGGAGCTCCGGGATTCGGAGGCCAAGTACCGCGAGCTCTTCGAGAGCCTCATCGACCTCGGCTACCGGACCGACGAAGAGGGGAGGATCGCCATAGTCTCGCCCTCATCGGAGCGCATCCTCGGTTTCCGACCCGACGAGGTAATCGGCAAGCCGCTTACCGACTTCTACGGCGGGGGCTCGCGGGACTCCGAGCTCTTCGCCATCCTCGAGCGGGGAGAGACGATCGTGGATCACGAGATCCATCTGGCGAGGAAGGACGGCACGATCATCGTAGCCTCGACCAACGCGCGCGCGATCCGCGACTCGTCGGGGCGCTACATCGGCGTCACGGGGATGGTGCGCGACATCACGCCCCTCAAGCGGGCGGAGGAAGGGTTCAGGGCCTCCGTCTCGGAGCGCGAAACCCTCCTCATGGAGCTCTACCACCGCACCAACAACAACATGCAGATCATCTCCTCCTTCCTCAAGCTGCAGGCCGACGCGCTCGGCGACCCGAAGGTGGACGAGCTCGCCCAGAGCGTCTCCTCCCGCATCCACGCCATGTCCCTCGTCTACGAGAAGCTCTACCGCTCGAACAGCCTGTCCCGCATCAACGTACGGGAGTACATCGAGGAGCTGCTGCCCCTCATCGAGGCCTACGGAGGGGCGCCGGAGGGCAAGGTCAGTGTGGAGCTCGATCTAGAGGACATCGACTTCGTCATAGACTCGGCGGTGCCCCTCGGCCTCGTCGTCAACGAGATAGTCGGCAACGCCTACAAGCACGCCTTCCCCGGGGACCGGAAGGGCCTCGTCAGGATCGCCCTCCGCCGGCGCGACGCAGAGACGATCCTCCTCGAGATCGACGACGACGGCGTGGGCCTGCCCCCGGGCTTCGACCCCTACGCGACTCCCTCCTTCGGCATCTCGACGATGCTCAGCATCGCGCGGCTGCAGATGCGCGGCTCGGTGGAGATACGGAGCGGGGAAGGGCTTTCCTACCGGATCGCGATGCGGGACAGGCTCTACGGGGAGCGCGTCTAGGCGCGGTCCAGGCAGGCGGAGGGCTAGCGTTCCGATCCCGGGGCGTCGCGCAAGCTCGAGCCCTCCACGAAGGACAGGGGAAACTCGATCGTCTCCTTCTTCCAGGCCTCGACCGTAATGCGATCCACGAGGGCCCGGACCGCGCGCCTGCCCATCTCGAGGAGGGGCTGCTTGTAGGACGCGAGCGTAGGCGAGGATAGGCGCCCGGCCGGCTCCGCGTCGAAGCCCACGAGGCTGTAGTCGCGCGGGCAGAGGACGCCGCGCGAGGCGTTCTCGATCATGAACTGGAAGGCTACCGAATCGTTGCCGCAAACGATTCCCGTCGGCCTCTCCTCGAGGGCGAGGTAGCGCTTGGCCGCGATCTTGCCCGAGCCCGGGGCCGCGGAGTCGGAGAGGACTACCTCCATGCCCATGCCCAGCTCGGCCAGGGCCTCGCGGACGGCCCTCTCGCGCTCGAGGATGTTCGGGTTGTAGTCGATGCCCGGATCCACGCCGACGAAGGCGAAGCTCCGATGCCCCCGCTCGTAGAGCCGGCGCACCGCGTCGCGCGCGGCCGAGCGGTTGTCGGTGTCGATCCAGGAGATCGCGGGGCTCTCGAGGCGGTCCGCGATGGATACGCAAGGGATCGCCTGCTCCTCGATCGTGAGCAGCTGGTCCTGGGGGAAGCGCTGGAATCCTACGAAGACGAGGCCGTCGACCTTGCGCTGGTGCCAGACGCGGAGGAAGTCGAATTGGCCCTTCAAATCGAAGTCCGTCGTAAGCAGGAGGTCCCAGCCCAGCTCGCGGCCCTGGATCTCCACGCCGGAAAGGAGGCTCATCACGAAAAAATTGTTGTAGAGGGGCAGCTCGTACATGCGCGGCGTCACGAAGGCGAGCGTGCGGGTGAGGCCGTGGTTCAGGGCCTGGGCCTGGCGGTTGGGGTGGTAGTTGAGCTCCTTGATAGCCGCCTCCACCCGGGTGCGGGTATCGGGAGCCACGTTGTCGAGGCCGTTGATCACGCGGGAGACGGTGATGAAGGAGACCCCCGCCAGCTCTGCCACTTCTTTTTGCGTTGCCATCGCAAGGCTGAGGATACCGGGAGGAGCATATCGCATCAAGCTGCCTGGACAGCCTGGACGGCCGGCGCGGGGCGCGCCGGCGGCGGTCGCATCGTTGACCGCCACCGCGCGGGGGCATTACCATCCATCCCATGTTCGACCCCCGAGTATATTCCGACCGCCGCGCCGCCCTCCTCCGCGGCCTCGCCGCCCGCAGCGGCGCCGCTGGTGGCGCCGTAGGCGGGCGCGAGGGGACAGTCCTCCTCCTCGGCCACCGCGAGAGCCCCGTGAACTACGCGGACAACTGCTATAGCTTCCGCCAGGACTCGAGCTTCCTCTACTTCGTCGGCATCTCGAGCCCGGATCTCGCCCTTACGATCGATCTCGCGAGCGGCGAGACTGTCCTTTACGGCCGCGATGCCACGATGGACGACATAGTCTGGACGGGCCCCCAGCCCGAGCTCGCCGAGCTCGCCGCCCTCTCGGGCATCTTCTCCGCGCGGCCCCGCTCTTCCCTCGCCTCCGACCTCGCCGCGCGCAACACGAGAGGCGCGGGCACGAAAACGCATCGCCTCCCCGGCGGGCTCCTCTACTTTCCGCCCTACCGGGCCGAAGGCCGCGCCGAGCTCGCGGAGCTCACGGGCAAGCCTTACTCGGAAGTGAACGCGGGCGCTTCCCTCCCCCTCATCGAGGCGGCTATAGAGCTGCGCGAGATCAAGAGCGAAGCCGAGATCGCCGAGCTCGAGCGGGCTGTCGCCGTGAGCGCGGACATGCACCGGGCGGCGCTGACGACAGCCCGCGCCGGCATGCTCGAGTCCGACGTCTACGCCCGCGTCGCCGAAGTGGCCCTCGCCTCGGGCGGCGGACTCTCCTTCCCCGTCATCGCCACTACCAGGGGCGCCACACTCCACGCCCACTCCCACGATCGGCGGCTCGAAAAAGGCGGCCTCTTCCTCCTCGACGCGGGCGCCGAAGCCCCTTCGGGCTACTCAGGCGACCTCAGCACTACTTTCCCCGTCTCTCCCCGCTTCGATCCGCGGCAGCGCGCAGTCTACGAACTCGCGCTCAGGATGCAGCGCGCAGCCTGCGCCCTCCTCAAGCCCGGCGTGAACTTCCGCGACGTCCACTTCGCCGCCGCCCGCGAGGGCGTCCTCGGCCTTAAGGAGCTCGGCCTCATGCGCGGCGAACCCGACGAGGCAGTCAGCTCGGGGGCCTACGCCTTCTTTTTCCCCTGCGGCGTCGGCCACATGCTCGGCCTCGACGTCCACGACATGGAGGACTACGGCGAGGATCTCGTCGGCTACGCGGGCGCCGAGCGCAGCCCGCTCTTCGGCCTCAAGTCCCTGCGCCTGGCCAAGAGCCTAAAAGCCGGCATGACTTTCACCATCGAGCCGGGCATCTACTTTATCCCCGAACTCTACGAGCAGTGGTCGGCCGAGGGCCGCTACGGCGACTCTATCGACTATGCCGCCGTAAAGAGCTGGCTCGGCTTCGGCGGCGTACGCAACGAGGAGGACTGGCTCGTCACGCCCGGCGGCGCGAGGCGGCTCGGCCCCGACTTCGACAAGTCGATTTCCGCGATAGAGGCATTGCGAGCCTAGCTATCGCTGCTTATCGTAGGCGGCTTTATATGCCCGGAGCACTGCATTGATCTTGGTTTGATACCCTGCGCCCATGGATCTGAACCACTCGAGGACATCGGCGTCCAGCCGAATCGTCGTTACGATCTTGGTCTTCGCCTTTTTGAGCTCTTCGGGAGGAGGTAGAAAATTCCGAGGAAGGACTTCTCCCACCGTCATCGCCCGAGCGATACTTGAAGGAGCACTCTCATAGATATCCTTCTTAGCTTGTTTCGGGCTGTTCTTTTCTATCGCCTTGCCCGTGGATTTCATACAACTTTGCTCCCTGCCGCCAATAAGCAGCTCCATAAATTCGGATATTACCGTTGCGTACGGTGAACCTGACCGTAAGGACTCTGCTTCCGACCTTGCCATAGCAGAAAAAACGTTCCTCTGCGGGAGTCGAGTGAAGCGAATCGCGCTGCAACACCAGGCATGGATCATAGAATGCTTCTCTAGCGGTAGCGAAGGAGACTCCATGCTTTCTCTGATTAACGCGATCCTTGGCCTCGTCCCATTCGAAGGTCATGAAAAAAGATAGTATCGTATTTACATTTTGTCAATATATTATATAAAAAACGCATTCCATGCGACACGCGATCAATTGGGTCACCGTGATATTGTTATGATGTTCCATACGTTCCCGATAAAAACCCGAAGGAGGATGAATGTGGGCAACGCGAAGCGGCATTTGATGCTCCCATTTCCAATGTTTACTTTCGCAATGGCGCTTCTCCTAGCCAGTTTCACATCCCTCGTCCTCGCCTCCTGCGTCGCCATCCGAAAGAGCGACTACCCGAGCCTCGAGGAGCTTCGCGCCAAGCCCGAGCGCCAGGCTTCCGCCTACGCCCCCGACCTCGAAGCCGCCCTTGCCAAAAAGTTGGTCGACCGCATCGCCCCCATCCCCCCGGCGGCGCTCGACAACTACCGCAAGCTCGACGGCATACCCACCTATGCGGCCTATAGCCCGAGCCAGGCGGAGCGCGAGCTCCTGGACCGGTACTGTGAGCTCCTCCCGCCTCCTTTCAAGCGCGCGATGGAAGGGAAGCTCCTCGGCATCTATTTTATCGAGAACTTCGCGGGCGGCGGCATGACCGACTTCGTCTTCGGCCCCGGCGGGGATGCCGGCAAGGACTCCCTCTACTTCATCCTCATCCTCAACCCGAGAATCCTCAAGATGAGCCTCTCCGACTGGATAGCCTACCGCGACGCCTCGCCCTATGAGGCAAGCGGCTCCGACCTCGAGCTGCGCTCGTCCTGCACAGGCGCGAAGGACTACCGCGGGCTCCTCCAAACCCTCACCCACGAGGCGGCCCACGTCTACGATTACGTTCACCATGTAACGCCCTTCGTCGAGCCCGCCCTCGGCCGCTACCCCGACCGTACCATAGTCGCGGCCGGGGACTGCGGCTTTACCCGCGGCGTCTGGGAAGGTTATGCGAAGCCTAACTCAGCCTACGCGATACCCCGGCGCGCCGAGACCGCCTCCTACGGCCTCGGGCCCAAGCTGCCCCTCTCGGTCGCCTTGGACCAGTACCGGGCCCTCGAGAAGACTCCCTTCGCCTCCTTCTACGGCTCGGGGAGCTGGGCGGAGGACTTCGCCGAGGCGGCTACCTGGACCTATCTCCGCGACCAGTTCGGCATAGGCTACAAAGTCGCTCTCCTCCGCGGCGGGCGCGAGGAGCTGCGCTTTTCAGCCGACGCAAGCCGCTGGAGCGAGGCGCGGAGCAGGGTTATCCGCGAGAGCCTGGGCGACTCCGCCCCCTAAGCGGTTATTTAAGTAATTATTTATTTGTTTATTGATCATTCATCCGTGATATAATTCTCACAAAATGATTAGGGAAAAGTCACGGAAGCACATCCACTACACCTTGCCGCCCAACCTTAAGCGCCCGTACCGTATCACGACTTTTCCCCTCAGAAATTATCCGGCGCCGACTACGCGCAGGGGGCTCTATGCGTTGGACAGTATGCAGTGCGGTATTCCTTTTCTTTTTAGTTAGCTTTTCAGGAGCCCAATCCGCGAAGGAGCCGGTCGTCCTGGAAAAGGAAAGCGGCGGCGGCGGGAGCGCCCAGTTCTCCCTCGCCCTGGAGCCGGACGTCAGCTTTCCCCTAGGCGACAGCAAGGACCTCTACAACCTCGGCGGCGGGGGACTCATGCGCGCGGAGCTCGCCTTTTCCAAGCTGCGTCGCGTTTTTTTCTTAGCCAGTGTCGGCTACGGCTACAGCCCCATCCAGGTCGATCGCTCCCTCTCCACGATGTCCTTCGCCCTCGGCGCGGGGCTCGACTTCAACCTGAGCTCCTTCTTCTCCCTCAGGCCCTTCGTCGAGGGGGGCGCCTACAATAGCTTCCTGAACGCTCCCGTCGAAATGCAGAGCGGGGCCTACGCCTACTTCGGCGGCGGCCTGGACTTCGACTTCGACCTCAGTCCCTCCATCTCCCTGGGCCTCGTGGGCAAGTACCAGGACTACTACGACGTCTACAAGGGGATCGGCGCGGGAGTCAGCCTCACTATCCACCCCGGCGCGGGCAAGCGCGCCGCTTCCGTGCGCATTATCCAGTTCCGCTTCGACGACGTCTTTTCGGTCTTCTACAAGTACTACGACGACCACAGCCTCGGCGAGGCTGTCCTCGTGAACAACGAGTCGAGCCCCATCACCGACGTGAGCGCCAAGCTCCAGATTAAGGAGTACATGGACAGTCCCAAGGACTGCCAGGTCGCCTCCACCCTCAAACCCGGCGAGTCGCAGCGCATAGCCCTCTTCGGCCTCTTCAAGGACAAAGTCCTGGACATCACCGAAGCCACGAAAGTCCCCGTGGAGATCAGCGTCGAGTACACGCTCAAGGGGGAAAAGCATAGCGTCACCGCCGTCCAGACCCTCCGCATGCTGGACCGCAACGCGATGAGCTGGGACGACGACCGAAGGGTGGCCGCCTTCGTCACCGCCAAGGACCCGATGATGCTCAGCTTCTCCAAGAACGTCCTCGCCGCCGTGGGCGCCAAGTCGCCCGCCGCCCTGGACCGCAACCTCCTCCTCGCCATGGCCCTGCACGACGCCCTCGCTCTGGACGAGCTCTCCTACTCCCCCGACCCCTCCCGGCCCTACTCCGAGACTTCCAAGCACAAGTCGGCGATAGACTTCCTCCAGTTCCCCCGCCAGACCCTGGACTACCGCGCGGGCGACTGCGACGACCTCAGCATCCTCAACTGCGCCCTCCTGGAATCGATCAACGTGGAGACCGCCTTCATCACCGTGCCGGGGCACATCTTCATGGCAGTCGCCCTCGATACGCCGCCCGATTCGGCGCGGAAGCTCTTCCTCAACCCCGACGACCTCATCTACAAGGACGGCAAGGCCTGGGCCCCGGTCGAAATCACCCGCACGAGGGACGACTTCCTCGACGCCTGGAGCCTCGGCGCCAAGGAGTGGCGCGAGAGCGATGCCAAGGGCGAGGCGAATTTCTACACCACCAAGGACGCCTGGGCCGCCTACGAGCCCGTGGGACTGCCGGGCACGAGCGCCCCCGCCAAGATGCCTACCGAGGCCGATCTCCTGGGCCGCTTCCAGAACGACATAAACCGCTTCGTGGACCGCGAGACCGCCCCCCGCGTCGCCGCCCTCAAGGCCGAGATCAAGACGAGCCAGAACGACCCCAAGAGCGTCAACAAGCTCGCCGTCCTCTACGCCCGCTACGGCCAGAGCGACAAGGCCGAGGAGCAGCTCCTCGGCATACTCAAGAAGGGCGATTACGTACCGGCCCTCATCAACATGGGCAACCTCGCCCTCCTCCAGGGCGACCCCTCCAAGGCTATCACCTACTTCGGCAAAGCCTACCGCAAGGAAGCGACCAACCCCGTAGCCCTCCTCGGCCTCTCCATCGCCTACAACAAGAAGGGCGACTCCAGTCAGTCCAAGAGCTTCTACCAAAAGCTCCAGGACGTAGCCCCCGACATAGCCGAGAGCTACGCCTACCTTAAGGGCGAGACGGGCACGACGCGCCAGGCAGAAGCCGGCGCCACGACGGGGAGGATGGAATGGTCGGAGGAATGAGGCATAGGGATATCCGCAATGGTGCAATTCCGCCTCGAGGCTTGGAGGGTCGCATGAAAACAAGATCGAAGCTGCTTATTTCGACGGCGCTCGTTCTCGCCGCCTTCGCCTGCAAGAATCCCGTACTTGACAAGGTGAAGGCGATCGCCGCCTCGGCTAACCCCGCGCTCAGCCTCGCGCTCGGGGGCACGGCAGTGGCATCGGGCGGGAGCTACAACCTGGGGTCCACCGCGCTGGCGACCACGAAGAGCGCCACCTTTACGATAAGCAACTCGGGCAAGGACTCCCTCGCGGCCAGCGTCACGACGAGCGGCAATTTCGGCGTAGCGAGCCAACCTTCCGGCTCCATCGCCGCGGGCGCCAGCTCGAGCTTCGTCATCAGCTTCACGCCGACGAGCCCCGAGGGCTTAAAGAACGGCACAGTCACGGTAGCGAGCAACGACCCTAATAATAAAAGCTTCAGCTTCACCGTGACGGGGCTTGGATCGACGATCATGCTGGCGCAGACAGGGCAAACCACCCCGTACCCAACTGCGGGAAGCAAGGACGATGGCGACCTGCACGTTGGCGCTACATGGCCATCACCGCGGTTTACCACGGGCACGTCCTCCGTCACCGACTCACTCACAGGGCTCGTGTGGGCGAAGAACGCCAACCTCCTGGGAACCAGCTACGCAACACGTGACACTGATGACACGCCTAATGACGGGCTCGTCTATTGGCAATCGGCTTTGAACTTCGTTACCTATCTCAACGGCATCGGCTACGATACTCATTCAGACTGGCGCCTTCCGAACCGGGATGAATTACGAAGTCTCATTAACTATGGTCAATCTGGCAATGACACCTGGCTCAACAACTCATCACAGGGCTTCTCGAATGTCCAAGCTTACTACTACTGGACCTCGACATCGTACGCGCCAAGCAGCGCCGGAAATGCCTGGTGCATAAATATGGCAAGCGGAGCAACAGACTTCTTCGCGAAAGCAACAATCCCGATGTACGTGCTCCCCGTCAGAGGCGGAACAGGCGGCACAATACGGCTCGCAAAAACTGGCCAAACCACTGCATTACCATCGGCAGGAAGCGGGGACGATGGCGACCTCCAGAAAGGTGTCGCAGACCCTGCATCCCGTTTCATCGACAACGGAAATGGAACTATCACTGACCAGCTGACCGGTCTCATTTGGGAAAAGACGCCTTCATCAAGCACCTACACCTGGCCGCAGGCCCTCAACGCGGCGAGCGCAAGCACCACGGGGACGCACGGCGACTGGCGCGTTCCGAACGTGAATGAGCTTGAGAGCCTTCTGAATGCGGGACAATCTAATTCGACTAGCTTCCTCGCGACAAAGGGTTTCAGCGGTCTTGCAAACGCACTGTATTGGACATCCACGACGGACGCTTCCAACACTTCAAATGCGTGGCTCATCCAAATGGGTGACGGGTCAATTTCATCTCTCGCCAAGGCGGGCACACTTCACCTAGTGTTTTTCGTCAGGTCAATGTAGTAACCGGGAATAAGGAAGAAAAATGAGGCGTATGAAAATTTCCGCAGTGACATTCCTATCGCTCTTGTTTATGTATACCGGTTCTAGAGCATTTGCGCAGGCGGATCTGAGCGTCCTCTACAGCACAAACGTCATTCCGAACGTGCTTTCACCGGCGTTCAGTCTCGGAAGCTGGTATATCAACGGCGTGACTAATTACACCCTCGCCATCAAGAACGCGTCTACGACAAACACGATTACCTTCAATAGCAGCTTTGCCCGCGTTGACGTGTCCGGTGACGCCGAGTTCACACTTCCTGCGGACCTTCCCACCACAGCACTGGGGCCCGGAGGCACGCGTAACTTCTTCATCAAGTTCACGGCTCCGGCGGGCGTTCCCTCACCAGCGGAGAAAACTGCAACAATCCAGGTCCACTATATCGGCGCAAATCTGACCGCGTATACCTATGCCTTCAAAGTCAGTGTCACAGTCACCGCTTTTGCCGTGCCGCAGGTGAATCTCCGCTTTCAGGGCGGGACGGTTATCCCGCGAAACGCAACAGACGTCATCGACTTCACGAGTCACACCATCTACACCTCAACGACAAGCCCGACTGTCATCGCAATTGAGAATGTTGGCTCCGCCGACGTCACAGGCCTCTCCATCACTCCAGCTGCATGCTTCTCGGCGTCCGCGCTCTCAGGAACGACAATCCTTGTCGGGGGCGCTGCAAGGACATTCCAGCTCACCTTTACCCCGACAGCCCGCGTAAACTACGCCGGGTCCATTGTAACCGTGAAAAGCAATGACTCCGATTACAGCTTCTCGGTAGATGGCCTTGGCACAGGTTCCGAGATCGACGTCACGAAGCCAGGCGGCGCCTCGATACCCAGCTATGCTGGTCCCGACTGGGCTTCCTCTACTTACGACTTCGGCGACGTGTTGTTCGGAGCCCCGCTCGAGCTGACTTTCCATGTCTATGACACTGATGCCATAACGGACCTTTCGCTCTCTCCCGCAGCCTCGATCACTGCGGTCAACCCGACGACAAACAATGGCTTCACGATGCCCACTTCTCCGCCCGCGTCGGTACTCGCCGGCCACAACGAGATATTCACCATCAAGTTTGATCCGAAGGTCCGGGCCCTGTGCACGGCCGAAATCGATATCCCGAACAACGACCCCGACGGAAACGAGGCTCCCTACGTCTTCCGCGTGACGGCCACCGGCCGCGCCCCGCTCATCGCCCTCTCGCACAAGATCGGCGCTGCCTCGCCGACCGCCCTGGCCAACGGGACGGGCGTGATCGACTTCGGCGACGTCACGAAGGGAAGCGACTCCGCGACCGAGGATCTCTTAATCGACAACACGGGCGGCAATTACGCTCTCACCGTCGCTTCGATCACCAAGGCGGGCGATACCGGCGGCGAGTTCGTCTCCGATTGGCCCACGACTTCGTTCACCGTCGGCGCGGGAGCGAGCGGCACGTATCATGTCCACTTCCATCCGGCCTCCGACGGCCCGAAGAGCGCGACGATAACGATAGCCAATGACGATCCCACGCCGGCTCAGCAGAGCTACGTCTTCACGCTGAAGGGCAACGACCCCTCGGCCAGCGTCAAAGTCACGCAGGTCCTGCCGAGCAGCGAGCCCTCCGTCGATCCGGCCATTCCCGTAGATTACGGCTGGCAGGCGAAGGGCGCGCCATCCTCCGCCTTCGCTTTCAGGATCTACGACACCGGCAACGAGGACATGAAAAACATCGCCGTTTCGATCGCCGGGACGAACGCGGGCGATTTCGCGATCAGCTCTCCCCTCAGCTCGACGACGGCGACTCAAGGAGGGGCGAGCCACAGTGATCTCGCGATCACCTTTACGCCAGGCGGCACGGGAGATCGGACCGCGACTATCACGGTCACGGGCGACGACAAAGGAGAGAGCGTTCCCGGGGCGCATCCGAGATCCCTTCAGTTCACGGTCAAAGGCAAGGGCTTCAACAAGCCGACCGCCCAGATCGATCCGCCAGCTGGCCTCCTGAAAAAGCTCGATGCTGCGCCCCTCGTGTACTATGCTCAGGCCCCGCTCACGGTAACCGTGCACGCGACGACTACCTACGCCACCCAAGTCGAGTGGGACCTGGGCACGGGGAGCTACGGATCGCCCGAAGCCGCCCTGACGAAGACGCTGAGCCTCGACGTCGGGCTGCACGACGTCCGCGTGATCCCCCTCGACGCCGACGGCAACCAAGGCGACTCCGCCACGATCAGCATCGGCGCCTACCCCAACGATATCGCCTCGATCCCGCCGGCCTGGGGCGTTCCCTTCGACAACGAGCCCCCCTTCATCGACGGCATCCTTGCCTATTCCGACGGCAATTTGGACCATGCCAAGCCCTGGGACTCGAGCTCCCCCCTCGTGGACTACGGCGAGAACGGCTGGACGGGCTGCTTGAGCCTTCCCTTCGCCGACGGCTCCACGCCCAACGCGCGCATAGACTGCATCCGCTCCGGGAACTTCCTCTTCTTCGCCTTCCACGTCGAGTCCGACAATACCCCCGCCACCGACGACCAGATAGTCGTGGGGATAGGGAACGGCAAGGACTCGCGCATCACCGATAAGGACAAGATAGGCATATTCACAATATCGACCGCCGCCGCGAGCGGAACCGCGAGCACCGCCGGGGTTACCGTCAGCTCCTACACGACCGACCCCGCCCACACCGATCCGGCCGATCCCGGAATTTGGAGCGCCGCCGGCGCCCCGCCCGCGGGTACCTCCTTCGCGGTGAGGCCCGACGCCGGCTCGACGAACAGCTGGTCGGCCGAGCTCAAAGTTCCCATCTCCGGCACCGGCTTGGCCTGGCTCGACTCCTTGGCCGGGAACTTCCTCCTCTTCGTCAGGATCGACAAGATCGAGCCGAATCCGACTTCTCCTCCGCCTACGACGGACGCTCCCTTCGTCTGGCCGCGGGGCATTCCCGCCACGGTAGCGAGCCAGGAGCTGCACTCGGAGTGGTGGGGCCTCGCCTGCCACGATGGCTCCATCGCGAGCAACGGCCTCTCGATCGCGAGCATCGCCGACATCGGCGTGAGGACCGATCCCGCCAACACGACGGCGCCCCTCGTCAACGCTTTCAGCTACAGGAACAAGCCCACTCCCAACGACATCGTGAACTACGTGGTCGCCAGGGTGACGAACGACGCGCGCCTGGACAGGGTCGACGCCTCGGGCAATCCCGTGACGACGCCGCTGGACGCGCAGAACGTCACTGTCCGCTTCAAGCTCGCGGATTGGGGCATACCCTCGCCCGACCCCACCTATTGGCATGACATCGTGCAGCCGACCGACGCGGGAAACCCGAGCACGCCCAACCCGCCCACGGCTGATACGGTGCCGGCACCGACCCTCGCGGGGACAGTCCTCACGCCATCGACCAAGGACTTCATCATGAAGTGGCAGTTGAGCGCGTCCCAGGTCAACGACGTGACCTCGGGCCTGACCGCGGTCAACGGCGAGCCGGTATGGCACCAATGCATGCTCGCGCAGATCGAGACGGGGGGCACCGGCACGGGCACCCACCCCGTGAGCATCGTGACCAGGAGCATGTGCCGCAACATGGACTTCACGGGGAAGAACGAGGGCCCGGGCTTCTCGAGCGACGCCACGGTCAGCGCCAAGGGCCTGGACACATTCGTCGCCGGCATTAAAGCCAATGCCCGCGCCCAGGGCGACGACCGCGTGATCCTCCTGCGCCTCTACACGAGGAATTGGCAGGAGAGCCCCAAGAGCCTCGCCGCCGCGGACGGCGAGAAGGCGCGCCGGACTGAATCGGCGCGGCGCCTGAGCTCGGCGGAGCTGCCCGGCCCCGTGAAGCCGACCCCGCTCCCGGGCGCGCAGCATTATCTCGACGAGCTGCGCTCCTACATCGAGGAAGCGCAGAAGACCGTCTACTTCACCGAGTACATCGTAAAGGCCTACGTCTACACCGGCCGCAAGGTGCAGCGCGGTTCCAAGGCCTCGGACGAAGTCGCGCCCCTCGGCTCCTACGGCTACGTCGTCAGGCACGTCGGCTTCACCGAAGGCTGGAGCTTCCATATCGACGGAGCCGAGAAGATCGACTATAGGACCTACCTCATCCGGGTGAAGAACAACCAGAGCTGGGAGATCACCGACCACATCAAGGCCGTCCTGCCCCCGCGCTGGAGCTTCGGCCTCATGGGCGGCGCGGGCTGGGGCATACCGGGCGCGGGCGACAACACGTCCGCGGGCGGAAGCGTCACGGGCATATGCATGCTCAACTCCGACGCCGACGAGAAGGGCCAGATCGCCTCGCTCCAGCTCGGCCTGGGCTACGACTCCTTCCCCGCGGGAGGAAGCGCCGACGCCTGGAAGACCGGCAGCCTCTCCCTCGCGGCGAGATTCTCGCTGCCCCTCCTCGTCGACTGGTTCCGCTGGTATTGCACGATGGGCGGCGGCCTCTTCCAGAACGATTCGTCGGCCCTCAAGATCGGCTGGGTCGTAGGGACGGGCCTCGACCTCGGGATCTCCTATCCGATCCACGTCCAGCTCGGCGCCGACGCCCTCATCAACAAGGCCGCCGGCGGGCTCCTTCACCTGAACGCGGGCTTGATCTACAGGCTGACGAGATAATCGGACCGATAAATGGGAGGCGCCCTCGCGGCGCCTCCCTGGCCTGTAATTGCAACCTGTAAGCGTCTACTGATTCAAGGTGAAGTCCACAATATCCCCATAGTCGCGGCCGCTCATCCGGGTCGCCGGTAGATATCCTTCCTGTGCCCGACATCCACGACGAGAACGACGAGAACTTCATCGAGGATCCTGCAGAGGATCCGATAGTCGCCGCTTCGATACCGCCAGATACCGGCCATGGCTCCGCTCAGTTCCTTGCCGCGCGTCCTCGGATCCTCGAGCTCGGCGATTTCGCCTAAATATTGGATGATTTGCAGATAGGCCGTCTTGTCGAATTTAAAAAGCTGCTTTTTTGCCCTGGGAGATACTTCAACGCGATGCTTCATGCTCGCGCTTCAGGTCTTCGAGGGAAATGGATTTTTCGCCTCGGGCAACGTACTCACCATAGGCTTTTTCAGCGAGATAATAATCCTCGAGATCCTCTATCTTCTCCAGGATCGCCTGCGTCGCATAAAAGGTCTTCGTGCGCCCCGTCGCCTTGGCGAGCCTATCGAGTCTCGCCTCTATTTCTATAGGCAGCCGAATAGCGAGCATCTCCCCGCCTCCACTATACAAGTATAGCAATTCCGAGACCGCATACCAAGCCCATGCCCGGGAAGCGGCCTTATGCCTCGGCTTCGGCGAGGGGGGCGCGGGGCGGCACGGCGGCCAAGAGCTCGACCAGCGCGCGGAGCACGGCCCTCGCCGTATCGACCGACTTCACGAGAGCGGCGTGGTCCGTCGCCAAGGACTGGCCGTTGGCCGCCAGGATCGGCGTGGGGGAGCGGAGGTCGAGGAGGAGCTTGGCGAGGCTCGAGTGCAGGGCGACGGCCGCGGAGGCGGCCGCGGCGAGGACCATCTCGGCGCGCTCGTCCAATTCGAAGGCCGCTTTCTGCGCCCGGCGCTTGAGAACCGGGTCGGGAGAGCGGTCCTTCAAGTACTTGAGGGCGGCGGGCATGGGCGAGTGGTCGGGGGAGATGAGGCTGTGCTCGAACTCGGCGAGGTTCCGGAATGCTTCGACGAGGGAAGAGAAGGCGGTGCCGAGACTTTCCTCGAAGCGGGCGTCGGCGCAGACGAGCTTGGTGAGGAGCTCCGCGACCGGGGCGCGCACGAGATTCTCCCAGCGGGTGCGCGCGAAGGTCTTGAGCACGGCAAGCGAATAGATCCGGCGGAAGCCGCCCAAGCCCCGGGACACGAAGATCTTCGAGCGCTCCTCGTCGTAGAGCTCCACCTCGATGGGCCGAAGCTCGCCGAAGAGCCTCCGGCGCGCGGCCGAGAGGCGCTCCTTGGCCTGAGCCTCGGCGAGCTCGAGGCGGCGCTTCTTGTACTCGGCGGCGAGGCTGTCGACGATGGCCTTGCGGAAATCGGGCTCTTCCTTCCAGGCCTTGAGCTTGAGCTCGGGATCCTCCGCGGATGCGCGGAGGACCGCGGCGAGCCGATCCGCGGCGAAGTGGCCTTCGAGGAGGCCGGCGATCCCCTTGAAGGCCCCGTGTACGGCCTTGAGGTCGGCGCGGCCCGCCCCCTGCGAGGAGGCCAGCTCGACGAGGGCCAGCTCGGCGGTCTCGTCGCAGTCGAAGCCCTCGAGGAGGAAGCGGAGATCGTCGATGTCCCGCGAGACCTCGCGGCCGTCGGCGGCGCGCCAGCCCTTGTCCCCCTTCCGGAGCTTCGCGAGGGCATGCTCGAAATCGTAGCGGCAGAGGGCCGCCAGGCGCAGGAGGCGCCGCCATTCGGCGAGCGCGACGAGGCACTGCGGCGACTTGAAGGCCTCGAGCCTCGCGGCGAAGATCGCGTCGAGGGCCGCTCCGCGCTCGTCGCCCTTGGCGGCGGCCTCGGCGCGGACCGACTCGATCGTGAAGGACTCGAGCTTGAGGCCGCGCGCTCCGAGGGCCAGCTCGACGAGGGCTTCCTGCGTCCGCAGGCGGAAAAGCTTGTCGTCCATCCTCGAAAGGCGGGCGGCGATCTTGGCGCAGTGCGACAGGAGCTGGGACAGGTGCTTGCCGTAGGCTGGGGAGACTTCGTTCGACCAGGGCGAGTACCAGGAGGGACCATAGAGGCTTATGTCCTCGGCGAGGAGGCCGAGCGCGTCACCGGGCCCTTTCTTCCTGAAGACGCGCGCGACGAGGACCAGGAACCGCCGCCGGAAGTACTCCTTCGTGTTCACCGGCCAGATTGTAGCGGCTCGGGCGCTCGATCAGCAATCCCGTCCCCGGGATGGGCCGGCCCGAGGGCGCCGTCGAGGGCTATTTGGAAGATGGGGGCGCGGGGCGAAGGAACCTTTCAAAAAGGTGCCTTCCCCCGCCCTTCGTCATACCACCTCGATCCTCCTGATCCGCTTGAAGCTCCGCTCGACCTCGTAGAACTCCACGTCGAACCAGCGGTTCAAGTCCTCGGGCACGTCGACGATCGCGAAGGTCGGATTGTCGCGGCCGCGGGGCCGGGATATGGAGCCGGGGTTGAGGGCGAGGATGCCGTGGTACTCCTCGAAGAAGGGCCGGTGGGTGTGGCCGAAAAGGACGAGCTTCACGCCCGATGCCTGGGCCGCGGCGAGTATGCCGCTCATGGATTCGCCCACGCCCTCGAGGTGCCCGTGCAGCATGAGGAAGGGCCTGTCGGCGCTGCCTACGAGGAGGCGGGGCCGGAGCCAGGGCTCGTAATCCCCGTTCCCGCGCACTGCCTCCACCCGAGGAAGCCTCAGCTTCGCGATCTCGGCGGCCCGCTCTACGTCGTCGGCCCCGTCGCCCAGGTGGGCGATCATGTCGACCTTGCCCGCGTGCTTGCGCAGGACGAGGGCGAGGCAGGAGAGGTCGTGATGGGAGTCGGAGACTGCGAGGACGCGCATGATGGGAGAGGAGTATAGCCGAGAGACGAAAAATGTTGAACGAGCTATGATCGGGGCCTTACCGGAAAGGAGCTACCGTGGCCGAAGTATTCGCAACCATGTTCCAGGACGAGGCCCTCGTGGTGAAGAGCCTCATCGAGTCGACGGGCATCGAGGCCGAGATATCCTCGGAGCATTTCATAGACGTGTATCCGATCTTCTTCCCCCAGGAAGGCGGGATCAAGATCGTCGTGAGTGAGGAGGACGCCGAGGACGCCCGCGCCGTCGTGGCCCAGTTCCGCGAGACTAAGAAGGAAGCCGCCAAGAAATAAAGGCTCTCCCGTGCCAAGGTTAGGCGGGTGGCCTCGAGATAAGGCGGGAGCGCTCGGCATGGGCCTCGAGGGCGAGCCGGATGAGCTCGTCCACGAGCTCGCGGAGTGGTAGGCCGCTCGCCTCCCATAACAGCGGGAACATGCTCCGCGAGGTGAAGCCGGGGATAGTGTTCACTTCGTTCGCGACCGGCCTGCCCTCGGGCCCGAGGAACATGTCGACCCTGGCCATGCCGCTCACGCAGAGGGCTTCGCAGGCGTCCAGGGCGAGCTTGCGGCAGGCTTCGGCCTCGAGGTAGCCGAGGCTAGCCGGCGCGAAGATCGCCGCACCCTCTTCGTCGATATACTTCGCCTCGTAGCTGTAGAACTCGCCCCTGGGCTTCACTTCTCCGGGCGTCGAGGCGCGCAGTTTCCCGTTTCCGAGCACGGCCACTTCTATCTCGCGCCCGACCACCCTCCGCTCCACGAGGACTTTCGTGTCGTACCTGAAGGCTAGCTCTACCGCCGTCTCGTACTCGGCACGTGAGCGCGCTCTGGATACGCCTACGGAGGAGCCTAGGTTGGCGGGCTTCACGAAGAGGTCCCTACCCAGGCTAAGCTCGACTTCGGCCCAGGCCCGCGCGAGCTCCGCGGAGCGAAAGGCCCTGAAGGGCGCGACGGGAATCCCGGCGTCGCGCATCATTCGCTTGGCCGCGTCCTTGTCCATGGAGAGGGCCGAGCCGAGAATATCCGAGCCGACACAGGGCAGGTCCGCCATGCGGGCAAGGCCTTGGATGGAGCCGTCTTCGCCGCAGGGGCCGTGGAGGACGGGAAAGACGAGGTCGGCTCCACGGAGCACTGCGCCCGCGCCCCTGACCGCCAGCGCCCGGTCGCTGCCGTCGGGCAGGAGCTCGACGCGCGGTCCCGTGCCCGAGCTCGCCTCAGCGACCGATGCCGCGGCGGTAGTTCCGGGGAGGCGGTCCTCCTCCGGGCCGCCGAGGCTCCAGCGCCCCCCCTCGTCGATACCGACGAGGAGGAGCTCATACTTTTCCGGGTCCAGGGCGGCGGCCACTGTCCGCGCGGACATGAGGGACACGTCGCGCTCGGCCGATCTGCCTCCATACACCAGGGCTACGCGCAGGCGACGGCCGCTCATAGACTCGCCTCCTTGTTGCGGCTTCCGTACCAGTCGATTTTCCTCGTAGCGGCCATAGCGGCGGCGAGGAGGGCCAGGAGCCCGAGGGAGCCCAGGAGGAGGGCGTAGTCCTCGGAGGAGAGGACTACATAGAGATAGGCGTACAGGAGGCCCAGGGCGGGGAACATGAAGAGAGCCTTCCGCGCCCTGAGGGCAGTCCGAGCATAGGCGCCGCTGAGGAGGGCGCAGACTGCCGCCGCGATCGCGTATGCCCAGGCGAAGCCGATGATCTCCGAGAGCGAGAGGAGAAGGAGGTAGAAGAGGCAGTTGGCCAGCCCGATGAGAAGGTACTGGACGGGATGGACGCGGGAGCGGGAGAGGAGCTCGAAGAGAAAGAGGACGGCGAAGGGGACGATGATGAAGAGGATGCCGTAGCGCGTGGCGCGCCAGGCCATGTCGTAAGCGTCCACCCCGCCCAGGAGCTCGACGCCGAAAGCCGCCTCGGTCAGCTTGCCCCGTTCGACGCCCGACCCGTCGAAAACCCGGGGCAAGCCCTGGGAGCTCTCCGGCAAGTACCAGCGCGCGGTGAAAGCCTTCTCGGAGACGGATCGCTCGGTGGGGGCCGAGTAGCCGAAGAAGGAGGGCTCTGGCCAGGAGCCCGAGATAGAGGCGACTACGGAGCCGGCGGGCTCGAGGAAGGAAAGGGACCTCCCGCCCCGGAGCTTGAGGCTCGCGGTGAAGGCGACGATCTCGCCGGGCGCTATAGGCGCCTTCGTCGAGATAGCCTTGTCGTAGGCCCTCCCTCCCCGGGCATCCGGATGGAGGGCGAGCTGCCTGCCTGCCCAGGTGAGCTTGGGCGTCTCGGCGAGGGAGCGGAGATCGGGCAGCTCGAAGACGAGCCGCGCCAGGTCCCAGCGCAGGCGCGCGCCGTAGGGGGCAGCGTCGGCCGCGGAGGCGGTCAGGGTTCCGGCTATCGCGACCTCGGCGTCGAGGACAGTGGCCGAGAATATGCCGCGCTTGCGTTCCTCGGCTTTGAGGGTCGATACGAGGCTGAGGTTGTCCGGCAGGATGAGGAGCTCGCCCTCGATGAGCTCCTTGTTCTTCCGCAGCTCGTAGGGGATGACGAGGAAGGGTCCGAAGAGGCTGGGCCTCCCTCCCGCCGGATCGATGATGGAGAGCTCGGCCTGCTCTCGGGTGGATCGCCTGGCCTCGACGATGCCCTGCACGAGGGAAAGGGGAATGAGGAAGGCGAGGACGAGGACGGCCACGATGAGGGCTTTGGCTCCGGGCCCTGCTAAAAGCGGGCTCCGGCTTGTTGGTTTGGTATCGCTCATGCCGGGAATCGTAGCGGTGAATTGCGGCGAAAGTATGGCGAAGGCGAGGTATTGCCGAGGCTTGCGGGCTTCTATCTAGCGCCTAACGCTACGCTATGGCTTCGCCTAACGCGTCGCCGCGGGCAGCCGAAGCAGGAAGCGCGCGCCGATCTCCCCCTTGGCCTCGGGGCCGCGGTCGGCGCCAGCGGCCTCGCCCGCCTGGCGGTTGCCCGCGCAATTGCCCGCCTCGATCGTCCCGCCCAGGGAGCGGGCCAGCGCCAGCGCCAGGGAAAGGCCGAGGCCCGTGTGGCGGCCCTTCTCCTCTCCCGGCCTCCAGGTGAAGAAGCGGTCGAAGACGCGGCCTAAGTGCTCGGGAGGGATGCCGGGGCCGTCGTCCTCTATCGCGATCTCGATCGCGCGGCCGCCCTCGGCCTGCGAGACGACGACCCGGACGCGCGAGGCGGCGAAGGAGGCGGCGTTGTCGAGGAGATTGTCGAGGATGATGTCGAAGGCGGCCGGGTCCACGGCCGCGAAGGGCATCGCCCTACCCTCAGGAACGAGGACGTCGATCTCGAGCGCCCGCCCTTCGAGGGCGCATCGCGCGCGCGCGCGGACAGCTGCGTTCCTCGCCGCCTCGGCCGCGTCGACGGGCGCGAGGGCGGAGGAATCGGCTCCCCCCTCGGCTAGGGAGAGCCTCCGCAGGCCGTCGGTGATGGCGCGGAGGCGCTCGGCGTCCTCGATGATGGCGCTATGGAAGCGCGAGCGATCGGCGGAGTCGGCTGACCCCTCGGCCAGCTCGGCGGCGCTGCGGATCGCGGCGAGGGGATTACGAAACTCGTGGGCGGCGTCGGCGGCGAAGCGCTCGGTCTGGCGGATGCGCTCGTCCAGCCTCTCCACGAGGCCGCGGAGCGAGCGTTGAAGATCGCCGATCTCGTCGCCCCGCGCGCTCTCAGGGAAAGCCGACGCCGCCGCGCCCGAGCCCGCCAGGGCGAGGGAAGCCGAGCGGGAGAGGCGCTTCAGCGGGCCGACGATCGTGAGGGCGAGGAGCATAGAGAGGGCCGCGGCGGCGACGAGGCTGCCCAGGAAGACCCTCGCGATATCGAGGCGGATAGCATAGAGGTCCCTGAGTATGCGGTAGGTCGACTGCGAGACGAGAACCGCCCCGGCCACCGAGCCGCGCGCGTACACGGGGACCGCGCTGTACAGGGTCACCGACACTTGCCCTCCCGAGGAGACTCGGGTAGCCGAGCCGTAGCGGCCGCGGAGGGCTTCCTGTATTTCGACGCCGAGGAGCCGCGGGCCCGCCGACGCGTAAAAATCGGCCGAGGAGAAGCTCTGCTCCGGAGGAGAGAGGAAGCGCCTCCAGAGCCGGGAGGGAACCGAGAAGAAGCGGTAGAGAAGGGGCTCGCCCTCGACGATAGCCACGGCCTCGGATGATCTCCCCGAGGAATCGGAGGCAGCCGTCGGCGCGATGTCCGAGCTGTCGGCGAGGAGGCGGCCCTCGGCGTCCACGACGCGGAAGCGGGCGGTGCGCCGGCCGCCTATTGCGGCTAACGCGGCCGTGGCCGACTTCTCGTCGAGCCTGCCTTGCCCGAGCCAGGCTGCCGTGATGCGGGCCTGCTGGGCCAGGGCCTGCTCGAGGGAATCGACGAGCCCGCGCTCGTAGCTGTCGAGGAGGGAGAAGGCGGCGACGGGGAGGAATACGAGGAGGGCGTTGAAGGCAAAGATCCTGAGCGCGATGCGCCGCTTCACGGGGCGCAATCCCTGAGCCGATAGCCCAGGCCGTAGACCGTTTCGACCGCCGCCGGGTCCCCGCCCGCCTCGGAGATTTTCCTGCGCAGCCGCTTCACGTGGCAGTCGATGGCGCGGTCGCTGAGGTAAGTCTCCTCGGGGTAGGCGGCGGCCACGAGGGCGTCGCGGCTCTTCACGACGCCGGGCGACGCGACGAGGTGGGCCAGGAGCCTGAACTCGGTCACGGTGAGCCGCATGGCCACGCCCCCCGCCCTCGCCTCGAAGCGCTCGGGGTCGAGCTCGAGCCCCGATGCCGAGAGGGGATAGACCGCGGCGGGATCGCGAGCGGAGTAGCCGGAACCGCGCCTCGACCTGCGGAGGAGGGCCCGCGCGCGGGCTTCGAGCTCGCGCAGCGAGAAGGGCTTGCAGAGGTAGTCGTCGGCGCCCAGCTCGAGACCGAGGACCTTGTCGAACTCCTCGTCCTTCGAGGTGAGGAACATGACCGGCACTTCGTCGTCCAGGCTTCGGATGCGCCTGAGCACTTCGATCCCGTCGGCCCTCGGCATGAGGATGTCGAGGACGACGAGGTCGGGACGCCGGGACTGGAAGGAGAGCCAGGCGGATTCGCCATCGGGAAAGCCCTCGACCTCGTAGCCCTCGGCCCTGAACGCGAAGCAGAGATTGGCGAGGAGATTAGCCTCGTCGTCGGCGACGAGGACTCGGGCGCAGCCGTCCATGCGCCGGATTGTACCCTCGGCCAGGGAACGTGAAAACCGCTTAGGCGACTAATCGAGAAGGAACTGGGGACAGACCCCAGACGCTTATGCAGATGGGGACAGACCTCGGTTGCCATGACTAATTGCTTGACATTGTTATCTTAACTATGTTAATTTACTAATTCTCAAGGAGTCGGATATGACAAAGAAGCTTTTCGTTTTAACGGCAGTCTTGGCCTGTGTTGTCGCAATGGGGACAGAGCTCACGGCGGAAGCCACTGTCGCGGTTTCCGTCGCGCCCGGCCCCGCCTACTCGCATAAAGTCAAGTTCGGCCTCTTCTCGATGAATCTTGTGCCGCAGATGGCGATCTGGGTCGAGACGGCCGAGGGGCGCTTCGTCGACACGATCTACGTCTCGCAAAAAGCGGCGGCGGCCAAATGGAGCGCTGCCGGCGGGGCCCGCAGGCCGGAAGCCCTGCCCGTCTGGTCGCACGCGCGGGGGATCGCCGCCCCCGACGGATCATTCATGCCCGACAAAGCGCATCGCCTTCCCGACGCGGTTTCGGGCTCCACGCCCAAGGCGGCCTTCACCGCGACATGGGAAGTCCCCGCAGGCCTCGTTCCCGACTCGTACCGGATCAGGGCAGAGCTCAACTCGAGCTACGACTGGAACGAGGCTTATCCCGACAAGCTGCCCAAAACCGACCCGCGTTACAGCGAGGTGAACGGCCAGCCTTCGATCGTATGGGAATGCGCGCTCGATCTAGGCGGCGGCGCCACGCAGGCCGCCCTCCGGCCCGTCGGCACAGGCTCGCTGCGCGGCGAGGACGGAGCCATCGCGCCCGGCCTCGCGGGCATCACGAGCGCCCGGGAACTCGCCGCGTCGATCGAGGCCGAGTACAGGCCCTAAGCGCGATCCTTCCGGAGCCCGGCGATGAGGAGGTTGATGTCGCGCATCGAGTCCTCCAGGGAGATGTTGTCGTAGAGCGCGCCATGCACCGTCGAAGCCTCCACGAAGGCGAAGAGCGTGAAGGCCATCGACTTCGCGTCAACCTTCACGATCTCGCCCGAGGCGATCGCCTGATCGAGCATCCTCTCGAGCTCGCCGCGGAGGATGCGCACGTGGTGCTGGACGTCGAAGGAGACGCCCGGAGTCTCGCGGCGCGGGTGGAGGAGGAAGTCGAGGACGAGCACCATCCTGTCCTTGTCGAGGATGGCGACGCGCTCGAGGTACTGCATGAGGCTGACGAGCCGGTCCACCGCCGGGAGGCTCGAGTCCTGGAGTATCGCCTCGGCCTCGGCGTCGAGGCGCGAGAAAGTCTCGGCCAGGGTGAAGTCGACGAGCTGGCCTATGTTCTGGAAGTACTGATACAGGGTGGTGCGGCCCATGCCGCAGAGATCGGCGACCTTGCCGAGGTTCGCCTCCATGATGCCGTCCCTCGCGAGGACCGCCGCCGCCTTGTCGGCGATCTCGCGGCGCTTGGCGTCGTAGTCGATTATCTTGGGCATGGCGCTTCCTATTCGACGCTATATGAAATAAGCCCGGAAATCAACCCGCGTGTCGATCTCCCGGCCTTTGCCGAACGGAAGGGTCATTCGTCGGCGGCGATAACTTTCCTATACGCGGCCAGCTCCGTATAGAGCTCCTCTTTGATCGGATTGCGCTTCGTCTTCGCGATAGTGCGGATCTCGAAGGCGAGGACGCCGAGGTTGGCGGCCAGGGCGGCGGCGCTGACGATGAAGAGGGCAGTCGGGTCGTTGGTGGACTTGACCGCGAATTTCGAGGCATCGACGAAGGCCGGATAGGTCATCGCGAACATGCACCAGATGGCCAGGGTGGAGGCGCGGTGCTGGAGCCAGGCGCCCTTCTTGACGAGGAAGGCGGGGACCGTGCAGGAGAGGAGGAGGGCCAGGCCGCAGTAGAAGGAGTGGCTGGACAGGCAGTTGTAGGTGTAGGCGAAGTTCCACAGGTCGTAGGCGACGATCCAGAACCAGAGCTGATCCGGCCAGAGCATGTCCCGGCTCTTGCCCTTGCCGGCCTTGATGCCCATCCATCCGGTGAGGGTGACGATGTTGAGGATGCCCGCGACGCCGTTCATGATGTTCCAGGGGCCGCCCAGGGTGGGTATGCCGCCGACGCTCTGTACGACGCCCGCGACTTCCTTGATGCCGAAGCACTGGAAGTCCCTGGTGACCGCCTCGAGGATGTTGATCCCGAGGATGAGGGGCGGGAAGGCCATGGCGAACTTGCTCTTCTCGCATTGCGGGATGAAGCGGATAGCCATGAAGCCGATGCAGCCGGCGAGGGCGGAATAGACTTTAGCCCAATGGAACCAGTCGTTCATGCTCGTGCCCGGGCCGGCCGTCTTGGGCCAGAGGACGAAGCTGAGGACTACGGGCAGCGCGATGAAAAGAGCGATGCCAGTCCATTTGTTCGCTCGGCCCAGCTCGTTGAGGAGTATCAGGCCGCCGAACACAGCGAACCACATGAGGATAGTCGACCACGACAGGGCTTCATAGAAGAACATCGCAGGAGCCTCCCTGGAGTGGCGAGTCTATCATCGACATTTTTGTCGGTCAACAAATATCGATTTATTGGATAATTTTTTATTGACACTTCTGTCGGCGTGGATTACGATAGATACCTGGGGCAAAGAACTGTAGGCCCTCGTTTTTCTCGCTAGGATTAGGCTTGAGCTTAGGACTGCCGCTGGGGGCGAGATGGATAGCTTTAAAATCCTCGAGATCAAGGAAAGCGTCTTCAAGGGCAACGACGAGCGAGCCGCCGCGCTCAGGTCGGAACTAAAAAGGGACAAAGTGCTCCTCGTGAACCTGATGTCCTCTCCCGGCTCGGGCAAGACGACGACGCTCGTAAGGACTATCGAGGCCCTGAAAGGGGAGCTGCGCGTCGGAATCCTGGAGGCCGACATCGACTCGGAGGTCGATGCCCGGAAAGTGGCCGGGACCGGCGCGCGAGTGATCCAGCTGCACACGGGCGGGATGTGCCACCTCGACGCCGAGATGACCCGCCAGGGCCTGGCGGGCCTCGGGATCGAGGGGCTCGATCTCGTCGTCCTCGAGAATATCGGAAACCTGATCTGCACGGCCGACTTCGACACCGGTGCCGCCAAGAACGTCATGATCCTCTCCGTGCCCGAGGGCGACGACAAGCCCCTGAAGTATCCCTTGATGTTTTCGATCGTCGACCTCGTCCTGGTCAACAAGATGGACGCGATGAGCCTCTTCGATTTCGACATGGAGGCGTTCCGGGAGCGCGTTAGGCGACTGAATACGAAGGCCGAGATCATCCCGATCTCGGCCAAGACGGGCGAGGGGATGGGCGCGTGGGCCGAGTGGCTGCGGGCCGAAGTCGGGAACTGGAAGCGAGCGTAGCCGGGCTCCGGGCCCCTTCGGGAGGAGATTCGCATGGTCAAGAAAAAGGTGCTCGAGCTGGCCAATCACGTCAGCGGCACCAAGGTCGGCTCGAAGAGGGGAATAAGGCCCGAGGATCCCGAGTACTACATCCTGGAGCCCGTCGTCACCGAGGAGATGGCCGAAGTCGGGCTCTGCCTCGAGCTGCGCAAGCCCGCGAGCGCGGCGGAGGTCGCCGCGAAGCGCGGCAAGCCCCTCGAGGAGACGACGAGGCGCTTGGACGAATTGGCCGACGCCGGCGTCTGCATGCTGAGCGAGATCGACGGCGTCGACAAGTACATGGTGCCGATCTGGGTCCCCGGCATCATGGAGATGATGGTCGCCAACAACGCGAACGCGGAAAAGTATCCGCAGATACCCAGGGCCTTCGAGGAGTACACGAGGACGAGGATAGCGCCGAAGGTCGGCCTCCTCCCCGTCGGCAAGGGCGTGATGCGCGTGATCCCGATCGAGAGGGCCATAGACGGCGAGACCAGGCGCGCGTCCTACGAGGAAGTCTCCCATTACCTGAACGAGAACACGGTCTTCTCGGTCTCGGATTGCTCCTGCCGCAAGTCGCGCAGGATCATGGGAGAGGGCTGCGGCCACCTCGAGGAGGACATGTGCATCCAGCTGGGGCAGGCGGCGGAATACTATATCCGCACCGGCAAGGGCAGGAAGATCAGCCGCGAGGAGGCCTTCGGCATCATCGAGAGGGCCGAGGAAAACGGCCTCATGCACCAGATACCGAACACGGACGGCTCCGGGCATACGCATGCGATCTGCAACTGCTGCGCCTGCTCCTGCTTCTCCATGCGGACCGCCGCCTACTTCCACGAGCCCACGCTGATACGCTCGAACTACGTCTCGCGCGTGGACAAGGAGAAATGCGTCGCCTGCGGGCAATGCGTGGAGAACTGCCCGACCAACGCCGTGAGGCTCGGCCAGAAAATCTGCTCGAGCAAGCCCGTCGCCGAGGATGTCCCGCTGGCCAAGCGCCCGCTGGCCTACGACGCGGAGTGGGGCCGGGACAAGTGGAATCCCGATTTCCGCACCAACCGGAAGGACGTCGTCGACTCGGGCACGAGCCCCTGCAAGGCCGAATGCCCGGCCCGCATCGGCGTCCAGGGCTACATCAAGAAGGCGGCGGAAGGCAAGTACCGGGAAGCCCTCGAGCTGATCAAGAAGGAGAACCCCTTTCCGGCGGTCTGCGGGCGCGTCTGCCCGAGGAAATGCGAGTCCGCCTGCACGAGGGGCGACGTCGACGATCCCATCGCCATCGACGAGATCAAGAAATTCATCGCCGACCAGGACATGAACGCCGCCCATCGCTACGTGCCCGAGCGGCGGCACGGCTATGGCGAGAGGATCGCCGTGATCGGATCCGGTCCCGCGGGCCTCTCCTGCGCCTACTTCCTTGCGATAGACGGATATAGGGTGACGGTCTTCGAGAAGGAGAAAGCCCTCGGTGGCATGCTCGCCCTCGGCATCCCCGCGTTCAGGCTCGAGAAGGCCGTAGTCGAGGCCGAGATCGACGTCCTGAGGGAGCTCGGCGTCGAGTTCGAGACGGGCGTCGAAGTCGGCAAGGACATAAGCCTCGGGAACTTGCGGGCGCGGGGCTACAAGGCCTTCTACCTCGCCATCGGCGCCCAGGCGGGCAGGAAGATCGGCGTCGAGGGAGAGGATGCGAAGGGCGTCGCGGCCGGCGTCGACTTCGTGCGCGACGTGAACCTGGGTAAGGAGGTCCGGCTCGGCGGCAAGGTCGTCGTAATCGGCGGCGGCAACGTGGCCATCGACGTCGCGAGGACCGCCGCAAGGGTCGGCGCCGGGAGCGTCGGCATGTTCTGCCTCGAGAGGCGCGAGGAGATGCCCGCCCTCCCGGAGGAGATCGAGGAAGCGGAGGCGGAAGGAGTGGCGATCGGCAACTCCTGGGGCCCGAGGCGCATCCTCGCGGACAAGGGCCGCGTCGGCGGCGTGGAGTTCATGAGATGCGTCTCCGTCTTCGACGGGAGCGGGCGCTTCAATCCCCGGTACGACGAGGGCGCGATAAAAGCCGTCGAGGCCGACTACGTCCTCGTCTCGATAGGCCAGTCGATTGCTTGGGGCAACCTGATAGCGGGCAGCAAGGTCGAATTGAACCGCAACGGCACGGTCGCGGCCGATCCCTTCACCTACCAGACCGGTGAGCCCGACGTATTCGCCGGAGGGGACGTTTTCACGGGACCCAAGTTCGCCATCGACGCCATAGCCGCGGGCAAGCAGGGCGCGATCTCGATCCACCGCTTCGTCCAGCCGGGGCAGAGCCTAGTCCTCGGCCGCGACAGGCGGGAATATCGCGCGCTCGACAAGAAGGATCTCGACCTCGGCGGATACGATCGGCTGCCCAGGCAGAAGCCCGGCCGCGCCGACCGCGCCGAGCCCGTGGACGCCTTCAAGGACGCTCGCGGCGCGTTCACGGAAGAGCAGGTCAAAAAGGAGACCGAGCGCTGCCTCGGCTGCGGCGCCGCGATCGTGGACGAGAACATGTGCGTAGGCTGCGGCATGTGCACGACGAAATGCAAGTTCGACGCCATCTCGCTCGCGAGGAAGTTCGACGAGGAGGGCGTCGTCTACGAGAAATTGATTCCCTCGGTCCTCCCCTACGCGCTCAAGCGCACGGGGAACGTGGCGATCAGGAAGCTGTTCGGGCTTTCCAAGGTCGCCGTCGAGGGCGGTGCCGCCAAGGCGAAAAGCTGAGGCCCCATGCACGAGCTGGGCGTCGTGATCGAAGTCGTCAAGACTGTCGAGCATTTCGCGAGGGAGCATGGAGTGACCAAGATCGACAGCCTGGTCCTCCAGATAGGCGAGCTCTCCTCCATAGTCCCCAAGTACGTCGAGGACTGCTTCCCGGCCGCCGCGGACGGCACGCTGCTGCAGGAGGCGAAGCTGAGGATCGAGATAGTGCCGGGCGACGCGAGCTGCGGGACATGCGGCGGGATCTTCAACATCATCCGGAATAGGGGCACTTGCCCCGCCTGCGGAAGCAAGGGCTGGGAACTGTTGAGCGGAAAGGAATTCGTGATCAAGGAAATAGTCGCCTGCTAGGTTGCCCTCCCCTCTCACCGCCGCGAGGGCGGGCAGCCCCTCCCCACGGAAGAGCAAGTGAAGTACTATCGGGCCATGGCTAAATCCAAGCTCGGCGTCAACGTCCTGATCGCCTTCCTCTTCATCATCCTCCTCTACGCCCTCAACCCGACGAGCGAGGATTTTCAGGCTTGGTGCTCGGCGCGGGCCCAGGGGCGGGCGGCAAGCGGGGACGCGAGCGGACTTGTCGGCGTCCTGAAGAAAGGCGCGGGAGCGGTCGCGGGAGTCGCCGCCGGCATCGAGGCGATCGGCTACGGGCGGAGCGATTATTTCGTCTGCTCGAGCTACGCGCTGGGAAGGGAGCGCTATCTCGGGGTCGCGCGTCTCTTCCTCAAGCTGAAGTAAGCGGGGGCGGAGAATGGCCTACAAGGGTCTCGGCGACTTCGTAGCGGCGATCGAGGCGCGGGGCGAGCTCAGGCGGATCGCGGTCGAGGTCGACCCGGAGCTGGAGATCGCGGAGATCGCGGACCGCGTTATGCGAAACAATGGACCGGCCCTCCTCTTCGAGCGCGTGAAGGGCTCGGCCTATCCGCTGCTCATCAACGCGATGGGCAGCGAGTCGCGGATGGCTCTCGCGCTCGGAGCCAAGAGCCTAGACGAAAAGGCCGCCGATATCGAGGAGCTGCTGAGCTGGGCATGGAGCCAGGCTCGCGACCCCTCGATCCTCCGCTCCCTCCCGAGCGCCCTGCCCAAGCTGCCGGCATTCCTCTCCCTCCTCCCCAAGCGGGTAGCCAAGGCTCCCTGCCGCGAGCTCTCGTCGGATACCGAGGGCTTCGATAGCCTGCCCGTCCTCAAGTGCTGGCCCGGCGACGGAGGCCGCTTCCTCACCCTGCCCATCGTCTGCACGAGGGACCCCGAGACGGGGGAGCAGAACATGGGCATGTACCGCATGCAGGTCTACGACGACCGAACGGCCGGCATGCACTGGCACGTGCACAAGGACGGCGCCCGCATCTTCGACAAGTACCGCTCGACCGGCGAGAGGATGCCCGTGGCGGCGGCCCTCGGCTGCGACCCCGCCGTCACCTACGCCTCCACGGCGCCCCTGCCCGAGGGGCTCTGGGAGATGATCTTCGCGGGCTTCCTCCGCGGGAAGCCGGCGGTCGTCGCGAAGGCGAGCCTGAGCTCTATCGACGTCCCCGCCGACGCCGAGTTCGTCCTCGAGGGCTACGTCGACCCCGAGGAGAGGCGCCTGGAAGGGCCCTTCGGCGACCATACGGGCTTCTATTCCCTCCCCGACGAGTATCCGGTGTTCCATCTCGAGCGCATAACGCGTCGACGCTCGCCCATCTACCCGGCCACGATCGTCGGCATGCCTCCCAAGGAGGACTGCTGGATGGCCAAGGCAACCGAGCGGCTCTTCCTCCCCTTCCTGAGGCGGCTCTGCCCCGAGATAACCGACCTCTCGATGCCCCTCGAGGGCGTCTTCCACAACTGCGTGATCGTCTCGATCCGGAAGCGCTATCCCGGCCAGGCCCGCAAGGTGATGAACTTCGTCTGGGGCATGGGCCAGATGATGTACGCCAAATTCATCCTCGTTATCGACGACGACGTCTCCCCGGCCGACTACCCGAAAGTGGCCTGGCGCGCTTTCAACAACGTCGACGCGGGCAGGGACCTCGTTTACTCGGAGGGCCCCCTCGACGCCCTGGACCACTCCTCCCCCATGCCGCGCTTCGGCACGAGGCTGGGCGTGGACGCGACGCGGAAATACCCCGAGGAAGGCGCCGGCCGCCCTTGGCCCGATCCGATCAGAATGGAACCACGCATAACGCGCCTCGTCGACGCCCGCTGGCGGGAGTATGGCATTTAGGAAATTACGGCTCGTCGGCGAGGCGGTGATCTTCCGGCACACCCTTTTCTCCCTGCCCTTCGCCCTCGCGGCTGCCCTCCTCGAGACGGGCGGGCGCCCTCAAGCCTGGAAGCTCGCCTGGATCCTCGTCGCCGCCGCCTCCGGCCGGAACGCGGCCAACGCGATCAACCGCCTCGTCGACCGGGACATCGACGCGGCCAACCCCCGCACGGCTGGCCGGCACCTCCCGACGGGCAAGCTCAGCCGGCGGGACCTGGGGATCTTCGCCGCCGCGATGCTCGCCCTCCTCGTTCTGGCCGCGGCGATGCTCAGGCCTATCTGCGTAGCCCTCCTGCCCGTCGCGGGCATCATGGTCTTCGGCTACTCGTACACCAAGCGCTTCACCTGGCTCTGCCACTACTGGCTCGGCGCGACCTGCGCCATCGCGACGATGGGCTCCTTCATCGCCCTCTCGGGGAGGATCTTCGAGCTCCGCTACTTCGCCCTCTCCGGCGGAGTCGCCCTCTGGGTGGCGGGCTTCGACATCATCTATGCGCTCCAGGACTTAGGCGTGGACCGGGCGCAGGGGCTGCACTCGGTGCCGGAGCGCTTCGGCGCAGCCTGGGGCCACGCGATCGCCGCCGCGATGCACTTGGGCGCGATCTTCCTCCTCGCGTCGGCTTTCCTGTTCTGGAGCCTCGGCCTTCCCTTCCTCGTCGGCATTCTCGCGGTAGCCGCCCTCCTCGCCTCCGAGCACCTCATCGCCCTGGGCGGCACGGAGAAGCGCATCAGGATCGCGGCCTACGGCATCAACGAAATACTGCCCCTCGTATTCCTCGCCGCCGTCACTGTCGACCTCTACCTCGCATGAGCGTATACTTGCGATCATGTCCCGCTACCTCGTATGCATGACCGGAGCCTCGGGAGCCGCCTATGGCCTCCGGTTGCTCCGAGCCCTCGCCTCCCCCGCGGGTCCCTGCCCCGACGCCGAGATCCACTTCGTCGCCTCCGCCTGGGCCCAGGCGGTCGTCCTGGAAGAGACGGGCCGATCCTTGGCCGAGCATCAGTCGGCCCTAAGATCGAAGCGGATCGTCCGGCACGAGCCCGACGACCTCGCCTCTCCGCTCTCGTCGGGTTCCTTCAGGCTGACTGCCGCCTTCGTGGCGCCCTGCTCCATGGGCACCGCGGGGGCGATCGCGGCGGGCATAAGCTCCAACCTGATCCAACGCGCCGCTTCGGTCGCCCTCAAGGAGGGCTGGCCCCTCGTGCTCGTGCCGCGAGAGAGTCCTTTATCGCTCGTGGCCCTGCGCGCCCTCACGACGCTCAAGGAGGCGGGCGCCGTGATCCTTCCGGCCTGTCCCGGCTTTTACTCGAGGCCCGCGAGCGTCGACGAGCTCGTCGATCAGATAGTCGGTCGGATATTGGACTCGGTCGGGCTCGAGTTGCCCGGCGTGAAACGCTGGGAAGGGAGGGGAGAAGAATGAAACCCATGACGATGCGGACGATGCTCGCAGCCCTAGCCTTCACGACGATCGCGACAGCCTCCGCTCGGGCGGCGCCCCTTCGCGTCGGCGTCCTGCCCGACGCCGATTCCCTGCCTCTCCTCGTCGCCGAGGAGGAGGGACTCTTCGCGGCCGAGGGCATAGACGTGAAGCTCCTGAGCTTCAAGACCGCGGTCGAGCGCGACTCGGCCCTGCAGGCGGGAGCCATCGACGGGGCGGTCAGCGACCTCCTGGCCGTGGCCCTGGCGGCGCAGGCCGGCTTCGACTTAAGGGCGACGAGCCTCACGGACGGCCGCTACGGCATCCTGGTCGCCCCCGGCTCCTCCATCGCTTCCCTCGGCGGCCTCGCGGGCAAGAGCGTCGGCATCTCGAGCAACACGATCATCCAGTACGCGGCCGAGGCCATGCTCGAGCGCGGCGGCGTGGCGCGGGCGGACATCAAGTGCCTGGCGGT
>Ga0265330_10000322_pt1 | contig 34393 bp, 30 predicted proteins | sample 41919metaG_FD_202083 | JGI IMG/M metagenome (GOLD analysis project Ga0265330, IMG submission 202083) | Rhizosphere microbial communities from Carex aquatilis grown in University of Washington, Seatle, WA, United States - 4-19-19 metaG | ecosystem: Host-associated > Plants > Roots > Rhizosphere...
TACCGTCTTCGTACACCACCGGAGATCTGCCGTCGATCTTGATCAGGTGTTCAGGTCATCCGGCACGCAGCAGACGCGCCCAAGCGCGTCTGCTGCTCACACGGACTAAAACCACGGGCTGCTAGCAACTACTGATTGAAATTCGGACCGAGCCGGCGCGTCGCGCGGAGGCCCGGCCGCGACGAGCGCCGAGGGAAGAGACTCGACGTATCTGACCGAGAAGCGAGAAAGCGGACGGGCCCCGCAGCAGCGACGGCGACGGGAGAAATTCAATCAGCAGTGCTAGGTGAACTACTCTCGGGTCGGCACCTCGGGGCGTGCGTTCGGCAAGATCAAGTTCGGGGTCGAACACAAGGTGGGGCGACTGGTGGGCGACTGGCGGCCAAGAAGTGCAAGCGCAAGGGATCCGGCTGGAAGCGGTCGAGTAGCGCCTCGGCGTACGGAAGGTGGGGTTTCTTTCGAAACTATACGCCTAGCCCAGCTGTTTCGCCGGTGAACGCAACCCTCTGGGTTGCACAAAAGCAGCACACCACCGCCCCGCACTCATGGGCTAGACTGATTTCGCGCGCCAGCGTGAGGACGTGCCACCTGCGCGCGGCGAGCCCGCATCTCAACCCGGGAAGGATCATCACCATGACCGACGAAAGCCCCACAGGCGATCCAATACAGCCCGCTGCGCGCCGTTTTCTTCCCCTGCTGCTCTTGCTGTTTGTTGGGAGCGGCTGCGCCGCACTGATTTACGAGATCGTTTGGTTCCAATTGTTGCAACTGGTGATTGGATCAACTGCTGTGTCCCTGGGCGTGCTGCTGGGAACCTTCATGGGCGGAATGTGTCTGGGTAGCTTCGCCTTGCCAAGAGTTGTTTCGGGGCGAGCGCATCCCTTGCGCGTCTACGCGTTCATGGAGCTGGCGATTGGGCTTCTCGCGATCCTGGTGTTGGTGGGGGTGCCCGCCATTGGGGGCGTTTATGCAGTGGGCGTCGGATATGGCCTTCCCGGAATCTTGCTACGCGGAATAGTCTGCGCACTCGCTTTGCTGCCGCCCACTCTGCTGATGGGCGCGACCTTGCCAGCAATTTCCCGCTGGACCGAAACTACAAGAGAGGGAGTCTCCTGGCTGGGCTTCTTTTACGGCGGGAATATCGCCGGTGCGGTGTTGGGCTCGTTGCTCGCGGGGTTCTATCTCCTTCGCGTGCATGGGACAGCCACGGCAACCTTCACAGCGGTGGCCGTCAATGCAACTGTGGCGGGCATCGCCCTTGCCTTGGCAAAACGATCGCCCCATCACCCGGCCGCTGACACGGGGCTATCGGGGCCGGCGACCGCTGCCGCCGGCACCCGCCTGGTCTATGTCACTATCGCGCTGTCGGGAATGAGCGCCCTTGGGGCTGAGGTTGTGTGGACCCGACTGCTCTCACTTATGCTGGGTGCGACGGTCTACACCTTCTCGATTATTCTGGCCGTGTTTCTCGTGGGCCTGGGCATCGGCAGCAGTGCCGGGTCATACCTTTCGCGCCGGACGGAGACGCCGCGCATCGCCTTGGCTTGGTGCCAGATGCTGCTGGCCCTGGCCATAGGCTGGACCGCGAACATGCTCACGCGATCCCTTCCCTATTGGCCAATCAATCCCTCGCTGGCTCACAGCCCGGGCATTATCTTCCAAATTGACCTTGTCCGCTGTCTCTGGGCGATCCTGCCGGCGGCCTGCTGTTGGGGGGCAAGTTTCCCCCTGGCGCTGGCGGCCGCGGCATCGCGCGGGCAGGACCCCGGGCGCCTGGTGGGAGGAATCTACGCGGCCAATACCGTGGGAGCAATCCTCGGCGCCCTGGGATTCAGCATGCTGGTCATCCCAACCGTGGGGACCCAGCAGGCCCAGCGGTTGCTCCTGGTGCTGACCGCGATGGCCGCGGTGCTGGCTCTCGCTTCGTCTTCTCAGCAAACGACTCGTGGGCCGGGCAAGGTAGCGCCCAGAGCGGCGGGCGCGGCACCAGTGGCGATCTTTACTGCCATTGTGGCGCTTCTTATTTGGAGTGTGGCGCCGATCCCGGCTGGCACAGTGGGATACGGGCGATACGTTCTAAGCTTCAATCCCCTGCCCAAATTCCACTTCGTCGGCGAAGGGATGAATGCCTCCGTCGCGGTGTCGGAGGCAGCGACGGGCGTGCGTACCTTCCACGTCAGCGGCAAAGTGGAAGCGTCGACAGCGCCCATGGACATGCGCCTGCAGTCAATGCTGGGAAATATTCCAGCCCTGCTCCATCCGCATCCGCATTCGGTTCTGATTGTCGGATTTGGCGCGGGCATTACCGCCGGCTCGTTCCTACCCTATCCCGACATCAAGAGAATCGTCATCTGCGAGATCGAACCCCTGATTCCCAAGGTGGTGTCCCGCTACTTTGGAGCGGAGAATGGTCACGTGCTTGATGATCCGCGCACGCACGTCATTTATGACGATGCCCGCCATTTCATTCTTACCACCCGTGAAAAATTCGACATCATTACCTCGGATCCGATTCATCCTTGGGTCAAGGGAGCGGCGACTCTGTACACCAAGGAATACTTCGATCTGGTTCGCCAACACTTGAATCCCGGTGGCCTGGTCACCCAGTGGGTGCCGCTTTACGAAAGCAATTCCGCAGTGGTCAAGAGCGAGATCGCAACGTTCCTGGACGCTTTCCCCTACACTTCGATTTGGGGAAACACCAACAACGGCCAGGGCTACGACACCGTTCTTCTGGGCAAGGTCGATCCTCTTGTGATTGACCTAGACCAGGTCCGCGATCGGGCCGAGCGTCAGGACTATTCGGGGGTGCTGGCAGCGATCACCGGTGTGGGGTTCAAGCCGCCCATCGAGTTGCTGGGCACCTTCGCAGGACAGGCATCCGATCTTAGGCCGTGGCTGGCGGATGCTGAGATCAACCACGATCGGGATTTGCGGCTTCAGTACCTGGCTGGCTTCCAACTCAATGTCTATCAGGGTGAACCCATCTATCGCGAGATGTTGAAACATCGCCAATTCCCGGGTGATCTGTTCGTCGGGGCCGACGATCTGAAGGAGTTGGTTGCTCAGGCGATGACGACATCGCGATAGTCTCCTCGTGGCGGCAGGCGGTGGTTTTTGGCCAATGCATCCGTGCATGGGCTGGTCGCGATCGGACCACACACCGGGTGCATTGAACACTCCAACGGAGCAAAAGTACCTGCGCGGCAATCTCTCGCAGCTAGTCGATATCTAAGGGCTTGTCGACCGGTCGCTGCCCCGGCCACCCAACGCCCATCGGCCAGGACTCGCTAAACATTGTTATCCATTCAACCGATGTTTGCGCTGGGGCCTGTCCCAGGAACACGAGTTGATGTCCTTCTTGAAAGTGCTGAAGCGGTGGTTGGTACCGGACCCCACCCTGTCCTTGGAGGACCAGTTTTTCCAATCGCTCTGCGTGATTGGTGGGATGCTTTCGCTCTTTGTCATCATCCCGGTAAACAGTTTTCAAGATTTGAGCCCCTGGGTGAACCGGGGAATCTTCGTCTTCGGCGTCCTCTGCCTGGCGCTTGCCTGGGAGGCGCGCCGGAAACGCTATTTCAAGAAGACCATGCTTTTCGCGCTCGTTGCGCTGCTGGATTTCCTGTGGTTTCCCAACGGAGGCTCGCAAAGCAGCCTCGGGCTCTATTTCTTTGCGGCGACGCTTTTCCTGGTGCTCTTCTTCGAGGGTACCTTTTGCATCACGGGGTTGATTCTGCTGGTCGTCAATGTCGCCGGGCTCCATTTGCTAGAGCATGCCTGGCCTTGGCTGACACGGCCCTTTCATGCACCCGTGGATCGACTGCTGGACCTCACCATCGGATACCCGATCAGCCTGCTCACCTGCGCGCTCATTCTGTGGGTGGTCCAGTCGGGGTTCAGTCGAGAAAAGAAAAGAGTCAAAAGAACCTTGCAAGAACTGGGGGAGAGCAGCCAACTCCTCGAGGATGCTACGGCCCGCGCCACGGAGATGGCAGTCAAGGCCGAGCACGCGAACGCCGCCAAGAGCGAGTTTCTCGCCAACATGAGCCACGAAATCCGAACTCCGATGAACGGCGTCATCGGGATGACCAGCCTCTTACTGGATACGGAGCTGACCAGAGAACAGCGGCGCTTCGCCGAAACCATTCGTGCCAGCTCCGAATCCCTGCTGGCTGTGATCAATGACATTCTCGATTTCTCGAAGATCGAGGCGGGCAAGCTGACCTTGGACCATATCGCCTTCGACCTTCGCTCGCTGATGGAAGGCCTCGCCGCCTCGATGGCTTTGCGTGCCGAGGAGAAGGATCTCAAACTTGTCTGCGCTCTCGCTTCGGACGTCCCCTGGCTGTTGCAAGGCGATCCGGGCCGCTTGCGACAGGTGCTGGTCAATTTGGTCGGCAACGCGGTCAAGTTTACGAGCAAGGGCGGGGTGACAGTGCGCGTGAGTTTGGAGCATGAGACAGCACGAGACGTGGTTCTGCGCTTTTCGGTACGCGACACCGGCATCGGCATTCCTGCAAACAAGCTCAGCGTTATCTTCGGGAAGTTCACGCAGGTGGATGCCTCAACCACGCGCAAGTACGGTGGCAGCGGCCTCGGGCTGGCAATCTCGAAGCAGCTCGCCGAGCTCATGGGCGGCGACATCGGCCTGCAGAGCGAGGAGGGAAAGGGTTCCGAATTCTGGTTCACGGTGCGCATCGCGAAGCCATCACCTGGCGAGTCGATGAGCGCAGCGGAATTCCCCGCCCGGGCGCGGAAGGCCATCTCGGACGACGGCCAGAAGGAACCACGCTGGAACGACTTTCGAGTTCTGCTGGCCGAGGACAACCTCACGAATCAACAGGTCGCCCTCGGCATGCTGAGGAAACTGGGGATCCGCGCCGACGTAGTGGCCAACGGCCGCGAGGCCGTGGCAGCATTGCGAGCCATCCCCTACGACCTGGTGCTGATGGACGTGCAAATGCCGGAGATGGACGGTTTCGAGTCAACCCGCGCGATCCGCTCGGGCGAAGGGGAAGCGATCAATCGTGCGATCCCGATCGTCGCCATGACTGCCCATGCGATGCTAGGCGACCGGGAGAAATGCCTCAATGCCGGAATGGATGACTACATCGCAAAACCAGTGATGCCCGCAGGTCTGAAGGCGCTACTCAAGAAATGGCTCGCCAAGCTGGACGCCGACTCTCGTCCGCCACGAACCGCCGGAATCTGCGAGAACGCGTCCCTGTTTGACGAAGCGCCCCTTCTCGAAAGACTGTCGGGCGATCGCCCCCTCGCGCAAAGCATTGTCCGCACCTTCCTCGCGGACATTCCCCAGCGCATGGTGGTGTTGCGAGACCATCTGGATGCCAGGGACGCGAAGGGCGTTGCATGCCAGGCACACACCATCAAGGGCGCGGCGGCCGCCGTAGGCTGCGAGAGCCTGAGACGATTGGCCTCGGCACTGGAGAGGGCCGGCAAGGCAAGTGATCTAGAATCCGCTAGACCCTGCTTCGAGAACCTACGCGACGAGTTCGAGCGACTCAAAAAGGCCATGGAGGATTCTTCGCTGTTGGGCATCACGGCAGCCTGAAGGAGGGCCACACCCTCGATGGTTCGGCGTTGTCTTTATCCCGTGGTGTCGGCAAAATAGTCGCCTGCGGGTAGGTGCCCCCGAGTAGGTGCCGGGTAGGTGCCGCCGAGTAGGTTCCCCGCGTAGGTGCCCCGGGTAGGTGCCATCAGAGTTTTCATGAGCAACTGGTCTTCACGATTGCCGAAAACCAGGCATGGCCAGACATCTTCGTTTCGTGCCCGCGAATGCCCTCGTCGAGGTGACCACCCGTACCATCCAGGGCAGGCTCCTCCTCAAACCATCACCCGATCTGACCGACATCATTATCGGCGTCATCGGCAAAGCCCAAGGCCTGTACGGCATGGCCATCCATGCCTTCGTCCTCGTCTCGACCCATGCCCATTTTCTCCTGTCGCCGTCCAGCGCCAGCCAGCTCGCAAAGTTCATGCAGTTCGTGAACGCCAACATCGCCAAGGAGGCGGGGCGCCTCCACCTGTGGCGTGATCGCCTGTGGTCGCGCCGCTACCGTTCCATCGTCGTCGCCGACGAAAAGGCCGCCCATGCACGCTTACGCTATATTTTGGCCCACGGGGCAAAAGAGGGTCTTGTAGGTAAGTCCGCCGAGTGGCCGGGCCCCAACTGCATCGCCGCCCTCACTACCGGCGAGTTGCTGCGCGGAACCTGGTTCGACCGCTCCGCCGAGTACATCGCTCGCCAGCGCGGCGAGTCCGTCTTGCCCTCGCAGTTCGCCACCACATTCGACGTCAAGCTCACGCCCCTGCCTTGCCTGTTGCACCTGACCGGAGACCAGCGCCAGGCCGAATGCCGCCGCATCGTCAAAGAAATCCAGGCTGCGGCCGAGGCCGAAAACAAAGCCAAAGGTCGAGAGCTCATGGGCGTCACCGCCATCCTGGCCCAGGATCCGCACAGCCGTCCCGCCACCACCGACCGCAGCCCCGCACCATTCGTCCACGCTTCGGACAAGAAGACTGAGCTCGAGTTCCGCGCCCAGTACCGCGCCTTTGTCGACGCTTTCCGCGCCGGCGCCGAGCGCCTGCGCGACCGCGCACGAGAGCTGGCGGAAATGTTTCCCCTGTGGGCCTTTCCGCCAGCCCTGCCATTCAATGCCCCGGCCTGACCGGATCGGCCCCACTGCGCTGACGAGGCCACCGACCAAGGCGGTCAAGGAAGAGCCATGCCCGTCGTCGTCCGTCGCTGGCAAATCCGCACTTCCTCGGGCCAGATCTCCGTCCGGTCCAGCCCAAACGATCACCGTTTCCCCCCGCCGCGGCCGTCTCGGCCGCCACTTCCGGTAGCCGCCATTTCCATCAACGGCGAGAGCGGCTCACGTGTCGACTCCAGGAAAACACTCCAGGAAAACACTGGCACCAAATCGGGGCTCACGTGTCGACTCCAGGAAAACACTCCAGGAAAACACTGGCACCAAATCGGGGGCCGGCTCACGTGTCGACTCCAGGAAAACACTCCAGGAAAACACTGGCACCAAATCGGGGCTCACGTGTCGACTCCAGGAAAACACTCCAGGAAAACACTGGCACCAAATCGGGGCACCAAATCGGGCACCAAATCGGGGTGAACTGGTCGTGGCTCAGGCGCGTCCTTGCCCAGAGCCAGATGACGAACTGGCGACCACGCCTCCGGAGGACGACGTCACCCGGACAGAATTGTCGCTTCTGAAGCTAAGAAGCGCTCCGCTTCCTCCAAGATTGACCGAGAATCCGACCTCCAGTTCGTGGCACGGGTCTTGCTGAACTCCGTGGACAAACTGGAGACAATATGAACAAGGCTAAGATCGTTTTGGCATTGGGGATCACGGTTTTCGGACTTACGGCCTGTGGCGCCAACGGCGGCGGCTCGGGTGGCAAGGCCGGCGGGGCTGGGGGCGCGGGTGGAACCGCCAACGCGGGCGGCACCACCGCTGGCAGCGCGACGGGTGGCTCGACCGGAACAGGTGGTGCGGCCGACCTGGGCGGCACGGGCGAAGCAGGAGGCGATACGGGCAGCGCCGGTTCCACGGCGCCCGGCGGATCGATGGCTGCGGGCGACTCGAAACCAACCGGCGGCGGCACTGGCGGCGCGGGTTCGGGTGGCACAGGCTCGGGCGGAAAATCCAGCTCCGGCGGCACGACCAGTTCGGGCGGTACGACCAGCGCGGGTGGCACGACCGGCGCGGCTGGCACGACCGGCGCGGCTGGCGCGACCGGCATGATCGGCACAGGCGGAGCGATAAGCACGGGTGGCGCCTTGCCGAGCTGCAATCCGGACGCAGGCCTAGACAACGCAGTGGCCTGCGGCTACCTGGTCGCGGCCGGCAGCACAATTCTGAACACGAATCTCACGGCGGACGTCACGGTGACGGCGGTGGCCGGTGTTACCTCGGGAAGCGCTCCGTGCTTGGCGGATGGAGCCCAGCGCCTGAGTGTGGCGGCTGCCGACGGGCGCACCTGGCAGTTGAATTTCAATGTGACCGGCCTGCCGGCGAACTTCATCCGTACAGGGGACACGCTGGGACTGACCGTGGCGAGCTGGGTGGGCGGCACGACCATCGGGGGGGCCTCGGTCTCGCAGAGCGTGGTCGTCACCCGTGGCGGAGAGACCATCCTTGTCACGTGGACCGGGACCGCCGACGCTCTCTCGGGGAACTCCCCACCGAGCAGCAGTGGCGTACCAGCGCCGGTCACTATCGCCGGTGTCAGTTTGGCAGACGACGGACGCATCTGTGAATCCTTTCAAGGCGCTTGTTGGACAAGCTTCCACAGGGCTCTCGTCACCGTTGGAGCCAGCTCGACCACCTTCCAGCCCGGGCAGAGTGTGAGTGTCGGCGGCCTGCAGGTCGTCCTACAGAAATTCGAAGACGTCTCCGGGGGCATGTGCGACGGACTCGGCGAACTCACTTTCGCTGCGTTTGCGCCCTAGCGCGCGGGTTCGTCGGCTACACCTCGCGCTCGCACCACCTGAATCGGCGACGACCGCCGCGAGCGCTCGCTCAGACTCAAAGACGCCACTAGGCGTTCCTGATGGGATCGGCTCGTCCCGTTGAGGTTGGGTGGCGTCATGTTTTGGACGCATGCTACCTAGGCGAATCGAGCTTGATGTCGGTCTCCATGGTCGATCCCGACTCCGCACCCAGGTTCGCCGCTCGCACATCGGAGGCGCTGAGAGACCTCCCATTGCGGTCCTTTTCCGCCACTTCGCCCTGGCCATCCTCGTCAGGGGCCGCAATAGCCAAGGAACCCACGGCCTGGGGCAAGGAACTACGCACCCGCACCGTAGGCGATTCCTCTGCCCCAGTCGGAAAGTCGCCGATATTTCCACCTTCCTGAGTCGCGCCAAACTCCTCCTCGGGACGGCTCTCCACAAAGGGACCACCTAGTTCCTCGGTCAGTTCCTCGTCGCGCCTGCCTTCCCCGATATCGTCGTCAAGCGCCTCTCGCAGGTACTGTTCCCCCGAAAATTCGGCCAAATCATCCGGCGTGCCGGAGATCTGCGCTGATTCTGGAATAAAGGCATCGCCGCCATCTGAGCGTTCTCGTGTCGACTTGTTCATTTGCAAAGTACTCCTCTTCTTGCGTTAGACGGTAATCAGAATCTGTGAAACAAGGGCTGAAGCACTTTTCGATCCACCGGACGGCACGGCAGCAAATTCGTGCCCTTGCACCGCAAAACCCCAGGCTTCCTGGTCTCCTCAATCAATATGACGTGCTCTCGCTGTCAATTCGACAGACCCAACCGTCTTGACACTAGACACGGGTGGAATTGTCGGCCAGGGTCTTACTCGGGGAAGAAGCGATAACCGCCTACCGGTTCTGCGTGCGCATTGTGCGTTACGCCGCCTTCCACAATCGCAGCAAAGTGTCGTTCTCGCCCGTGGGACACAACTGCAACGAGGAACGGAAATGAAGATCCAGGACAGGACACCGACTGAGGCCGAGGTGCTGCGTGCACGGGCAGAATCCCGGCCGAAGCTGGGAGGCAGGTCGGAGAACAAAGACCTCGGCACAGCAGCAGAGACCCAGCGTCTCGTCCACGAGCTACAGGTCCACCAAATCGAGCTGGAGATGCAGAACGAGGAGCTGCAAAAGGCGCGGGCAGAATCAGAGGCAGGGTTGAAGCGCTACTCCGACCTCTACGACTTCGCGCCGGTGGGCTACCTGACGCTCGATAGCGACGGGGCGATCCAGAAGGCAAATCTGACGGCGGCGCGACTGCTGGGAGTGGAGCGTTCCCGCCTGGTCGGGGCGCGCTTCGGCGTCTTCGTTGCCCTTGAATGTCGTCCCACCTTCAACGCTCTTCTCGAGCAGGTCATCCGAAGCCAGGCCCAACAAATCTGCGACGTGGCGATCTCTTGCGAGGATGGGGCTTCGCGCTGGGTGCATATCGAGGCGGTGGCCTCCAATGATGGTCGCTTCACCATGGTTTTCAGCGATGTGACGGAGCGCAAACGCATCGAGAAGATTCAGCAAGAAAGTGAGGAACGTCTGCGCGAGGCCGGGGAGGCTCTGCGCGAGGTGGATCGCAACAAGAACCAGTTTCTGGCTGTGCTCTCGCACGAACTGCGCAATCCGCTTGCGCCCATAACCAACAGTCTCTACATCCTCGACCACGCACCGGCCGGTAGTGAGCAGGCGCGCCGTGCTCAGGTCGTGATTGGCCGGCAGGTCGGGCAGCTGGCTCGCCTCGTTGATGATCTGCTCGACGTGACCAGAATTTCGCGCAACAAACTCACATTGCAGCGCCAACGATTGGATCTCAACCAGTTGGTGCGGCAAACGCTGGCTGACCATCGGACCCAGTTCGCAAAGAACGAAGTGCTGGTCGAGCATTTTCCCGCTTCCCAACCCGTATTCGTCGACGGAGATCAGAACCGGCTGACGCAGGTGGTCGGCAACCTTCTGCAAAACGCGGCCAAGTTCACCGGGCCAGGCGGCCGCATGCGCGTGTCTGTGACCACGGACAGCGCGACCCAAGGGGCGGTCGTTCGGGTTGCGGACACAGGCATCGGCATGACCCCGGAAATGCTGGGACGGCTGTTTCAACCATTCGCGCAGGCTGATGCCACGCTCGATCGGAGCAAGGGTGGCTTGGGGCTTGGGCTGGCCCTGGCCAAAGGACTGGTCGAGCTGCATGGCGGGAGGCTCACTGCACACAGCGCCGGCGTGGGCCAGGGGGCCGAGTTCGCTATGCGCTTGCCACTCGCGCTGGAGGAAGGTGCGTCCGAGTCCGCGCGCTCGCCCACGCTGGCCCCGAGCGGCCGCCGGCGCGTGCTCATCATCGAGGACAACGTCGACGCCGCCGACAGCCTGCGCGAGGCACTCGAATTGAGCGAACATAAAGTCGAGGTGGCCTACACGGGGCCCTCAGGCATCGCCAAGGCTCGCGCCAGCAAGCCCGAGGTGGTCTTCTGCGACATTGGGCTTCCCGGCATGGATGGGTTCGAGGTGGCTCGCGCCTTTCGAGCTGACGACGTTCTCAGGGGCACACGCCTCGTCGCACTGAGCGGCTATGCCCTGCCCGAAGACGTGCAGCGCGCCCGCGAGGCGGGCTTCGACCAGCACGTGGCAAAGCCGCCGAGTTTGGAGAGACTTGAGGAGGCGCTGGCGAGCAACCAGTCGCAGTGGTAGGTCAGAAAACCTGGTGCTTGAGGCGTCCGACATACTCGCACTCGTTGAACCTCCGCTGCGCGGAGGGCTTATCAGAACGATGGCTAGGCCGACAACTTTCGTGCGATCTGGGCCACGTGGCGGCCTTGAAATCGCGCGGCCGCAAGCTCGTTCTCACTTGCCATGCGCTCGCCTTTGCCCCCGGCGATGGTGGACGCCCCATACGGCGACCCGCCTGTGATCTCATCAAGGCGCATCTGACCCTGGAACGCATACGGCAGTCCCACAATCACCATCCCGTGGTGAAGCAGCGTCGTATGGAAGCTCAGGATGGTGGACTCTTGGCCACCATGTTGGGTGGCGGAGCTGACAAACACGCTCCCAACTTTGCCCACGAGCTTGCCTTGGGCCCAGAGACTGCCGGTTCCGTCGAGAAACTGCCGCATCTGTCCCGTCATGTTCCCGAACCGCGTCGGCGTGCCGAAAATGATTGCGCCGGCGTCCACCAGGTCGCCGACTGCGGCGATGGGCACACTGGCAAAGGCCTTCTGCGCCTCGGTGGCCCCCATGGACTTGATTTCCTCGGCGGACAGGGTTTCGGGAACGCGCTTGAGCACGACGTCTACGCCAGGGACTTCGCGAGCACCGTCAGCGATCGCCTGCGCGAGACGATAGATATGGCCGTAGGTGGAATAGAAGAGCACAAGGAGCTTCATGGGTATTCCTTTCGTCTCTGGAATGCATTCACTGAGCGGTGGAGGATAAAGACTACAAGAGACTGGCCAGTGCCTCCTTGTTGAAGCCGACCAATTCGCCGGAACGCCCTTCATGGATCTTCTGTGCCCACCCGGCGTCGGCGAGCAAAGCGCGGCCTACTGCCACCAGGTCAAAATCTCCCCGGTCATAGCGACGCAGGAGTTCATCCAATGCGCTGGGAGTCGAGGATTCCCCCTGAAAGGCGTTCAAAAAGTCTCCTGAAAGTCCGATGGAGCCCACTGTAATGGTGCTCTTGCCGGTCAGCTTCTTCGCCCATCCGGCAAAGTTCAGATCAGAGCCGGTGAACTCGGGCTCCCAGAACCGGCGCTGCGAACAATGGAAAATGTCAACCCCCGCGCCCACCAAGGGAACCAGCCATGCTTCCATCTCTTGGGGCGTCGTCGCCAGCCTTGCTGCGAAATCCTGCAGCTTCCATTGCGAGATCCGAAGGCCGATCGGAAAATCAGGACCGACGGCCTTACGAACGGCTCGAATTAGTTCCACAGCGAATCGGGCGCGTTCGGCCAAAGTTCTGCCGCCGTAACCATCGGTGCGTTGGTTGGTGGGATGCCAAAAGAACTGGTCGATCAGATAGCCATGTGCCCCGTGAATCTCGACCGCATCAAATCCGAGTGCCTTTGATTCCGCCGCGGCCTGCGCAAACGCCTGTATTGTTCCGGCGATGTCGGACTCTGTCATCGCGACGCCGCCGATCCTTCCGGGTGCGACATAGCCTGACGGTCCTTCAAAAGGCGCAAGCGGCAGCCATCCGGTATCCTTGGGCGCGACCACGCCCATATGCCAGAGTTGCGGTGCCATGAGGCCACCTGCTGCATGCACCCTGTCAATCACGGCCTTCCACCCGCTGAGTGGCTTTTCGCCATAGAAGTGCGGAATGTCCGGATCATTCGAAGAGGCGGGGCGATTCACCACGGTGCCTTCTGATACAATGAGGCCGACCTCGTCTTCCGCGCGACGGACATAATAGTCGGCCACATTCGAAGCCGGTACGCCGCCAGGGGAGAACGAGCGCGTCATGGGCGCCATGACGATCCGGTTCTTGAGTTCAAGCGACTTCAATCGGAATGGTTGAAAGAGTACTTGTATCTTGTCCATTGACCAGTTCCCTGCATTGATTGTGCCGATCAAACGGCCCCACGCGTTTGGGCTCACGCCACTAAAACGGCCGCACCCTCGAACCGACCAGAGCGGAGATCGGCAAGAGCCTGGTTAGCCTGGATGAGTGGATACTGCGTCGTCTTGGTGGCCATGCCGATCTTCGGGGCCAGGCGGAGAAAGTCGATTCCATCCGATCGCGAGAGATTGGCCACCGACACAAGCTGTCGCTCCTCCCATAGCAGCCGATAGGGGAAGCTCGGGATATCGCTCATATGAATGCCAGCGCAAACAACACGACCGCCTTTGCGGACCGCCTTCAGGGCAAGCGGCACCAGAGCGCCCACAGGCGCAAAGATGATGGCGGCGTCGAGCGGCTCGGGTGGTGTTTGGTCCGATCCGCCAGCCCAGGTCGCGCCCAAGCGCTGGGCGAAGGCTTGGGTGGCGACATCTCCCGGCCGCGTGAAGGCAAACACCGATCGCCCTTGCCACTTCGCCACCTGTGCCACGATGTGGGCCGCGGCGCCGAAACCGTAAAGTCCCAGCCTCTTGCCGTCGCCTGCAATCACCAATGAGCGCCAACCAATAAGCCCGGCGCACAGCAAAGGGGCCAGCTCTACGTCGCTGCCGACCTCGCCCAAGGGAAAAGCAAAGCGCGCATCGGCAATGGACGAGGTGGCGAAGCCGCCATCGCGCGTGTATCCGGTGAAAAGTGGATGGTCACAAAGATTCTCCTGGCCGCCTACACAATACGGGCAAACGCCACAAGTGCGGGCGAGCCACGGAACGCCAACGCGCTCACCAATGTTCAGCCCCACGACGCCGGCCCCAATTGCATCGATCCGCCCTACGATTTCGTGGCCAGGAATGATCGGTACCGTGGGGTTGGGGAGCTCGCCATCCACGACGTGCAGATCCGTGCGGCAAACGCCACACGCGGCCACCTGGATTCGAAGCTCGCCCGGGCCGGGCTGCCGATCGGGCAGGTCCGTCCATTCGAGGGAAGCCCCGATCCTCTTTAGCGTCATTGCGTGCATAAATTGGGTCCCGGTCCGGCCAGGCATCGGCTTAGCCTCATGATGTTCCTATCTCCTATGCGATGAGAGCGTAATGAGCTCATACTGATCATTGCCCATCTTCATCTCCTTCATGTATGACAGCTGGCGCAGGCCCTTCCGGGATTCAATGCGTTCTTTAAGGTCGTGAAGCTCCGCTTCAGGCAGCTTATACACCATGTCGATGGAAGCTTGTTCTACTGCTAGGATGTCAGTGGAAGCCAGGATGCCTAGATCCCGCGCCTTGACCGGCGCGGCGCTCACGCCAACGCAGTCGCAGTCCACGGACATATTGCGCAGCACATTTATATACACGATCCGCTTGCCGAAATGGTCCATGGTGGCTTTTGCCGACTCCACCATGTTTTCCTGAAAAGGCTCTCCCTTAAGCCAGCTCTCGAGATCCTCATTGTCCGGGGCAGCGTGGACCATCTTCTTGCCGATGCGGCCGTCCGCACAACCGATTGCAATATTCTTCATCGAGCCGCCGAGCCCGCCCATGGTATGCCCTTTGAAATGGGTCAGCACCACCATCGAGTCGTAACCCAGCATATGTTTTCCAACCGACATCTTCTTGAAATGCTTCCCGCCCTGAAAGGGAATCATCACCGCACCGTCCTCGTCCATAATGTCCACCGGGCAGAAATCCCAGCCGTTGATCTTGATGGTTTCGCGATGATCGGCGGTAGTATATCTCTTGCCCTTATAGAAAGTGTTGGTTTCCACCAGATTGCTGTTGGGTATGCGCTGCTGTAGGGCCTTTACCATGTCCCGCGGCAGTATATTGGGGCCGTGCGGCTCGCCGGTGTGCAGCTTGATAGCGACCTTGCCTGTTATGCCCTCGTTGATTCTTGAATGTATCTCCAGCAATCCGCTGGCGCTGATGTCATTCGTGAAGAACACGGGGGAGCCGAGCTTGTCCTGCGGCAGACGCGCGGGGCTCGAACCACTGTTCGAGGATTGGCTCGGTTTTGCCCTCAAGAGCGAGGGAGCCAACAACGACCCTGCGGTCATTCCCAGCCCCACAGCAAGGAGTTTGCGGCGACTGGGCATTGCGGGGTTACCCGATACTTCCAGATTACTTCCTCCTGGTGCGCGCTTTTGCATTAGGAATTTCCTTCACTTTGCCATTTCATTTACAGTTCTTGGCGCGTAGTTAATCATCGTCCCTTACCGTTCGCCGAGTGGCATGGATGATCAAACCTCCCGGGCCCCGGCTTGCGAAGTGGTGCCCGCTAGGAAGCTATTGAAATACTGAGGATCCATCCAATTGTGGCGGTCACCGCCATCGCCAAAGCGCCCCCGACGGCGACTCGCAGCGATGCACGGCCGGGTGGCGCGCCGCCGAGATAGCCACCAAGAGCGCCAAGAGCCGCAAGACTCGCCAGAGAGAGTCCTGCGATCGCGGGGATACGGAAATGCGAGGGCGCAGCAAGAAGGGCACCAATAGGAACCATGGCAAAAGACGCAAAGCTTGCGGCCGATATCCAAGCCGCCTGCATCGGACGAGAAAGGGCGGCTTGGTCGATTCCCAGCTCGTCACGCATGTGAGTACCGAGGCGATCGCGGACGCTGAGCTGCTCCGCAACCTTCATGGCGAGATCCCTGTCGAGGCCGCGCTTCACGTAGATCGTCGCAAGCTCCTCCAATTCGGCCTGGGGCTGGCCGGTAAGCTCTCGCCTTTCCCGCTCGATGTCCGCCCGCTCTGCGTCGCGCTGCGAGCTGACCGAGACATATTCGCCCACGGCCATCGACATCGCTCCTGCGACAAGGCCCGCCACCCCGGAAACCAGGATGGCGCTCCTTGGCGCCGACGAAGCCGCAACGCCAATCATCAGGCTAGCAGTCGACGCGATACCGTCGTCCGCCCCGAGCACGGCTGCGCGCAGCCACCCGACGCGTCCACTTCGGTGCTCTTCCTGAGCCGGCAGACGCATGCGCTGCGCCCCTTCTTCAGCGCCTCATGTCGAGGCCACCGGCTTTGCCTTCTCGCCCTTGCAGCAACTCTCCGCGCAGTGCGCCGGCCCCAACGCTGTCAAGATCTTACTCCACGTATCCTTATGCACGGCTTTTCGTGGCAGAACACGTCCCATGGCTGGGCCAGCCTTCCGCGCTTGTTGCACGCCACGCTCAAGTTGCTCCAAATCGAGGTACTCCTCACCGTCCAGTAGACGCGTGGCCGTTTCTGCGGTGCTCACGCTGGCGATTTCATCGTCGGAAAGCAACGTTAGCACGCTTTCCCGGGCAATATTTTCGGATCGCATGTCACTTTTCATGGTTGCTCCAATCAGGTTTGTGGGTTGCTCTACTAGGGGACTGCACGAGATGTGCCGACATCGCGGAAGCCGTCTTTCTGGCGCGACACGGGGCTTTCCAGGCGCACTGTCATCTGCGCGCCCAGTCAATGTGGAGCAGCTCCCATTCAATTCGAATGCTCCCGCGGTACCAGGTCGACCCGAAGGATGATCGGCGACTTGCGATTCAACACGTCCTCGGCCATGCGCACCAGCTTCTCGACGCTGGCGCCGTCCATCGCCTGGTCGATCACCACCCGCGCAACCACAGGGCTGCAGATACCTGGCCCCCGATCAGGATGTCACCATTGCGTGCAGCGAGCTGGAAGGCGACAAAGCCGAGTAGAATCCCAACCATGATCGCGGCGATTCCGTCTGAAATTGCAGACCCGTGACCTGGTGAAGCCGCCCCAAGGAGCGCTGTGGCGGCTACTGTTTGATGGCCTTGTACGCATCCGCGAGTTCGCGCCAGGCGGTCTCAACACCACCTTTGAAACTCTCCCACTTTTGGCCGTTGGCGGCCCTGTACGCATCGAGCCTGCTCTGCACCAAGGCCTGCTTATCTCTGACACGATCGATCCTCTTGCGATAGTCGGTATTGGCATCGGTGCCTACTTCGTCGGCCTTGGCCACCATCCTATCGAGCTTCGCGCCTAACTGTCGGAGTCGCGTTTCGATCTCTCCCAATTCCTGTCCTGCTGTCTCCATGGAATTCTCCCCTCGTCATTCGCGCATGAGCAATTTCTGTTTGGCCATGCTTTTCACTATGACATTTACGAATGCTTTTATGAATTTTTGGTCCGTACCGGTGATCTGGGTTTCAGACGAAACGGACCAGATGAGCTTGTCGTTGCCAGCATCGTACATGTTGGTTTCCATAACCGCGTATTGCGTCTCCTCGACATAGCTGGGAGAAGTAATGTTGCCATAACCATACTCGTAATAGTTCTGCCAGGTGAGGTAGGATTGCGGCGGGGCGTACACTTCAAGCAGATTCCTGTATACCGTCTTTCTATCGGCTATCCGGGTGATGAGTACCGCATCGGCCCCCTGCTCCTTCATCCTGGCAGCAATGGCTTCCTTGTTGGCGTCCTTGTCGTCGGGCAATATCGCGTAGCTTGAAACGGCATCCGTGCCTTTCAGCTTGAGCTGCTTTGCGAAGTCGTCTTCCAGCGTTCTCTTGTTTGCCGGATCCTTCGCTATTCCGATTATCATAATCTTGTGGGGCTTAGCTTGATACGTTGGATCCCTCCATAGAGAACTGATGTACGTTGTGCTGCATGCCGCTAGTTGCGTGATGACGACCGCAGAAGCCAGAATCTTGAATGGGCTGAGCACGTTGGGTGGCATCGTTTGTCCCTTTCGCCAAGGAATCCCTTTTCTATCGATGATTCGTGGCTGCTGCAGGATGCGTGCCACGACTCCGCTGCGATTTTCCGCACGCGGCGCTCAATGGGCCGCGGAGGACGCCTCCACAAGTCCTGAGCGTAGCGCTCATCACGCGCAATCTTTCGAGGCAGCTCTCGGCAATTCGTCGGGTTCAATCTAAATGAGGGATCGTTCCTTTCAATTCGATGGAGCAACCGGCAATCCAGGTTGAGAGCGCATTCCGAAACCGCCCGGTAAAATCGTTGGCATACATACTGCAGCGTCTCATTGGTGGAATCGCAAACTTGCTGAATCTTCCTGATTTGACGTTCTTGGGCACGCGAAACTTGGATGCGGACCACTCAATTGCGTTACGACCATGTGGCCGGTGAATGCGCCGCGGCAGTCGCGAGGCCTGGCCGATCGGCCGCGTCGCCGGGGCTGCTCTTGTTTCTCGCGTGGAAGGCGTTTGGCGAAAATGGACTTTCGCTCATTCTGCTCTTGTTGGCAGTAGCTGTCGGGGTCGGATTCCAAATCCCCAATCGGGCCAACCTGGCTGGCTTCCGCGACGAAATCATGCGGCAGGAGGTGTCGAGTGGGCTTGGGCAAGTGCGTGTGCGCCCGCGCCATGGCGAGCGGTTTCTCGACGTCACCGCCATGATGGCAAGCATCGCGCGTCTTCCGTCGGTCAAGGCAGTCGAGCCAATCCTGGTCCTTCCTGGTGCCATCAGAAGCGGCGGACATTTTGTCGTTCTCGGCATCACGGGGGTCAGCACCTCGGCCGGCCAACGCCCCTACGAACGCACGCTCGGCGCCGATCTGATCCCTGGCGACAACCATGGAACGGTCCTGGGCGAGCGGCTCGCCAAACAAATCGGCGTCAGCGTGGGGGACGACGTTGACATACAGGTGTTGCTCTCCACTCGCCCGAGGCTCGTACTCGATGACAACGGGATGGGCACCTACACACTCAAGGTGCGCGGGCTCGCCGGCTTCGCGGCGCTGGACTCGGCGTTCGTCGATTGGGGTTTTCTTGCGTCAGAGACCGGCGAGGACCACTCCGCCTCGGCGCTCCTGGTGTGGGCCCGCAACGACAGAGTGGAGTTAGCGCGCAAGACCGCAGCCACCATTGAGCACCTGTTTCCGGCCGCTACGGCGCTGGCTTGGCTCGACGACAGTCGCTACTTGCGTAGCGTCGTGGGGGCCGTTCAAGCCTTGGAAAGCATAGCGGGTGGCATGAGCCTGTTTGGCGTCATTATTCCCGTGTTGTCGCTGCTCTACATCGATGCCCTTCACCGACGGAGACAGGTGAGTCTCTTGTCGGCCATTGGCTTCCGCGAGCGAGAGATCTTCCTCATCTTCTTCACCAAGGCGCTGATTGTCGGCATTGTGGGCGTCTTGCTTGGCGCGGCCGTGGGCTGGGGCATGCTCGGCTATTTCAATCTGCACCCCATCTACAACTACGAGAAGTTCGTCGTCCGGCCCACCATCACTCTCGGCAACATGCTGGCGCCCGTATTGCTGGTGCTGGCGACCACGGCGCTCGCTGGCTCGCTCCCCGCCTGGCAGGCGGCGCGGGTGAACCCATCGGATACCTTGCGGAGGATCGAATGAGCGGCGGATTGGTCCTGGTTGCTAACGGGCTCGTCCGCCTGCGTGGCGACAAGACCATCGTCGCCGGGGCGAGCCTGAGCCTCAGAGTGGGCGAATCGGTAGCGCTCATGGGCCCGAGCGGATGCGGAAAAACCACGCTGCTCCACCTGCTGGGTGTCCTCGATCGGCCCGGCGCGGGAACCGTGCTCATCGAGGGCATCAATCCATGGAGCAAGGGTCGCAATGCGCGCGCCGCACTGCGATTGCGTCGCATCGGGTTCGTCTTTCAACAGAGCAACCTGATACCGTTCTTGAGTGCTCGCGACAACGTCGCTCTTCCCGCTTGGCGGCTCTCTGGCAGCAGGCGATCGGCCCTGGCACAGGCGGATGCGCTCTTGGCTAGATTCGGCCTCAGCACGCAGGCAAAGGCTCCGGGAGGCGTGCTGTCACTCGGCGAGGCCCAGCGGGTCGCGACGGCGCGGGCGCTGGTCAATCGGCCCGCGATCATCCTTGCCGACGAGCCCACGGGCAGTCTCGATTCCGCCTCGACCGAGGCAGTGCTCGACACGTTCGACGAAGTCGTCCGAGAAGGAACGACTCTCTTGGTGGCGACCCACGATTCACGGGTCGCCAGCCGCATGCACCGAATGGTTCATATGCAGGACGGCGCACTTGTAGACCAACCCATTCTCGCGACGGGTGGCCCGTCTGCTTTCACTGCATTGAAGATGCCTTCTGGCGGCAGGCCTTAGGCCCCGCCTCGCACTCGCGGCCGCGGACGACCATCAAACTTCGCGCGCGGGCGTGTTGCGACGCAATTTCCGGCCCACGGTGGAAGCGGCGCCGTTGCTCGACCGTATTGAATTCGCCTCGTGAAAGTACTTAAGCGCCTTGGCCGCGATCTGACGGTCGGTCAGCTTGTCGGTCGTCTCCATGACGGTGATGTGTCCACCGAACTTCGCGAGATCGAGACGCTTCTTCAGTTCACTCTTGGCCTCCCCTGGTCCAAAGACCAAGATGGCGTCGGCATTGCTAATTGATGCAATCACCTTCGCATAATACTGGTTGAGATGGCCGGTAAGCTTCCTCTCCAGCCTGTCGTCGGCCTTGACCAGCTGTGACTCGTAGGGGGCGGTCGAACGAACACCCGCGAATCTGCCCGGCTGTTTGTCCACGTTCGACTTGATCTCCATCGTCTCTTCGCCCTTGGCTGAGACAATCGCAACTACGGCCTTCCGATGGTCAATCCACAATCCTGCGGTCGTGTTCATGTCAGTCTCCGTCTATTGGTGGTGCTCCAAAGTCACCGGCTGAGTACGTGTCAGGATGTCCTTGGCACGACCTGCGTCATCCGCTGAACCGTGGGCGATCAGGACGAACTTGCCAGTTTTTAGGTCTGTCTCGTACTGCAATATGCTGTCCTTCGGTATACCCAGGCTGTACAGACTGGCTCCGATCGCACTCAGGCCGCCCACGACAACGGCCCCTTCCAGTGCCCCGACGATCCAGCTTACCAGCGGCCCCGCCACCAAGAGCGGCCCCAGCCCGGGAACCCAGAAGAACGCTGAACCGAAGAAAAGTCCCCAGATCCCACCCCAAAAAGCGCCGGTCTTACCCCACACTTTCATGCGGTCGCCGACGTTGTAGTACCCGACCACATGCTCGTCCGTGTGATAGTCGCGGCCGACAATTGACAGTTTCTTCAGGTCGAAACCAGATTTCTGCAGTTCCTTGATAGCCGCCTCGGCGGCCGCGTGCGATGGATAGACGGCTACGACGGAATTGTTCTTGCTCATACTTTTCCCCTGGGTTGGATGATGGTCAGCGTAAGAATCGTCTTTGCCGAGCGATTACGGGAATTCCTTGGAGCTGCGATCGCCGCCGCGATTCACGTCCTTGGCCTCGAGACGGGCGGGCTCCAACTCAGGGGCCGATTCGTCTGCGGGGGCGCGGTCGTGGGCGCCGTGGAAATATTCGGGCGTCGGCTCAGAGGCAGGGTGCGGGTGGCCGACCGTAGGCTGGTCCGGCGTCTCCCGGGCGTAGATGCCGCGAGCGGTGTCCAAGGCGTGACCGGCCGATTCATGAACCAGCAGATCAGCGAGACTGACAAGGCCCTTGAGATGTCCCTTGTCGTCGAGCACCAGCAAGCGGGAAACCCCCGCACTGACCATCATCTCGCCGGCTCGGTCCACTGGGCAGTCGGGCGGGACGAACTGTACCGGCGCCGTCATCACGTCACCCACCTTGGTCTTCGCCGTTGGTCGGTCCTTCCCGACAACCCGCAAGGCGATGTCACGATCAGTGATCACACCGATGGCCTTGCCGTCGGCGTTGCACACTGGCAACAACCCGAGGTTGTGGAAGGCCATCAACTTCGCGGTCCGCGCGACGGTCTCGTCCGGGCGGATCCATTGTACGTCCTGGCTCATGATTTCTTCGCAGCGCATGTGTTCCTTCCTCTCGGCTCTGGGCTTACGCAAGAAGCGGTCCAAAGGCAAAAAGGTCCCGGTTGGACGACCATGAAGTGCGTAGGCCACTGAGGACCACGGATGTGCGTCGTATCTAGCGGTAGTCCTGACGCAATCGCACTTCAATCCCATCGCGGTGGGCGTCGGTTTCAATCAAGATGAAATACCGCTTCGTTCGATTTGAAGGGAATGAGTTGCCGCCGCCTAAAGGTGAAGACTGCGATGCCCCAGCTTCACTCGAAACTCCGTGGCACCAATCGTGCAGAAGCACAAAACGATTCGGGCGAGCGATTGCCTTGAAAGTCGCCCATTAGGCGCGTTCTCTGCGGTTCCCCAGAAACGCAGCGCACTGCTTGCGCTAATCGAGAGCGAAGAAAGCGAGATTGCAGTGATGAGCATGTCGTGGTTGTTACCGGATGATCCCGTGGCGGCAAACGACTCGCCCAAGCATCAGGCGCAGAGTCGGGGCATTGAGATCGTGTTTCAGCCGAACCTCGCCGATTTGCCTTCGCTCGACGATGTGAGATTGGCTCTCTGATATGGTCGAGGCCCAACCAGACATCACCAAGCTTGTAAACCTCACTCGCAGGAAGGGGACCGGTCCAGTGCGAGTGCAGCGGCCGGTCTACGTCGACAGCCTCACGCCATGCAACGCCGCCTGCCCTGCGGGCGAGAACATCCAAGCCTGGCTCGCACTAGCACGGTCGGGACGGCTCAAGGAAGCATGGGAACGGCTGGTGGCGGACAATCCGTTTCCATCCGTGCATGGCCGTGTGTGTTACCACCCGTGCGAGTCGAACTGTAACCGCTGGAAACTCGACGGAGCGGTACGCATCCACGCTGTCGAACGCTTTCTTGGCGACCAGGCTTTGCGCGACGGGTGGAAGCTCTCGATCACGGCACAGCCCTCAGGGAAGCGCATCTTGATCGTGGGTGCGGGGCCCGCTGGTCTTTCCGCAGCCTACCACTTGCGGCGCCTCGGACATGAGGTCGAGATTCACGACGCGGGCCCGCTGCCCGGCGGGATGCTGCATTTCGGGATCCCCGCGTATCGGCTTCCCAGGGCTGACCTGATCGCGGAGATCAGCCGAATTGAAGACCTTGGCGTCCGGATCGTCCTCAATCACAAAGTCGAGGACGTGCTGCAGGAACAAACGGCAGGCGGCTTCGACGCCGTCTTTATCGCGATCGGCGCGCATTTGGCCAAGCATGTGGAAATCCCGGCCCGCGACGCTGTCAAAGTGCTCGATGCCGTCTCGCTGCTGAGCGATGTCGCAACTGGCGCGTCCCCGGTCCTGGGCCGCAGGGTCGTCGTCTACGGCGGCGGCAACACGGCGATGGACGCCGCCCGAACCGCGAAGCGTTTGGGAGCGACCGAGACCCTCATCGTCTATCGCCGCGATCAACTTCATATGACCGCGACCGAATTCGAGACCGCCGAGGCGTTCGCTGAGGGCATCAAGATCAAGTGGCTCAGATCGATCAAGGCGATCCACGGCGACGATCTCACGGTCGAAGTGATGAAGCTCGACGAGAACGGCCGGCCGCAGCCGACCGGACAGGTGGAGACGCTCCAGGCAGACGCCGTGGTCCTCGCTGTCGGACAGGACGCGGACAGTGTCTTCCTTGACAAGATTGTGGAAATTCAGCGCGAGCCCGACGGCACAGTTGTCATCTCGCCGAACATGATGACAGGTCGCCAAAGTATTTTCGCGGGGGGCGACATGGTTGCGAGCGAGCGCACTGTCTCAACTGCGGTCGGTCATGGAAAGAAGGCGGCACGTCACATCGATGCGTGGCTTCGCGCGACGGTGTACGAGTCGCCACCGAAACACCCGATCGTGGACTTCGGCATGTTGAATCTGCCCATCTTCAGCGATGTACTGCCGTGCAATCAGCGCGAACTCCCGGTCGACGAACGAACCACCGGCTTCGAAGAGGTCGTCGGCGGTTTCAGCGAGCCGCAGGCACTTCGCGAGGCGAGCCGCTGCTTCTCGTGCGGCAACTGCTTTGAATGCGACAACTGTTTCGCTGCCTGTCCCAATAACGCGATCGTCAAGTCTGGCCCTGGACTGGGCTATCGCATTGACTTCGGAAGTTGCACGGGCTGTGGGACTTGCGTGGACCAATGTCCGTGCCACGCGATGGAGATAGTCGAGGAGCCAGCGTGATGGGGAATCGAGTCACCATGGACGGCAACACCGCCGCCGCACATGTCGCCTACCGGGTCAACGAGATCTGTGCAATCTATCCGATCACCCCGGCGTCGACGATGGCCGAGCTCGCCGACGCGTGGGCATCACAAGGCATCACCAACATATGGGGCCGCATCCCAATCGTTCAAGAGATGCAAAGCGAAGGCGGCGCGGCCGGCGTGCTCCACGGAGCGTTGCAGTCCGGTGCACTGACCACCACGTTCACAGCGTCGCAGGGCCTCTTGTTGATGATCCCGGACATGTTCAAGATTGCTGGTGAGCTGACAGCGACCGTCTTTCATGTTGCGGCTCGGGCTCTCGCAACTTCGGCGCTGTCGATCTTCGGAGACCATTCCGATGTGATGGCGGTACGAGGCACGGGCTTCGCGATGCTCTCGTCGGGTTCCGTGCAAGAGGCGCACGACACGGCGCTGATAGCACAGACGGCGACGCTCGAGTCGCGCATCCCGTTTCTTCACTTCTTCGATGGGTTTCGCACCTCGCATGAACTCAACACGCTCGACCTTCTCTCAGACCAGCAGATTCGAGCGATGATCCGCGACGATCTGGTTCGCGAACATCGGGCACGGGCACTCAATCCCGAGCATCCGTTCATCCGAGGGACTGCGCACAATCCCGACACCTACTTCCAGGCGCGCGAGGCGTCCAATGCGTTCTACCAGCGCGTTCCCGCAATCGTTCAGGCCGCCATGGACCGCTTCGGGCGTTTGTCCGGGCGGCCCTATCGGCTGTTCGAATACGAGGGCGCTTCCGACGCCGAGCGCATTATCGTCCTCATGGGCTCGGGAGCGGAGACCGCTCGATCGACCGTGCGGGCACTGTGCGCCGCTGGCGAGAAGGTCGGCGTTCTACAAGTGCGCTTGTATCGGCCGTTCTCTTCTCCGGATTTCCTCGCCGCCATCCCGTCTACGGCCCGTTCTGTGGCCGTACTCGACCGGACCAAGGAGCCGGGCTCCACGGGCGAGCCGCTCTATCTCGACGTCGTCGCCACTCTTGCGCAGGGCATTGCCTGCGGAGAGCGATCGCACATGCCTCGTGTGATCGGCGGCCGGTACGGGATCGGGTCGAAGGACTTCACGCCGGCAATGGTCAAGGCGACCCTCGACGAGATGAGCAAGCCTGAACCGAAGAATAGCTTCACTGTCGGGATCAGCGACGACGTCTCGCACCGGAGTTTGGAGATCGATCCGCATTTCGCAATTGAAACGGATAAGGTCACCCGCTGCGTGTTCTACGGCTTGGGTGCCGACGGAACGGTTGGCGCCAACAAGAACAGCGTCAAGATCATCGCGCAAGACGTTGGGCTCTACGCCCAAGGATACTTCGTCTACGACTCCCATAAATCGGGTGCGCAGACGATCTCCCATCTCCGCTTCGGTCCCGAGCCGATCCACGCGCCGTACTTGATCGCTTCGGCGAGCTTCGTCGCCTGTCATCAACACGGGTTCCTCGCGCGAGGGGACGTGCTGCGTCTCGCTGCGGACCGCGCCGTCTTCCTGCTGAACACTCCCTACGGGCAAGACCAGGTGTGGGACCATCTGCCGCGCTCGGTACAGAAGACGATCATCGAGAAGCATCTGCGCTTCTACGTCATCGACGCCTCCAAGGTCGCGCGTGACGCCGGGCTTGGCTCGCGCACCAACACGATCTTGCAGACCTGCTTCTTCGCCATCTTCGGCCTGCTACCGCGCGACGAGGCGATCCGCCATATCAAGGAGTCTGTCCGCAAGACGTATTCACGCAAGGGCGACGAGGTTGTGCGGCAGAACTACGCGGCCGTGGACGCGACGCTGGTCAACCTTTTCGAGGTTGGGGTGCCCGCGAGCGTGACGAGCACGTTCGACCGTCCAGCAATCGTCCCCGACGATGCGCCCCAGTTCGTCCGTGAGGTGACGGCGAAGATGATGGCGGGACTGGGTGACGAAATTTCGGTAAGCTTGCTACCGGTCGACGGAACCTTCCCGTCGGGTACAAGCGCGTACGAGAAGCGCAACGTCGGCGATGACGTTCCGGTGTGGGGATCTGATCTATGCATCCAGTGCGGACAATGCAGTTTCGTTTGTCCGCACAGCGTGATCCGGGCGCGCTACTACCACGAAGATCGGCTCGACAAGGCGCCACCGACGTTCAAATCGGCGGCGATCAACGTGCGCGGCTTCCCCGAAGTGCGTTTCACTTTGCAGTTCCATGTCGAGGACTGCACGGGTTGTGGCCTATGCATCGAGGCCTGTCCCGCTGTCGATCCGCGTGACAGCCGACGCGGCGCGATCAATCTGGCCGACAAAGCGGCGCTGATTGAGACCGAGCGAACCAACATCCGGTTCTTTGAAAGCCTGCCGGTGAACGACCGGGCGCGGGTTGACTTCGCGAACGTGCGCGGCGTGCAGTTCTTGCAACCGCTTTTCGAGTTTCCGGGGGCATGCGCGGGATGCGGCGAAACACCATACCTTAAGCTGCTCTCGCAACTCTTCGGAGACCGGCTGCAAGTCGCGAACGCCACGGGTTGCTCGTCCATCTACGGCGCGAACTTGCCGGTAACGCCTTGGACCAAGGACGCGGAAGGACGAGGTCCCGCTTGGTCCAACTCGCTATTCGAGGACAATGCGGAGTTCGGTCTCGGTTTCCGGCTCGCCGCAGACCAACATGTCGGTCTCGCGCACGCGCTGCTTGGCCAGCTTGCGCCCGAGGTCGGCCCGGAATTGGTTGAGGCGATCGTTCGCGCACCGCAGATCCGCGAGGCGGAGGTTCGCGCGCAGCGGATCCGCGTTGCGGAGCTGAAGGGGAAACTCCTCGGGCTCGATGATGAGCGTGCGCGTGATTTGCTCTCGGTCATCGACCATCTCGTGCGCCGCAGCGTCTGGCTGGTCGGCGGCGACGGATGGGCCTATGACATTGGCTACGGCGGACTCGATCACGTGCTGGCGTCGGGCCGCAACGTCAACGTCCTCGTTCTCGACACCGAGGTCTACTCCAACACTGGCGGACAGGCCTCGAAAGCGACACCGCTTGGAGCGGTCGCGCAGTTCGCCGCCGCCGGAAAACGTACAGCGCGCAAAGATCTGGCAATGCAGGCAATCGCGTACGGCAACGTGTACGTCGCGACTGTCGCAATGGGCGCAAACCCACAACAAACCCTCGATGCGTTTCGTGAGGCCGAAGCGTATCGGGGCCCATCGCTGATCCTCGCGTACTGTCAATGCATCGCACACGGGATCGACATGCGACTCGGAATGAGACAACAGGACCTAGCCGTGGCGAGCGGCCATTGGCCGCTCTTCCGCTTCAACCCTGAACTTCGTGGCGTCAGTGCGAATCCATTCCAGCTCGATTCGCCGCGTCCGACGATCAAATTGAAAGAATATGCGTACAATGAAATGCGCTACAAGTCGTTGGCGGCTGTCAGACCCGAGGAAGCGGCCGCGCTTGCCGAGATGGCGCAGACCGTTGCGACCGAGCGCTATCGCTCATATGAGGAGCTCGCACAGCGTGACGGAAGCCGCTTCCATCCTGCCGCCGAGGCGGTGAGCCAGAAGTTGGTCGTCGATCTTTCGGATAGTGGGACCGGCTTGGGGCGACCAACCGACCAGGGGCTGCGGAAGGGCGCGTAATGCTCAGCCCCCGAAAAGGTCTGGCCCAATCAACATGATGGTCGACGTCATTCAATTTGAGGTCGGCAACGAGCCATCCAGTACAGACTCCGTCGGCCGCCCGGCGGCGACCGCAGAACCAATGTTGCCGACGTCGCGCACGTTCCAGCGTCGGCAAATAGGTCCTCCTGAGCGGCTCCGGGTCAAATTCGATAGACGCCGAGAGTCTGGCACCAATCGTGCAATAAACCCAGTCGGATACGAAATGATCGAGCCGAAAAACGGGGAGGGAGCTATTCATGTTGCGAAGCCTGAAAGATCTCGAAGGGTACGCGGTGCGCGCCACGGACGGCGACATCGGACACGTTGCGAACTTTCTCCTGGACGATGAGCGCTGGATAATTCGCTATCTGGTCGCCGAGACCGGTGGCTTCTTCAGTGGGCGTCGGGTGCTCATCACGCCAATCTCCTTCCGCCAAGTGGACTGGTCGACCCGGAGTTTCCACTTGGCACTGACGAGAAACAAAGTCAAGAACAGTCCGAGCGTGGACGTGGACAAGCCCGTCTCGAGGCAGCAGGAGCTGGACCTGTTCGGGTACTACGAATATCCGTACTACTGGGGATACTCGGGACTATGGGGCATAGGCGCCTACCCGAACTTGCTCGCGGCCGGCGGGCGGAACCAGGTGCCTGCCGAAGCCGAGCCCGCCAAATCAGGCGACGTCCATTTGCGTAGCGCCGAAGAGATTCGCGGATACCACATTGAGGGAACGGACGCAGCGATCGGCCACGTCGACGACTTCATCATCGACGATGAGACTTGGGAAGTACGCTATCTGGTGGTCGACACCAGAAACTGGTGGCTCGACAAGAAGGTTCTAGTTGCACCGCACTGGACCAACCGCATCAGTTGGGCAGAAAAGAAGGTCTTCGTCGACCTGTCTCGACAATCGATCAAGAACAGCCCCGAGTGGAACGCCACCGCACCCATCAACCGCGAGTACGAAGCACACCTGTACGACTACTACGGACGCCCGGTCTACTGGGACAGCGTCTGTGGACCGGCAGAAACACCACCGCATCACCACCCCGGAAGCCAGCCGTAACGCGCAGCTTTTGCGCGAATTCTCCAGGACTGTTCGAGCGACTCTTCCATACACTTCAACGGTGGCTGTGAGCGCCTCTCCCTTGCTCAGCTCAACGATCAAGAGGTGAAAACGCAACGTAGCGAGCAGGCCGGGCGAAACGACCACGATCCCGCCAACCGCTATGGTCGACCCCCGACATTGGCGGACGCCGGAACGGGTGCCGTCATCGCCGCGGAATTCCGTAAGATGTGCCTGCCGCGGAATCCGACGACCACCACCCCAAGCAGAAGTGCGACTACGATCACGGCAACCGCTGCGATGGCCACTCGCCTTCCACGGCCGGTCTTGACTTTGCTCACCATCTCGTCCATCGCCGGGTCTTTGTCCATAATGAATCAAAGTGCTGCATCGATCATGCCGATGCCGGGGACCGACGCGCCGTCAGGCAGTCGCGGAAGAAAACGCACGGCCATAGCGAGGCACTTTACCCCATGTGTCATCTCGCCACGCTCAGCTTGGCCGGCCGAATCTAGACGCGCGGGCCTCGCGCGGAACATCGAAGCTCTAGCAACTCCGGCGCCAGGATCCCGCCAGAGCGCTCGAACAACCAATCAGATCCCGCAAAAGTAGGAGTTGGCCACAATGACAAGTGCATTGAGAAGCGACGGCGGAAGGGCAAATGCGACCGACAACAATTGCGGAACAGCGATTGGCCTGACCACAAAGATGGCAAGCCCGTTTCACCCCGCAACGGTCGGCAGATGGTGCGCGGCGCTCCTGATCGCATCGGCGGCCCAAGTTCTGGCGCTGCCGCCCCTGCAAGCGGCGAGTGCGAAGAAGGAAATCACCGACAGTGGCATCACGGCCGCTGTTGAGGGAGGATTGGCATTCGAAAGGGGCGTGTTCCCGAGCGATGTGGATGTAAGCACCAGCCAGGGGATTGTCACGCTCTCCGGCTCGGTCAACAACCTGCTTGCCAAAGAGCGGGCGGTGAAGATGGCCGAGAGCATCCGGGGCGTGCGCGGTGTGATCGACCGAACCGCAGTGACGCCAGTGTCCCGCTCCGACGCAGACACTCGCAAGGATATCCAAGCGGCGTTGCGGCTGGATCCCGCGACCGAGTCCTATCGGGTAGCGGTTTCCGTCCAAAATGCCGTGGCCACGCTCACCGGGAGCGTCGGTTCCTACACGGAAAAGCAATTGGTCGCTCGGATTGCCGAGGGCGTAAAGGGGATCAAGGCGGTCCGCAATGAGGTCGCGATCAACTACCTGGCGAAACGCACTGACTCGCAAATGGCCGCGGATGTCAAGGCTCGCCTGCAATGGGATATCTGGGTCAACGGCGATATGACCAACGTCGATGTGAAAGACGGAAGGGTAACGCTCACTGGAGTCGTTGGAAGCGCGATAGCGAAATCGCGGGCTTCCGACGATGCCTGGGTGAACGGAGTGCTGTCGGTGGACGACAGCGGGTTGAAGGTCGAGCCATGGGCACACAATGATGCGCACCGAAGATTGAAGTACGCCACCAGGTCGGACAGCGACATCAAACAGGCGGTTCAGGCTGCCTTTCGCCTCGACCCGCGGGTCGCAGCCTTTTCTCTCGACGTAGACGTTGGAGGAGGAGTGGTGGTCCTCGGCGGCAACGTGGGAAACCTGAAGGCGAAGACGGCCGCTGAACAGGATGTGGAGAACATCGTGGGCGTTACGGGGCTTGACAGCCTCTTGAAGGTGAGGCCGAGCGGCCAGTCCACCGACGCAGAGATGAAGGAGCAGCTGAAGACGGTCGTGTTCTGGGACCCGCTGCTCGATAGCTCCACAATAAGTGTGACCGTCATCAATCGTGTTGCTTACCTCTCTGGGACGGTAGGTTCGATTGTTCAAAAAGCCGAGGCGCAGGACGTTGCCTTGCGGACAAAGGGAGTGGTGTTGGTCTGGAACGCGCTGAAAGTTGAGCCGGAGTCCTGGGTTACCTACTACGATTGGCCCAACTACTACTACGCCTCGGCCTCGGACGGCCAGACGTCCTACTACGCTTCCGGGATGTTTGGGCCACGGCTATATCTGAGCGACGAGCGGATCAAGAAGAACATCGAGAACGCGTTCTTCTGGAGCCCCTTCGTGCACAGCAATGAAATCAAGGTCTCGGTTGACGGAGGAAAGGCCACCTTGACTGGCAACGTCGGAACCTGGATCGGGTGGGGCGAAGCTGACAAGGACGCGCGCAGGAGTGGTGCTACTGGAGTGGTGAACCGCGTAAAGGTTAAGCCGGGCGCCTGGTGGTGGTAACTGGGGAATAGTCCATGGGTAAAGATGAGCGAGTTGGATACCCGATAGGTCCCCCTCAGACGGCGGAAGTCGAGGGATTCGATTCTCTCGCGGAGCTGGCCCTGAACATGCGCTGGTCGTGGAATCATGCCACCGACGAGGTGTGGCGTCGGCTGGAGCCCGAGCTGTGGGAGATCACGCACAATCCCTGGGTTGTCCTGCAGACCGCATCGCGCGACCAGATCGAGCACGTGATGGCCGACCCTGCGTTTCGCAGGGAGGTTGATGGCTTGCTTCAGACCAGGCGAAAAGCCGCCGAGAAGCCCGCGTGGTTTCAACAGAAGCACCCGGAAAGTTCCCTGACCTGCGTCGCCTACTTCAGCATGGAATTCATGCTGAGCGAAGCCTTGCCTATCTATTCGGGCGGACTGGGCAATGTGGCCGGCGATCAGCTCAAAACCACCAGTGATCTCGGCGTGCCGGTGGTCGGCGTGGGACTGCTGTACCAGCGGGGCTACTTCCGCCAGGTGATCGACCGGGACGGAGCCCAACAGGCTCTCTTCCCGTACAACGATCCCGGACAGCTTCCCATCACGCCTCTGCGTCAGGCGAATGGCGAATGGGTGCGACTGGAAATCGCATTGCCCGGGTATTCAGTCTGGCTGCGGGCCTGGCAGGTCCAGGTCGGCAGAGTGAAGCTCTACCTGTTGGACAGCAATGATGCGGCAAATTTTCCCGCTCATCGGGGAATTACCAGCGAGCTGTATGGCGGCGGACCAGAGCTGCGCCTCACGCAGGAGATGGTCCTCGGGATCGGCGGATGGCGATTGCTTGCTGCACTTGGAATCAAGCCAGAGGTCTGTCACCTGAATGAAGGGCACGCGGCTCTTGCCGTGCTGGAGCGCGCCCGCAGCTTCATGCAAGAGGCCGCGCAGCCCTTCGAAGTCGCGTTGGCCGTCACGCGAGCGGGGAACGTCTTCACTACCCACACGGCCGTAGCTGCCGGCTTTGACCGCTTCACTCCAGCACTTATCGAACAATACTTGGGCGGCTATGCCGAGCACAGGCTCGGCCTATCACTTCACGATTTGCTGGCCTTGGGCCGCCAGAATCCGGACGATTCGTCAGAGAGTTTCAACATGGCCTACCTGGCAATCCGGGGCAGCGGGGCGGTCAACGGTGTGAGCCGTTTGCATGGAAAAGTCAGCCGGCATTTGTTTGAGCCCCTCTTTCCGCAATGGCCAGCTGGTGAGGTGCCCGTGGGGCACGTAACCAACGGTGTCCACATGCCGAGTTGGGACTCGGCGGCGGCAGACGAGCTCTGGACGGAAGCCTGCGGAAAGGACCGCTGGTTGGGGGCGACGGAGCCATTGGAGCAAGATATTCGGCAGATCTCGGACGCCAAGCTCTGGCAGTTTCGTGCCGTCCAAAGCAAGTCCATCATTGAATACGCACGCGAGCGATTGTCTCGGCAACTGGCCGCCTCCGGCGCGACGCCCACGGAGGTTGACGAGGCGAGACACCTATTTGATCCCAAGGCTTTGATACTGGGCTTTGCGCGGCGCTTTGCGACCTACAAGAGGCCAAATCTGTTGTTGCGCGATCCGCAACGGTTGCTGCGCATTCTAAAAAGCCCTGAACGCCCCGTGCAACTCATCATCGCGGGCAAGGCCCATCCCGCGGATCAGGCGGGGCGGGCATTGATTCAGGAATGGACGCATTTCATTCGGCGGCCCGAGGCCCGCCCCCACGTGATCTTCCTGAGTGACTACGACATGCTTTTGACCGAGCATTTAGTGCAGGGGGTGGACGTCTGGCTCAATACGCCACGGCGACCGTGGGAGGCGAGCGGCACCAGCGGAATGAAGGTGCTCGTGAACGGAGGCATCAATCTGTCGGAACTGGATGGTTGGTGGGCCGAGGCGTACACACCGGATGTGGGGTGGGCATTGGGAGACGGCCAGGAACATGGCGACGATCCCGCGTGGGATGCTGTCGAAGCCGAGGCGCTCTACAACCTGCTTGAGCGGGAGGTGATCCCGGAGTTCTACGCGCGGGACGGAAACGGCATTCCCACCGCATGGATCAAGCGGATGCGGGAAAGCATGGCGCTGTTGACGCCGCGCTTTTCCGTGGACCGAACGGTGCGCGAATACACCGAGCAACGCTATCTCCCGGCTGCCGCCGCCTTCCATGAGCGCGCGGCAAACAAAGGCGCCGTGGGCCGGCAGATCGTCGATTGGCAAAATGCGGTCGAGCGGGGCTGGGGGCTGCTGCGTTTCGGAGAGGTGAGGGTCGACACCAGCGCGGAGCACCACGTGTTTGAAGTCGATCTTTTCCTGAACGATCTCGCTCCGAATGCGGTGCGAGTTGAGCTCTATGCGGAGGGAATCAACGGCGGCGAGCCAGTGCGGGAAGCAATGACGTACGTGCGGCCGGCACCGGATACAGAGTACGTTCGTGTCTATCAAGCAACCATTCCCGCAACACGCCCAACAAGTGACTACACGGCGCGAGTCGTACCTCAGCGCCCGGGCGTGGCCGTTCCACTGGAATTCAATCGAATCCTATGGCAGCGATGAAAGGCGCGGTGCCCATCACGACGTTGTTTCTGGATATCGGCGGTGTTTTGCTCACGGATGGGTGGGACCATCATGCGCGCAGGCGGGCGGCGAGGACCTTCGCGTTGGACTGGGCCGAGATGGAGCAGCGCCATCTGCTGAACTTTGACACCTACGAGGCAGGAAAGCTGACCCTGGAGGAATACCTGGCCCGGGTGGTCTTCTATCAAAAGCGACCGTTTACCCGTGCGCAGTTCCGGCGGTTCTTGTTCGCCCAATCGAGGCCCTACCCCGAAATGCTCGAGTTGGTCCGCAGCCTCAAGGCAAGATATGGATTGAAGATCGTGGTGCTCAGCAACGAAGCGCGGGAATTGAATGGGTATCGGATTCGCAAGTTCAAGCTGGATGGGTTTGTGGATGCCTTCGTTTCGTCCTGCTACGTCCACCTGCACAAGCCCGACGTGGACATCTTTCGGCTGGCGCTAGACATCGCCCAGACACCAGCCCGGCAAGTCGCGTATATCGAGAATACCGCGATGTTCGTGCAGATCGCGGAACGCATGGGGATCCGGGGCATTGTTCACACGGATTACAAGTCGACCTGCGCGAAACTTGCCGCAATGGGATTGCAGAGTGGCTAAGGACCTCATTCACAAGACCTCAATTGGGGAGATCGAGACCATGGCAACCACCGCACTTACCCGGGAGCTGCTCGATAGGATGGATGCCTATTGGCGCGCCGCCAACTACCTATCTGTCGGCCAAATCTATCTCTACGACAATCCGCTGCTGAAACGTCCGCTGACGCTTGCGGACGTGAAGCACATGCTGCTCGGACACTGGGGAACGAC
>Ga0265330_10000323_pt1 | contig 34346 bp, 29 predicted proteins | sample 41919metaG_FD_202083 | JGI IMG/M metagenome (GOLD analysis project Ga0265330, IMG submission 202083) | Rhizosphere microbial communities from Carex aquatilis grown in University of Washington, Seatle, WA, United States - 4-19-19 metaG | ecosystem: Host-associated > Plants > Roots > Rhizosphere...
GCGTCGCTTCAGCCTCTGGCATAAAGAAAGCATCACCCTCACCCCCGGCCCCTCTCCCGGAGGGAGAGGGGAGAACAAAGTGCTCACGCGAGCCGTGCTACGCTGGGAATTTCCCGACAAGCTCTAGTTAGCTATTTCACCACAGAGAGTACAGAGGCCACGGAGTCGGACCGGAAAGGGAAGGGTTGGATGCGATCCGCGCCGAACCCCTTCTTCCTTTCCGACCTATGTGTTCTCTGTGCCCTCTGTGGTGGAAAACCTCGCTACCCGGCGGCGGCGCGGGTGGCGGTGGTGCGGGTGTCGCGGTTGAGCAGGCCCTTCAGTTCTCGGCCGGGCGAAAAGACCACGGTGGACTGCGGGGGCAGAGGAATCGGCTCGCCGTTGCGCGGGTTGCGCACGATGCGCGCGCCCCGTCGACGCTTGGTAAAGGTGCCGAACCCCGGATAGGAAAATCGGGGTGGCGCCGTTCGGGTGGGCCGCGCCCGGATGAAATAGTCGCCGATCTCGGTGAAAACAACGTCGACGATTCGCGCGACTGTCTTCTTGGTCAGATCACGAGGAAGATCCTTCTTCGAAGCTACACGCCCGATCAGTTCCGCCTTGGTCATCGTCTTTCCTTCTTCTCGCCGCTGGGGCGGACCCGCGAGATTACGAGTCCTGGCCTGTGGGTGTCAACGATCAAGAGATCGATCAAGAATGCGCATCTCATGCGCTGATCCACGTATGTTGTCCCACGCCGCGGGTGTTTCCCCTACCCGAGCGTCCGCTAGTGCCACCGGTCAGAAGAGCGGTCATGTTTCGGTGGACGAGGCGGCCCGGACGGCAAGGCGCGATGAGGGCGCGTACTTGACGTATGTAACCGAGGAGCAACGCAGCCGGCCGGGATGGATCGGCCGCCCAAATGTGGCCGAAATTCTGACCAGAGGCACTAGTCCACGTCCATCCGCTCGGTCCAGGCGGTCTTGATGAATCGGTCGCCCGACAGGGCGCTCAACGACTGGGAAGTCACTGGGGAGAAAGTCTGACCGAAGTTGTCGGTGGTCGGATTAGGAGTCGTGGTGTTGGTGCCAAACGTGATGAACAGCGTGCTGCCCACGAACTGAACCCCGGTCACGTACTGGCGCGGGTACTCGCGGCCCGCAATCTGCGCCCAGGTTCCGTTCGACAGGAACTCGTGCAATGTCACGTAGCTGTTCCCGCTGGTCGCGCTTTCCGGACAGGTATCCCAGTTCGCCTTGGGCGGATCGTACCAGGTCGTGTACAGCTGGAACCCGGTCCCGTCGGTGCGCACCACTGCCACCGGCGTACCGGTGGGCCGAGCCGTCGCCGGCAGCCAGCTGCCGCCCGTCCCGCAGTCCGACACCGAGCTGGTCTTGACCACCGTCGTCACACCACAAAGCCTGTTGGAAGTCCCCTGGCTCGTATCAGCCGGGAGCTTGATCAACCCGCTCGTGCCAAAGGTCTGGTCCAGCGCCGGCGGCGCGCTCCCGATCGACGAAAGCTTGCCCACCACCAGCATCGACGCCGGGAACGACGACCCCACCGTCACCGGGTCCAGAATCGAATTCGTCACCTGCGCCAGGTACACGCTGTTGTCCGGGTTGTTCGAGTTGTTGCGATTGAGCTGCACTACCGCGGGCGAGAAGTGCAGCGGCTGATTGCAACCCAACGCCATCGGCGCCCCGCCCTTATCCAAGGCCGGGCTGAAGCTCGGCGCGTACTGGTGCAACGTGCCCCAGGTGTCGCCCACGTAGGCCGCCAGCAGGTTCTGGTCTGCCGGGTTGGTCCCGTTGTGGAAATTGTCGCGCGCCACTGCCACATCGGTCAGCACCGCGAATTCCTGGCCTGTGCTCGCGTCGCAACTCCCGGACCCGCCGATCGTCGCCCCGGACCCAGCTGCGCTCGGGATTGACCCATCCAACATCATGGCGTCGATCAGCTTGGTCGTAGTGCTCGTCCCAGAAAGTGGATACCCCGACGCCATCAACACGCGGTTGTCAGTCTCGGCGCTTGTTCGGTGGTAGGCGAACGCGGCCGTCGAATCCGTCTCGCCCAAGTTCGCGGCCAAGATCCCAGACGCGTTCTTGTAGCCCACGTGCCACAACAGCGCGGCGTCGCTCAGCGTCGCATTGCCTGATTCCACCGGGTCAGTGATGTCCAGAGCAAACGGATGGTTGCCGCCTGGCCCCTCGCCCATCACCAGGATCGTCCTCCAGTCCGGGCAACCAGCTTGATAGACTCCGCTCTGCACGTCGCTGCAGGTCAGCCCGTTCGCCACCACGCAGTTCGCTACGCACAGATTCTTGACCTTGGGCGACCCGGCCAATCCGTAGATGTGGTCGTTCGGGCTGTAGCGCTGCCCGCCTTGCGCGTAGAGCTTCGCAATGACTGGAATCATGTCTACCGGGATGAACGCAAAGGCCTCCATGCCATTGCCCGCATGGAACGCGTGCAGCATGCCGTCGTCCGCACCCAGGTACACCAGTTCGGGCCGGCTGGCGTGCGCGTAGAAAAAGTGGGTTCCGCCAGGGTACAGACTGATCCCGGGCGCGCCGACGTCGATGGGCATCGAGTTCACAACACTCCCCATCACCGCCGGGTTCAAAGGCTTGTGGTCGGTCGTATCCGTCGGATCGATCTTGCCCAGCATCCACTGCACGATTCGCTCCGTCTCGGTCACGTTGCCGCCCAGGCCCAGCCCCTGCAGCGTCGTCTTGCTGGCACTGTCGATCGTCCCGTCGGACCCCACCGCGATCTGGTGCACATGCCCGCTGCCGTCCGAGAAGAAGACCTGACGCTGCATCCACAGCTTCTGTTGGTCACTCGTCGGCGCGAATCCCGGCCGCACTGTGAACGCGTTCACTGTGGCCGCATTCCAGGCCAGCTGCGTGGTGTACACGCTGGCCGTCGCCGTGGTCGTGGTGGTCGCCGTCGCTGTCCCGATGCTGAAGCCAACCAAGCTGCCCCGCCATTCGGGCAATTCCACCGTCGTCTGGAACAACATGTTCCCAGCCGTCACGCCCGCCAGGCTCTGCGACCCACTCGCGGCAGAGGCCGGCGTGGTGGCCACCGTCATCCGCAGGGCTTCCTTCATTTCGTAGTTCAGCCAGTAGTACAGCTGGTCCTCGCTGGCCGCATAGCGCGGAATATTGATGAAGCTCGGGCTGGTGCTGCCGGCACGAGCCACATTGTTCAACGTCGCTGCCGCGTAGGTATTCCGGCCGCTCAGATCCGTGGTCGCGGCGATCACGTGCACGTCCACACCATTGGCTGCCAGCGCCCGCGCCTTGGTCACTGCCGGGCAGTTGCACCCGGTCAGGTTCGGGTTGCCACTCGGGTCGTACTTGCACGCGTCGGCCGAGCAGTCGACGCCGCCCACCGCCACGTCGCCAGGCCCACGCGGCAACCCGTCCACGACCATCAGCACGTGGTTCTCCCAGCACGGGCTGGTGCCACCGTTGTTTATGGTGTCATTCCCTTGCACGATCGACATGTAGTTGTCGATGCTGTGGTACTTGTCGTTCTGCCCGTCGTTCTTCAGCGCGCAGGCAATCGGCTCGATGTGGCCCGTGGCGTAGATCCCGCCATACGACGCCTTGTCCAGCCGAGCCGCGTTCAGCAATGCCTTCTGCGTCGGCTTCAAGCTGCTGTTCCCGCCCAGGCTCGTGTCATTGACCATCGGCACCACATTGTGATCCCACTGCGCTCCATTCGATGCGCTGCAGGTCGACGAGGTCGACGTCGGATCCCCACTGGCGCCAGTCAGCGGCAGCGGATACTCGTCACCCGTGGGAACGTAGCCTTGACTCCACGGCAGCCCAGCGCCGGCACCGCTCAACCCGCTAAACTCGCGCGCCCCGTACTTGTTCTCGTTCACAAACTCCGTGCGCTCGGCGTCCATCAGGTACCAGTAGTTCCCAGCCGAGCCGTACGACTTGCCCAAATAGGTGGTCGAGTACTTCGGCGCGTACAGGCTGCCGGTCCCTGCCGGGTCGCTGGGCGTTCCCACCACTGGTGTGCCAAAGACGTAACTGAAGGTGTAGTAGCTGCCCTCGTAAATACCCTCGCCCCCGCTCGACCCCGCACCCGCGAAATAGCACATCGAACCACAGGAGCTCCACGTGGAATCCTGTCGATAGTAGGTCTTGCCGTCGCCGCTCGGCACGGCGTAGCGGCTGTCGTTGCCACTGCTCACCAGGGAGTAGCTCACTGTCGGCGTGTTCACCGAGGCGCCGCCGCCACTGTAGTCGATAGTGCAGCTACTGCTCGGTCCTGTGCTGCTCGAGAAGCAAGCCTTGCCGCTCGCGCCCACGCCCTTCAACAACTCACTCCGTGGCAGGAACTTCGTATCGACTCGCGTCGACGTCAGGAACGAGGTCCCCGTCGACGTGGTGTTCAGCTTGACATACGGGAACAGGTTGTCCGTGCTGCCACCGCCGGCCTGGTAGGTGTGCATCTGGCCGATCTTCACCACCGCTGTGTCGTCGTACGCGTGTTCCAGCACCACCCGGCGCACGGCATTCTTCACCATCATCATGCGCGACGTCGCCGGCACGCACCCGTCCCCGCTGCTCGCGTCGCACCCCAGACCGTCATCCGTGCACCACAGCCCGGTGTTCTGGCACATGTTCACCGCCTTGCCGTACACACAGTAGTCACCCTTCCCGCTGTCACACTGGCTGTCGTTGTTGCAAGGAGTGGTCGCATTGTAGCGACAAGTCTTGGTCGTGCCCGAGGCGCAGAAATCGTTCCTCAGCCGGCCGGAGCCATCGCTCGTGTCGATGAAGCGGCAGAAGTCGCCTTTGGTCAGGCTGGTGCAATCGTCGCTGGAGTAGCACTGCACCGTGCTGTTCAAGTAGCAGTACGAGCTGGTAATCCCACCGAGCCACGTGCAATTGAACGCACCAGGATCGTTGCAACTGGTCAAGTCAGGCACCGACTTCAAGAACGAAATCGTCGTCCCTGTCGCGGTCAGGGTATCGGTCGCCGTCAGCGTCTCCGTGCCACCCAAATCCGTGAAGGTCACAATCGAGGGCACGGTCGCAGATGCGCTCGCAATACTCGTCGCCGTGGCTGCCTCGGTGGTGGGGCTTGTCGAGTAGGCGGTTGCACTGCCCAATATCGTCGTCGTGGAGTACCCGCCCTGCGTGCCCGCGACTGTCCCGGTCGCATACTGCGATTGAACGCCCGTGATTGTCCCGGTCGCATACTGCGATTGAACGCCCGTGACCGTCCCGGTCGCATACTGCGATTGAACGCCCGTGATTGTCCCCGTCGCATACTGCGACTGAACGCCCGTGATCGTCCCGGTCGCATACTGCGATTGGACCGCGCTCAATGTCGACGTCGAATACTGCGACTTAACCGCGCTCAATGTCGACGTCGAATACTGCGATTGAACCGCGCTCAACGTCGTCGTCGAATACTGCGATTGCACTGCGCTCAACGTCGCCGTCGAATATTGCGATTGCACCGCGCTCAATGTCGACGTCGAATACTGCGACTGGACCGCGCTCAGCGTTGTCGTCGAATATTGCGCCGCAGTCACCGTCGAAGTAGCAGAGCTCGATGAGCTTGAGGTCGTCGGACCGACATATGTACAATCCGTTCGGTTGCATGCGCACAGGCTCTCCATGGCGGTCTCGGAGATCACCGTGTTCCAGAAATGCAACTCGTCGATGCTTCCATAGAACTGCCAGTTCTTGTTGTCGCCACTCGCACCTACCCGCCATGCTCCGCCTCCCAGGATTGCCGTGGGCATGTTAGTCGACACCGAGCCGCCGTTGCCGTTGCCGTCCGGGCCGTCGCCGTCAATCGTAGTACACGCTCCCGCGTGGTATCGACGAAGTGTCCAAGTCGCGCCATTCATCGTGACCACAACCAGGCTCCAATGGTTCGTCATGTCGTAGCCGGAGGTGGGGTCGCCGGCATTTATGTATTGGTGCCCGGCGCGATTGGCATCCACCCAGATGTGGTGACTGGAGGTGTCATGGAACATCAGGCGGAAGCCCTCGGTGCTGGTGCTGGTGCTGGTGCCAGTGTTTGTGTTCGTGTTCGTGCTAGAGGTGAATCCATCGGCGACATCCGCTGGCAGATAGGTGACGATGGCCTGCTCGCCGGCAACGGTATTTGGGTTGACCCAGACTGCTACGGTATAGGCCGTCGGATCCGGAGCGGCCGGAAGATATGGACTGCTCCCCTCGGTAAGACGTGCGTATACGCTGGACACGTTTGTGTTTGTGGATGCGCCACTCCCAGCGTAAAAAGCTGCCGCATATGTGCCAAACACTTTTGTGTCCGTGGTGATTTGAAAACCCGTGGCCGTGGTGTTGCCCCAGTCGTCCTTGTACTTACAGCTGCTGCCGCAGCTCGCAGTGTCATCGAAGCCCCAGTGGCCGATTTCGTAGGATGGGTACGAGTCGTAGTACGAAGTCGTCACGCTCGTGGTGGTCTGCGTACTGGTCGTCGTCGATGAGCTGGAGGACGAATACGTGCTCGTCGACACATAGGATGTCGTCGGCGTCACGGTCCCCGTGTTCGTCGACGTCACCGACCGACTTTGCACCGGCGTCGTCGTCCCCGTGTTTGTCGTCGTCACCGACTGACTTTGCACCGGCGTTGTCGTCCCTGTGTTTGTCGTCGTCACCGACTGACTTTGCACCGGCGTCGTCGTCCCCGTGTTTGTCGTCGTCACTGACTGACTTTGCACCGGCGTCGTCGTCCCCGTGTTTGTCGTCGTCACCGACTGACTTTGCACCGGCGTCGTCGTCCCCGTGTTTGTCGTCGTCACCGACTGACTTTGCACCTGTGTCGTCGTCCCTGTGTTTGTCGTCGTTACTGACTGACTCTGCACTGACGTCGTCGTCCCTGTGTTCGTCGTCGTTGCTGACTGACTTTGCACTGACGTCGTCGTCCCTGTGTTCGTCGTCGTTACCGTCTGACTTTGCACTGACGTCGTCGTCCCTGTGTTTGTCGTCGTTGCCGTCTGACTTTGCACTGACGTCGTCGTCCCTGTGTTTGTCGTCGCGGCCGTCTGACTTTGCGTCGGCGTCGCGGTGCCGGTATTGGTGGACGTAGCGGTTCGCGTGACCGTGGGCGTGGCAGTTTGCGAACCGGTCCCGGTCCGGGAGACCGTGAGTGTCGTGGTTCCGGTGCCGCTGATAGTGGCGGCGGCCGGCGTGCTCGATGTGCTGGTCACCACCACGGTCAACCGGTCGGTCAGGGTGCCGGTGCCGGTTCGGGTGAGGGTTGTCGTCGAGGTAACCAGGGTTTCGGACTGCGTCTGCGTCTGCAGGGCTGTTCCCGCGGACACGAAGTCGAACTTGTAGCCCTGGCCGCCCATGCCCGAGAACTCGCAGCGATTGGGCTGGCCGTACAGGCGGCAATAACGGTCGCCGTTCTGGCAATCCGCACCGACTTCGTTGTAGCGCGCGGGATTCTCGCCCGGCAGCCCCTGCATGGACGCCGGACTCTCGACCATGATGAGGAAGTTCGGCTTGCGCAGCTGCTCTTTCACAATCTCCATCGGGCTGACCCGCGCCTCAACCGAGCCCGGCAACGACCACGAAACCACCAGCAAAGCCGTCGCCGCACACCAGCGACGAAATGCTCGGGAAGCGCCATAGGTCATGGAGGTACTCTCAGGGACTTGCAGCAAGCAAGCCGCTGGCCAGATCTCAAGTCGACGGAAATGGCCGTGATCTGGAGACAATATGCCGATCTACTGGTAGGTCGATATCGTTGTGTGTACCCCCGCTGCCCACCTTGCCCCCGGAACGCCGTTGCGGACCCCGCAAACTTTTCAGGGTTCATTAGATGAATATGCCTACGCCTCGGCGCTTGTCGCCGCGTCGCGCTGTGGGTGCTGCGGGCTGGCCCATGCCCCCGAGCCGACTCCATGCTATCATTGATAGCAGCATGGCCCAGCTCATCGTAAGAGACATCCCCCAGCAAATCGTCATCCGGCTGAAGCAACGGGCGGCACAGCGTGGGCATTCCGCTGAAGCGGAGCATCGCGAGATTCTCAGAAAGGTTCTGCTCTCGCCACCTTCACCCTCACTCAAGATGATGCTGTGCGCGATTCCTGATGTGGGGCGAGACGCCGACTTCCAACGGCCGCGACGCCTGGGACGGCGGGTTGTGTTGTGAAGGGCTTCCTGCTCGACACCAACGTGCTGTCGGAACTGCGCAAGGGCGAGCGCGCCGACGCAAACGTTCGGCGCTGGTTCGGGAGTGTCGACGAGAGCCTGCTGTTCTTGAGCGTCCTGGTCACGGGTGAGATTCGGCGCGGGATCGAGGCCATTCGGAAGCGCGAGATTCGGGCCGCCTCGGCCCTGGAACGCTGGCTGGAAGCCCTGGTCCATGCGCATTCCGATCGCGTACTGCCGGTGGATGCCGCGATTGCGGACGAGTGGGGAAGGCTCGATGCTCGCGGTAGCCTGCCTGTCGTCGATGGGCTACTGGCCGCGACCGCACGGGTGCACGACCTAACCCTGGTCACGCGCAACGTGAAGGATGTCGCCCGCACCGGCATCGACGTACTCGACCCGTTCGCGTCGACGGGTCGATAGTCAGGGACAGTTGCCAGCAAAGGCGACCGCAGGTCGTCCCTACGGCGCCGCGGCCGGGACGGGAGGCTGGGCCGCAGGTGGCGGCGCCGGCTCCTGCACCATGCGCGAAATGCGCACCGTCGAGTTCTCCGCGTTCTGGAACTCAAGAACGGGTTCCCTCTTCTTGTCAGGCCAGATCTCGAAGTCCGGCAGCGGCTTCTTGGTGGTCAGGTCGATCTCCTGGATCACGTACACATCTTTGTAGAGATGGCGCGACAGTTCGAACATCAGGTCCGTGCCTTGTTTGGCCACCGACAGGTCCATGGAGCCATAGTCCATCACAGTGAAGAGTCCCGGCCGGTCGGTGACCACCATGATGTTCTTGTCATGAAGTTGCTCGAAGTATCGCCAGGTCTGGGCCGCCTGGCGGGTGAGGGTCAGCTCGTTGATGAAGCGGGCTTCACTGGCCACCGACACGTTCAAGAACACCGCCGCAGCCGCCACCAACGATGGAAGCCAGAGCGGCGCGCGCCGGCAGAGCAAGGTCACAAGCCACGCGGCCATCAGCGAAAAGAACGCATCCAGGGGCACGAACAGCCGAGCCGAGGCCGGGTGCAGGGGTTTGCCCCAGAAATAGGGGAGATAGATCGCCATCATCACGCCCACCCAGACCACCGCAAAGATGGCGAAACGTTCCGTGACCAGTTTGCGCTCGCGTTCGTGCGCCAGCTTCCACAGCGAGAGCACCACAATGAGGCAACCAACCAGCCCCAGCGCGAGCAGCAAGCCAGAGTGGGGCCGACGAAAATCTACCGGATTCAGCAACAGGCCAAAGTAGTTGCGGGTATTTTCCGACAGATGCTTCCAGCCAAACAGGGTCGTATTGAGCGGCTGTTCGCTGTCGCCGGCCTTTATGATGGTCTGCCAAATGCGAGGCAATGCAAACAACGGGGTGAACAAATACACGAACCGGTATGGCCTGACATGTTCCCACTTGACCATGCGCAGGGCCAACAACACCGCAGCCGACGCCACAATAGAAGCCGCGCCTTCGTAGCGGACATGCGCCAGCATGCACAGGTTCAGCCACAACAACGCCAGCCGGTTGGCCGTGGGTTCCTTGGCATAGTCGAGGAAGCACTTGACCGAGACCAAGGCAAAGAACCCCGCCATCAGGTCGAAGCCGCCCGATCGGGCCGACATCAGGGTGATAGGATGGGCCACGACGAACGCGCCGGCCAGCAAGCCGAAGACCTCGCCGCCCAGGGATTTGGCCAAGCGGTAGGCGACAAACACGAACAAGGGAATGAGAATGGCGTTGACATGAAAGGCGTTGGTGTAGCTGTAGCCCCAGAACGAGTGGAGCAGGCTGACCAGGAAGGGAAAGAGCGCCGGCCGCCGATCCGTGGTGACGTTCAGGTTCCAGTAGGCCTCGTAGTACCACTTGCCTGTGGTGGCGAAGTCAGCGGTCTTGTTGAAGTGCAGGTTCTTGGATACGCCCAGCAGGTTGGTTTCGTCAGCCAGCACGCGCAGGGCCGGCTGGATGGCCAAGATGGCCACCAGCGAGACGGCGCCGGCCAGGACCAGGCCCCGCCAGTTTTCCTTGAGCCACGCCACCAACGTGTCGCGGGTGGTGCCCTTGAGGGCGATGATGTACGTCGACGCCCAGAACGCCACCATGGTCAGAAGTACGAAGTAGGTGCCGTGCACGAAGAACGGCTCCATCAGGTTGCGCTTGTGCACGGTCACACCCAGCAGCACCATCGCGACCACCACGGGCGCAGCCATAGCCAGGTTCCGCCAGAGCGACCGTTTATCGAACTGTAGAGTCAGAGAGATTTTCATTTTGCTCGGTCCCCAAGAACTTGCGCGCCGGCGTTCGCCGGCGGACTTGCCCCGCAGCGACCGCGCCACGGGTGGAGGCCAGCGTACCACGACGCGCCTGCGACTCGCGAATTTGCCCTGTCAGCGGTGGGCTCCGCTGCGTCATTGGACAGCGACGCGACGACGGACTATTGCCAGCGCAACTCCCGAACGATGCGGCGGGTGCCCGGATCGAAGTACATCGTCCGGCATTTGCCCCCGGGATTTCCGACGGTGTCCCGGTTCTCGGGCCGGAACGCATCCGAATGCCACAGTTGCAGCACGATCTCGCCCTCGGGGGTCTTCCTGACCTCAGCGTAGAAGTCGGTGGGCGAGTCGCCTTGGCGGATCAGTTCCGAGGACGCCGCTCGCACAGCCTCGCGCAACGCTGGCTCGAATCCGTCGGGCGGCACCATGGCCACGGCCCCGACGGCCTCCGGTGTGATGACCGGCCCGCGGTGGGTGCGCGAGCACGCCAGAGTCAGCGAGCCAGCCACAAGCAATGCAAACAGCACGCAGCGCCCGAAAGCCGCGCCTATCATCAGCCCGTTGGTTCCGTTCTTCCGCATGAAGTGATGCTGCCAGCAGCCTGCGGCCGCTCGAGGATCTTCATCTTATCACCAAGTGTCTTCAGGATCTCTCCGCCTTGGCTTCTGCCAAGAGGCCCGGATAGAGCGTGCGCACGACGTCGGCGGTGAGAAAGACACTGGCGACGGCCAGCATGACCGCCGCAAACCACAGGGGAACGGGCATCGTGCCAAACAAGAAGGGGAAGTAGCTGACGAACGAGGCCCCCACCACCAGCAATGCCACCCAGAAGTGTCGCGGCGACAAGAAGGCGTACAAGACACACAGGACGTCGCCGAGGAAGATGTAGCGTTCGTGCATGTGGGGCAGAAGCAACGGCGTCAGACACGAGAAAGCCGCCGCCTCCTTGATTGTGAGAATCGGCGATGGCGGCTCTTTCGTACGGACGCAAGCCACCCCGAGCATGAAAACGCCCCCCGCCGCCAGCCACAGTCCGAATGAACCAAACCAGCGTCCGTCGTTGGGCAGCCACGTGTAGATCGTCGGCGCGTTCAAGGTCAGGGCGCTGTAGTGCCGGGTCAGGTTGACGTAGACCATGAGCAGATCACCAAAGGGGCAACCCGCGAGCCGGGCCGGCACAAGGGCCAGGAAGAATACCGCCGGCAATGGCAAGAGCGCGTGCCAGGGAATCTGTTTGCGGACGACCCAGATACCTAGCAGGGGAAAGAGAAAAACCGCCTGTAGCTTGAGCGCAAGCGCGAGACCAAAAAGCGCGGCGGTGACGTAGATGCGACCATAGAGGAAGGCGGCCAACGCCGCGATCAGCGGGGCCACGAAGACCATGTCGATCTGACCCCAGAGCGAGCTGTTGAAGACCACGGTGGGTGTCACAAGCAGCGCGAACGCAGCGACAGTGGACCGCAGCCTGCTTCCGCAAATACGATAGACGATGGTCGCCAAGGCCAGGGCGCAGCCGTAGTCGCACAACACCGAAAACGTCTTGATGAAGATCACGCGATCGAACGGCAGCCGCGCCACCAGCCAAAGGAAATAGATATATGTGGGGCCGATGTCGATGCCACCTTCCTTCATGGAGCGCGCGAAGCCCAATCGGCTCAGGGTGTCGCACCAGGGAAGAGCGTGCTCGTCCATGTCGGCGCTATGAAAGCCGAACAGCGACCAGCGAATCGCGACGGTGATGGCGGCGCCCAGCCCAATCAGCAATAGCGAGAAACCGTCCCGTCGCCCAAATTGAAACAGGCGCGCCCAACTGCCGGCTGAAGGGCTCGATGTGGACACGCGGTACAGTTTATCCCATCACCGTCGAGCGACCAAGGAACCTCACACGTTCATCTGCCACAGATAGCGGGTTTCAAAGGACGGGCCGCCGTACAGGAACAGCAGCAGCAGTAGTCCCAGAGGAACGCACGCCAGCGCCAGGATCTTCAGCCAGCGAGAGCGCCGTCCGCGGCGACCCAGCCAGAGCACCAGCGCGCACAGGGTGGCAAACGCCAACACGATACCGACGAGAAAGGGCCACGAGACGAAGAAGAAGTCTACCGTGTGAACGCCGGTTGACAGGTAGACCGATGGATAGAGGGCATCGGCCCGCATCACTATGGCGGGCGAGCCGTCCACGCGGCACGCGAATCCTGGCAAGAGCGGCAGCCCCAGCACGAAATAGCCGTCCCGCGACGCGGCCACATCGAACTTGAAGCGATTCGAGGTGTTGTACACCAAGTTGACGCTGTCCTTGTCCGACGAGGCCGCCTGCTTCTCCTTCTCGATGGAGCCCTCGATGAACACGCGCGTGGCGATGGCCGTGGCGGCCGTTCCCAAGTGCCGCAAGGCCTCGTCATCCGATTGCGTCGCTTCCGCGTCGTGAACAACCACACCCAGGGGACGCGCGGTGTTCATGCCGCTCTGGCGGTACTTGCGCACGGAACGCAGCTCCATGCCATCGCCCTCGCCGCCCGCGGCGTGGGCCGCGGTGGAACTCACCTTGTCGATGTCGATGTTGCTGAACGAGTAGGTTCGAGTCTTGTTCTGTTTCCATGTCCCCACCGACAGGCACAGCCAACTGGTCACCAGCGTGCCGGCGACGGCCAGGGCCATGCCATAGCGAGAGCCGCGTTTGAGCACGGCCGCGAGCACGAGCGCGAGAGCCGTGGCCACTGACACGAAGAGGATGAGAGAATCGTAGTTCGCCGGTATGGCGTTGCCCAGGATCGCGTGCGGCGAAAAGGCTTCGGAATTGGGCAGCAGCTGCTTCGGCCGAAGCCAGATCCAAAACGGAATCGAGACCGCGCCGGAGGCGGCGACCAAGAGGGCGCGCCAGCTCGATCGCCGCAACAGCCAGGCCAGGATCGGAAAAACCGCCAGCGGCATCCACAGCACAATGCGGCCCGGGGTTCTGAACGACTCGAAGAGCGGAACGTGGGCCACGACAAAGCGATGGACCGGGGTTTCATGGCCCGCCGAGAAGAGCAAGGCGAAGACCCCGAGCGCGTACATCAACCACAGGGACCAGGGCGGGCGTTTGAGCAAGGCGGCAGCCGGCAACAGGGCCACCACCAGGAAGAGCGCGGATCCACCAAACGCGCCGTGCACGTCGGCGTGGAGCGGGAAGAGAAAATTGCTCAGCTCGCCGCGCAGCGAATCCGAGTATGCCAAAGTCCAATCGTAGCTGGTGTTGCCCGCCCGGCTCTCATTGGTGCGAAAAAACTCGAAGAAGAAAGTGAGCGCGTAGGGCGAGGCGAGCAACATCCCGGCCCCACCTCCCAGGAAAATCCGCGTGAAATAGCGTCGCAGGCGCCGGCGCGTGAGCGGCGGCAGGCCGGGCCTGATGGCAGAGACGACCCAGGGAAAAAGCGCCAGGAAAAGACAGGCCCCGGTGGTTCCCAGCATCGCCCACTGGGGGTGGCCGCTGACGACGAGCAAGTAGATGCTGGCTGCCAGAAACACCACCTTGCCCTTGCTCCGCTCATCGAGGAACACCAGCATGCCGGCGCACAAAGCGAGCAGCATGCCGGTGTAGGCGTCCAGCGCGGCTCCGTAGCGGAAGCTGTCGAGCATGCGCAGGTTGTAGATGAGCGGTACGGTACACAGGAAGGCCGCGACCCGACCCAGGCCCAGCCGGCGGCAGACATGGAAGAGCATGAGATGGCAAAGGCCGAGCGAGAGCAGGCGGAAGAAGGTGTTCCACTCGAGAGCCAGCCCCTCCCAGTAGCCAGGCATCAGGCTCGATATCCAGGAGATCGGGTGATACAGCTGCCCCAGGGTCATGGCCGCGGTCGAGTGGCCCCCGGCAAAGCCCGGCATGTACAGAGGGAAGGTTCCCTTGCGCACGGACCACATCAGGTCCAGTTGCGCCAGCAGTGAAAAGATCGAGTAGTCGTTGCCGATGGTCTGCGACGACACAAAGGGAGCCAGCCACGAAAGCATGGCAAAGGGCAGAAGCAGGAACAGCAACCACGCCCCGACGCGATTCCAGAAATCGGTCGGGATCAGCCAGGTCTTTCGGTCTGCCGGCGGAAGCGACGGCGCGCAGTTGCCCTTCTCGGCGAAGGGGGCCAGGTCCGGCGAGGCAAGCATCGCGTCCACCGTGGGGCGGCCTTCACAGGGGCCACGATGGCCGCCGCGCGCGCATCAGTAGACCTTCACCTGTTCCAGGTGCAGGTAGGTCACCCGGGGCACACGCAGCCGCACGTAGCGCGCCTTGCTGGCGGCGAAGCTGGGCTCCCAGATCGCGAAGGGCGACTCGCGCTTAGCCACTGCCTGCCAGTTCGAGCGATCATTGCTCAGTTCCACCAGCAGCGGAACGGCGCGCTCCCAGCGCGCATCGGCGCGGTTCTTGATATAGAGTCGCCGCACCGGTTTGATTTCGCCGAGATCGATCTCGAACCACGGGTTCATTTCTTCGTTGGTGTGGAAGAGGATCTTGGCCGAGTACGCCGCAGACAGTGTGCTGCTGGTGCGCCACGGCTTTCCCGCCGCCAGGTCAATGGGCGTGACGATGGAGGCGATGGTGCTGACCAACACCGCCAGACCGATGGCCAGCAGACCGACGGTGAACGCCACGCGCGACCGACGCTGGCGCAGCAGCGGGAGCACGCGACTCGACGCCGCCCGATCCAGCAGGGCGCGCACCGTGGTGCGGGTCATCTGCGCCACCTCCCGCTGATCCGGAGTGACCGGGCCGCCGGCGCTGACCGCAGCATGAATGGCCAACAAATGGCGCACACGTGCGAGGCTGGGGTCGTGCTGCGCGGCTTCTTCGAGCACCGCATTGGGAGCTGTCTCGAACGCCATGGCCAGCGCTTTCTTTCCGGTCATGTTGTTAGCCAGCAACAGGAAGAGCGCTTCCCGATAGAGGCTGAGGACCGGCGCAAACGGCGCGTCGTCGGACAAGTCGAGCAAGCTGTCGGCAGCCGCGGCGTACTCCTCCGCCAGGCGGATCATGGCCACGCGTTCAGGCGCTACCTGAGCTTCGTCCCGCCGCGCTTGCTCCAAGACCTGGCGCATGAACAGCCAGTCGAGAAAACGCCGCGCTAGCCTCGGCCCGTGGCGCGGGCCCTCAGCGACGGGGATAGAGACCGGCTTCGCTACGACCGATGGGCTCTCTGGGACTGCTTTGTCGATTTCGTTTGCCACAGCTGAGGCACCGCCGTCGCCGAAGTGCGGAGAGTGCACCAGCAAGGATAGCCCGATTCCTCAAACTTGGAAATCCTTGCACGGTCCGCTTCTGCGTGAGAACGCGCTATCGTCGCTCTGGACCACGCTCGGATTCCTGCGCAGCCGCAGGAGCACCGTCGAGCTTGCGCCGGACGAGGTAGAGCGGCCTGCGCTTCACCTCTTCGAAGATCCGCCCGACGTACTCGCCCACGAAACCTAGACACACCAGAACGATGCTGGAAAAGAAGACATTGACGATCACCAGCGAGGTCCAGCCGGGCACCGCGTGCCCGAGAACGAAGCGGACATAGACGGCGTAGGCAGCATAGGCCAGACCGCCCAGCAGGCCGCACAGACCGAGCAGGCTGGCGACGCGCAGGGGCGCAGTCGAAAAGCTGGTCAGGCCGTCGGCGCTCAGCCGCAGCATCTTGAGCAGCGGATACTTGGTCTCTCCAGCCGCGCGTCCCGGCCGCACAAAATCCACGGTCGTGTGCGAGAAGCCGACCCACGACACCAGCCCGCGAACCAATCGATGGTGTTCGCGCAACTGGCCCAGGGCCTCGACCACGGCTCGGCTCATCAGGCGAAACTCGCCCACGTTGGCCTCCATCTCGTGGTTGGTCAAGGCACCCATGATTCGGTAGAAGACCCAGGCCGTGACCCGCTTGAAGAGCGATTCCTTCTCCCGGCTGGCCCGCCGCGCCTGCACCACGTCGAATCCCCGACGATAGAGATCGACCATCTCCGGAATCAACTCGGGCGGATCCTGCAGGTCAGCATCCATCAGGATGACAGCGTCGCCCTGGGCACAGTCGAGCCCGGCGGTGATGGCCGCCGGGTGGCCGAAGTTCCGGGAAAACTGCACCAGCTTGATGCGCGCATCTGTGCGATGCGCCTGCTCGATCATCTGCGCGGTGGCATCGTGGCTGCCATCGTCGACGAACCACACCTCGGCGCCGCCGGGCAAGGCATCCATCACGGCGCGCAGCCGGGGCAAAAGCAGCGGCAGGACCTCTTCCTCGTTGAACACGGGGATTACGATTGAGACCCGCGGGTCGGGACGCACGATGCTGTCGTTCACAGCGGCCTTGCTGCCCAGGCGCCCTAGTACGCCACGCGCGCGCCCACGGCCACGCTGTACATGGTGGGTGTGGTGTTGGAGATGTTGAACTGGAGGAAGGGGCGGAGCAGCCACAGATTGACCTGCACGCCCGCGATGCCGCGGATCTTCGCCCGGCTGAGGCCGACGGGGGGAATCACGACATGAACGTGCGCGGAGCCCAAATCGAGGTTGGTTGGCTGCCCCCCCGCAACCGGGGTGTGGCCGAGCAAGCTGGCGTCGAGGTCCGCATTCATCGTGGCACCGCCGCCCAGTTGGAAGTCGAAGCCCGCGCCGCCGTATGCGGTGAGCAGGGTCAGCAGGCGCAAGCTGGTGGTGACTTCCAAGGGAATACTCTTGGTCGTCATGTCAGCGCTGACGCTAGCGAATCCCGTCATGTCCACATTCGCGCCGGGGCTCAAGGTATTGGGGATGCTGGCATTCGACGAGATGTTCTGGCTCAGTCGGAGACTCATGTGTGAGTAGTCGTATCCCGTGGTCACCGCGATGCCGCCCCAGCGGGCTAGCACCTTGAGCGCGGTCGTCTTGCGAGACGGGCCCCAAAGCCGGAGCTGGGCATGCACACCCCAGTTGTCGAGGCTGCCGCTCATGTCGCCGTAGTGCTGGGTGGGCACATGCATCCCGTTGCCGAACAGCATGACGGGAATCCCGAGGGAGCTGAGGCTGACCCCCGCCATGAGCGAGGCGTTCAAACCCACGCTTTGGACTTGGATCGGGACGCCCTGGATGCTTCCCGGCTGGTAGTTTCTGTCCATTCCGAAGGCAAGACTGGCTGAGCCGCCAACCTCCACATACGTCGCCTCCGAGGCGTAGTCTACGCCCATCCCCTTGCTGGTGAAGCTTTGCGCATCACCAAACCTCTGGAGGAAGCCCGCCGCATTCGTCATCTGAAACAGAGCATCGAGCTTGCCGTTCAGGACATTCTGGAAATCGGTGGTGCTCATCCCGGTAGCGTTCAAGATTTGCTGCGTCTGCGCGCCAGGCGTATAGGTGACCGTGACCTGAGCACGGACGTCCGACTCCCAGACCGCCAGAAACACGAACGCTAGACCGAGAGCACCGACGGTTTTGCGCATGATGGCCGTATCCTACTCCCTTCGCGCCTCGGCGTCCTGGCTTTGGATGTCGCGTCGGTCAGAACCCGCTCAGGGTTCCCGTGTCGTCCCCTATCAGAACTTGTAGTACGCGCCCGCGCGTGCTTCCACGATCCAGGCGTATTTGGACTGTGAGGCCCCTGCGCCGTCAAGGTAGTGGCGCTTTCCGGGCAGCACCCCGATTTCGCCGAACACGCCGATGGGACCCAAACCGATGCTGGTTCCCACAGCGGCGCCGTAGGCAATCTCGCGCTTCTCGCCGTTGCGCTCGATCAAATTGGTCACGGCGAAAATGGCGCGACCGTAGAGTGGCAGGACCGGCGGCACGATGGCGATCATGGGCCGCAACTCCAGATTGGTCGCCTTGTTGCCCGGCTGGCCAGCGACCCCGAGGTCCATCACGAGACCAAGCTGCAACCGCACCCATGACAGAACCGGCAAGGGCAGCGAATAGCTGGGCGTCACCATGAGATTGAGGCGCTCCCAAGCCCGCGGTGTGGTTACCTGGTAGCCCTCGCCCACAGACCCCTCCACCAACCAGTCGGCCTTCGAGATGGCGGGCAAGAGAACGGTCGAGGTCAGTACTGCGGCCATGACGAGTTTGCGCATCTTCGATACCTCCAAGGTGCTTGACGTGCGAGGCGACCACTATATTCGCGAACCCGCCCGAGGGCGAGCCTCTTGCGCTGGCGAGTCGCGTAGCGTCGCCCTGGCACGCGCGGACGAACGTGATAGCTTGAACCCTGGCGAGCGACCGGCCCGCCAGAGAGATGGACACCATGTATCTCGTGGGAAAGAAAGCACCGGACTTCACCGAAAACGCCGTGATCGGCGATGGCAAGTTCGCCAAGATCTCGCTGTCGGACTACCGCGGCCAGTGGGTCGTGCTCTTCTTCTACCCGGCTGACTTCACCTTCATTTGCCCGACCGAGATCTCAGAATTCTCCCGTCGTGACAAGGAATTCAAGGACCTGGGCGCGGTGGTGCTGGGTTGCTCGACGGACTCGAAATACTCACACAAGGAATGGATTTCGGGAAGCCTCGGTACCCTCACCCACCCGCTCATCGCGGATTTCAACAAGAAGATCGCGCGCGACTACCAGTGCCTGGACGAAAACACAGGGTACGCTCTGCGCGCGACCTACATCATCGATCCCGACGGCGAAATAGTGCACGCCGACTGCAACATCACGCGCATCGGCCGCTCCGTCGACGAAGTGGTGCGCCTGCTGCAGGCGGCGCAGACCGGCGAGCTATCGCCGGCTGGTTGGAAGATCGGCAACAAGACGCTAGGCAAAGAGTAGCCGCCCCATCCGGAAGGACGATCCCCGTGTCGATCACGCCCAAAGCCCGAAGCAACGTGCAGAAAATGTCCGGCTACACGCCCGGCGAGCAGCCGCGGCCGGGCGAGCGCGTGGTCAAGCTCAACACCAATGAGAACCCGTTTCCCCCGAGCCCGCGCGTGATCGATGCCATCCGCCGCATCGATCCCGACCGGCTGCGACGCTACCCCAGCCCCAGCGCCGAAGATTTCCGCCAAACCGCGGCGCGCGTGCACGGGGTTTCGCCCGACATGATCGTGGCGGGCAACGGCAGCGACGAGATCCTGGCCATGGCCGCGCGCACATATCTGGGGCCAGGCGACGTGTTCGCCTACCCGGACCCCACCTACTCGCTCTACCCCGTGCTGGCCGAAATGGGCGAGGTCAAGGTGGTGACCGTGCCTTGGGCCGCGGGCTGGGAGCTGCCCATCGACGCTCTCCTGGCTACTGGCGCGCGGGCCATTTTCTTCGCCAACCCCAACGCGCCCACTGGCACCCTGGTGCCCACGACCAAGGTGCGCGAATTGGCCGCACGCTTTGCCGGCCTGCTTTTGGTCGACGAGGCCTATGTGGATTTCGCCGACGAAAACAGCGTCAGCCTGGTGCGCGAGTTCTCCAACGTGATGATCTGCCGCACCCTGAGCAAGGGCTATGGCCTGGCGGGCCTGCGCTTCGGCTACGCCATCGCGGCGCCTGCGGTGGTGGAGGAAATGAACAAGGTCAAGGACAGCTACAACTGCGACGTGCTCGCCATCAGCGCGGCCGCGGCTGCGCTCGAGGATCAGGACTACGCGCGCCGTACCTGGCAGCACGTGCGTGCCGAGCGCGAGCGTCTGGGCGAGGCTTTGCGCCAGCGCGGCTGGCAGGTCATTCCCAGCCAAGCCAACTTCATCCTGGCAACTTGCCCGGGCGGCGACGCCGGCGCGATCTACCGCGCGCTCAAGTCCAAGGGAATTCTGGTGCGCTTCTTCGACAAGCCCGGACTACAAGACAAACTACGAATCACCATAGGCACGGCTGAGGAGAACGACCAGCTCTTGGCCGCGCTCCCAGCCCCATGAGCAAGTCCCCTTCCAGCCGCGATCCCGACGGCTCCGTCGCTGACACGGAGCAGACGGATGCGCCTGACACCGGCGTCGAGGCCCCGCTCGAGCCCGATCTGGTGGAGAGCGCGGCGCCCGAAACCGTCCCGCCCGCGTTGGAACGACACCTGGCGCCCGCGCGCGATCCGGTCCAGCGCTTCATCAATGAGGCGCGCCGCTACGTCCGCCTGGATGAAAAGCAAGAACGCGAGCTGATCCAATCTGCGCGCGAACGCGGCGACGTCAATGCCGCCCGCACCTTGGTCTTGCATAACTTGCGCCTGGTTGTGTCCATCGCCTACCAGTACCGGCGGGCCTGGCTCAACCTGCTGGACCTGTTCCAGGAGGGCGCCGTCGGTTTGATGGAGGCCGTGCGCCGCTGGGATCCGGACATGGGCACGCGCTTCGGTTCCTACGCGGCCTACTGGATTCGCGCCTGCATCCTGCGTTTCCTCATGACGAACTCGCGCCTGATCCACGTGGGCAATACCCGCGCCGGACGCAAGCTGTTCTTCCGTCTGGAAAAGGAACGCCAGAAACTGCTGGCTGAAGGCATCGACCCCACGCCCAAGCTGCTGGCCGCCCGGCTGGAGGTGGACGAATCCGACCTGGCCGAGGTGTCTGCGCACCTGGCCTCGCGCGAGGTATCGCTGGAACCGCGGCCTGACGAAGACGGGGTGCCCTTGGCCGAGAAGATCTCGGGACACCTGGCTTCGCCCGAGCAGCAGGCGGCGCGCGATGAACTCTCACAGGCCGTGCGCCGGCTCATGGATGATTTCGAGAACAAGCTGGCCGACGCTCGCGAACGAGCCGTGTGGCGCGAACATTTGGCCCAGACCAACGAACCGATTTCGCTCTCAGCCCTGGGTGCGCGCTACGGCGTTTCCAAACAGCGCATGGGCCAGATCGCGGAGAAACTGAAAGCGCAATTCCGCGAACGGGTCATTGCGGAGCTGGGCAGTGATATCCAAATGTCGTGGCAGCGCGACGATTGATATCGAACGGCAACGGCCGACCGTCTCGGTACGAAGGCGATAATGGTTCGGAGCCGGGGCCGAATCTACTGGGTCGCTTGCTCGGCCTCCTGGCGTTTGACATTCATGGCCTGCAGCCCCTTGGGTCCCTTGGTGATGTCAAACTCCACTGTCTGGCCCTGGGCCAGCGAGCGATATCCCTCCGCCGTAATGGCCGTGTAGTGGACGAAGACGTCCTCCTCCCCGTCGCGCGCGATGAATCCGTACCCCTTGGAATCGCTGAACCATTTCACCTTGCCGGTTGCCATTGCCATTGACTGCCTCCTCAAACTGTACTGACCTCCGCTGCTCCCCAACGGAATTGTCTGGGGCGCACAGTCAGAAGGGTACGTTTCTGCGCTCGCCTGTCAAGACCCTAGCTTGCTGTTCGACCGCAAATGGGCGGCATTTTCGACAACGCCACTGCCGGGTTGTCGGCAGCGATTGAGGGGCAATTCGCCGTGTTTCCGTAAGCGCCCACACGAAGACAACTGTCGGCGTTGCTATTGTCGATTCCATCGAGCGCAATGACCGGGATTGGACAACATCCTTTCCAATACTTGGCACAGTCAGAGCCATGTCCAGTCGGTCGCTAAGCAACCACTCCCGCCGCACTGGCCACAGGTCCTTCCTTCGCAACTGCCCCGTCACCTGGGAAGGTGCAGTGCCCGAGGGGGGCGCAGCGACCATGGTCCCCCTCGACAACGCATGGGGCCACGCTTGACCGGCCGGTCGCTCAGCCGCACCGGTTTCCGTCGACAGTGATTCGTACTTCGCTCACGGGGTGGTAGAAAACACCAGGATCTCGCCCCATGCGCTGCCCTTTCTGCTCTGCCACCGAAGATAAGGTTGTGGACACCCGTCCCAGCGAGGACGAGCAGCTTGTGCGCCGCCGCCGCGAATGCGCCGGTTGTGGCAAGCGTTTCACCACCTATGAACGCGTCGAGGAGTTGCTTCCATCGGTGGTCAAGAAGGACGCGCGGCGCGAGCCCTTCGACCGCATCAAGCTTTTGGCAGGCGTCACCAAGGCCTGCGAGAAGCGGCCGGTTCCCATGGCCGCATTGGAAGAACTGGCCGACTCCATCGAACGCTCGTTGCGGGAACTGGGCGAAAAGGAAATTGCGTCGTCTCGCATTGGCGACGCCGTGCTGAGCCGCCTGCGTGAGATCGACGACGTGGCCTATCTGCGCTTCGCCACCGTGTACATGCATTTCAAAGACGCGACCGAGCTGCTGAGCGAGGTGCAAAGGCTGCTGCGCTGGAAAGGCCAGGACCCATGAACAAGGCTTTCTCCGAGGCTGACCAGCACTTCATGCGCGAGGCCTTGGCCCTGGCCGAACGGGGCCGCGGCCGGACTCGCCCCAATCCCGTGGTGGGCGCCGTGTTGGTTCGCGGCGGCCGGGTGCTGGCGCGGGGCTATCACCGTCGCGCCGGTCTGCCTCACGCCGAGATCGAAGCGCTCTCTCACAAGGGCGTTCGCGCTCAGGGCGCCACCTTGTACGTCACGCTGGAACCCTGCTGCCACCAGGGTCGCACCGGACCCTGCACCGAGGCCATCGCGCGCGCCGGCATCCGCCGCGTGGTGGTCGGGTGCTGCGACGAAAATCCGCTGGTCAGCGGTCGCGGCGTCATGCACTTGCGTCGCGCCGGCATCCGCGTCGACGTGGGCTGTCTCGACCAGGAATGTAGGAAGCAGAACCGGGCGTTCTTCGTCTGGGTCCGGGCCCACCGACCCTGGGTCACACTCAAGGTCGCCACCACCCTCGACGGATTCATCGCAAGTAAACAGACCAAGCTGCGTGATCCCAGCGCGCGCTTCGTGACCGGCGCGGCGGCTCGTGCGCACGCCCGTGTGCTGCGCAGTCAGCACGACGCCGTTCTGGTCGGGGTGGGCACCGTGTTGGCGGACAACCCGCGACTGACAATGCGCTTGCCTGGCGCCAGCAAGGGCGGACCCTTGCGCGTGGTTCTCGACGGGCATCTGCGCACGTTGCCTTTAGCCAGACTCATCCGGCAACTGGGCGCGCCCCCGGCGCTCATCATCGGCGCGCAGCCACGCAAGGCCGCCCGCGATGCCCGCGCTCGGCTGGCCCGCGAGCGAGCCTTGCGCCGGGCCGGGGCCGAGGTTCTTCTTCTTCCGGCTGACCGCGCCGGCCGCATTTCGATTCCCCACGTGCTGCGTGCCCTGGCGGAACTTGGGGTGCAGTCGCTTCTGGTCGAGGGCGGCAGTCGGATCCATGGCGCCTTCATCTCGGCGGCGCGCGTGGACTCGGTTGCGTTCTTTCTTGCGCCGCGCCTTGTGGGGGCCGGCCGCCCCATCGTAGAAGGCCCCGGTCTTGACTGGCGCACTCCCCTGAGGCTCGGGCCGCTTCAGGTTCACGCCATCGGCGAAGATATCCTGGTCGAGGCCGATGTGCTTGGTCCCAAATTGCGCCGTCGATCGTAGACTGTATCGCGAGTAGAAATTGTTCACCGGCATCGTCGAAGCAATCGGCAAGGTGGAGTCGCTACGCTCCGGATCGGGTGGCTCGCGCCGCCTGGCGATCACCACGGATCTCGATGTGGCTTCGCTTCCGCTGGGCGCCAGCATGGCCGTCAACGGTGTCTGCCTGACCATCGTGGCTCGGCGGGCGCGGCGCTTCGAAGCCGACCTGGGGCCCGAGACTCTGGCGTGCTCGACCCTGGGCTCGCTCAAGGCCAGCGACCGCGTCCACCTGGAGCGCCCCTTGCGCCTGGGCGACATGCTGGGCGGCCACCTGGTCACCGGGCATGTCGACGGCGTGGGCAAGGTGGAATCGGCGCGCAAGCAAAACGACACTCTGGCCCTGCGCCTGGAGGCGCCTGAAGCGGTCGCCCCCTTTCTGGTGAAAAAGGGTTCCATTGCCATCGACGGCGTGAGCCTGACCATCAACGAGGTGGACGGCCGCAGCGTGGAAGTTTGGCTGATTCCCCACACCCTGTCGGTCACGCTGCTGGGCGGGCTTCGCGCAGGTGATCGTGTCAACATGGAAGCCGACATGATTGCCAAACAAGTCGCCCGCTTCGTGGAAAAATCCCATGTCCGCTGATCCCCACATTGACGTCGAGAAGGCCCTCGCAGACATCCGCGCCGGCCGCCAGGTGATCGTGGTGGATGACGAGGACCGCGAAAACGAGGGCGACCTGACCATGGCCGCCGACCTGGCCACGCCCGAGGCCATCAACTTCATGGCCAGTCACGGTCGTGGACTTATCTGCATGGCGCTCTCCGAAGAGAAGGTGGCCAGCTTGCGCCTGCCCATGATGACCCAGGACAACCGCTCGCCGCACAACACGGCGTTCACGGTCAGTGTCGACGCCCGCCGCGGCATCAGCACCGGCATCTCGGCACGCGAGCGCGCCCACACCATCCGCACCGCTGTGGCGCCCGATGCCGCGCCCGATGACCTGGTCACTCCCGGGCATGTGTTTCCCCTGCGGGCCAAGCGCGGCGGCGTGCTGGTGCGCACCGGCCACACCGAGGCTTCGGTCGACCTGGCCCGCCTGGCGGGTCGCACACCCGCCGGCGTGATCTGCGAGATCATGCGCCCGGACGGCGAGATGGCCCGCATGCCGGATCTCGAGGTCTTTGCCGCCGAGCACGGGCTGGGAATCGTGCACATCTCCGATCTGGTCCAGTATCGGCTGGCGCGCGAGGTGCTCGTGCATCGCGTGGCCGAGACCACGCTGCGCCCGACCGGAGCCGGGCTGCGCGCCAGCTACCGCGCGTGCCTATACGAGGCTGACGTGGCCGACGCGGAGTATCTGGCCCTGGTGCTGGGTGACGTGGCCTCGGGCGAGCCTGTCCTGGTGCGGGTGCAAACCGCCAGTCTGCTGCGAGACGTGTTCACCGTAACCCAGCCGGGCGAGATGATTCAACCCACGGAATGGTTACGTTGTATCGAGCGGGAAGGACGAGGCGTCCTGCTCTACATTCTGCCGTTGGGAGCCCGACATATCGCCGCCGCGCTGGAGGGTCTCACGGCCAGCACCGCCCGGGAAGAGCGCGCGCTTTCCCACGTGGAGCCTGAGCCGTCCCACATGCCCTTGCGGGACATTGGCCTCGGCTCGCAGGTTCTGGTCCAGCTGGGTGTGCGCGCCATCCGACTCCTCACCAACAATCCACGCCGCCTCGCCGCCCTGGAAGGATACGGTATACAGGTGGTTGACTGCGTTCCCAGCGGCCCTCCTGCCGAGGTGGTGCCGTTCAATGAAAGAGAGGCCAAGTAATGCCGCAAATCCATCAAGGTAATTGGACAGCCCAGGGCAAGCGCTTCGCGATCATCGCTTCGCGCTGGAACGAGTTCGTGGCGGACAAACTGATCGAAGGAGCCGTCGGCGCCCTGGGCAAGACGGGTGCACGCGACGAGGACATCGAAATCTACCGTTGTCCGGGCGCCTTTGAGCTGCCCGGACTGGCCCGGCGGGTGGCCGATTCGGGGACTTTCGACGCCATCGTGTGCCTGGGCGTGGTGATCCGCGGCGCGACCCCGCACTTCGACGTGGTGGTCAACCAAACAACGCGTGGCATCGCCCAGATCGCGGCTGAGGCCAAGCTGGCGGTGGGGTTCGGCGTGCTCACCTGCGATACCATCGAGCAGGCCATCGAGCGTTCCGGCAGCAAGGGCGGCAACCGGGGTGCCGACGCGGCCATGGCCGCCATCGAGATGGCCAACCTGTACGACCAGCTGGCGGGCCGGGCCGAGGGCGCTTCTGGCCAGACCCGCCGGCGCAAATAACTTGGACCCTGCCAAGATAACCCCGCGGCGTCGAGCCCGCGCCGTGGCCCTTCAGGTTCTCTACGCCATGGAAGGCGTGGACGATGCCGATCCGGGCGTGGCGCTGGCCGCCCACCTGCGCGAATTTGGCGACGCGGAGGATGACGGCGAGGGCGATAGGCAAGAGCTCGCCTTTGATGAGAACCTGACCGCTGCGCTGGTTCGGGGCGTGTGGGCGCACCGAGATGAGTTGGACGAGATCCTCGCTCGGTTGTCGCAGAACTGGCGGGTCGAGCGCCTGGCCCGCGTGGACCGCAATGTCCTGCGCATCGCACTCTACGAGCTGGCCCACTGCCAAGCCGATGTGCCCGCGCGTGTCGCCATCAACGAAGCCGTGGAGCTGGCCAAGCGCTTTGGCTCCGAGGAGGCGCCGGCCTTCGTCAACGGGCTGCTCGACTCGGCCTTGGCTCTGCTGGGCGTCACACCCTGACATGCTGGCCGCCAGCCAAATTGGGTTTCTCCCCATCGACCTGGGTCGTTGGGATCGCTGCCCGGGCGGGGACGCCCTGGTCGTGCCGTTGTGGGCTGACGTACGCCCTCTGCGCGGAGCGGCTGGTCTGCTCGACTGGCGCCTCAACGGTCGCCTGTCCCGGCTTCTGCGCGAGGGCCGCCTGGAAGGCAGCAGCGGCGAGAAACTTCTGTTCTTCACCGGCCGGGTGCCCTGGCGCCGCGTCCTGACCATCGGGCTGGGCACGACCACGAGCTTCTCCGAGGACGCGTTCCGGACCAGTCTGGGCGCCGTGCTGGATGCCTTTCGCGGGCTGGGCATCCAGTCGGTGGGGCTGGCGTTGCCCGGCCGCGATATGGACCGCATCACCCCGGAGCGGGCTTTGCGCGTGCTCATCTCGGTGGCCGAACAGCGGGAAGAGCAACACCCGGGGACCACCATGAACGCGCTGACCATCATCGACGTGCCTCCGGCGATCAAGGCCATGGTCGAGACTGCGCGCGCCATCGAGCGCTCGCTCGCTCGCTGACAAGTTCCCCCTTCATTTGACCCCGCAATCGGAGTAACCTGCCTTCTCTGTGGAGTTCATAGGCCAGGGCGATTGGCACGGCCTGTGGCCGAAGAATAAGTAGGTCCGAGAAGATGGTGTTCGAAAAGGAACTGTCGTCACTGGAGGCGGGGAGCCACCTCTGTGCGGCGGCTGTCACCATCGATGAACGACACCAAATGGTCGCCGCCTTTCTGCACGACGGGCTGCGCCGGGGCGAGTGCTGTACCCTCGTGGCGCCTGCCGAGTATCAAAATGCCGTGTGCGGTCTGCTCAATCAGGCAGGTTTGTCGACAGCCGGCCTGCGCGAACGCGGGGCCTTTGTCCTGCGCGATTCGCGCGAGGTCTACGCGCCAGAGGGAAGATTCGACGCCAAACGCACGCTGGAGACCGCCCGCCTCGCCATCGAGAGGGCACACGCCCTGGGCTTTCACAGTTACCGGGTGGCCGGCGATCCAGGTCCATTGGTGCGGCAGGCAGACATATCCCCTGCCGCGCTTTCAATCTACGAAGCCGACGTCACCGACCTCATGCATGCAACCCGCAGTCTGGCCCTGTGTGCGTTCGATCGCCGCCGCATGGGCACCGACTGGGTGTCGGCCATGCTGCAGACTCACCCTTGGGCCTTGCTGAGCGGGCGGCTCTGTCACAATCCATTCTGTGATCCGCCTTCGTACAGTCGGGGCGCCGTGGATGACGCCAAGAAGATCGACTGGATGATCAATCAGATCCTGCACAGCGAAGAGGCGAGCCGCGAACTTCAGTCGATGAACCAGGCGCTTGTCCACGAGGCTGTCGCCCTCTCCACGCACGCCGAGCAGCTGCGACAGCAACGTGACCTTCTGCAGCGGGCGTTGGAGTCTCGCGACGCCCTGCTCGGTCTCGTGGCGCGCTGGCTCGCCCGCCCGCTGCCGCACCTCTGTGCCCAGCTCAACTCGGTGTTGGACGACGAGCGCGCGATCTTCGCGCGCGAGGGCGTCGAGAATTGCGGCGAGTTCGTCGCCAGTCTGCAACGATTAGCGCGCGGCGTACGGGAAGTGGAGGCCTCGCTGCACCCAGCGACTTGCCCAGAAGAAACCGACCTTGTTCAGATCGTATCCGAGGCCATGGCAAGCCTGGCTGACCTAGAGGGTCGCGAGCACGCGGACATCCGGCTGGAGGCCCCGGGCCGGCTGGTCGGCTGGTGGGATCCAGCGCTGCTGCGCCGGGTTGCGCGCACGCTGGTCGAGGTGGGCAGCGAGCACGGCTTGGGCTCGCCCGTGGACATTCGGCTGGAGGATCTGGGCTGCGCAGCCCGCCTGACCGTGCAGTTTCGCGCGTTCAGCCACGATCCCTGCCTCGTTCCCGCCATGGGACGACTCGATTCGAGCGCACCCGCGCTTCTGTCAGGTCACGAATCTCCGGATGACCAGCTTGCCCTGGCCCTGTGGCCGCTGCGCGAGGCGATTCGCCAGATGGGCGGCAGTTTCGGCCTCTCGATATGGGCTGACACCCGCGTGCAGATCACCATCGAGTTGCCCCGCCACGCGACCCGCGCCACAGGATCGGCAGCGCTCCTGCACTGATTGGTTAGCTTTTTTTCACCACCGAGAGCGCAGAGGCCACAGAGCCGGATGGGAAGAAAGAAAGGGTTGGGTCCTGTGCGGTCCGAACCCCTTCTTCCTTTCTGACCTCTGAGTCCTCTGTGCTCTCCGTGGTGCAACAGCTCGCTTCCTACTGCGGCGGGATGGTGACGAAGCGAAAGGTGTCTCCGCGCCGGACACGCAAAAGGTGTCCTGTCTTGCCGCCCGACCGCAATGCACCCACTGCCTCTTCGGCGCTGGCGACCGGTTTACGGTCGACCTCGACGATGACGTCTTCGGCACGCAGGCCAGCCTTGGCGGCGCGTCCTTCGGGATCCACCCCGCTGACCACCACACCCGTGGTTCCAGGATCCATGCCCAGCATGCGCGCCATGTCGGGTGTCAGGGTCTGCAGCTGCACGCCGACCTTGTCCTTCTCGACCTGAGCATCGGGCGCTTCACCTGGCCGCGCCGGCAATTCACCCAGGGTCACTTGCACCGTGGTGGGGCGGCCGTCGCGCAGGAGCGCGAGCTTGACCTTATCGCCGACCTTCTGGCCAGAAACGTAATCCACCACATCGGCTGCTCCCTCGATCTTCTGCTTGTCGATCTGGGTGACAATATCGCCGACGTGCACACCAGCCTGGCTGGCTGGGCCGCTGGGCAGCACCTGGCTGACCCAGGCCGCACGCGCGGGTCCGGACTTGGCCGTCTGATCTTTCTGGTCGGGCTCGCCATCCTGGCCCAGCATCGCACCGTCCTTGACGTCGCCGATGGCCACGCCCAGCCAGGCGTGGCGCACATGACCGTCGCGAATAATCATCTGCGCCACCCGACGAGCCTGGCTGATGGGAATGGCAAAACCATAGGCACCGCCCGGCCCTACGTTGATGAGCGTGTTGATGCCGATCACCTCACCTTGTAGGTTCACCAAAGGGCCGCCCGAGTTGCCCGGGTTGATCTTGGCGTCCGTCTGAATGTACTCGCGCATGCGCTCGCCTGACATGTGCACGTTGCGCGTCACCTTGCCCTTGCCGCTGATGATCCCGGCCGTGACACTTTGATCGAGGCCGAGCGGGCTGCCGATGGCCAGCACCCACTCGCCCACTTCAATGACGCTGGAATCGCCCAGTCGGGCCGCAACCAGTCCCGACGGCGGATTCTGCAAGCGAATCACCGCCACGTCGGTCTTGGGATCGGCGCCCACGACCTTGGCCGGGAACTCGCGCCCGTCGGCGAAGGTGACCGTGACCTTGCTGGCCTTCTCGGCCACGTGGCTGTTGGTGATGATGTTGCCCGCGCCGTCGATCACCACCCCCGACCCGGTGCCGTGTCCAGGGCCAGGCATAGGCATGCCTTCCCCGTCGCCGAAATGGAAAAAGTGCTCGAAGAAGCGTTCCATATCAGGCGGCACATCGTCGCGTTGGAAGTTGCGTCGGGACATTTTGGGCCGCTCCATCTCGACGTCGATACGGACCACGCTGGGTCGCAAGGCCCGGGCCGTGGCCGCGAACGCTTGCGACAGCGAACGAGCCTCCTGCGGAACCTGCGTCTTGGGGGTTATGGCCGCAGGCGGTGCGGCGGATTCCGCGGCGGCGCGCGAGGCGAATCGCGCGCCCAGCCCCAACCCCACAGCCAAGGCTGCCACCGCAAAGGTTACCGAAACAACCAAAGTCCTTCTTCGCATGGTCTGCCTTTCCAGTTGTTTGCCGCGACGGTCCGCGCCACCGCAAATCATCCTACGCGAACAACCGCTGGCAGGACCTGATTCTTCCCGATTTTGATGGGAAGAATTGCAGCCTTTACAAACGGCCTCCTCATGCGGCAAAAGGCTGGCCAGCCCTTGTACTGGAATCAAACCATCATCCGCTTGGCCGCCCGGCCCCGAGGCTTCCATCTCGTCACGCCCGAGATCGTGACCCAGATCCCCGGGGTGGCGTCCTTGCGGGTTGGTCTGCTGCACCTTCTCTTGCAACACACCTCGGCCTCGCTTTTTCTCAACGAGAACGCCGACCCTGACGTGCGCGCCGACTTCGCCCACTGGAGCGATCAGGCGATTCCCGATGGCGCTCGCTACTTCGTCCACACCCTGGAAGGCGCAGACGACATGCCAGCCCACGTGAAATCCGGCCTGCTCGGTGTGACGCTGACCTTGCCAATCGCCGACGGACACCTGCAACTCGGCACCTGGCAGGGCATCTACTTGGGGGAGCATCGCTCGGACGGTGGCAGCCGAAGCATTGTTGCGACGCTGTGGGGCGAGCGCAAACAGGAGCAAAAGTGACACTATCGCAGACGCTTTCGCGGGCGTATATCTTCGCTGCGCGCGGCGAGGGAGGTTGACCATGGCAAATGCACCCGACAGCAAGAAGGCGAGACTCACCTACCGCGATGCTGGCGTCGACATAGACGCGGGCGACTCGCTGGTCGAGCGAATCAAGGGGCACGTGAAGCGCACCATGCGGCCCGAGGTCTTGACCGATCTGGGCGGCTTTGCCGGCCTGTGCGCACTGCCCAAGAACTACAAAAACCCGCTGCTGGTGGCTTGCACCGACGGCGTGGGCACCAAGCTGAAGCTGGCCTTTCTCATGGGCAAGCACGACACGGTTGGCGTGGATCTGGTGGCCATGAGTGTGAACGACCTGGTGGTGTGCGGGGCCGAGCCGCTGCTCTTCCTCGACTACTTCGCATCCGGCCGTCTCGAGGTGGGCGTGGCCGAGCAGGTCATTTCCGGCATCGCCGACGGCTGCAAGCAATCGGGCTGCGCGCTCATCGGCGGCGAGACCGCGGAGTTGCCCGGCTTCTACCAGCCGGGCGAGTACGATCTGGCCGGTTTCTGCGTTGGTGTGGTGGAAAAAGCCTCCCTCGTCGACGGCAAGACCATCGTGGCAGGCGACGTGCTGCTGGGCTTGGCTTCGTCCGGATTCCATTCCAATGGCTACTCGCTCGTGCGCCGTGCCTTCCTCGACCACGCCCGACTCGATCTGGCCAGCCAGCCAGCGGGTCTCGGGGAACCGCTGGGCCAAGCTCTGCTGCGGCCTACACGCATCTACGTGCGCGCCCTGCGCATGCTGGCCGCGGCTGGCCTGATGAAGGGCGCGGCCCACATCACCGGCGGTGGACTGGTCGACAACCCGCCGCGCATGTTGCCTGCAGGCGCGCTGCTGGCGCTGCAGATCAACTTGAACTCCTGGACGCCGCTGCCGGTGTTCGGCCTGTTACAAGAGCTGGGCAACGTGGAACCGGAGGAAATGCGGCGCACCTTCAACATGGGTATCGGCATGGTGGTGGCAGTCCCAGCGGGCGCGGCCGACGCGGCCCAGTCGATCTTGGAAGCCGAGGGCGAGAAAGCGACCATCATCGGTCAGGTCGTGGTGGCTGACCGGCCCGACGCGCCCGTGGAGTTCATCCCGTGAAGGTAGGCGTCCTCGCTTCCGGGAGTGGCACCAACCTGCAGGCGCTCATCGACGCTGCCTCGCGCGGCGAAATGGGCCCCGCGCGTCTCGTGGTCGTGGGGGCCAACGTGCCCGGCTGTGGCGCTCTCGAGCGCGCCGCCAAAGCCGGCATCCCCACCTTCCTGCGCTCGCACAAAGACTTCGCCACGCGCGAGGATTTCGATCGTGCGCTATTGGACGAGTTGCGCCGGCATGGCGTAGGTTTGCTGGCTTTGGCCGGGTTCATGCGCATCCTCACGCCGACCCTGCTCGACGCCTTTCCCCATCGCGTGGTCAACATTCACCCGGCTCTCTTGCCATCGTTTCCCGGCGTACACGCGCAAAAGCAGGCCTTCGACTACGGCGTGCGTTTCTCGGGCTGCACCGTGCACTTTGTCGACGCGGGTACCGACACCGGCCCCAGCATCGCCCAGGCCGTGGTCCCGGTGCTCGATGGGGACGATGAAGAAGCCCTACGCCTGCGCATCCTGGCCGAGGAGCACCGACTCTATCCTGCCGTGATTCGCGCCATCGCCGAGAGCCGCGTGAGCGTGGACGGGCGACGCGTGCATATGCAAGGCACACCGGCCGGCCTGGCCGATGCGCGGCTGCGAAGCCTGTAGTGAAACCTAAGATCCCGCCGGGTACACGATCTGGATGCCGTTGACCGGCGCGCGCAGAACTGCCTCAGTCGACGTGAGCGGATTCGCAGTCAAGGTGAAGGACGGTCCGGTCACGTTCTGAAAGACGATGTAGGTGCCCGAGCTCGTCCCTGAGGCTGGCGCCAGCGAGTGTCCAGGGAAGGTAATGAGTGAGTGTCCCGTCTGGCTCACGTCATGTATCGTCGAGCCGATCGTATATCGGTAGGTGCGAGTCGACACATCGATATTCCCATAGCAGTAGACGTAGACGTCGTAAGCGCCGCTCATCGAGCTGGGCAAGGTCACGACAACCGTTAGCGGATCAGTGTCCTTCGCCTGGAGGAAACCATTCATCATATTCGCGTCGCCCGAGCCGTCGGTGAAGGGAACGGTATACATAGAAGGCGCGCTCCAAATAATGGACGCCGTGGTAGTACTGCCATCTGCGGCTAAGAGCGATGAAAGCGGGCTCGTGCCGTTCGTGAGGCCAGTGGCGCTGTTCCAATGAGTGGCCGGCTTGAATCCTGCGGATTCGGTGGCGGACATCGTGGTTGTACCCGGGGCGCCGCTGGTGTGTCCTCCCACGAAACGCACACTGATGATCGTTGACGCGGTCGTTGCGCCTGTTCCGCCGGTTCCGCCCGTTGTGCTCGTTCCACCCGTTGCGCTCGTGCCGCCCGTCGCGCTCGTTCCGCCGACTGCGCTCGTCCCGCCCACGGCGCTCGTCCCGCCGACTGCGCTCGTTCCACCCACGGCACTCGTCCCGCCCACGGCACTCGTCCCACCCACGGCACTCGTTCCGCCTATTGCGCTCTTTCCACCAGTCGCACTCGCGCCGCCGGTCGCGCTCTTTCCACCAGTCGCACTTGTGCCGCCGGTAGCGTTTTTTCCACCAGTCGCCCTCGTGCCGCCTGTCGCACTCTTTCCAGCAGTCGCGCTCACTCCGCCGCTGGTACTCGCCCCGCCGCTGGCGCTGGTTCCGCCGCTGGCGGTTGCTCCAGCGCTCGCGCTCACTCCGCCGCTGGCGTTCACTCCGCCGCTGGCACTCTCTCCACCTGCCGCGCTGGTTCCGCCCGTCGTCGGAGCGCCCCCAGTCTCGTCCGTTGCTGTTCCACCTGTTGGGATGCCGCCAACTGGGGCAGTGCCTCCTGAACTACCGCCCTCGACAATCGAGCCCGCGCTACCCGAGCCGTCGCCACCGCCAGTTGCCACGTCGGTCGACGCCTGGCCGCCCTCACCGCCGGTACCGTTGCTCAGCACTTGGGGCTGCTTGAGATCTACACACGCAGCAAGCAGAATCGTTGCTGCAATTATCGGCAAGACCGGTGCAAGGACGCGTGCCAAGTCAATTCAAAGTATAATCCAAGCGCAATGCACTTGGAACCTACTATTAATAGAAATGTGATGTCGGGTGGCCGCACTGTCGGGCAATGTCGGAGGAATCCTCCATCGAGCGGCGGGGAGCCCAATTATTGGCCTCGCCATATTGGGATAGGCAGAAGCCAACTGTGGCACGCCTGTCACCGTTTCCACCAAGAGGCGACGGCGCCTAGCAGCCCGTGGTTTTAGTGGCGGGAATGGCTTCGCTCATGCGGCTGCCTGAACGAGCCACGGGCCGTGTGATTTGCTGGTTGCCTGCTGAGTCTCGCTGTCGGCGTTCCCAGGCAGCCGCA
>Ga0265330_10000325_pt1 | contig 34254 bp, 31 predicted proteins | sample 41919metaG_FD_202083 | JGI IMG/M metagenome (GOLD analysis project Ga0265330, IMG submission 202083) | Rhizosphere microbial communities from Carex aquatilis grown in University of Washington, Seatle, WA, United States - 4-19-19 metaG | ecosystem: Host-associated > Plants > Roots > Rhizosphere...
GCGCACCATCGGCCGGCGTGTGTGTCCCAACAAGACCTGCGCCAAGGTCTTTCACCTCGAATTCAAGCCGCCCACGCCCGACGGCAAGTGCACCGCCTGCGGCACGGCGGTGGTTCTGCGTTCCGACGACACCGAAGAAAAGATCCGCACCCGGCTGGCCGAATTCCAGAGCAAGGCCTTGCCGGCAATCAAGCGCCTGTCGGCGGCCGGGATCCCAACCGTGTCGGTCCCTGGCAACCTGCCCGTGTTCACCGACCAAGCGGTCAAGGACAGCGTCCTGGCCGTGGTCCAGCCTGCGCTGACGGGCTAGCCACGGCTTGTCGGAAGATTCGCGGCCCGCGCGGATCGACCAGCGAGGGCGGTAGCGGTAGCGTGAGCGACCAGCGGAAAGCGGCTAGCGTGGGCGGCTGGCGTGAGCGGGTCGCGTGAGCGTGCGCGGCACGCGGCCCGCCAGCCGTCTTCCCGCAAAACGCCCACGAACTCGCTCACGCCCACGCTCACGCCCACGCGACCCGCTAACCGCGACCCGGCCTGCCCGTGCGGCCTTCTCATTCCATCTCTGTGAGAACCAGCTCGCTTCCGGATCGAGTAGAATCCAATCCCCATGGAGAAGCATTCGCGCATCTACATCGCTGGCAACCGCGGCCTGGTTGGCTCGGCCATCGAGCGCCGGCTGCGCCGTGAGCATGACAATGTCATCACCAGCGACATCGCGGATTTCGATCTCACCGATGCTCGCGCCACGGATGACTTCTTCGCGCGCACGCAACCCGAGTATGTGTTTGTCGCGGCGGCCAAGGTCGGCGGGATCAAGGCCAACGATGCCTTCCCCGCCGATTTCATCCGCATCAATCTGCTGATTCAGACCAACCTGATCCACGCCGCCTTTCGCCACAAAGTGCGCAAGCTGCTCTTTCTAGGCAGCTCCTGCATCTACCCCAAGCTGGCGCCCCAGCCTCTCAAGGAAGAGTACCTGCTCACGGGCAAGCTGGAGTCCACCAACGATGCCTACGCCATCGCCAAGATCGCCGGCATCCTGATGTGCAAGAGCTACAACCGCCAGCACGGCACCAACTTCATTGCCGCCATGCCCACCAACCTCTATGGCCCAGGCGACAACTTCGACCTGCAGAGCAGCCACGTGCTGCCCGCCTGGATTCGCAAGTTCCACGCAGCCAAGGTCGCCGGCCAGGCCAGCGTGGAGTTGTGGGGGACCGGCAATGTGCGGCGCGAGCTGCTTTATGTCGAGGATCTAGCAGACGCGCTGGTGTTCCTGATGAACCACTTCGACGCCGGGCGCGAACGTGAAGACGAAAAGATGTTCGTCAACATCGGCCTGGGCGAAGACATCGTGCTGCGCGATCTGGCCGAGCTGGTGCGCGGCATAGTGGGCTACTCGGGCGCCATCACCTGGAATGCGTCCATGCCTGACGGAACGCCCCGCAAGCTGCTTGACGTGGGCCGGCTTCACGCCCTGGGTTGGAAGGCGCAACACACCCTGGAGGCGGGCCTGCGAAAGACCTACGCCTGGTATCTGGAGAACGTCGCGAACAAAGCCTGAGACCAGGAGCGGGGTGCGCACCCCGCTACCCATTCTCTCGTCGAGACCCGTTGACTGTGTGCTTTGCGTACCGTAGGTATTGACTAAAGCAGCCCCGACGAGACACCGATGTTCAAGATCGTCAAACGAGAGCAGTTTTCCCCGGTCACCTACCTCTGGAAATTGGAGGCGCCTGACATCGCCAAGGCGGCGCAGCCCGGCCACTTCGTGATCATCCGTCACGGGGATGGTGGCGAGCGCGTTCCCTTGACCATCGCCGATTTCGATCGGCAGGCCGGCACCATCACTTTGGTCATCCAGGCCGTGGGCAAGACGACCACCGCGCTCATGAATCTGAAAGAAGGCGAGTACCTCGATGACCTCGCCGGCCCGCTGGGTCACGCGCGCCACTTCGACAAGGTGAAAAAGGTCGTGTGCGTGGGCGGCGGACTCGGCGTTGCCCCGACCTATCCCCAGTTGCGCCAGTACAAGCAGAACGGCGCCCACACCATCTCCATCGTCGGCTTCCGGTCCAAGGATCTCATGTTCTGGATCGACCGATTCAAGGCCGAAAGCGACGAGTTGATCATCGCCACCGACGACGGCTCGTTCGGCGTGAAGGGTCTGGTCACCGGGCCGCTGCAGGAAGTTCTCGACAAGAATCCCGACGTCGACGAGGTGCTGGCCATCGGGCCCGCCATCATGATGAAGGCCTGCGTGGCGGTGACCAAACCACGCAACGTCAAGACCATCGTCAGCTTGAATCCCGTCATGGTCGATGGCACAGGAATGTGCGGCGGATGCCGGGTCACCGTGGGCGGCAAGATGGCCTTTGCTTGCGTGGATGGCCCTGAATTCGACGGTCTGCAAGTCGACTTCGACGAACTTCTGGCGCGGGCCAAACGTTTCGACTCGTTCGAGCGCGAGTCGATGCGGCGCCTGCGCGAACAACACGAGTGCCACCTGCCTAAGTAGTCTCTTCCCCCCCTAAAAGCAAAGTTCGAGTCCGCAATGGAAGCAGCACCCAAACCCAAGAAGACCATCAAGACCATCGCCAAGACCAAGACCGCGATGCCGGAACAGGATCCGGCGGCGCGGGCCCGCAACTGGAGCGAGGTGACTCTAGGCTACAGCGAAGAGCAGGCGGTGGGTGAAGCGGCCCGATGCATTCAGTGCAAGAAGCCCGGCTGCATCGCCGGGTGCCCGGTGGCCATCAACATACCTGGGTTCATCAAGGCCGTCGAAGACCGCGACTTCCGCAAGGCCTACGACGTCCTGGCCGCTGACAACGTGCTGCCCGCCATTTGCGGCCGCGTCTGCCCGCAGGAAACGCAATGTGAGGCCGTGTGCATCGTGGGCAACAAGCTGGAGCCGGTGGGCATCGGCCGTATCGAACGCTTCGTCGGCGACATGGCGCTCAAGAACGGGTGGTCGCTGGCCACGTCAGTCAAGCCGAACGGGCACAAGGCCGCCATGATCGGCAGCGGTCCTGCGTCCATCACCTGCGCCGTGGACCTGGCGCGCGCCGGAGTCGACGTGACCATCTACGAGGCGCTACACACGGCCGGCGGGGTGCTCAAGTACGGCATCCCGGAATTCCGACTACCCAAGAAGCTGATCGACCGAGAGCTGGAGGCCTTGAAGGGTCTGGGCGTCAAGGTGGTGACCAACGCCATCATTGGGCGCCTCTTCACCATTCCGCAGCTCATGCAGGAAATGGGGTACGAAAGCGCGTTTATTGGCGTCGGGGCGGGCTTCCCCAATCTGATGGGTATTCCGGGCGAGGGATTCAACGGCATTTTTTCGGCCAACGAGTACCTGACGCGCGTCAACCTGATGCGCGCCTACCAGCACCCGCACAGCGACACGCCGACCGGCATGGGCAAGAAGGTGGCGGTGATCGGCGCGGGCAACACCGCTATGGACGCCTGCCGCGTTTCCATCCGAATGGGCGCTGAAGAAGTCTACTGCGTGTACCGCCGCACCAAGAAGGAAAGCCCGGCGCGCGCCGAGGAAGTCCACCACGCGGAAGAAGAGGGCGTGAAGTTCAACTGGCTGACCGCTCCGGTGCGCATCCTGGGCGACGAGCGCGGTTGGGTGAAGGCGATGGAATGCATCCGCATGGAATTGGGCGAGCCGGATGCATCGGGCCGCGCGCGCCCGGTGCCGGTGAAGGGATCGGAATTCCTCTTCGAGGTGGACACCATCGTGTACGCCATCGGCACCTCGGCCAATCCCATCCTGGCGCAGACCACGCCTGGGCTGAGGCTGAACAAGCGTGGCTACATCGATGTCAGCCCCGACACGCAGATGACCAGTATCCCGGGTGTTTTCGCCGGCGGTGATATCGTGACCGGCGGGGCCACTGTCATCCTGGCCATGGGCGCGGGACGCAAAGCTGCGCGCGCCATGTTGCAGTACATGGGCCTCGAAGTGACGGCCGAACCCGCGCAGCAGGCGAAAAGCTAGCCGCGTGGGGAGCCGACGAGCTCCCCTTCGGGGACTTCGGGACGGACAGCCCACCCTGCCCGCCCCCGCTCGCTTCGCTCGCGCCCTCGTTGCTCGCCGCGTACCATCGCGGTGGGTTTGGGGACCCTTTGAGGGTCCCCATGTCAACGCTCGGCGTCTTTGCTGCCGACCACCGTCAGGTTCAGGCCAACCTGAACGCTGAGCGGCTTGCCATCAACGGCCACGCTGATCTTGCCGTTGAAGAACCAGCCGAAGGAGCCGGTCGAAAATTCTTTCTTGTCGGCCACCAGCTCCTGTCCGTTGATGACCAACTTGATGGGCTCGGCCTTGTCTACGAAGTGCGTCTTGGAAATTGGGCAAGCTGATTTCGCCATGGTGCCAGCAGAGTAGCACAGCTGCCGCGCAAGGCCTTCGCCCGCGTGCGAAGAGAAAAGCAACAGGGGCTGGCGGGTGGTAGAGTAAAATCTGTGAGCAACCTGGAGGAAGCAATGAACGCAACAACTACGAAGGTGCTCATCGGCCTGATCGCGCTTGCCGCCGCGGGTTGCGCCACCGAGACAACCACGTACCGGAACGTGTCGGAGCCGCCGAGCGCCGCCTATCAGCCGCCCGTCGCTTCCTACCCGATCCCGGCCAATGATCCCAAGGGCACGGCCTACGTCATGTCTTTTGGCGGAGAGCCTATGGCGACACCGGCAGGGACGCAGGGCTTCTATCTCCACCTGCGCATCGCCGCCGAGAACCGCACTGACGCCGTGGCCTGGACCATCGACACCCGAGATCAGGTCGCCAGCCTGGGCACGGTTTCCGTGCGACCCACCTATGCGGTAGGCTCGGCCGGCGGTTCGGTGCTGACATTGGCCCAGGGACAGCACGGCACCCTGGATGTCTTCTACCCTCTGCCGCCGCAAGGCAGCGCGGAACAAGCCATACTGTCTTGGCAGGTTCACCGCGGAAATGATCTCATCACGGGGACCACGCCGTTTGAACTGGTGCCAAATGAGCCAACCGGATACGTCGACTACCGCCCCGTCGGTGTGGCTGTAGAGGTTTGGCCGGCCTGGTGGTGGGGCGTGGGCTTCTATCCTTGGCTGTGGGGCCCCGGCTGGGGCTATGCCCCCTATTGGGGGCGAGGCTATGTTCACGGAGTCGGTCCGCGTGTCGCTCCGGCTCCAGCCCGAGGCTTCGGCGGCGGCATGAGGTTCGGCCGCGGATTCCACCGTTGACGACTGTCTGGGCGCGCGACATCTAGAAAGGTGACAATCGCGCTGGCCAGGGCCGGGCGGGCACTGGATAATCTCGGCCAATGGCCCAAAGGCGAGGCAGCTGGCCGAGAATCCGCGCGACGCAACTTTCGTCTGCGGCTCGGGCTCGCCGCGTGTCCACGAAAAAGCGTGAGCCCGAGCCCACGGCCATGACAGAGCTCGAACGGGAAGCCCTACGCACCGCCACGTCGGAGGGCACGATTGTGCTGGCTGCCGACGGAGCGATAGTCAGCGCCAACCACAGGGCCCGATCGATGCTGGGACTGTCCGCCGAAGATGTCGGGCAGTCGGTGCGCAACGTTCTGGCCCGCACCCTATTCGCCGGAAGCGATGGTGTTCCCTTGTCGGCTGACTCGTGGCCCGGGCTTCGCGCCCTGCGCGGTGAGACTGTGCGCAGCTTGGACGTGGGCATTCACCGCGACGGCCGCACCACCTGGTTGTCGACCACAGCCGTGCCTATCGTGCTCGCCGGAGGCGCCTGTGGCGGAGCCGCGGTGACCTTGTCCGACGTCACCATGTTGCGCACCCTGGAAAGGCACCACGAACAGATGATCCGGTTGGTGTCGCACGACATTCGCAACCCGCTGACGTCGGTTCACCTGAACGCGCAGCTTCTGCAGAAAGCTCTGACCGAGCGTGGCCTGGAGAAAGAACAACGCCTCGCCTCGGTGGTGATCGCGGCGGCCCGGCGTCTGGATGCGATGATCGAGGAATTGGTCGACTCGTCGCGCGTTCGCTCGGGCCAGCTCAGGCTGGATTTGCGCCCAGTGGCCATCGAACACCTGCTGCCCGAGATCCTCGCACGCAACGCTCGCGCCCTCGACACCACGCGGGTCAGGCTCGCGCTTCCTGACGGTCCAGTTCTCATCACCGCCGACATCGTCCGTCTGGAACGCGCGCTCGTCAGCGTGCTCATTGTCGCCCTGCAGAACTGCGCGGACGGCGCAGAGGTTGCGTTGCGAGTCGCCATAGCCGACGACGAAGTGCGCTTCGCCGTGGATGTTCCTGGCCGAACCCATGCCAGCGCCGGGCCGCCCAGTCCGCCCAGCAGCCAGCTCGACCACCTCAGGACCGATCATGGCTACGGAATGGGACTCTTCGTTGCGCGCATGCTGGTGGAACGACACGGCGGCCGTCTCTGGGTCGAAAGCACGCCCGATCGCCGAGCCATCTTCCATTTCGCCCTCCCCATCGCAGGACCCGAAGGCGAGTCTCCGCGGCCCTCCTTGAGGGCATAGAACACGTCGCTCCCCAACGGCCGCAACAGACGTGAGGCTGGCAGCGCAGATCGCGATGTCCCTTAGCACCCGGCCGACAAGCCGGGTCGCGGGCAAGGAGGGCCGAGAACCGGCCCGGAATGTACTGATGTACTTGAGGACCGGAAGCGCAGGCCCGACGCCGCCCGCGGCCCGGATCGTCGGCCGTCGTGACCTCCGTGAGGCTAAGGAACTTCGATTAGTGCAGGCCGTACTTGACCATCTTCTCCCACAAATTCTTGCGGGAGATACCGAGCATCTCGGCGGCGCGGCGGCGCTCGCCGTCGGCCATCTTCAAAGTGCGCTCGATGTAGTCTTTCTCGAACTGGGCCATGACAAAAGCCAGCGGTTCGACGCGATCGCCTGACACGGGTCGCGTGTTGCCGTGGAATTCGCCCGGCAGATGGTGGACTTGGATCTCCTGGCCCCGCGCCAGGATGCTGGCGTGCTGGATGGCATGCTTGAGCTCGCGCACGTTGCCCGGGTAGCCGTAGCCTTGCAGCGCAGCCCATCCGGCCGGCACAATCGTGGGCGGCGTCGTACCCGCCGGGGTGAATTCGCGCAAGAACTGCTCAACCAGAATGGGCAAATCGGTGAGCCGCTCGCGCAGCGGCGGCAAGCGCAGTTCAAACACCTTGATCCGATAATAGAGATCCTGGCGAAAGCTGCCGTCCGTGGCGCTGCCCTTGAGATCGCGATTGCTGGCCGAAACCAGACGGACATCGACCTTCACCGAGGTATTGGTGCCGATGGGCTCGAACGAGCCCTCCTGGATCACGCGCAAAAGCTTCGCCTGCACGTCGGCGGGCATTTCCCCGATCTCGTCGAGAAACAAGGTACCGCCGTCGGCCGCCTTGAAACGCCCATCGCGACGCTTGACCGCGCCGGTAAACGCACCCCGCTCATGTCCGAACAACTCGGCCTCGATGAGCGCGGCCGGCACAGCCGCGCAGTTGACCGCCACGAAGGGCGCATCACTTCGATCGCTGGCCGCGTGGATCATGCGCGCCGCCAGCTCCTTGCCGGTGCCGCTCTCTCCGGTCAGAAGCACAGCCGCAGAACTTGCAGCGATGGCGTTGATCTGATTGCGCAAGTGCACGATGGCCGGCGAGCGACCTTCGATCATTTCGCCGACCTTGCGCGTGGCCAGTTCCGCCCGCGCCGCGGCCAGATCGCGCAAAAGCTTCCAGCGCTCGTCGATGCGCTGAACGATATTCAGCACCTCCGGCAGCTCGAACGGCTTGGTGACGTACTCGATCGCCGTCTCCTTGACGGCCAACACCGCCTCCTGAATCGTGCCGAAGGCAGTCATCAACACCACGTGGGTATCAGGCTGCTCGTCGCGCAAGCGGCGCAAAATGGTGAATCCGTCAACCTTGGGCAGGCGGATGTCGCTCAGAACCAAGTTGAAGATCTGGCGATCCAGGCACTGCATAGCCTCGTCGCCGTCCGCGGCCAGCGCCACACGATGGCCGAGCTCTCTCAACGCCTCGCCGAGTGGCACGCGAATATCGGCCTCGTCGTCCACTAGGAGTATGTCAAGCATTGTCGGAAATCCCGGTAGCAGGCGGTATGGTTGATTCTCTGTGGGAGCAAAGCAAGGTGATTCGCTTCTTCAAGGTTCCTGATTTGAGATGTCCAAACAACGCGGCAGGGTGCAACAAGTGCGTCACGATGTTCCCATCCCGTGTCACGCGAGAGGGGAGAATTACTAACCCGTAACGCCAGACCACGTCAGCGGACCAATCTATCACGCTTCGGCTCTCTGGCGGTGGCACGGGGTTTGAATAAACGGGGGCGTCCGGGAAGGGAGGAGGCGCTCGGTGTGGGGGCCTGCAGCGGGAGGGACAGTGTCGAGGCGGGCAGGCCAGGGGGTCGGTTGGGCGGCGTTGGTCGCGTGGGGCGAGAGGGACGAGAGCCTCAGCATGGTGGCGGATTGGCTGCCGGTTTCAACGATCATGGTGGACCGTACGGTGTCGGGCAGCCCTCCGCCACCATGGGTTACGATGGCCGCCCCCCCGCACGCGCCGGGCACATGAGCCGGTGGGGTTCCGCAGATCAGAGGTTCTCGGCCGCGCCGCCCTCTGTGAACTCCCCTCTCTCCTCCGTGTTCTCAGCGGGACACAGCCATCCCGCTGACCTCAAGAACCACGCGGCGCCCGCAATGCCAGGTTTATGCAGCGAGGCGCTCGCGCAGCTGGGCGCGCGCGCGGCACATACGGGTTCGGGCAGCCTGGCTGGTGATTCCCAGCGAGCGAGCCGCGTCGGGCAGAGGGAGTTCGTCGAATACGCAAAGCTGGACCACGTCTCGATAGGGAGCAGGCAGCTCGGCGACGGCTGCGTGCAGCCGAGATCGGTCTTCGCGATCCTCCAGAAGCACAGCTGGCACGGGCCTCGAATCCGACAACATCGCGACCACGTCACCCGGTCCTGACTGGTCATTGGCCGCCACACGCTCAGCGGCTCGCCGCCGACGGCGGGCGCGCATGAGTGCCGCGTTCACGACCACACGGTGCAGCCAGGTGCTGACGAGAGATTTTGCGCGAAACGATCCTGAACCACGCAAGGCCTGCTCCACGGCATCATGGGCGGCGTCCTCGGCCTCGGTCCCATCGCGCAACACAGAGAGCGCCACGTGGACCAGACGGTCGCGGACCTGCGGGCTGGCAAGTTCGCTGCACACTGGATTCTTGGTCTGGGTGCTGTTCGTGGCCATTGGGCTCCCTCCGCTGTCGTTGGCGCCGTCCCCCAACCTGGGTTCTGGTCAGCTCGCCCATCCGCTCATGCTAGCGGCGTGCCAGGTTCCCTGGACCGCCGTCGCAGTTAACACTTTGTTCACCGACGGCGCGTCCGCGCCTCGCCATGACGCGACTTTGCGGGTGCTACTCGTCGAGTTTGCTGCCGGCCGTGCTTTCCACGTTCTCGGCGTTGCAGAAGTTCTGTTTCTTGAGCATCGCCGGTGGATTGGCCCGCTCGCGGCGGGCGCGAGCCAGTCGATTGACGAACGCTTTCTGGAAACGATCACCACGTTTCTCCAGCGCCGCCACCATCTGCTTCCAAGCGACAACTTCGCTGGCAGCCGCGGAGTCCCCGGTCGACGGCGCGGCCGGCTCAGGGACCAGCGCAGCCATGGCAGCCAGGTCCTCAAGCAGACCCGCGTCGAACTTGGCATCAGCACAGGCGGCAATCACCGTCGGTACCAGCACGCTGTCTCGGAATTCCGCCAGATCATCAGCGTCGACCTGGCACCACAGCAGACGCGCATGCAGCTGCGCCAGCGCGATGCCCGCTTCGCCCCTCGGTGCCGTCAGCAAGTGTTTGAAGACATCGTTGTAATCCCCCTGGGCCTCGCCGTAGGAGCTCAGCATGGCTTGCATCAACTTGGCCCGGCATTCGGAATCGCAGGCGCGGTTGAACATGTAGCCAGCCAGCCAGTGGCGTCGCTCGGCGTGGAACTTCTTGAGCAGGTCTTCCTCGGCCGACGTGACCAACTCTCCTGTGCGCGCCGTGGCCAGCACCAGCGCCGCCACCAGGCGGGCGCCGCTCGAAAACTTCTCAAAGCGCTCAATCTCGTTCCACTGGCGTCGCTCGTAGAGGTCCTGCAAATAGGTTTCAAACAACCACGCCGTCTTGGTGGGATGCGCTTGCACGGCGTGTTCCTCGCGCAGCAGGCCCATGGGTCCTTTGCCGATCTCGCCGCTGGCGATGGCAGCGTCCAGCTCGTCGGCCACAACCTGCGCGATGGCCTCGGAGCGCTCGGCCAGCTTGTCGTCCTTGCACACCTCGGCCCGCTTCTCCACGCCGAAACGTTGCATGCACGTCAGCACAAAGGCTTGTTCGAGCTGGGTGTAGTTCTTGCTCGCGGTCCCGGCCAGCACGACGCGCATGTAAGTCGGATTGTCGCGGCCCAATTCCAGGGCATAGGAAACCGCCAGTTCCGGGTCGAGGATGTTTCCCCGGGTGAGCGAAAGCAAAACGCCGAAGCGCTGGTCCACGGTTTGCGGCCCTTGCAGCGACAGGACCGAAAGATTCTTGCCGAGAATCTCGGCGCGGGCGATGCGCCAGTCGTTGTCGGCCTTGGTGCGCGCGATGGCTTGCTCGCTCGCCTGCTGGCGTTCGGCGTTCTGCGCCTGACGGAACTGCCAGATCGACGTGGCCACCAACCCGGCCACGCCGATGACGAAACTGGAAAGAAACCCGGAGTAGTTCTGGATGAACCGTCCCAGGCGCGAAGGGTTGTCATGCGCAGCAGGTATCTCGGCCATGACCCGAGCATACTCCGGGTTGCCTTTCGCGCATCCGCGTCGTCTGCGCCCGCCATTTGTGTTACGGTTTCGCGGCTCGTTCGGACTGTTTCACTGCGCCAAGGAGAAGACCATGCCGGAAGCTGACGTCACCACCAAGAAGGACAAAGAGTTCTACACAGACGTCCCGCAAGAAAGCCGGAGCTTCTTCCTCAAAGGATCGAACGCTCACGACTGGGGCATGAACAATCGCCTGGCCCACATCTTCAGCCCAAAGTCGGGCAAGACCGTGATGCTGGCCTTTGACCACGGGTACTTTCAGGGCCCCACTACCGGCCTCGAACGCGTCGACATCACCATCTTACCGCTGGCCCCATACGCCGACGCGCTGATGCTCACCCGGGGAATCCTGCGCAGTGTGATTCCCCCTGCCCTGACCAACGCCGTGGTCATGCGCGCCAGCGGCGGTCCCAGCATTCTCAAGGAACTCTCCAACGAACAGATCGCTTGCAGCATGGAAGACGCCGTCCGCATGAATGTCTCGGCGGTCGCGGTGCAGGTTTTCATCGGCGGCGAATTCGAAACCCAGTCGGTGGCCAACATGACCCGGCTGGTGGACCAGGGAAATCGTCACGGCATCCCGGTGCTCGCGGTGACCGCGGTGGGCAAGGACATGGCCCGCGACGCGAAGTACATGCGTCTGGCCAGCCGAATCTGCGCCGAGCTGGGCGCCGCGTTCGTGAAGACCTACTACGTGCCCGAGGATTTCGAAACCGTGACCGCGTCCTGCCCGGTGCCCATCGTGATTGCCGGCGGCAAGAAGCTGCCGGAGCTAGAGGCGCTGCAAATGGCCCACGACGCTATTTCGCAAGGTGCAGCCGGAGTGGACATGGGACGCAACATCTTCCAGGCCGACGCGCCGGTCGCCATGATCCAGGCCGTGCGCAAGGTGGTTCATGAAAACATGAGCCCGCAACACGCCTTCGATTTCTACCAGACGGCCAAAAACCAAAAGCGCTAGCGTGCAGCCGCGCATGCAAAATCGTTGGTCAGAATCAGACGTCGCAGCCGCCGCTCAAGGCGCGGCTTGCGAAAACAACCTCGCTGTCCTTGCCTATGCCACGCGCCTGCTCGGGTCCGATCCTGATCTGGCTCTGCACGGTGGCGGCAATACTTCCTGCAAATGCGCACTTGCCAACGTGCTCGGCGAAAAGCAATCGGCGCTCTTCATCAAGGCGTCTGGGATCAATCTCGCAACAGCCCAGCCCAGCGATTTCGTTGCGCTGGACCTCGCGTACCTGCCGCGGCTGCTCGACCTGGCCGCTTTGTCGGATGAAGCGATGGCCGGCGAGTTCGCCTGCCATTGCCTGCGCGCCTCTTCTCGTCGCGCCTCGGTGGAAACCCTGGTTCACGCCGTACTTCCCCACGAATTCGTGATGCACACGCATCCCAGCGCCGTCCTCGCGCTGACCAATCGCACCGACGGCGCCCAGGCCGTGGCAGCGGCATTCGGGCAAGAAATCGCCATGGCTCCCTACGCGTTGGCCGGGCTGGATCTCGGCCGTGCCGTGCGCGACACCATGGCCCGCCATCCGCAGGCCCGCGCGCTCGTGCTCATGCACCACGGGCTGGTGACCTGGGGAGCGATGGCCCGCGCGGCGTACGACGCGACCATTGAACTGGTCAGCCGCGCAGAAGCCTACCTGGACAAGCACCGCACTCGCAGTCTAAGCACGCCTTCGTCAGCCGGGGATCGCACGCACAAATACCTCAAGCTCGCCCCGGTCATTCGTGGGGTCTTGGGGCCAGCCACGCCGGATGCGCTCGGCGACCGGGTCATCCTCGAGCCTTTACTCGATCCCGAAATCGCGCAATGGATCGAGGCACCCGAAGGCAAGAAGCTGGCTCTGTCAGCTCCGCTCACAACCGACTATCTGATCCGCACCCGCAGAGTTCCGCTTTGGCTGGACCATGCGACGCTGGACGATGCCAAGAAGTTCAGAGAAGAGCTGGCACAATCCGTCGCCGCCTTTCAGGCCGAGTATCGAGTGTATGTGCAAAAACATGCAGGCGGGACACAGGTTGCCAGCGAGCCGCGCGATCTTCTGCCGCGGGTGCTGATGATTCCGGGGCTCGGCGTCGTGTGCGTCGGGGCGAACGCGACGGATGCGGCCATGGTTCGCGACATCGCCCGGCAGGGGCTGGCCGTCAAGGCGACCATCTACCAGGGCGGTGCCGAGTATCTGTCGCTCGACGACCAGCACCTGTTCGACATGGAATTCCGCGCCTACCAGCAGGCCAAGCTGGGCGAGCGCGGCCTTGACGACGCCGCCCACAGCTTGCGCGGCAGCGTCGCGCTGGTCACCGGCGCGGCCGGGGCCATCGGCTCGGGCATCTGCGAAGCCCTGCTCGCAACCGGTTGCCATGTCGCCGCGACTGATCTTCCTGGCTCCGCTCTCGACAGCCTGGTCGCCGAACTCGGGCAGCGCTACCCGTTGCGGGTTGCGGCCGTGGCCATGGACGTGACCGACCCAGCCTCGGTGGCGGCCGCATACGGCCAGGTCATCCGCACCTGGGGCGGCCTCGATTGCGTGATCGTCAACGCCGGGATCGCCCACGTGGCGCCTCTGACCGAGCTCGGCCTCGACACCTTTCGCAAGCTTGAAAGCGTCAACGTGGAAGGCACGCTGCTGGTGCTGGCCGAGGCGGGCCGTCACTTCGCCCTGCAAGGCACAGGCGGCGACGTGGTTCTGGTGTCGACCAAGAACGTGTTTGCTCCGGGCGCGGGCTTCGGCGCGTACAGCGCCACCAAGGCCGCCGCCCATCAACTGGCGCGCATTGCCAGCCTGGAGTTCGCGCCTCTCGGCGTGCGGGTCAACATGGTCGCCCCTGATGCGGTCTTCTCTCACGGACAAAAACGCTCTGGTTTGTGGGCCGCTGTCGGGCCCAACCGCATGAAGGCGCGCGGCCTCGACGAGCGCGGACTGGAGGAATACTACCGCTCGCGCAATCTGCTCAAGGCCGCCGTGACCGCCGAACACGTGGCCAGCGCCGTGCTCTTCTTCATCACGCGCCAGACCCCGACCACAGGCGCGACCATTCCCGTGGATGGCGGCCTGCCCGACGCGACGCCGAGGTAGTTCGGCAACCTTCGCGCTCAATTCCAGACGCCCGGGCCTTCAGGCGGCGATTTTCAGTCACCAGGCGGCGGAGACCATTCCGCTTCGGCGGCGGGCCAATGCTCAGGGCGGACGTCGGGCAGCTTGGTCTCGACAGGATGCCAATTGTGCGCACCGGAGAGTGCGGCAACCACTGCCGGAACTGGGCGAGCGAAGACACCTGGAAGGTCGGCTTCGCCAGCGACAGTGGCCGCGAGCGCGAGCGTTTCGTGCCCTGGTGTGAATTGAGCGTTGATGCCCGGTTTGTTCCCACGTGGGTCGATGCGCAGGAATCTGTGGTCCGGCATCAGGACGCCGACCAGTCCGTGAAGAACGAATGAAGGCGGCCCGTCGCCGGAACGCAGACGCTGGTAGCAAAGTCCGGCCGGAATGTTCGTCGCGCGCAGGAGGGCGACGAGGAGGTGGCTTTTGGCGTAGCAGAGACCGGTCCGCTCGCGGAAAACCTCGGAAGCGCTCAGAGTAATCTTTCCCCGCCCCACGTCGCCGGTGTGAGCGATGGAGTCGCGCACCCAATTGAAAAGGATGGAAATGACGTCCAGCCCAGCGGCCCCAGCCGTGAGGCGAGCGGCGAGCCCGCAGAGTGCATCCGATTGCCAATCGATGACATCGCAGGCCGCGAGAAATTGAGCACGGTCGAAGGATGTCATTGCGAACCAGGAAAGTAGCTTCGGAGGTATGCCCGTTGCTTGTCAACATGTGGCGTTCAGCGGCGGCTCGCCATCCTCCACTTCGCATGGCGAGCTACCCAGGTGTTTCCGAACCCATGCTACACTCGGGCTGTATGCGCAGCTGGGCCCTTGTGTTCTTCTCGCTTTCACTTGGGTGCGGCAGGTCGACTCTTTCGAAGGATTCCGCCGCCCCCCTTGATGAAGGCGGGTCTGATTCAAACTTGGCCCCGGACGCGGACCTATGCGCGTACTCGCTCGGCTATCCGCCCGACGCCTCGCTGTGCGCGCCTCCCGCGGGATGGGGTATCGTCCTCGATCTCGGCGTGGATGCGGGAAGTTGTGCGAGTCGCCCCACCATACCCTGCAACGGTTCCTGCGACCAGCTGGTAGCGAATCTGGTCAACAACTGCGGCGAATGGCCAGATGAGAACGAACTCTATGTGACATTTTCGCATGGCTGCGCCAATCATCTCTACCTGCCAGCTTCATTGGCCGATTTCCCGACCGTGGCTTGTCTGGCGCAGACACTGGATGCGTCCCACTTCGCTTGTGCCGATCGGGTTGCCTGTTGGGAATATCTCACTTCGACACTCTTCTAGTTTGCCCAAGAGCTTGACCGCCAAGCTGCCGTGCCAGGGCGTTGCAATGCTTGGCGAGGACCGTCTGGGTGGCCGAAGGAGAGTCCAAGCGTTCCGAGCCTCAAAGGCTACAGCCATACGCAACGGGGCAGTTGCGGCCTGTTTGGATCCGACAGTGATACAATCGCACATCGTCATGAAACGTATCTTCAAGATCCTCAAGCTCCTGGCTCTCTGCCTTGGCGTCCTGGTGCTCGCGCTGGGCATCTTGCTCTTCGTCACCTTCTCGGGTGGGCTGCCCATCGCCGACGGCCAGCGGCTCGACGGCGTCGAGGTGGTCAAGGACGGGATCGTTTCGGCGTTCATCGTCGATATCGACGACCACAGTGTCGCGCTCGTCGACGCCGGCAACGATCGCCAGGCCCAGCCCATCCTGCGCGCGCTGGCCCGGCGTGGTCTCGGCGTGGAGGCGGTCAAGGCCATCTTCCTCACGCACGGCGACCGCGACCACACCGCCGGCGTACTGGCCTTCCCGCGCGCCGAGGTCATGGCGCTCGAGCCCGACGTGGCCCTGGCCGAAGGGCGCGCGGTGAAATCGCTTTTCAAGCACTTCGCGTCTCCGCGCCCGAACGGCATCAAGGTCGCGCGGCCGCTGCGCGACGGCGAAACCTTGCAGGTGGGTGGTCTCGGCGTGCGCGTCTTCGCCGTGCCCGGGCACACCCCGGGCAGCGCCGCCTTCCTGGCGCGCTCGGTGCTGTTCATGGGCGACAGCGCCGAGGCGACCAAAGATGGCACGCTGGCCGCCGGGCACTGGCTCTTCACGGAAAACCCGGCGCAAGACCGCGCATCCCTGCGCCAGCTCGCCGCGCGCCTGCAGCCCTTCGCCGCCGAGGTCAAGGCCATCGCCTGCGCCCATTCCGGCGTGCTGACCAACGGCCTCGCCCCGCTCACGGAATTCGCGGCGGGCGAGAAAGGTCATTGATAAAGCACGTTGGCGAAAATCCCGCGATGGCTGGCAGCGAGGTGCGGACGAGCGGTCGCCCGGCAGACAGCTCGCCCATGTGCCGGACGGCATCCATGAAGGTGCTGTGGCCAACACTTTCGCACCGGCGGGCGCAAGGAGCGTGCGCTTCACCGCACGGGCGCCCGCTCTGGACCTCGGGATGCGCGTTAGTCTTCCGCAGCGTCCGTGGATGTGCCGCAGACAAGTCCGCCATCGGCATTGGGCAAGGGCAGGCACCGGCCCTCGGATCCAGGCTGATTGCAGCTTTGGCACGTTCCTTCGCACGCGCTGTCGCAGCAGACGCCGCTCGCGCAGACGCCCGACAGGCACTCGTGGTCGCCCGCGCACGGTCCGCCGCTCGTCTTCTTCGCCGTACATTGCTCGTCACCCGTGCAGTAGGCGCCTGCCGCACAGATGGCGTCGCCGTTCGGGCAGCCCCTGCTGCATGTCGATCCGTTAGGGGCGCAGCCGAAAGGCCCACAGCTCAATTTGGGTCCGGACGTGCAAATCCCCTTGCTGTCACAAACGGAGACCTGCGTGAGAAATCCGTCGGAGCACGAACTCGGTGCGCAAACTGTCCCCTGCGCGTAGCTGTCACAGTTACCCGCGCCGTCGCACAGGCCGGTCTGTCCGCAGGTCGACGTCATGTCGTTACGGCAGATGCCGCTCGGGTCGAGAGATCCGGCTGCGACAGGCGTGCAAGCCCCGACGGTGCGGACGAGGGTACAGCTTACGCACGGTCCTTCGCAGGCACTGGTGCAACAGACCCCGTCCACGCAGAAGCCGCTCGCACAATCATCGTTGCTGGTGCATCCGTCGAGAGACCGCATGAAGCACGATCCATTCGTGCAAGGACGCCCGCCCTCGCACTGAGCGTCGCTGGCACAAGAGTTCAAGCACCTTCCTGATGTCGGATCACAAAGGTAGGGAGCGCAGTCGACAAGCATTCCGGGCTGGCACGACCCGGCGCCATCGCACGTGCTCACGCTCGCGACAACGGAGCCCTGACAGCCGCGATTGCCGCACTCAGTTCCGGCGACGTAACTGCGACAGGCGCCCGCGCCGTCGCACGTGCCGTCGAGGCCGCAGGTCGACGAGGCGCTTGCCGGACAGTCGTCGGTTCCGCGTGGGGCGACGCCTGATCGAACGAACGCACAGTCTCCCAGAGAGTCGGGCGCCGCACAGGTCTTGCACCTCTCGGGGCAAGCCGAACTGCAACAAACACCGTCTGCACAGAAGCCGCTGGCGCATTCGCCCGCGCTCGTGCAGGGCTCGGCCTGCTGCTTTTGGGAAATGACAGGGCCGCGATCGGCCGCAGTGTCTGCGACGCCAACGGCAGGCACGTCGCTCGCTGTGTCGGCGGCGACGTCAGCGCCGGCGGCGGCAATCGCGTCGGCGAAACCTCGGGCATCGATGCTGCCCCCATCAGCCCGCGCTAGAGTGCGAGGCGTGCGCCCACAGCCGGTTGCCGCGATGGCGACCAGTAGCAAGGCGATCCCGCTCGACCGTGCCGAGCTGGCTCCGAGCATCGAAGACAGCCACCGCGCAACCAGCGTCCGTGCTGGCATGTAGCAACCGGCCTGCCTTTCGCCACGCCACATTTGTCCTCCATCCGCTCGACCGCGGCCCTTGCGGCCACTACACACCAATTCCCGGATGAAAACAAGCCGCCCGCTACTGATGCGATGAATCCCTGCGGCGATCTCGTCGAGGCGAGTGGGTGTGACCGTGACCGACATCGAGCGGTCAGTCCGGTTCTACCGCGATGGCCTCGGCTTTCCGACCACCTACAAGCCGGGCGACGGAATCGCGTTCTTCATGACCAGTGGTACGCGGCTCGCGCTCTACCCCGTCGAACAGCTCGCCAAGGACGTGTCGTCCGATCTGTCGCCCGCGCGCGGCGCTTTTTCCGGCATCACACTCGCGCACGACACGCGCACCAAAGACGAGGTGGCGCAAGTGCTCGCGCTCGCCGAAAAGGCTGGCGGCAAAATCGTCAAGTCGGCGCAGGCCGTGTTCTGGGGTGGGCACAGCGGCTATTTTGCCGATCCAGACGGCTACTACTGGGAGGCGGCGTGGGGGCCGATGTTCAGTTTCGCCGCCGACGGTTCACTGCAAATCGGGGAGTGAGCCACGGTTCAGCTTCCAAGTCACCAAAGGAGAAGCCGTTCACGCGATCAAGCGCGCGATGATGAACGCGGCCGTGGCAGCCAAGCCGCCCACGGCGAGAGTCTGCAGCCCGCCCCGCCAAAGAGGCATGGCGGTCACGCGGGCTTTGACGAAGCCGAAGCCGAATAGGGCTGCGGCGGTGAAGGCGGCCGAGATCACCAGCCCGGTCTTGACCGTCCCGGTCAGCATATAGGGCAGAAGCGGAATCAGGCCGCCACCGATGTACGCGCCCGCAATGGTCAGCGCGCTTCGGCGCGCGCGGCGCGGGTCAGGCTCGGCCAGGCCGAGTTCGAAGCGCATCATGAAGTCCACCCAGCGGGTCCGGTCGGCGCTGATGTGATCGAGGATGGGCTGCATGGCCTCCTCGGACAGGCCATAGCCGCGGAAAACCTCGGCGACTTCCTCGCGCTCCTGCACCGGCTTGGTCTCGGTTTCCTCGAACTCGCGTGCGCGTTCGGTTTGGTAGTGCTCGCGATCCGCGCGGGCAGCGAGATATCCGCCCAGGCCCATGGCAATGGCCCCGGCCGCCAGTTCGGCCAAGCCTGCGGTGATCACGATGCGATTGGCAGCCGCCGCGCCTGACAGCCCGGCCGCCAAGGCAAAGGGCACGGTCAACCCGTCGGACATGCCGATGACGACATCGCGCACCGCCTCGCTGGCCGTGAAGTGCTTCTCGATATGGGGCGTGCTGGGCATTTCGCAAAAAAGCTACGTCTTCACGCCCGCGGCCGCGCGCAGGGATCTGATTTCTCCCTTGCTCAAGTCGCGCCAGCCGCCCATTTTCAGGCCCTCGAAGGATATCTCGCCCAGGCGCACGCGCGAAATCTTGAGCAGCTGGTGCCGCACGGCCTCGCCCGCGGCCTTGAGCGCGCGCGGCCGGCTCTCGGGCACCACCATCTCGACCCAGATGTTCTTGCCCGTGGTGGCCAGGGGCTCGACTTTGATCGGGCGCACGGGACGGCCATTGAAGCTCCAGCCGCGTTCGAGGCGCGCCAGCTCGGATTCGCCCATCACGCCCTGGAATTTCAAGTGGTAGGTCATGGCTACATGGCCCCCGCCGCGCGACATACGTTCGGCCAGCGCGCCGTCGGTGGTCAGCAGGATCACGCCTTCGGACAGAAAATCGAGAGGCGCCACCACTTGCCAGCCCAGCTCGCGGTCGGTCACGTAGCGGGCCAGCGTGGGCCGCGCGACATCTTCGTGCGGCTCGGCCTTGTTCGGTTTGGGCCGATTCAGTGTTCCCAGGCAGCCGCGCGGCTTGAGCAGAACCCGATAGAGCGGTTCCTCGACGTGCACGCGCCGGCCGTTCACTTCGACGCGGTCGTGGCGCTCGTGCACCTGCACACCCAGGGTGGTGATCACTTGGCCGTTGACCTTGACCGAGCCCGCGGCAATCAGTGCCTCGGCATCGCGCCGGGACGCGATCCCGGCGGCAGCCAGAAGTTTTTGCAATCTCACGATGGGTCCCCTTTCCCCTGCGCCGTCTTTGCCCCGAGCTTGCGTCGCCTACGAACCGCTGGTTGGCTCTTCCGACGGCGGGGCCGGCGTAGGCTCCGGCTCGGACGCCGCTGCGCTCTCCGGCTCGCTGACTGCGCCCAGAATCTTGGATGCGACCTTGCTGGCGCTCTCCAACTCGTCGAGCAGCGGGTCGGTCTCGTCGGGCTCGTCCGGAAGTTGCGAGCGCTCCACCAGGTTGAGGTTGTACACCTTGGCGGCCGTTCCTCCCGCGGGACCTGCGCCGGCCTCGACTGCCGCAGGCGCTGGGGCCTCGGCGCCGGGCTCGGCCCCGTGCTCGGCATCCACGCGCGCTTGCTGCTCGGAGGACAACTCGGCGTATTCGCGCAGGGTCGGCAGCTCGCTCAGCTCGCCCAGGCTGAACACGCGCAAGAACTCGGGCGTGGTGCCATAAAGCAGCGGCCGTCCGACTTCTTCCTTTTTGCCGATGATGCGAACCAGCCCGCGGTCGAGCAGGGTCTTCAACACCGGCCCGCAGTCCACGCCACGGATCTCGTCCACCTCGGGCCGCGTGACCGGCTGGCGGTAGGCAACAATAGCCAGGGTCTCCATCATGGCGCGCGACAGGCGCATGGGTTTGCCGGCCAGAAGTTTGGACACCCAGCGCGCGTGCTCCGGATTGGTGCGCAGGTGCCAGCCGTTGGCCAGGCGGATGACTTCGATGCCCGAACCCCGGCGCCGCTCCAGCAAGGTCTCGACGGCGGCCGTGACCTTCTTTCCGTCGCGCTCGCCCAGCAGACGCTTGAGCTCCGACAGGCCCAGCACCTTGTCAGAGGCAAAGAGCAGGCTCTCGATGATCGATTCCATCTGCGAGGGGTCGAGCACCACCGGCGCGTCTTCGGCCGCCTCGTCGCCTGAGGCTGCCCCTTCAACTCCGCCCTCGAGTGCTTCCCCGCCTTCGACTGGCTCGGACCACACTCCTGCGTCCCCTGGGATAGCTTCTGTCTCGGGGCTGGCGGGCTCGTCCGCGGCGACGCGATCCTGAGCCCATACATCGGGCACGTCGCTGCTTGCCGCTTCACCCGCCGGCTCCGCGGCCTCTGGGACAGTCTCGGCCTCCGGGCTGGCTTCGATCGGCGCTTGCGCCTCGGCTTCCTTGGTTTCAGACGCGGGACTAGTTTCGGCCGGCGCTTGCGCCTCAGCGCTCACGCTTTCCGGCGCAGGGCTGGCTTCGATCGGCGCTTGTGCCTCGTCTTCCTTGGCTTCAAGCGCAGGACTGGCTTCGATCGGTGATTGCGCCTCGGTGTTCTTGGCGCGCGCGTGCTTCTTACGTTTGGCCATCGGGCTCTCCAGTACCCTCTTGGGGCGCGCTCTCTACCACAGAAGTCGGCTTCAGGACTCGGGCTTGCTCCAAAGCAGCCCCTTCGACCTGTGTGATGAGAAAGCTGCCGCTGGCCAGATCTTGCAACACGCGAATGACCTTGAGGCGCGTCAGCTCGAGGATCGCCAGCAGGGACACGACCGCATTGTGGCGAAACTGGGCCTCGGGCAGGTCGTGCCCGACGATGTCATCGAAACGAATGGAGCCTGAACCCGCCTCCAAGCTGTCGATCACCTGGTTGATGCGATCGCTGATGGATATGCGATCGACCACCACGTCGTGGGTGTGCTGGGGCGCCGCCTTGGACAGAATCTCCGCCCACTGCTCGATGAGCTTCCACACCGAGTGCTCGGCCATCCCGGCCTCGTCGCCGTCCTCCAGTGGAACGCCGCGCTTGAACACAGTGCGGCCCTCGATGGGGCGATTGCCCAGCTGCTCGGCTGCGTTCTTGTACTTCTGGTATTCGAGCAGGCGGCGAATCAGCTCCTGGCGCGGGTCGAGCGCTTCTTCTTCCTCTTCGCTCGCTTCCAGCGGCTCGGGCGACGGCACCAGCTCGCGCGACTTGAGATAGACCAGGTGCGCGGCCATGACCAGGTATTCCGCCGCCACCTCGACCGCCATGTTCTCCATCATGTCGAGGTATTCGCAGTACTTCTCGGCCACGAAGGCGATGGGAATGTTGAGGATGTCCAGCTCGTGCGTCTGGCAAAGGTGCAGAAGCAAGTCGAGTGGCCCCTCGAATTCGGGCAGGGTCAGGCGATAGCCCGCGCTGGGGGGAACGTCGGCGCTGCGCCGCTCAAAGGCCGAGGGCCGACCGGCCATGGGATGTTCATCGCTCATAGGTTCATCGCCCAAACAAGTCCGTGGTGCCACAGGCCGATCACGATGGCCATCGGGTACATCACGATGCTCAGCAGCGGCAACCCCAACATCGGGCTCAGCACCAGGAGCAGCAGGATGAAAGAACCGTAGCGCTGCAAGATATCCACCACGCCCTGCCAGGACCGCGGCAGCGCCCAGGCCAGCACCGCGCCCCCGTCGAGCGGCGGAATGGGCAGCAGGTTAAAGCACATCAAGACCAGGTTGAGCTGCACCAGGTAGTTGAAAATCCCGTTCTGGAAGCGCGGCGATGCTCCCGCGTGCGAGGCGATCACGATGACCAGCGACGCGAGCAGCGCCATGAGTAGGTTCATGGTCGGCCCGGCGATCGACACCAGCATGCGGCCGGTGTTGACCTTGTAGCGGCGCGTATAGGCGAGAGGATTTGTCTGAACAGGCCGGCCCCAGGCCATGAGCGGCAGGGCCGTCGGACTGACGGCTGAGATGAAGGGAATGAGAAGCGTGCCCACGGGATCGATGTGGTGCAAAGGCGACAGCGTCAGCCGGCCCTGCATGCGCGGAGTCGGGTCGCCCAGTCGGTTAGCCACCCACGCGTGGCCGAACTCATGCACCGAGACGCAGAGAATGAACGCGATCAAATAGAGAATCGCTTGCTGAACCTGATCGACACTGATGTTCAACGGACATCCTTGGGCAGTGGCCTACCCCGGATATAGCCGACGCACTCCCGCGTGGTCAACGATTGAGATGGGAACCCTGAGAGGGTTCCCATGCCTTTCGGCCCCTCACCTGCCCCCTGCCTCCCCGCTCGCTTCGCTCGGCCTCGCGCGATGGTACGCGGCGAGCGAAGCTCGCCCGCTCCCCACGCGATCAGATTGGAACCTTCAAACCCGAACTCCGCATGGGTCAGGCCCGCGGATGGAAGCGGTCATAGACCGTGCGCAGGTGGGCGCGGGAAAGATGCGTGTAGATCTCGGTGGTTCCGATGTCGGCGTGACCGAGCATGGACTGCACGGCGCGCAAGTCGGCGCCCCTTTCCACCAGGTGGGTGGCAAAGGAATGGCGAAGTTTGTGCGGCGAGATTTCTTTTCTGATCCCGGCGGCACGCGCGTAGCTGCCCAGGATCTTCCAGAAGCCTTGCCGGGTCATGCGGCGGCCCAGCCGGGTGAGAAACAGAGCATCCGTGTTGCCACCGCGCCCGGGGCGCAGAAAGTGCGGCCGTTGACCTTCCACGTATGACCGCAGCGCCGCCACGGCGGCTTCGCCCAGAGGAACCAGGCGCTGTTTGCCGCCCTTGCCCACGGTGATGAGGTAGCCGGCGTCGAAGTTGATGTCCGGGAGCCGCAGTTTCACCAGTTCAGACACCCGCAGCCCCGTGGCGTACAGAGTTTCCAGCATGGTGCCGTCGCGCGCGCCCCGATCCGTGCGGCGATCAGGCGCGGCCAGCAGCAGGTCCACTTCAGCGACGGTCAGAAAGCTGGGCAGCGGACGGCCAAAGCGCGGCAGGTCCACATCCTCGGTGGGGTTTGTCTCGCACAGACGTTCCATCTTGAGGAATCTGAAAAGCTGTCGCATGGCCACCAACGCCCGCGCCTGGGAGCGCGCGGACAGGGCGTTGTCGGTCAACATGGAAAGGTAATCAAGGATGTGGATGGGGCGAATCGAGGCCAAGTCTGCGAGATTATTGGCCGCAGCGAAGCGGGCAAAGGCGGCCAGGTCGTGCCCATAGGCCGCCAGCGTGGCCACGCTCAGCTCACGCTCGACCCGCAGGTGGTCGAGAAACTGCTGGACTGCAACGTCAAGCGTAAGGCCCACAGGGAGGATCATCGGCCGCCGAGACCGGAACCGCAATTTTCCTCGATGATAGTGGTAGGCTTGAAGCTATGAAGGTATCGATCGGGCCGCGGCAGTTGGCCTATCAGTCGGTGGGCAGCGGGCCGGTCCTGGTGCTGCTTCACGCGTTTCCTTTTGACTGCCGCATGTGGAACCAGACCGCGGCAGCTCTAGCCAGCCACCGACGGGTCATCACTCCGGACATGCGCGGCTTCGGGCTTTCCGACCTTGGCGCGGGCGGCTTCTCCATTGCGGATCTGGCCGATGACATCGCCGCCTTGCTCGCCGCGCTCGACCTGCCCGCGGCCACGGTCGGCGGCATGTCCATGGGCGGCTACGTGGCGCTGGCCTTTGCCCGTCGGCATGGCAACCGATTGAAGTCGCTCATCTTGGCCGACACCAAGGCTGCCGCCGATTCGCCCGAGGCGACCCAGGGTCGTGAGGCCGCACTCTCTCTCGTGCAAGAGCAGGGCGTGGCGGCCTTCGTCGAAAAACAGATTCCCCATCTCTTGTCGGCCTCAGCCAGCGACGGGCTGCGCGCCGAAGTGCGCGCACTGGGATCTCAACCCACAGATACCATCATAGCCGCGATCCGTGCCTTGCGCGATCGGCCTGACCGCACCGCTGACTTGCCCGAAATCGCGGTGCCAACTCTGGTCGTGGTGGGCAGCGCCGACGCGCTTTCTCCGGCCGCAGAAGCTCGAACCATGGCCTCTGCCATGCCCAATGCGCGCGTAGTGGAGATCCCTGGAGCCGGTCACCTTTCAAACCTGGAAAATCCAGACGCCTTTACTGCCGCGCTGGCGGGATTCAACTAGGTAAGAACGTCGGCAAGTCATGCGAAATTCAAGACCATTTTCGACTTCCACATCGGATTTCGCGGGCCGACGTGCGTTGACAAAAACTCGCCTGGGCCGGGACTTTCTCTCATTGACTTCTAAGTATCCCAGGTCACAATTAAAGGATATGTTGTTCCCGCCTTTTGGCTGGAGCCAGCTCCTCTCGGGTACCCTAGCTTCTGGGCTTCCGCGCGCTGGTCGTATACGGGTCAGGCGCTTCGCCGGCCCGGCTGCCTATGCCGGCGCCATGGAGCCGATTCGCATCGCGCACCTGACCGACCAGCACGTGGGTCGGATCACGCCGTTCGCGATTCAGCGCGAAGCGGTCGAGCTGACCAACGCCGAGCATCCCGACCTGGTGGTGATCACCGGGGATTTCGTGTGCCACAGCCAGCTCTATCTCGACCAGCTGGTCGAGCTGGTGCGTGCCTTCCGCGCGCCGGTCATTGGCGTGCTGGGTAACCACGACCACTGGGCAGGCGCCGACGAGGTGGCTGCCGCACTCAGGCGGGGCGGCGTCGAAGTGCTACGCAACGACAGCACCATCATCACCGTCCGCCGGCAGCGCCTGCAGATCGTGGGGCTCGACGACGCGTACACCGGACACGCCCTGATCGAAAAGGCAGTGACAGGGCTGCGCCGCGATCTTCCAACGTTGGCCCTGTCCCACATCGCCGAGGAGGCCGATCAGCTTTGGAAGCACGGCATACCGCTGGTGCTGGCCGGACACACCCACGGCGGCCAGATCACCGTGGCGCGCCTACATGAGATTGCCCTGGGCAAGATCGGCGGCCACAAGTACGTGCATGGCCTGTACGGCACGCGGCAACCGCGCCGGGGCGCGGTGGTGACCGGCGCGGTCTACGTGGGGGCTGGCATTGGCGCTTCGGTCATGCCGTTTCGCATCGGCGAACGCGGCAAGCGCGAGATCGCTATCTTCGAATTTGGTCGCCGGCCGGGTGAGTTCGAGGAACCGGATCGCGAGCAGGAGCCCTTGGCCGGTCGCGCACTGTCACCGCGAAAGATGCGTCGCCGGGCCGAAAAGGTCGTGCGCAGACGAGCCCGCCGTTCGCTACGCACGACCGTCGAGATGAAGCGGGTCTAGCTCTTCAAGATCGCAACCAGTTCAGCCGCGATCTGACGAGCCCGCTCGACTTCCCCCTTGGGCAACGAGATGGCGCCCACCGCCGGGTGCCCGCCGCCGCCGTAGCGTTCGCACAGCTTGGCGATATCATGGGTGCGCGGCACGGACGGCCAGGGATTGGAGCCGACCGACACCTTCATGCGCTTGCCCGGCGACAGAACCGTCACCGCGTAGCGCGCCTCGGGATAGAGGTAGTAGACGATGAACTTGTTCACCGAGGTGATGGGTTCCTGCGAGAGATCGGTGAAGACCACGCCGTCTTCCAGACGGGCAAGTCGGCGAACCGACTCCACGTTCTTGTGATGGCGTTCGAGCAGACCAAGCAACGGCTCGGCTATGTAGGGGTTGGTGACGACCTCGCCGAGCGGCTTGGAAATCACGTCTGCGATGAACCGCTCGGACAGCGCGCGGTCGCGGTTGGCTTCCACCCAGGTCATCAGGCGCAGGGCCGGCTCGCGCAGTTCAACCGCCTGGGCGGCTGACTCGAAGAGCGCGCCGTCGATGATCTCGGCCCAGTGCAAGAGTTCCTGCAACGACGAGATATCGAAGCCAAATTTCTCGGCGACGGTGCGGGCCAGAAAGCGCGTGCAGCTCTTGGCGGCTGGGTCGTAGAATTTTTGGCCGCTTTGGTCAGCGCGAAAATGGGCTTCGTCCGCGGGGCTCTGGAAGGTGGACACGTGATGGTCGAACCACCAGTGCAAACGCGCGTCAGAGGTGTAGCGAAAATCCACGCAGGCGTTCACGTCACCGTCGAGCGACTCGGGCGGGATGGCAGGCCCCGCCTCTTTGTGATCCATAGGCGTGAAAGCCACGTCCACTGGCCCCTGCACCACGCATTCACGAAAGAAACGAGCGAAGATGCCGGCTGAACTGGCACCGTCGAAACAACTGCCGTGATGAAGAATACGCAGACGCATGCTCAGAACTTAGGGTGCGGCCTGCCTCTCGGCAAGCCGCATTGCCAAAGCGACAAACGCGCAAAATCCGCTTCCTCCTCGACGCCGGGGCGACTCTCCAGTAAAAATCACGCCATGCCTGAATTTCTCAAAGACATAAAGCGTACCCATGACTGTGGCGGCCTGCGTGTCAGCGACGTGGGCAAGCGGGCCGTTCTCTTCGGCTGGGTCGCCTCTCGCCGCGATCACGGCGGCTGCGTGTTCATCGACTTGCGCGACCGCGGCGGCTTTACCCAGTTGATGTTCGAACCAGGGGTCAGCGCCGCGGCCCATACCTTGGCCGGCGAGCTGCGTTCTGAATTCTGCATCGGCGTGTCGGGCATAGTTCAGGACCGCGCCGAGCGGCGCAACCCCAATATGCCCACGGGCGACGTGGAGTTGCACTGTGACCAGCTCACCATCTTCTCGCGTTCCGATACGCCGCCTTTTGAAATTGTCGACGCCAGCACGGCCAACGAGATGGTGCGACTCAAGTACCGCGCGCTCGACCTGCGTCGGCCCGCCTTGCAGCGCAACTTCCTGCTACGCTCGCAGATCTACCAGACCGCGCGTCGGGTGTTGTCCGGCCATCGCTTCTTGGAAATCGAAACGCCCTTCCTGGTCAAGTACACGCCCGGCGGCGCGCGCAACTTCCTGGTGCCCTCGCGCCTGAACCCCGGGACCTTCTATGCGCTGGCCGAGTCGCCGCAGCTCTTCAAGCAGCTCTTCATGGTGGCTGGCTTCGATCGCTACTTCCAGATCGTCCGCTGTTTCCGCGATGAAGACTTGCGCCAGGACCGTCAGCCCGAGTTCACCCAGATCGATATCGAGATGAGTTTCGTCATCGAGGAAGACGTGCAGGCCGTGGTGGAGAGCCTGATGGTCGCGCTGTGGAAGGACGTCCTCGGGCTCGACATCGTGACCCCGTTCCCACGCCTGTCGTACGCCGAGGCCATGGCGCTCTACGGTTCGGACAAACCTGACCTGCGCTTTGGACTACCCCTGTGCGATGTCACCGATGTGGTTCGCAAACACAACGGCGGCAACGTGGACATGCTGCAGAAGGCGCTCGCGGCCACGAGTCCCGAACCCGCGGTGGTCAAGGCCTGGCGTCTGCCCGCAACCGAAGCTTCCAAGATGTCCAACGCGGAAGTGGACAAGCTGGAGGACTACGTCAAGGGCCTGGGCGCCCGCGGCCTGGCGCGCGCGCGCATCGGCGCAGGCGGGGCCTGGACCCGCTCGCCCATGAAGACCATGAGCGAGGCCATGCGCCAAGATCTGAACGCCGCCGCTGGTCTGCAAGAAGGCGACGTCTTCTTCCTGCAATTCGGGGCACCGAAACTAGTCAACACCGTGCTCGGCGGCTTGCGCCTGCACGTCGCAAACAAACTCAACCTGATTCCCAAGAACCAATGGAAGTTCGCCTGGGTCACTGAGTTCCCGCTGCTCGAACGCACCGACGACGGCAAGCTGGCCGCGTCCCACCACCCATTCACTTCGCCCATGGCCGAGGATCTCGACAAGCTGGAGAGCGCGCCGGCTGAGGTACGCGCGCGCGCCTACGATCTCGTACTCAACGGCAATGAGATCGCCGGCGGCAGCATCCGTATCCACCGCGGCGACATTCAGTCCCGCGTGTTCAAAGCCATCGGCCTCACTGAAGAAGATGCGCGCGCCAAGTTCGGCTTCCTGCTGGATGCCTTCCGCCACGGACCGCCGCCCCACGGTGGAATCGCGGCCGGTCTCGACCGCCTGGCCATGCTTCTGTGCGGCGCCGATTCGCTGCGCGACGTGATCGCCTTCCCCAAGACGCAAAAGGGGACCGATCTTTGCACCGAGGCGCCGGCAGCGGTGACCAGCAAGCAACTGGAAGAGCTGCACATCGCTTTGACCAACGTCGAGCCGTAGCGCCATGACCGGGGTGGGTTGGCGGGAAGCTGCGCGACGCCGCCTCGAAAGCGAGCCGTTCGATCTGCTCGTGGTGGGCGGCGGAGCGACCGGCGCGGCCATCGCCCGCGACGCAGCCACGCGCGGCCTGCATGTGGCGCTGTGTGAACGCGGCGACTTTGCCAGCCAGACCTCCAGCCAGTCGTCGAAACTCATCCACGGAGGCCTGCGCTACCTGCAGCATGGCGACTTCCGCTTGGTGTTTGAATCGCTGGCCGAACGCCGCCGCTTGCTCGAAACCGCCCCTCACCTGTGTCGCCCGCGGGAGTTTCTCTATCCTTGCTTCGCGGGCCGCTTTCCCTCACCGATGCTGCTTTCCCTGGGCGTGGGCCTGTACGACGCGCTTGCCCTGTGGCAAGCACCGGTGCGCAGCCGCTCGCTCGACACGGGCGAGATCCATAGGCTGGCGCCCGGCTTGCGCAGCGCAGGCCTGCTGGGCGCGCAACAGTACGTCGATTGCCAGACCGACGATGCGCGGCTGGTGCTGGAAAACGTGCTCGACGCCCTGACCGCCGGAGCTGTTGCGCTTTCCTACGTCGAAATCCAGCCCGACCTTCGGCGCTCCGACGGCTTCCACGTGGCGCAGGCGCTCGACCGCGAGCGCGGCGACCGATTCGAGATTCGCGCCCGTCTGCTGCTGAACGCAACCGGCCCCTTCTGCGACAGCTTCTCCGGCGGGCCGCGCAAACTGCGCCCCACTCTTGGCGTCCACCTAGTGGTGGATGGCGATCGCATACCCACGCGAGGCCGGGCTGTGGTCGTGCATTCCCCGCGCGACGGTCGCCTGGCCTTCGTTCTACCTGCGGGCCGCCGCACCATGATTGGAACCACCGAGACCGACTGGCTCGGACGTCCGCCACGGCCCGAGGATGAAATTCGCGCCTGCCGCCCCGACGTTGAGTACCTGCTGGAAATGGCAAACCACGCCTTCCCGCCTGCCAACTTGCAACCCAGCGACGTGATCTCGACCTTCGCCGGCCTTCGGCCGCTTCTCGACAGTGGACAGGCGAACCAAGCGGCCTCCTCACGCGAACATGCGATCTGGTCGGACTCGCGCGGCTGGCTTCACGTGGCCGGCGGCAAGCTGACCACCATGCGGTCCATGGCCGAAGGTTCCGTCAATCGCGCAATCGAGATCTTGCACGACCGCGGCTTCAAGAGCGCCGTGCGACCGTGCCAGACCCGCACGCGGCCCCTGCCCGGCGCTGGCAAGGCCAGGCTGGGTTCTGTCGATCTTGCTCCCGATATCGCCGCGCACCTCGGCGAAACCTATGGAGCTCGCGCCGATCAGGTGCTCGCACTCGTGGCTGCCGATGCCTCGCTGGGGCGCAGGCTTGATCCCGAGCTGCCACACGTGGCCGCCGAACTGCTATTCGCCATTCGCTCTGACCTTGCCTGCGAGGTGGAAGACGTGCTCCGGCGTCGCGTTCCCCTCGCACTTTTCAGCAAAACGAATGGTCTGAGCGTGGCGGAGAAAACCGCAGACCTGCTTGCGAGCGAGCGGGGTTGGTCAGAACAGCGCCGTGCGCAGAGTCTGCTTCAATACCGCGCCGCGACTTCCGCATCGCGCGCTTGGCAGTATTGAAACAAGACTGCGTACAGCCGTGCGCACCCGTCAAAGCGGTTTCACTGCCGTTTTCGATTAATGGGTTCTCACGGTGCGAAAGCAGCTACGCGCCAAAGGTGCGCCGCTGCGATGAGACAATAGGAAAATCAATACGTTGCCGTGTCATACCTCATGGCACGGACCGTGCTTGGAGTGGCGGCAACCTTCTTGGGAGGAGGGTCCATGTCACAAGCTCTGGCAACCGTGAATACTGCAACGCCAGCTATTAGCAGGGAACGTGCCCTGAAGATCCTGTCCAAGTCCTTGTACCGGGATTTGCGTCAGAACGGCTACGAGCCAAAGCAGATCGTTGCTGTGGCCTCCGAGCTGATCAGCTTGGTCACGTCCGACATCAAGGAGGATGCGCAGCTCGTCTAGCGCGCCTCTCACTTCACATAGGTCGTAACTTGGGGGCCAACGGCCCCCTTTTTTATTGTCGGGCCGACCTGCCGGCCACGGCCACGACCTCACTCGGGTGTCGCAGGTCGGGGAATAGCTGGAAACCAGAGCCTATTCCGTGTAAAAGCTGTCCCTCCCATGGCGGCCAAGACCATCGCCGATCTGGACATTCAAGGCCGGCGGGTCTTCATCCGCGTGGACTTCGATGTTCCCCTGACCCCGGCAGGTGGTGTATCCGATGCTACGCGCATCCGCGACAGCCTGCCCACCATCCGTCACGCCGTTGAACATGGTGGACGGGTGGTGCTGGCCTCGCATCTTGGTCGCCCCAAGGGAAGACCGAACCCAGCGTTTTCCCTCATGCCAGTGGCCGCCTGCCTGGTCGAGCTTCTCGACCGCGACGTGGTGCTGACCGACGAGCCGGTGGGCGACGGCGCCAAGAAGGTGGTGGCTGACCTGCGCGATGGCAGTGTGGCCATGCTGGAGAACCTGCGCTTCGCGGCCGGCGAAGAGGCCAACGACGAAACCTTCGCCCGCGCCCTTGCCGGCTACGCCGACGTCTACATCAACGATGCCTTCACAACTGCGCACCTGGCGCACGCCTCGACCACCGGTATGACCAGGTTCGTGTCGGTCAGGGGCATGGGGTTCAAGCTGGAACGCGAGGTGAGGTTCCTGAGTCGGCTCGCTGGCGATGTCGCGCGCCCGTTCGTCGCCGTCCTTGGCGGTGCCAACCTGTCAGACAAGATGGATCTGCTGGAAAGTCTGCTCGGCCGTGCTGACGCCATCCTCGTTGGTGGCGTACTGGCCAACACCTTTCTCAAGGCACAAGGTGGCAGCCTCGGCACCTCCCGCTTGGAGGCTGAAAAGTTGTCCTGGGCGCGCGCCTTTCTCGCCAGCGCCCGGGATGCTGAAGTCGAGATTTTGTTGCCGGGCGATCTGATGGCGGCATCAGGTCGAGATGCGGCGGCAGGGCAGGTGGTTCCCGCGATGAAGGTACCCGACGATCTGGCAGCGCTGGACATCGGACCCGCAACCACGCAGCGGTTCACGGAGAATCTGGCCAGGGCCCGCACGGTTTTCTGGGACGGTCCCATGGGCGCATTCGACTCGGCTCCCTTCGCCGCCGGCACCATCGCCGTGGCCAAGGCGGTAGCCGCTGTGAAATTTGGCCTGACCGTGGTAGGGGGTACCGACTCGGTGGCTGCGCTTAGCCGCGCAGGCGTGTCCGAGTGCGTCACATATATCTCGACGGGCGGCAGCTCTACTCTCGACTTCATCGAGGGTAAGAAGCTGCCCGGACTTGCCGCATTGGAGTCCTAGGGTAAAAAGGAGCCTCTCATGTCACAAAATCGAATTCCCCGACCGCTCTTTTGCGGAAATTGGAAGCTGTGGGGCAGTCTGTCCGAGTCAGTCGCTTTGGCGACGGGCGTACGCGACGCCACCGCTGGCATCACCACGGTAGACGTGGCCGTAGGGCCCGGCTTCGTGGCCTTGGCCACGGTAGCCGACAAGCTCAAGTCGAGCCCTGTCGGCGTGGCGGCCCAGGACGGCTACTGGGAGGTCAAGGGTGCCTTCACCGGCGAGGTGGCCATGGCACAGATCGCGGACGCAGGCGCACGCTACGCGATTATCGGTCACTCGGAACGCCGCCAGCTATTTGGCGAGACCGACGCGAACGTGGCCCGCAAGGCCAAGGCCGCGCTTGGCTTGAACCTGACCCCCATCATCTGCATCGGCGAGACCCTGGCCGAGCGCGACGCGGGCCAAGCGCTCACGCGCGTGTCGAGCCAGCTGGACGGCGCCACCCGCGAGCTTTCTGATGATGAACTGGCCAAGGTCGTCATCGCGTACGAGCCCGTGTGGGCCATCGGCACCGGCCGCAACGCCACGCCCGAGCAAGCGCAGGAAGTACACGCGGCTATCCGTGCGCAGCTGACTTCGCGCCTGCGGGTCAAGGCGCAAGAAATCCGAATTCTCTACGGCGGAAGCGTCAAGCCGGATAACGTGGCCAGCTTGATGGGCCAAAAAGACATAGACGGCGCCCTGGTTGGCGGTGCGTCGCTGACTGTGGAGTCATTCGCTAAACTGGTAAAGGAAGGGGCTTCCGCGTGTATACGTTCCTGACAGTTGTTCACGTCATTGTGTGCATCTTCTTGATGCTGGTGGTCCTTCTCCAGGCTGGACGCGGCGGCGGCATGGGCATCGCTTTTGGCGGCAGCGGAGGCAGCCAGTCCGTATTCGGCTCATCCGGAGGTGCGAACTTCCTGACCAAGATGACGGCGGTGTGCGCTTTCATCTTCTTCGCCAATTCGCTGACCCTGGCCTACATGTCCAGCCAGTCCGACTCGCGGCGCTTGCAGAAGATCGCCACCAAGAAGGCAGCTGAAAAGAAGGCGGAAGATGCGACCAAGGCCAAGTTGGCTGGCGCACTGGAAAAGGCCCGCGAGGAAGCCGAAAAGGCCAAGTCGGTTCCGCCCGAAGGCGCCACAGCGAGCGGCTCTGCCACCGCGACCGAAACAACGACTGACGAAAAGCCAGTTGTTCCGGCAAAGGCTGCTGTGGAAATGGCGGTGCCGGCAAAGACGACGCTCAAACTCAAGCTGCCGGCCAGCGAAACGGCCGCGCCGGCCGACAAGCCAGCGCCAGTCAAGAAGGTCCGCGTGGCGAAGCCAGCCCCGACCGACGAGGCGGCGCCAGCCCAGAAACCGGCCCCGGCCGAGGGCGCTGCTCCCGCACCGAAGCCAGTCCGGGCCAAGAAGGCGGCTCCCGCCGCGGAAGAAGAGCCGGTAGCGCCGACTCCGGCTCAGCCGTAGACTAGCGAGATGCCATCGATCCCCTTCGTCAAGGCCGAAGGGCTGGGAAATGATTTTCTCGTCGTTGACTTGCGCCCAGGCAAGGCCGCGGCAGGAATTTCGTCAGCGACCGATCCGGCCGTCGTGCGCGCGCTATGCGATCGCCACTTCGGCGTGGGAGGAGACGGCGTGCTGGCCATCCTGCCGCCTGTGCAGGGCGATGCCCGCATGCAGGTCATCAACGCCGACGGCAGCGAGGCCGAGATGTGTGGCAACGGCCTTCGCTGCGTGGCCAAGTATCTCTATGACAGGGATCCAGCTCTGCGGCGACCGGTGCTACGCATCGACACCGGCGCGGGGCTGCTGGAATGCCGGATCACCGCGCACGACGGTCGGGCCGAGACCGTGGCGGTCGAAATGGGACGCCCGCAATTGGATCCGCCCCAGATCCCGGTGGCAGCGCCGGCTGGCCAGCGTCTGGTGAGAAGCCCGCTGCGCGCGGGTGATCGTCAATTCGCGTTCACCCCCGTGTCCATGGGCAACCCACACGCGGTCATCTTCATCGACGATCCGGCGGCCGACCTGCGCGCCCTGGCCGAAAGCTACGGACGCGGCATTGAGCACGATCCTCTGTTTCCCCGCCGGACCAACGTGGAGTTCGCGCGCGTGCGAAAAGGTCCCGCAGAAACAGAGATCGATCTTGTCGTGT
>Ga0265330_10000326_pt1 | contig 34208 bp, 26 predicted proteins | sample 41919metaG_FD_202083 | JGI IMG/M metagenome (GOLD analysis project Ga0265330, IMG submission 202083) | Rhizosphere microbial communities from Carex aquatilis grown in University of Washington, Seatle, WA, United States - 4-19-19 metaG | ecosystem: Host-associated > Plants > Roots > Rhizosphere...
GCCTGGCCTACAGCCTGAACCGCAATTGGGGCGTGCAGCTGACAGGCGACCGCGTCGCCGCATCATTCTCGCTGCCCAACAACAATCCGGTGCTGGCCAATTCGACGAGCCGGACCTGGAACGCGCGGGGGACCTTCGGCGTGGTGTACCGGTTCTAGGACGCGGGCATCTCGACTGATTCGCCTGTGAGGGCGAATTTTCCCTCGGCCATTCGCACGGCAAGACGCATGGCAGCCTTCATATTCTCTGGGTCAGCCTGGTTACGGCCGGCAATATCGAAGGCTGTCCCATGATCCACGGAAGTGCGGATAATCGGAAGCCCGAGCGATACGTTCACGCCGCCTTCAAAATCAATCAGCTTCATGGGGATGTGACCCTGGTCGTGGTACATGGCGACGATGAGATCGAACTCGCCACGCAACCCGCGAACGAAGATGGTATCGGGTGAGTGCGGGCCGGAGCAATCGATGCCGAGTGCACGCGTTTCGGCAATCGCCGGGACGATGATTTCGGCATCTTGCCGCCCGAAGAGGCCGTGCTCGCCGGCATGAGGATTGAGGCCGCAGACAGCAATGCGCGGCGCGGTGCGGCGCAGCCAAAGCAGGGCATCGTGGCCAAGGTGGATGGTGCGAACGATGTGCGCGCGGTCGAGATGGCAGGCTTGTTCGAGTGAGATATGCGTGCTGACGTGGACCGTTGCCAGCTTCTCGGAGTAGAGCAACATGCGTGGCTCAGGCGCGCCGGTCAGCTCGGCGATGTACTCAGTGTGGCCGGAGAAGGCCTGACCGGATAGAGTGACCGCTTCCTTATTGAGAGGGCCGGTGACCATGGCGTCGGCCTCGCCTTTCATGCAAAGCTCAACAGCGCGCCGGACGTAAGCGACGGCAGCGAGACCATACTCAGCGCGGAGCTGGCCGTATGCGACGTTGTGACTAGGGGCGAGCGAGCCGGTGCCGCTCAGCGAGCAGGGCAATGTGCTGGATTCAATTCCGCTGACGCGTTGAGCGGCGCTGAGAACGGCTGAATCAGCAATGAGTAGCCACTGCGCCAGCGAGGAGACACTTTGATCCTGAAGAGCCTTAAGGGCGATTTCGGCGCCAATGCCGGCTGGATCTCCGATGCTGATGGCGATGCGTGGAAGTCTGGTCATGCGCGGCCTCTTAGCGCGGCAACAATCTCATTGAACGCTGTCGGCGAGCCGAAGCCGCCAGATTTGGTGACGACGGTGCAGCCATGCGCATCGCCACCTTGCACGGTGCCCCAGGGAATGCCGGGCGCGAGTTCACCCAGGAGAATAAAGGAGTGGGCGCCAAGGGCGCGAACTGCAAGCTGCGCCGTTTCGCCGCCGGTGAGAATGAGGGCCTGCGGCGCGTAGGAGCGGAAGGCCGAGCGAATGCGCGTGGCGGCACTGAAAGCCCAGCGGAGGCGAAGGACGCGGACACCGTCTGGTTTTGCGGAGTCCAGCTCCTCGAGTTGGAGTTTCGTGACGGGATGGGACGTTCCCGCGATGAGCAACGTGCGCGCTGCCGGCGGCACAAGCGCCGTCATCGGACGCGCGGGAATCAAGCCGGCGAGCGCCTGTGCCAGCCCGGCGGAGCCCGCGTAGAGCAAGCCGGGGAGGTCCTTTGCGGCGCGAGCCAAAGCATCGAGGTCGGCTTGAGTCGCACTGTCGCAGATCAGGAGAGTTTTGCCGGCATCAAGAGCAGGCGCGAGCTCGCGGGCGTGCGAGACGTGGAAGATGTGGCTGCGGACTGTAAGAGGGAACATGCGATCAAGGCGAACCTGGGAGCGCTGGCCGGCAGCATCTTCGACTTCCAGGGTTCCATCGCGAACGGTGCGGCCGGCTGCGGGAAAAGCGGGAGCGAAAACCACGGCGCGAGTCCCAAGCGTGCGGTGCGCTGCGAGCAACTCAGCAGCAAGGGGGCCGCGCGCGGCGGAATCGACCTTCTTGAAGAAGAGAGCATTCGGATCGCCGCCAAGCGCCGCGCAGGCGATGGAGACAGCGTGAGCCGCGCGGCGGCCCGAAAGAGCGCGCGAGCTCGTGTTAAATGCCTGCACGGACTCCGGGGTCGAAAACTCGACGCTCGTCCCGAACCAGACGCGAACCGATCGCCCGGAGCGGAGAAATGCCGCACCGGCATCGCAGGCGCCGGTCAGATCGTCGGCGAGAAGAACAATGCGACCGGAGTCCGGATCAGCGAATGAGGGTAGAACGAAGTCCGGGATGCGGGCTTCGGTAGGCATTGCGATAGACCTCTCTATATTTTCGAGGGTATACCGTCCGCGCGGATTTGCGAACGGTACTTGCGTGCGACGGTGCTGGACAAGAGAGGGGCACTTTCGAGAAAGTGGAGGAGATGGATCGCCGGATATTTTGCCTAACCGCAGCAGCCGCCGCCCTTGCCGCAAGCCGCAGAAGAACAATTGCACAAGCGGCTCCGCCGGTTCCGGCCAGCGGACCTCTGATCACGCTCAGCGAGATTGAGGCGATCGATCGCGAGAGGATTCTGCGATCGGCCAACGAATACCTGACGGCGCCGCCGATCACGATTACGGCATCGTCTTCGCCGCGGAGCAAAGGCGGCAAGCACGACTATTTTTCCGAGGCGGATTACTGGTGGCCCGACCCGAAGAATCCCGGCGGCCCGTATCTCGAACGCGATGGCTACTCCGATCCGCAGAACTTCAACGACCACCGACTGGCGCTGATCCGGCTAAGCCTGATTGTGCCTGCGCTCACGGCGGCATGGCTCATCACCCAGGACAAACGTTACGCCACGAGCGCGGCTGCGCATTTGCGAGCCTGGTTTCTCACATCGGAGACGCGGATGAATCCGTCGCTCGACTATGCACAAGCGGTGTGGGGACATTCGACGGGCCGGAGTTACGGAATCATCGACACGCTCCACCTGGTGGAAGTGACGCGCGCGGCTCGGCATCTTGAGACCGCGCAGGCCATGACGCCTGTCGAGTTCGACGGCGTGCGCGAGTGGTTCACCGAATACCTGCTGTGGATGCGCGCCTCGACCAACGGACAAGAAGAGGAGGCCGCAAAGAACAACCACGGAACGTGCTGGACGGTGCAGGCGGCGGCGTTTGCACGCTACATCGGCAACGAAAACGCGATGCAGATGTGCAGGGCGCAATTCCGCGATCATCTTTTGCCGGATCAGATGGCGCCGGATGGAAGTTTTCCGCTGGAGCTGAAGAGGAGCAAACCGTTCAACTATTCACTCTTCAACCTGGACATGTTGGCGATGGTGTGCGTGATGGCGTCCGGAACCGGCGCATCGCCAAGTGGCGCGACGAACGATTTATGGCACTTCGCGCTCGCCGATGGCAGCATCTACAAGAAGGCCGTCGAGTTCATGTTTCCGTACATCGAGGACAAGAGCAAGTGGCCTTACCCGCATGACGTCGAATACTTCGACGACTTGCCCAACCGGCAACCGAGCCTGCTATTCGCGGGGCTGGTTTACCACGAGCCGAAGTACATTGCGCTGTGGCGCAAGCTGCCGGCCGATCCCAAAACTCCGGAGATTACCCGCAACTTTCCAATCCGCCAGCCAGTCCTGTGGCTGCGATCGGTGTGACCCGCAGGCACCGAGGAGCGGGCGAGCGAAGGGCAGAAACGCGCGCGAAAAGCATCTGGCCCTTCCGAAGGAAGGGCCAGAGCGCTGCGTTTTGTCCACACGTCCTAGTTCACGGTCACGTTGAAGGTCTGGGACTGGGTCGAGGAGATTGCTGGGCTGCCTGTGGCCGTCACTGTAAAGGTGTAGGTTCCAGCGGTGGTGCCGGGGATGGTTGTCGTCCCGCTGCTACCTCCGCCGCAGGCTGCCAGACCGCCGAGCAAAATCAACAGCACCACCGTGCCCAGCATGGCCCGCCAAGCCTTGCGCCGCGCCGGGATGCCGAAGAAGACCAGCAGGGCCAGCAGCGCGCCGCCGCCCGCGCGTGCCAAATTGTTGTTGGCAGTTTTCTTGAGAGCGCCCGACTCGATCGTGGCTGGAGTGGTGCTCACCGCCAGCGTGGCGTTGCCGGATGTCGCCGAGGCGCTCAGCGAGATCGTTCCGCTGGACGAGCAATTAGGCAGGTTGACGGCTCCGCTTGGCGAACTCGTAAGCTTGCAACTCAGGGAAACAGTGCCTGCGTAGCCGCTGCTGCTGGAGACGGTTGCGGTTGCACTGGCTGTTGCACCCGGCGCAATGGCCCCGGGTGAAGTGATGACGGCCAGCGCAAATGTTCCGGTGGATGTGGTTGTTCCTGAGACCGTGAACGTGGTGCTTGCGCCGGCGGCGGCATAGTTCGAGTCCCCGCTATAGGTGACCGTCAGAGTGACGGTGCCGGCGGAGGTGAAGGTGTTGGCAGGAATTGTGATGGTTGCGGTTCCACCGGAAAGAGCCTGCGTGGAGTTGTAGTCGTTCTCGTTGGTCTGCAGAATGACACTGCCGGTGGGCGTGGCGAGGTAGCCGGAAACGGTAACCAAGACGGTTAGGCTCTGGCTTTCGGTAATGGAAGTGACGCCATTAAGACCGATTGCCACCGCGGCCGTGTTGGTTCCCGTGGTGACGCCGGAAGCTGCGGTCCAGCCGTTGACGACATTGGCGATATTCAGCGAACCGAGTCCGGTGGCCTGGTCATATCCGGTGACGGCGCCAAAGCCGGTGAGGGTTCCGATTAAGTCGCCGCTGTTGACAATGGTGCAATTCGGCGAAGCGCTCGCTTGCTCTCCGGGGGTCGCCACCCAGTTGCCACTGGTGGGATCGTACTGTGTGCCGCCTTCGGTAACGGAGCCACTGGGGGCGCATGCCATGGCGATGGTCCCCGTATCGATGTCATTGAAGTAGCAGCCGCTGGAGGTAGTCCCCTTTTCGGCCGAGCAGTTTGCATAGGTCTGTTTTCCGGCAAGGGCGTAGAGTTCCGCGTTGGGGCTGCCCTGCGCGCTGCCGGCTTTCTGATTAATGAGGGCCATCACGGCAGCCATCTCCGGTGTTGCGACCGAGGTTCCGCCTACTTCTTCGGCGCCGCTGTTACTGTTGCTAGTCCCGTTGAACACTCCACCGGTTACGCTGACATTTGTGCAGGATGCGCCTTCATTGGAGACGCAGATCAACGTGGCGCTATCGAGAGCGCCGTCGCCGGAAAAGAAGCTTACGTCAGGCAGGTCGCGCACTCCGTCGGCGGGAACGCCGAGGCTTGCCGCCGAAGTCTGCCAGCTTGGCTTGGGCCAGCCGTTGTTTACCAGGGTGAGGTTGCCGTAGGTGGATCCGGTGCTGGTGGCCCCGGCGGTGCATGTGGGGCTGCCAGAAGTGTCGGCGTTATTGACGACGCAGTTGCTGGCGCCGCCGGTGCCGCCCACTGTATCCACTAATTGCGCCAGCATTGGATCGCCGTAGTTGAAGTAGAGTGTCAGCGCATCGTTGTAAACGAAATTGCACGCCTCCTCAGGCGTTGAAACACCGCTGACGCCCACTAGCGGCGCTATGCTCTCCAGGTATGTTGCCCAGATCGGGTTCTCACACGTGTCATTCCACGGCATCTCCGGCACGTAGCCCTTTGCCGAAGCCTCCGTGGTGCTGTTGCTGGTGCTCCAGTAGGTGCTTGCGTTCGAGCTGGCGCAGCCTTGGAAGTTCCCGCTGGAATTGTAGGAGGGCTGGCACCAATTGAAATCGGTGCCGCCGACGGCCGTGTCGTAGGGCGATGATGCAAGGCCACTGACGGACAGGCCGTACTGCGCTTCATAGGGATTGCCAATTCCATCGCCGCCCTGGTCGCAGGAGGCCGAGCCGGCGTCGCCGGTGGCGGCAAAGACGGCGATGCCTGCGGCCGCTGCGGTCTGCCACAGATTGTGATAGGCGACGTTCGAAGAGGTTCCGCTGAAGAGTTCGCACTCTCCGTAACTGAGGCTGATGATGCGCGAACCGTAGACCGCCGCGCCGGCGACGGAAGCATTGTCAATCACCCACTGCGCGCCGTCAAAGATTGGATCGTTGGTGGGAGCGGTCTGGTTGTTATAGGCGTCGGTGACCAGCACAATCTGCGCGCCAGGAGCCACAGCGCCGGACCACTCCACATCGAGCGAGTTCTCCACCAGGTCGCCGCCATTGCAGACATTGGTACCGCCGGTGCAGATGCCAGGGTCGCCGTCGGGGCCATGCGCAATCACAGGCGCCAGCCCGGCGGGCAAGCCAAAGGCAGTTTTGAAGCTGGAGACATCGGTGAGATCGATGTCGCTGGTTCCGATGATGGCGATTGTCTGGCCGCTGCCGGTGATGCTGCTGGTCCACAGCGGAGTCAGGTTGTACATGGCGGCGAAATCATAGGGCGCCACGTCTTCTTCCACGGCGACCGTGGTGCCGTTGCTAGTGATGGGGAAGTAGAAATTGGGCTGCGGCGAAGACGTGGAATTGGATGAGGCGACGGGACCCCTGTGGGTGAAACCGGCGTCGGACGTGGCCTGCTGACCGGTGGCGGACCAGGTCTGCTGTTTAACCCAGCCGTGGGCATCGGGGTTGAATTCGACCTTGTTGCCAAGGCGATGCAGAGGATGCGGCAGGAAGTTGTGCAGGCCCTTGATGCCGGCAACAACGGGCGCCAGGGCAGCGGGGATCTGAGCATCGGTGAGATTGGCAAGGTGCATTTTGCCGTTGACCGACAAGTTATGGATTTGGGTATGGAAGGCGCTCTCAACCTGGCCGGCGGTGCCGCGGAACTGGATGGTCATGCCGTCAGCCCCAACATGGGTCACGGTGAAGCCGTGGCCGCTAAGCCAGCCGGAGAGGGTTGAGATATCGGCCTGCGCTGGGCCGAATTTTTGCCCGATCTGTTGGGGCGTGAGCCACTGGTGGAAGTTGAGTGAGCTCTGGTCATACTGGCTGGCCACGAAAGCGTTGAAAGCGGCCTGCTGGTCGGCGTTGCGGCTGAGCACCAGCACAAGGCCGGTCATGGGAAGATCGGCGTTCACTTGGCCGTGGTCAGTGGCGCCAATGGCGCTGGGGTTCAAGCTGCCACGGAGCGTAACCAACTGGTTTTCGTCGACGGATTTGACGATGCGGACAGCAGGTGAAACGCCCTGTGCCATTGACGCGGCGGAACAGAGGAAGACACCGGCCAAGACGCACAAGGGGAGCGAACGTGAATTGATCATAAGGGGGACGATCCTGGACCTTTCTTTAGACAGACTCTCGAAATCGTGAAGAGTTTTCGCGGCGTGAAGAAAAAGAGTTTGGGTGGGCGACGAGACAAACAAGCAACATACGGATTCGCTGGAACAAGCCGACCGGGATTATCGAAGACGTATTCATAATTGACGCACGACCGACGAATTTCAGACTTCGCCGGTGCGGCTTGAATTCGTTGCCCGGCGCTGCACTTGAGGGCGCGCACGGCTTGGCATTTGAATGCCAACCGCGCAATCGGATCATCACCGCGGAACGGGGATCTCAAGCCAAGTGAGGAAAAGTTAGAAGCGCCGCCCGCAAAGAAAAAAACCGGAAAACTCGTTCAATTAGACGAGGCCGCGTGGGGAAGGTTGAGGTGCTTTGGGCGGAAGGGACCGGGAGCAAGCGATGAGCCTGTGGCAGATGGGAAAGGAAAACTGTGCCATGGGGTGATGAAACTGGAGTGCCAGACCGCGAGAATGCCTTTGTCTGTGGAGCTGCCGAAGTGGCCAGGGGATGGGCGGGGAATCACGGACAGCGTGGTGAAGGTATTGCAATAGACAATAGATTTCTCATGATATATTATTCGGTCTTTCGGTCGAATTCCAAACATTTTGTTGAGTAGACGCACCGGCGCTTTTTTGACCTGCCGACTCCGCAAGCGGCGGTCAGCGGAGAGCCTACTGCAGACCGGTACTGACAAGGGAGAGGAACGAAGCCATTGGAATCGAACCAACAGGAAATTGCCTTCGGGGCGCTCGACAGCTTTCGCATTGAGATCCCATCCTGGGGATTCGCTGACACTGGCACGCGCTTCGGCAAGTTTGTGCAGGCTGCGGCGGCATCGACCATTTCAGAGAAATTTGCTGACGCTGCCCAGGTCAATCGTCTGACAGGTGCAACGCCTACTCTGGCGCTGCATGTGCTTTGGGATTTGCCCGGCGGGTTGAAGGACGTGGCCGGGGTAAAGCAGCTGGAGCAGCGTTTCGGCGTAAGGTCAGGATCGATAAATCCCAACCTCTTCCAGGATCAGGAATACAAATTCGGCTCGCTATGCAATCCATCCGCCGCCATTCGCCGGCAGGCGATGGAGCACCTGCTCGCGTCGATCGAGATTGCGAAGTCGCTCGGTTCGCGCGACATTTCCCTCTGGATCGCCGATGGATCGAACTATCCCGGTACGCAAAGCATGCGCAAACGCATCGGCTGGCTGGAGGAGGCATTGCGGGTCGCGCACGGCCATCTCGCGCCCGATCAGCGTTTGCTGGTGGAATATAAACCCTTTGAGCCTGCCTTCTATCACACTGATGTCGCCGATTGGGGAATGGCAAGCCACCTAGCGCGCCATGCCGGGCCGCAGGCGCGAGTCCTGGTCGATACCGGCCACCACTACAACGCGCAGAACATCGAGCAGATTGTGGCGTGGCTGTTGCACACCGGCATGCTGGGCGGGTTCCACTTGAATGACCGGCGCTATGCCGACGACGATCTGACGCTGGGCTCGATCGATCCCTACCAGGTCTTTCGCATCTTCCATGAACTCCACAGCGCCCAGTCCGAAGGGCTGCCCCACGCAGTGGCCTTCATGATCGACCAGAGTCACAACCTGAAGGGCAAGATCGAAGCGATGATCCAGACCGTCGTGACGGCGCAGGAACTCTATCTGAAGGCCGCGCTGATCGATCGCGAAAAGCTGATCGAATTGCAGCAAGCCTGCGAGCTGGTCGCCGCGGAAGAGCTTTATCGCGGCGCTTTCTGGTACGACGTGCGCCCATTGACGCGCGCGTGGCGCGAGGCTCGCGGCCTGCCAGCCGACCCGCTCGAAGCGCTTCGCACAAGCGGATATGTGGAGCGCGTGGCACAGGAGCGAGGCAACCGCAGCTCAGCCGAAGGTAGCTACGCTTGAACGTGCCTGCTCCGATTGGCAGGCGGCCGTGTGTTTCAATAGGGGCGTCAACAAAAGGGGGAGCGGTTGGCCAAGGCGAAAATTAAAAGGTTGTACCTGATTCCGATTCTCTCCAAGGCCCTCGATGTGATCGAGTTGCTGGAACAGGATCATACGACGCTGACGCTCGAAGATATTTACCAGCGAACCAAAATTTCCAAGACCAGCGTCTACCGCATTTTGAAGACACTGGTGCATCGCGGCTATCTGGCGCAGACGCCGAGCGGACGATACCGGCTGGTGTCGCGGCCTCGGCGCTTGCGCTTCGGTTTTGCGGTGCAGAGCGCGGAGATGCCGTTCAGCAACGCGGTGGCGCAGAGCGCGACTGCGGCTGCGTCTGCCGCCGGCGTGGAACTGATCGTTTTGGACAATCGCTACGATCCCGACGTGGCCGTAAGCAACGCCGAGGAGTTTGTCGCCAAGCGAGTGGACTTGGTGCTTGAATTCCAGGTGGACGAAGCGGCGGCGCCGCGCGTGGCGCACATTTTCAAGAAGGCCGAGATTCCCATGGTGGCAATCGATGTGCCCCACCCGAATGCAACGTACTTCGGAGTGGATAACTTCGAGGTTGGATACGAAGCCGCGGCAATCCTGGCGCAATACGCGCAGCGGCAATGGAAGGGCAAGGTGGAAAGGGTGCTGGGCGTTGGCTTCAAAGAAGCCGGCAGTTTTGTGCAGCACCGCATCACCGGCGCCTTTGACGGAATCCGCGAGCGGTTCAACGATTTGACCCCAGATCGATTCGTGCAGATTGAAGGCAGGGGTATGCGCGAAGCGAGCTACAGGGCGATGAGCGTGTATCTTCGCGAACGGAAGGGCGGCGAGCTGACGCTGGTGGCCGCGGCGAACGATTCCAGTGCATTGGGCGTTCTCGATGCAGTGCGCGAGGTAGGCCAGGAGGGGAACTTTGCCATCGTAGGCCAGGACTGCATTCCCGAAGTGCTGGAGGAGATGCACAGGCAATCGAGCGCGATTGTCGGCTCCATTTCGCACGAGGCGGAGACTTACGGGCCGCGTTTGATTCAGCTTGGCATTTCGATCCTGCGCGGGTACACCGTGCCTCCGTATAACTATGTGCATCACCGTGCCGTGTCGCTGGATACTCTGGGTGAGATCGAGAAGGGGAAGCGGGCGCTTGAAAAGAATCCCGCGCATGCAGTGGCGGCGGGCTAGAGTCCCGGAATCCCCGCTCGAAAACGATTTCCGGCCCGCCGCCGGCTGTATCATGGAAGAGAGTTCGGTTCTTCCCCCATTTGAGTACCCCTTATGACAACGGCTACGACAGATTCATCTGTATTGCATTTTCTCGAGGATCGCTGGGATCCCGCTGTGGCGGCCGGTCTCGATGAGCCTGAACTTCTGCGCTATCGCTCGAACCTGCTTGGTTCGGATCTGCGCATCACCAACTTTGCCGGCGGAAACACCAGCTCGAAGGTCGTGGAACTGGATCCGCTGACCGGCAATCCAGTGGAAGTGCTGTGGGTGAAAGGATCGGGCGGCGACCTGGGCAGCATCAAGCGCTCCGGATTCGCCACTCTCTACCAGGAAAAACTGCTGGCGCTGGAGCGCATTTACAAAGGTGTGGAATTTGAAGATCAGATGGCGGAGATGTATCCGCTGTGCGCCTTCCGCAACAATCCGGTCGCCGCGTCCATTGACACCCCGCTGCACGGATTTCTCCCGTTTCCGCACGTCGATCACCTGCACCCCGATTGGGCGATCGCCTTGGCGGCAAGCGCCAACGGCAAATCGAAAATGGAAGAATTCAATCGCGAGTTCGGCCATTCACTCGTGTGGCTGCCCTGGCAGCGTCCTGGCTTTGAGCTGGCGATCATGATGAAGCGGATCGTCGAGCAGAACCCAGGTTGCGACGGAATCGTGCTGGGCGGCCACGGGCTCTTTACCTGGGGCCAGACGCAGCGTGAATGCTATAGGAACACGCTGCATATGATCGACAGCATTGGCCAGTTCATCGAGCGAAACGGTCAAGCGAAAGGAAAGATAAGGTTCGGCGGCGAGGCTGTGGCGCCGCGCGACAACCGCCGCGAACTTGCGATCCAGATCGCTCCGTTTCTTCGTGGGCGCATCAGCGCCAGGCAGCGGTTTATCAGCAGCTTCTCTGATGCGCCTGACGTGATGCAGTTTGTCGACTCGGTGCACGGCAAAGCCCTTGCTTTTCTGGGAACAAGTTGCCCCGATCACTTTATTCGCACCAAGATCCGGCCTATGTTTGTGAATTGGGGCGCAAACGAGGGCATTGAAGCGCTGAAGACTCAGATCGATTGCGCGCTGGCTGAATATCTCGACCAGTATCGCCATTACTATCGCACGTTCGCCAAACCGGATTCACCGGCGATACGCGACGCCAGCCCCGCTGTGGTGCTGATTCCGGGGCTGGGGATGTTCAGTTTTGGCAAAGACAAGACCGAGGCGCGCATTACCGGCGAGTTTTATGTCAATGCCATCCACGTGATGGAAGGTGCGAGCTTGCTCGGTGAGGGTGCAGTGAGCGGGCCTGTGCCGCAGTGCCCGCCAGGAATGGATCCGGCGAGCTTTAAGGTGTTGGACAATTATGTGGCTTTGCCGGCCGCGGAGGCGTTTCGCATTGAGTATTGGGCGCTGGAAGAGGCAAAGATTCGCCGCCGGCCGCCGGAAAAAGAACTAAGCCGGCGCGTGGCGTTGGTTGTGGGCGGCGCCAGCGGCATTGGGCGCGAAGTTGCGCGGCTGGCGGCATCGCGGGGAGCTCACGTGTTCGTCGCCGATCGCAACGAAGACGGCGCGGCGCGCGTGGCCGGCGAGATTGGCACGATCACGTCGCCCGAGTTGACAGGCCACTCCGGCGTCGACATTCGCAGCCGCGAATCCATTCGCAAGGTATTGGGCGAGGCGGCGCTGGCTTTCGGTGGCATCGACATTCTCATCAACACCGCGGCGCTGTTCCCGTCCACGGCAGATGGAGAGATCGCCGATGACATGTGGTCCGATACGCTCGCTGTAAATGTGACCGCGAACTACTTGCTGGCCGACGAAGCAGCAAAAATGTTTGAAGAACAGGGTCTGCACGGGAACATCGTCTTCACCAGTTCCGCGAACGCCGTGGTGGCCAAACGCGGCAGCGAAGCTTACGACGTGAGCAAGGCCGCGCTCTCGCATCTGATTCGCGAGATGGCCGTGAGCATGGCGCCGAATGTGCGCGTGAACGGTATTAGTCCCGCCACAGTCGTTAAGGGGTCCACGATGTTTCCACGCGACCGGGTGCGCGCTTCGCTGCGTAAATACAATATTCCATTCCAGGAATCGTTCAGCGACGACGAGCTTCGCAGCCGCCTGGCGGCGTTCTATGCCGAGCGCACTTTGACGCACAAGGCGATCGGCGGGTCAGACTGCGCGGAAGCCATCCTCTTTCTGGCCAGCCCCAGGGCGCGTTGCACCACCGGCCACGTGATTCCCGTAGATGGGGGCTTGACCGAAGCTTTTGTGCGCTGAAACCGGAGTTTTGCTGCCGCCATGCAAGAAGCAGCGCGTGTTGCCATCGATCTGGGCGCGGAAAGCTGCCGCGTTTCGCTGCTTCGCTGGACGAGCGGCCAACCCAGCATTACAGTTATCCATCGCATCCCAAATGGTCCCGTGCGTCACGGCGAGTCTCTGTTCTGGCCGCTCACGAAGATACTTGCCGGACTTGAAGAAGGTCTGCGCAAGGCGGCCGCGACAGCCCCGGAGGGCATCGCATCCGTCGGTGTCGACGGATGGTCGGTGGACTACGTGCGCCTGCCGGCCGACGGCAAAATGTTGCGCGAGCCATTCTGCTATCGCGACGAGCGCACAACGGCGACCAAGGAAGCAACCGACCGGATCATTTCGCCCTTTGATTTGTACCAGCGCACGGGGACCTACCCGCTCAAGATCAATACGGTGTATCAGCTTCTTGCCGATTCTGCGGCCGGCCCCAAAGGGGAGCACCGTAGATTCGACAGCCGCGCGCCGTGGCTAATGCTGCCGGAGTTTGTTCTTTACTGGCTGAGCGGCCGTCGCGTGGCCGAGTACACAAATGCCACCCACACTGGGCTGGTCAATCTGAAAACCGGCCAATGGGATGCAGAATTATTTGAAATGCTGGGGCTGCCAATCGAAGCCGCGCCGGAGCTGGTTCCGTCGGGGACGGTTCTGGGTCCGCTTATTGGACCACTGGCGCAACTTGACGCCTTCCGCACCACGCAAATTATCGCGCCGGCGACGCACGACACCGCCAGCGCCATTGCAGGCATTCCCACTGACCTGAGTTCAGCCGCTTACATCAGTTCCGGCACGTGGTCGCTCGTGGGTACGATCACGGCGGCGCCGGTGACGACGAAATACGCATTCGACGCGGGCTACACCAACATCGGCGCGGCAGCCGGTGGGCTTCTGCTTCATTCGCTCATCAACAGCATGTGGGTCCTCAAGCAGTGCATGGATGCGTGGGCGGCGCAGGGGCGCCCCTGGTCTATCGAGAATCTCATCCAAGAGGCCACTGCATGCAATGACACCGGCGGAGTACTCGACATGGACGCAGAAACGCTGATGCTCGACTCCGATATGCCGCGGCGCATCAACTCCGAGCTTACGCGGCAAGGCTCTGATGCGATTCCAGACGTTGCGGGAAACGAGCCGCTGTTTGCGCGGACGATTTTTGAAAGTCTTGCGCGGAGATATGCATCGGCGACTGCGAATCTCGAGAAGATGCTGGGCCGGAAGCTCGAGCGCATCCACATGATCGGCGGCGCCACGCGTAATAGGTTGCTCATCGCCTTGACCGAGCAGCGGACCGGGCTGCCCGTGGAGATCGGCGAGACGGAGAGCTCCACAATCGGCAACCTGGCCGTGCAATTAGCTGCAAGTGAGGCCTCTAGCGGGCGGGTGACGCCCAGACGCGTGCGCGAGTGGGCCGCGAGACTCTGCAATCAATAATGATTCAAAGCAATCGAGAAAGGGAGGATTGCGATGGTTCAGGCAAACAAAAGAGTCGCAGCTTTTCATCGCGCGGTGCGTGCGGCTCTGCGGCCACTGAAGAACGCGAAGCGAGCTGCCGGTATGCGTGCCTACATGCGCAATCAGTTTGAGTATCTGGGCGTTTCAATGCCAGATCATCGCGCGGCGGTTGCGCCACTGATCAAGGGCTTTTCGCCGGCAGGTCGAGAAGAATTGCGCTTGGCCGCCGAAGGACTGTGGCAAATGCCTGAGCGCGAATACCAGTATGTCGCGATCGGTCTGCTTGGGCATCACCAGGCAATCCTGACCTTTGACGACTTGCCCTGGCTGCTCATGCTGGTGCAATCGAAGTCGTGGTGGGACACGGTCGACTCGCTGGTGAAGGCAATCGGCCAGGTTGTGCGGCGTGCGGGGGCAAAGGGCAAGCGCACCATGGATGCGGCCGTGAAGCACGAAAGCTTTTGGGTGCGGCGCATCGCCATGCTCCATCAGCTTGGGCTGCGAGATGAGGTCGACACTGAACGGCTCTTCCGATATGCGGAGCTGCTGGCGGCTGAAAAAGAGTTCTTCATTCGCAAAGCGATCGGCTGGGCACTGCGCGACTATGCGTGGCACGATTGGCGGGCTGTCGAGAAATTCCTGAAATCGTCACGCGCAGGCTTCTCTGGCCTAACGGTGCGCGAAGCAACCAAAAACTTTGCGACGCTTTCCCAGCGCGGCCCAGGCAAACGGCCCTTGACGCGGCGGCGGCCGAAGCCGTAGTTTGTCCTTACACGGGAAAGGAGGTTGATCCAGCCTATGAGCAAAGATTGTTCGAGTTGTATCGTACGTGAGGTGACTGAGGCCTAGGGCATCGCGCCCCTGACCACAGGTAAGTCCAGGCGGAGGTTTTTCCGTCATGGCTCTGGCACTCGCGGAAGCGCGATGGCCTTAGTCCAATCCCAACAGTCCACCGGCAGCGGCCTGGGAACAAAAAGTTCTCAGGCCGTTGTTGTTTGAGATGCAGGGAACAGGGGTAAGGATTATAGAAACAGAAAGCAGGGAAGCGGCGCGAAGAGAATGGGGACAGGGGGGATTTGGATGGAACAGAATCTGCGAAGCACGATTGCGCTGCTTGAGCGCACGCCGGCGGCGCTCGACGCGCTGCTGCGCGGATTGCCGGAGATGTGGACGGAGACGAACGAGGGCGAGAATACATGGAGCGCGCGCATCGTGGTGGCGCACCTGATCCACTGTGAGGACGAGGACTGGATTCCGCGGGCGCGAGTGATTCTGGAATCCGGCGAAGAGCAGGCATTTGTGCCATTCGATCGGGAGGGGCACGTGCGCTACGCCGCGGGTAAGACGCTGGGCCAATTGCTCGACGAATTCGCGCTGGCGCGAGCCAAGGGGATCGGTGATTTGCGCGCCTTGAAGCTGACGCCGCAGGACCTCGGCCGGCGTGGACGCCACCCGGCGTTGGGCACCGTGACCCTGTCGCAACTTCTGGCGACATGGGCAGCGAGTGACCTTACACATTTGCACCAGATTTCGCGCATCATGGCGAACCAATATCGGGAGGCGGTGGGGCCGTGGGTGCGATTCCTGGGCGTGATGCAGTGCGCCGGCCATAGCGCCAACGCATGAAATGCGCGTCGATGCCGTAAAATCAGCCTAAAGATGAAATGTCCTTATTGCGGTTTCGGGCAGGATCGGGTGGTGGACTCGCGCGAGAGCAAGGAGGCAGACTCGATCCGGCGGCGGCGGGAGTGCGAGAGCTGCAACCGGCGATTCACAACCTACGAACGCATCGACGAGATTCCCTACATGGTTGTGAAGAAAGATGGACGGCGCGAGCGCTTCGACCGGCAGAAAATCCTCAGCGGCTTGCTGCGCGCGTGCGAAAAGAGGCCCGTTTCGTCGAGCCAATTGGAAAATGTTGTGGACGCCGCGGAGAGTTTTCTCATCGATGCGCCCGAGCGCGAACGCACAACATCGGAAGTCGGCGAGCTGATCATGCAGCACCTCAAAGGGCTGGATACGGTCGCGTACATTCGCTTCGCCTCGGTCTATCGCGACTTCAAGGACGTGAACGAATTCAAGCAAGAGCTTGAGGGGCTACTGGCAAGCCACGGGAAGAAGAAAGCCTAGTTTGTAGCTAAGGGCGAACGGTAAAGCTATGACAGAGAGCAAGACCCACAAAGTCACGCTGATCCCCGGCGACGGCATCGGTCCCGAAGTCACGCAGGCCGTCGTGCGGATCCTTGAAGCCACCGGAGTGAAGTTCGAGTGGGAGCGATTCGCGGCCGGCGCTGAAGCCTTCGAGATTCACGGCGAGTACATTCCCGCGGCGCTCTACGCGTCGATCGAGCGCAATCGCGTAGCGCTGAAAGGGCCGGTCACAACGCCCATCGGCGGCGGCTTCAAGAGCATCAACGTCACGTTGCGCAAGAAGTTCGATCTCTTCGCCAACCTGCGTCCCATTCGCAACCTGCCCGGCCTCGACACGAAGTATCCCGGTGTCGATCTGGTGATCGTGCGCGAAAACACCGAAGGCGAGTATGTGGGCTTGGAGCACGAAGTCGTTCCGGGCGTGGTCGAGAGCATCAAGGTAATCACAGAGAAGGGATCGACCCGGATTGCGCTTTTTGCTTTCGAATACGCGCGCAAGCATGGACGCAAGAAGGTTCACTCCATTCACAAAGCCAACATCATGAAGCTCTCGGACGGCCTTTTTCTGCGTTGCGCGCGTCAGGTGGCCGAGGGATTTCCCGATATCACATACGGCGAGCACCTCATCGACAACACCTGCATGCAGTTGGTGATGAATCCCTACCAGTACGACACGCTGCTGCTTGAGAATCTCTACGGCGATATCGTGAGTGACCTGTGCGCTGGGCTGGTGGGCGGCCTCGGCTTGGCGCCCGGCGCGAACCTGGGAGTCGAGTGCGCGATCTTTGAAGCTGTACACGGTTCGGCGCCCGACATTGCGGGCAAAGATGTTGCCAATCCCACTGCACTACTGCAATCGGCAATCCTGATGTTGCGGCATCTGGATGAAACGGCCGCTGCGGACAAGGCGCAGAAGGCGCTCGAGACCGTGTATGCTGGGCGCAAATCGCTGACCCGCGACGTTGGCGGAACGGCGGGGACGACGCAGTTTACCGACGCAATACTGGCGGCGATGGCGTAGCCGTTGCCGGCGGCGGCATGACGCACCCCTTTAAGCCTGTTATTCAATTTGGCCCAGCCATAGGGTCGAGGCGCCTGCACGCTCCGAAGTGAATAACAGCCTCTAGTACACTGGATAGAGTCAAGGCCATGAAAAACAAGTACCCAATCGGCATTTTAGGCGCGACCGGTATGGTCGGCCAACGCTACATTCAACTGCTCGCGGACCACCCCTGGTTCGAGATTGCGTGGCTCGCGGCCAGCGACCGCTCGAGCGGCAAGCCCTATCGGGAAGCCGCGAAATGGCGGCTCGACACTGCTCTGCCGGATCGCATCGCGAAGATGACTGTCTCGGCGGCTGAACCCGAGGGCGCGCCGAAGATCATATTCGCCAGCGTGGACACGGCCATTGCGCGCGAGATGGAGCCGAGGTTTGCCGCGGCCGGCTGCGCCGTGATTTCGAATTCAAGCGCCTTCCGCATGGAGCCAAACGTGCCCCTGGTGCTGCCCGAAGTGAACGCGAAACATTTGGAGATGATCGAGGAGCAGCCGTCGAGGAAGGAGTCCGGCGGCTATATCGTCACCAATTCCAATTGCTCGGCAATGGGGCTGGTGCTGGCGCTCAAGCCGATCGAGGAGCGTTTTGGAATCGAGCAGATCTTTGTAACCACGATGCAGGCGGTCTCCGGCGCGGGTTATCCGGGCGTGGCGTCGATGGATATTTTGGACAACGTGATTCCGTTCATCGGCAGCGAAGAAGAAAAAATGGAGACAGAGACGCTCAAGCTTCTGGGCAAGCTCGACGGGCGTGTGGTGACTCCGCTCGATGCGAAGATGACAGCACATTGCAACCGCGTTGCTGTGGTGGATGGGCATACGGAGTGCGTATCGATAAAGCTTGGGAAGAAGTTAGGACGCGAAGCGACGCGCGAAGATATTCTGGCGGCATGGCAGGAGTTCCGCCCGCTCGCAGGTCTAGGGCTTCCATCCGCGCCGGAGCAGCCGATCGAGTGGACGGAGCAAAACGATCGTCCGCAACCACGCCTCGATCGCAACCGTGGCAAGGGCATGACGGTTACCGTGGGACGGCTGCGCCCGTGCAATGTTCTGGATTGGAAGTTTGTTCTGCTCTCGCACAACACCGTGCGCGGCGCGGCAGGAGCAACAATTCTGAATGCCGAGATGCTGGCTAGCCTTGGCAAGCTTGAAGTCGCGCCTGTTGCGGCGGCGCGAGCGTAGGAACACATTGCCGAAGCACCGGCAAACGATGGGATGCAAGGAATGAATCTGGTCGTGATGAAGTTTGGCGGCACGTCGGTTGAGGACCCGGCGGCCATTGGGCGTACCGCGGCAATTGTGGCCGGGCGCGCGGCTAACGGCAAGAGCCCCGTGGTGGTCGTCAGCGCCATGGCCAAGGTAACCGACCAGCTGCTGCGCGCGGCGGCAGCGGCAGCGGAAGGCGACCGCACCGGCGCGTTGGCCATCAACTCGCGACTCAGGGCGCGTCATCGCGACACAGCGTGCGCGCTGGTGAAAGAGCAGGCAACAATTGCCAGGCTGATTCAGGTTATCGACGAAGAATTCGACGCACTCGACGAGGTGCTGCGCGGAGTGTCCGCGATTCTCGAGCTGACACCGCGCATCTCCGATCTGATTGTGAGTCACGGCGAGCGCCTTTCAAGCCGCATCGTGACCGCGGCCTTCCGCGAGCTCGGTGTAAACGCCGAGCATGTGGATGCGCGCGAGATCATCGTCACCGATTCCGAGTTCCAAAAGGCTGCTCCGATCGACGACGTCATCGAAAAGCGCGCGCCTGAGAAGTTGATGCCGCTCGTGGCGCAGGGCAAGGTCCCAGTGATGGGCGGATTCATTGCTTCCAACGAGGCAGGATTGACGACGACGCTGGGCCGAGGCGGCTCCGACTATACCGGCGCGTTGGTAGGCGGCGCGTTGAACGCTGAGACCATTGAGATCTGGACCGACGTGGACGGAATCATGACCGCCGATCCGCGCGTGTGTCCCGATGCGCTGCGCGTCAGGGTCATCAGCTTTGAGGAGGCGGCTGAGCTTGCCTACTTTGGCGCCAAGGTTCTGCATCCAGCCACGATTTTGCCGGCAGTGAAGAAAAATATTCCCGTCCTGGTGTTGAACAGCCGCAATCCAGGCTGCGAGGGTACCCGCATCATTTCGGTGGCGCCGCACTGCAACAGCCCGTTCAAGTCGATCGCGGTAAAGCGAAAGCTGACCATTATCGACATTGTGGCCAGCCGCATGCTGATGACGCACGGCTACCTGAGTAAAATGTTTGCGGTTTTCGACAAGCACAAGTGTCCGGTCGACATGGTTTCAACCAGCGAAGTGAGCATTTCGCTCACCGTGGATTCGAACGCGAGCCTGCCCGAGATCTCCGCCGACCTGGGCAAGATGGCAGACGTGAAACTGGAAGGGAAAAAGGCCCTTGTGTGCATGGTGGGCGAGGACATTCGCGGGCAGAACGGGATTGCCGCGCAGGTATTCAACGCCATCCGCCACGTTAACGTGCGCATGATCTCGCAAGGAGCGAGCGAGATCAACATGAGCTTCATGATCGAAGAGGACGACGCCGACGAAGCGGTACGGTCTTTGCATGCGGCATTCTTCAAAGAGCCTGACCCAGCGATCTTCGATGTGGAAGCGAGGAAGCAGCTCCTAGCTTCTAGCTCCTAGCCTCTGACGATTGGCTGGGCGGCCGTTCGTTCCGAATTCTGGGCGAAAAATGTCGGTGACCTCAAATGTTCATCAGCGGTTGTTTGAGCTAGCAGCTAGAGGCTAGCAGCTAGGAGCGGTACATGTTGATTCTTGTTCTGGGCAAGGGAAAGACCGGCTCGCTTGTCGCTGAGGTAGCGCGAGAGCGCGGGCACGGCGTGCGTGCGCTCGACATCGATGAGAATGTGCGCGCATCGGCGTTGACGGCGCCGAATCTGGCCGGTGTGGACGTGGTTGTGGACTTCACAGCACCCGAGGCCGCGGTTGAGAACATGCGCGCCGTTCTTGCCCTCGGCGGCCGCATCGTAGTGGGTACAACTGGCTGGTACGCGAAGCTGAACGAGATGAAGGCGCTGGCGGTTGAACGCGGCGGTGGCCTTTTGTACGGCACCAATTTCTCCATCGGCGTGCAAAAGCTGTTTCAATTGACGGCGGAGCTGGCAAAGCTCGAAGGATACAAGTTTTCCATCGACGAGACACACCATGTGACGAAGCTTGACGCGCCCTCTGGCACGGCTCTCACGCTGAAGGAAATTATTTCGTCTGCACAGCCAGGAATCAATGTCCCCGTCGAGTCGCACCGCGTGGGAGACGCCAAGGGCGAGCACATTGTGCGCGCGGTCAGCGACTGCGACACGCTTGAGCTCCGTCACGATGCGCATTCGCGGCGCGGATTCGCGCTCGGCGCGGTGCGGGGAGCCGAGTGGCTCTGCGGCAAGCACGGTGCCTGGGAATTCCGCGAGATCTTCGATAAGCTTTAAGGCGCTAATCGCACATCTTTCCACATAGCTCACGGCTCGAGCGGAAAAGTTGGCCTCGGCTTTTACCTTTCGAGCGCGCAATTCTGCGTCACGAATTCTGCGCGCCTGCAAGCTCCTGTTCATCTTCGCTGCACCGTGCCGTTATAAACTTGAACCTGTCATGGAAACGATAGGCTGCGGTACAGCAATTGTGACGCCGTTCAAGGCGGATGGATCGGTAGACGAACCGGCGCTGTGGTCGCTGGTGAACTGGCAGATTGAATCGGGAATCGACTTCATCGTGGCGTGCGGATCGACCGGCGAAGCCGCGACGCTGGACGAAGAAGAATGGCTGCGCGCGGTACGCCTGATCATCGATGCTGCGGCGGGCCGTGTTCCGGTATGGGCCGGCTGCACGCACAATTCAACGCGTGTACTGGTTCGCCTGGCAGCGCATCTCAAGCGCATTCCGGGGGTCGCGGCAGTGCTCTCGGCGAATCCTTACTACAACAAGCCCACACAGGAGGGGCAGTTTCAACACTTTCTCGCTTTGGCGCGCGAGGTCGACCCACTCCCCGTTTGCGTGTACAACGTGCCGGGCCGCACCGCGGCGAATCTCGAGCCGGAGACTGTGGCGCGGTTAGCCGCAGCAGCGAAAAACATCGTAGCCATTAAAGAAGCGAGCGGGAAGCTCACACAATTTGCCGAGCTGGCGCACATCATGCCGCGCGGTTTCAAGATATTCTCCGGCGACGACAACCTTGCTCTGGCGGCGATCGCCGTCGGCGCACACGGCCTCATCAGCGTAGCGTCGAATGAGGCGCCGGCTGAAATGGCGCGCATGATTCACGCCGCGCTCGGCAACAACTGGGATGAGGCTCGCGAGCTCGAGCGCCGTTTTTCGCGGCTGCTTGAGGCGAATTTCTGGGAGTCGAATCCCGCGCCGGTGAAGACCGTGCTGAGCCTGATGGGAAAGTGCGGCGATACTCTCCGATTGCCGCTTGTGCCTCCCACGGCGGCCACGCGCGCCAAGCTGGAGCGGCTGGCAGGAGAACTCGGTCTGCTGAAGCACGTGCCGATTCCCGCGGGTGTGCGGTCGGAAGTGTTCTGACGGAAACCATGCGATGAGGGTCATACTGACTTCCCGAGGGTTCGGGCTACAGGTCGATGACACGCCCTCCAGGGTATCTTTCCGCAATCTATGACTAAGAGGCGTCGACTAAGTTGTGGATAACCGGCCGAAGTTACCGTGGTAACTCGGCCCATTGCCACCAGCCGAAAGTTGTTGAAACTTTTTTTGCATCTAGCCACAACTTCATTGAATCGTCCGGTGTCTACCTACTCGACGGCAGTAAGTGGCCAATAATCGGGTCGGCCGCCGCACTTAAATTCAGGCGATGGCTCCGTGCGAGCGCGCCTTGGAACGACTTACTTTTTCCCGTTCAGATTTGAAGAGTCTTCGCAGATGTATCTTTGGATTCATCCCGCATCGGCTCGCAGTCTGCCCGGCGTTCCTCGGAGTGAGGCCAGCAAGACGAGCTCACTCAGCGCGCGTTCACTTTAAGGCATGGCGGCCCGCAGAAAGCGACGTACCCAATATGTCCCCCAAGACATGCAAAATGCTATTGAGGCTAGCGCTGGTTCCAATCGCCGCTGCCGTGCTGGCGGTCGCGGGCTGCACCAGCGGATTGATGGGCAGCACTGGAACATCCACCACCACCGGCTCAACCTTCGTCGTCGGTACCGATGCTCCTGCATCCGTGGCGTCGGTTGTCTCCTTTACCGCAACTCTCAACAGCGTCGACCTTAACCCCCAGGGCGGTGGAACTGCCGTTCCGATGATTAGTGGGACGCCTTCCGTCGACTTCGCGCGCTTTAACGGGCTGCAGACGCTGCTGGACGCGAACGATATCCCCGTAGGCACGTATTCCAGCGTGACAATCTCTCTGGGTGCAGGAACCATCGGTTACCTGAACACCGCGACCCCTCCCCCAGCGATCGCGACCATGGCAGCCACGTATACCAACCCCTCGGTCACCATTCAGCTGGCCAACCCGCTCGTGGTTTCGAACGGCAATGCGCCCGTCGGTCTGCGCATTGATTTCGATCTGGCCAAGTCCATTCAGACGACGAACGGCTCGATCAACGGCTCAGTGGATCCCACGTTCGATGTCGCTACTGTAAAGAACACCGACCACGGCGCGTATATCGATGAGTTTGTCGCCGGCGTGGTGAGCGTCAATCAAACCGGCCAATCCTTCGTGATTCAAGGGCCGCATGGCCGCAACTTCACTGTCAATGTGAATGGCCAGACGGAGTGGGACGGCACTGCAAGCCTTAGCACGCTTGCGAGCGACGGCACCAGCGCCATCGTGCAGGTCTCAGGCCAACTTGACCGCGCTGACCAGACACTCGATGCCGATGAAGTGGCGATCCTTACCGATACAGGCTTCTATGCCACCGGACAGATCACGTACGTAAATCCGCCGCCTCCGGCTACCGGCGCAGCCAGCAGCTTTGACCTGTACGTGCGCGGCCTTGAGCCCACAAACACCGGCCTCACATTGGGCCAGCTCGCGACCGTAAACCTGACCGGAAACGAAAACTACTTCATCTACTGGGCCCATAACCCGCTCACGCAATTCCTCTTCAACTCGAGTTCGCTCGTTGCTGGGCAAGACATTGCGATGGGCGGCCCGGCGAGCGGAGCGGCAAGTGCCTCCAACGTGACCGTAAAGCGAATCCACTTGCGCAATTGGGGCTTTAACGGCACCATCGTCTCGGGTAGTCAGAGCTCCGCCAGCGGCACATTCCAAATGCAGGTGAAGGGCTTTGCCGGCGTACTCATTCCGGAAACCGTTACGGTGTATCTGGGGCCGGACTGCGACTTCCGCTATGGCTTCGCCGCCTTCAATGACCTGGCCAACGGAACGAACATCCGCGTGGTTGGGCTGCTGCTGAGGAACCCGACGAATGGCAATGTGGTGATCATCGCGCGTCACGTTGACGGCCTCAACTTCACTGACTTTACGACCGCAGCATGGCAATAAGTTAAACGCACGACGAACCGAACGCCGGGGCTGGCACCATGCCAGCTTCGCCGTTTTTATTTGCGCGACAATTCCGCTAGAACAAGTCGGCGATCGGCGGGAATGTCAGCAGCAAGCTCAGGAACAGCAGGATCAACGCCACAACGGTGACGTGCTTGACTTTGACGTTTCGCCGCGACCAGCGCCATTGCAGCACGGCCCAGGCGACGAGCCATAAAACGATCGCGCCGGTCGTGACTCCCGAGAGCGGGCCGGTCGGCTTGTAGAAGTTCATGAGGATTTTGATCGCGGCGACTTTGTCGGCCAGGATAGCGAAAACCGCAACTGCGAGCGCGCCGATTCCGGCCGCAAGCACAGCGGCCGCGCCAGGGCCATTCGGGTTCAGCTTAGCCTTTGGAGCACCGGCCATGGTTTGAGCGCTCACTTCTGGCCTCCCTGGACGATGGTGATCGTCGGGCCGCCCGCAACCGGCGCATTCTTGTTGAGCATGGCGCCGAAGAAGCCGGCGATGCCCGCGGCGAAAAGTGAGATCCACACAAATCCAAGGACAGCGGCGCGGAGCTCAGGATGAATTCTGAGACTGCGGCGATATTGAGAAAACACCGCCGCGGCCATGGTGATGGAGATGGGCACGAGCCATGCCACATGCTCCTTCCACTCCATCCCGATGGAGTGCCACGCCGACGTAGATGGGTTCGACATCAGCAGACGTTGCGGAAACTCGGCCAGGTTTGTGGTTCCCGGCGGAGGCGCGGCGCGATACCACGGATAAATGATGTAGGCGCCAGTGAGCACGGTGATCCAGGCAAGCACGGCCATCGCCGTCAGGTAGATCCGCATGAACCGCTCATCTTCAATCTTGATCTCCGGCCCCAGCGGCGAAGTGTATCGGCGATAAAGCTCAACCAGTGCGCCGGAACAAGCCATGAGATAGAGCGCGCCGAAGCCCATACCGTGGATCATCGTCCAGAGTCCGCGTACGGTAATCTCCATCGGTGCCGTCCTTCTCGCGCGGCCTGCAAAACGCCGTGCGTGCGTTCGCGTTAGAGCCCGTTTCTGTGTGGCGGTGTCGGGAACAGCAGATTGTCCGCCGATTCCTTCTTGCCATCCGGCGCGTCGGTTTTTGCGTCCTTGCCCCACGTCCAGTACATGCCCACATAAGCGTAATTCTCGGTTTGCCCGGCGACCGAGTGGCCATAGCAAAACAGGAATTGCTCGTTGGTGTTGTGCTTGAAGTGATAGTACCCGCCAACATCGATCATGGTGGAAGCTTGCGTCTGCGCCGGAGCGGACCCCTCTGCGCCATGCGCAAAAACCTCCGCGCCAAGCTCCCACTGCTCGCTCAGCTCACGCTTGATCAGCCAGCCGGTATAAGGAAAGTTACGGAAGCCGGTCTGCGGAACCACCTGGTAGCCTGCGCCCCCATCGAAGAGCCATTTGCCTTCGTTCTTTTGCAGCCAGATGGGCAGCTTGTACCAGACCTTTCCGACGCCTAGGCCCTTGTCCGCGTTCCCAGTGGGCATCTCGAACATCGTGAAACTACCGATCTGTGGAAAGTGCTTCGTCTCCTTGATCCACGCAATCTTGGCGCCGAGCTCCATATCGGTCAGTCCGAATTCATCGGGCCCTGCGCCAGACGGAGCGTAGACCGGTTGATTCAACGGCGCTACAACACCAAAGGGCAGAATCGCGTGCAACTGCACGCGTGGTAGAGCGCCCCAGTTGAACTCGAAAGCCGGGCCGGTCGAATCCAACTCCACCGGGGTGCCGTCGACACCGCCGAAGATGTAGAACTCGTAGTGATGCAGGTCAACGGGGACGGGGTCATCGGTTTGATATGGCGGTCCCTGTGCGCCGGCTCGCGGAGTGCAGAGCGTGCATAAGAGAAACAGCGGCAGGATTTTGAGAGTGCCGGGGAGTTTCATCGACAAACCATCTCAAAGCCGGTGAACGGCCTCGCTGAGAATCGATATTAGAGCCACAGCGGGACTCCGGTCTATGTGTTCCGAACAATTCATCGCGCTTTCATTTTGCGACGCTCGAGACGTGGATGTATTCTGATTTCCCAGCGCATGAAGTCTGGAAATCCCCTAAATACCACAGGATCGAGATCCGAAAGAGACTGAGTTGTTTACTGTTGACGGCATTCGGAGATTCCATTCCTGGACGCACGGCTGTCTCGCGCTCGTGCTCGACCATTTGTCCACGATCCCCGCAAGCGCCTACGCGGAGGAAGCGCCGGGTTTTGGTTTTCCCACGCTCCGGGAGCAGGTCATTCACATTTTCAACTGCGAAGGATTCTGGATCCACACGATCCAGGGACTGACTTATCGCGACCGGAATACGATCGACTGTTCCTCATTAGCTGATGCCAGACTCTTGCAGCGCGAAACTGGAGACTTGACCCTCGCATACCTGGCAGGTCTGACGGATCAACAGCTCAACAGCAGTACTGAGCTTCGTTTTCCCGACGGAGACACTCAGGTTCGCACGCCCGCATTCGTCGTCCATCATGTCCTGACCCACGCCTTCCATCACAAGGGTCAGATCGTCGCCATGTGCCGCGCGCTTGGGCATCCGGCGCCCGATACCGATTTGAGTCAGTTTGAATGAGGTGTCGCTTGGAAACGCCTGGAGCGCTTGCCGGGTTAGCGGCGGTGGTTTCCGCCGCTTCCGCCTGAGTGGCTCATTCTGGGCGCGCTCTCATGTCCGCCACCGAAGTTGGAGTGTCCGCCGCCGAAATTCTGGTGTCCTCCTCCAAAGTTCCTCGGCGCCTGGTAGGAGTACGAGGGTGCGCGCTGGTTGCTGAAGGACCTGGGCTGCCCACCGCCAAAGAGATGGAATCCGCCAGACCGCTCGTTCCGTGCAGCCGTATTCCCATAGTTCTCATAGGAGCGATTCGAAGATCCGCGCGAATAGTCCTGCTGAGGTGCTCGATAAGACCCCGACGGGTTGGAGTAAGTGAAGCCGGGGCGCGTGGCATAGTTCTGCGGCCCGGTGTATCCGTAGTTTGACCGGCCCGTGTAGCCGTATCGCGAGCCCGGATTGCTATAGCTCTGCGGCCTGTTGGAGTAGCCCGGATTCGTGTACGCCGGCGCACGATTCGGGTAGGTCTGTGGGCGATAGCCGTAGTTCTGTTGCGGCGTCGGACGCGAATACCCCGGCGAGGTTCGGTAAGAACCCTGCGAGGGCATCGAGGGATGCGTATATTCGTACCCCGGCTGCTGCGAATTGCGGTTGGGGTATCCCCGGCCTGAGTAGTCGCTCCGGCCAGGCTCGGGGAATCCCTGTGCGGGACGAACGTACGACTGTGCGCCGCCACGCCCATCGCGCCCACCAGACCCACCGGCCCCACCAGAATTGTCCGGCCATCCGCCACGCCGGTCGCCGCCGCCGCGGTCGTATCCCTGCCGTCCGCCATTCGCGCGATCATAAGAATTCTCGCGACCACCCCACGAGCCACCGCGGCCGTAGGCGCGAGGTCCACCGCGCGGCAGGCCCCAATCGGCCACCTGGCGGCTGTGCGTGTAGTAGCCCGAGTGGTTGAACATCAGCCCGTTCCCCCTCCAGTCGCAACCCCAGGCAAACCATCCAAACGGCATGCGATCGAAGGCGCCGAGAGCGAAGCTGAGTCCGTACTGAATGGGAACGCCGCCGAAGAAGTCGCCCAGCGCTCCGACGAACGAGAACCCCGGATAGGGTGCAATCGGCTCACCATAAACATCCCACGGATTGTATGTGGGCACATACACATCCTGGGGGTCTGTGGGAGCGAGATCGATGTAACCCTGGTCGTTCTGCACTTCCTCCTGCGGAGTCGATTGCAAATTGCCCGCCTGCTCGGCACGGTCGCGCAACACCTGCACCGTCTGCATCACATCCTGAGGCTGGTTGTAATAAGCGTTGCCGAGGTTCGTGGTCCACTCCAGGTCATGGTTCAACAAGTCCAGCACATCAGGAAACGCCGTGAGTGCCTTGACGCTTGGGTCCCAGTTGGCCTGCGCGTTCGCGCCGGCGGCAATCTGATCGGGTGAACTGTAGCCGGCCGCGCGCATCTGCTGCACCCATTGGTCGGCGATGGCCACTTGCGCGGGGTACGTCGATGCGGCAAGAATCTGCGCGAGCAGCGAGTCCGGATAGAGCGCAATCGGCGCGAGAAGCTGCTCGAGATCCTCTGCGCTCAGCGCTTGGGCCGGCGCCGAGTTCTGGTCTTGCTGATCGTCCGGCGGCGCCTGCTCACTGTTCGGCTGCTGATCAGGGTAAGGCTGCGGCTCATATTGTTGCTGTGAATATGGCTGCTGCGGAGCAGAATATTGCGGAGCATACTGCGGTTGCTGCGGCGCGTACTGAGGTTGCGGATCGGGGTAGCTCTGCGGCGCCTGCGCGTATGGCTGCTGAACCTGCGGCGGCGCGTAATCGTTCTGCGGCGTGGATTGCGGATTTTGCTGCGCGGACTGCCCGCTCGGATAGGTCGCGTCCGGACCGTTGTATGGCACTCCGGGGTGCGGTTTCTGGCCGATTGCATCCGCCGCAAATGCGAGCGCGACCACTGCCAGCACCAGGCAGGGAATCAACCAAAACGCGCTCGTTTTGTGCCGTGCGAAGGCTTCGTGGGAAATCGGTTGAATCGGTGATTGGTTCAGTTGCGGAGAAAGCCGCGCCAAGGACGAAACACGCAAATTTGCTTCGTGATTCATGGTCCCTCTCAGTCCGTTCCGAGCCCTTGCAAATGCCGGATCCCATTTGTCCAAACAAAATGGAACCCGGCAACCCGGGGGGAGGGCTTACACATGAAACCCCGTCTGAGAGGATTAGTTTCGTTCGTACGTTGAATTGACTCCTGCAGAAACGCTCCGACTAGCCGACGCGATTTCGCCGTAAGGGGGGCCGCCTAGCCGGCCAACTCCTTCTTGACCAGCTCGCTCACCAGGCGCCCGTCGGCGCGCATGCCCGCAGCCTGCAGCTTTGCTTGAACCGCCTTCATCGTCGGGCCCATCTCCTTCACCGTGGGCTTGTGCCCCAGCGTCGCTGTCAACTCGCCAATCGCCTCCGCCACCAGCTTTGCCAGACCGGCTTCGTCCAGCGCCTTGGGCAAAAACTCCTCAATAACCACGATTTCGGCTTGCTCTTTGTCGACCAGATCCTGCCGGTTGCCCTTGGTGAACTGCTCAATCGAATCGCGGCGCTGCTTGATCATCGTGGCGAGCGCCTGCTCGCTCTCGGCCTGGGTCAGCGGCTCGCGCTTCTCAATCGCCTTGTTCTTCAGCGCGTTCTTGATGAGGCGCAGCGTCTGGGTGCGCTCCCCGTCGTGCGCCTTCATGGCGGTGACAATCTGCTGGCTGACAAGGGCTTCCAGTTCACCTGCGTCGGTCATTTCCTCTGCTCCTGACGTCCTTTTTTCCACCTGATTGCCGATTGCTCCGCTGAAAAGGCGGCTCGCAAGTATGATCGGCCAAACAAGAATTGTACCGACTTTGGAACTTAAGAGCCAAAAGTGCATTGTTTTACCCGCATTTTGCCCACGGGTCAAATTTTCACAGAGAATAATCACAAAAATCACAAAAGTGTGTATTATGTGGTTGTCGGAGTCTCATCTCGAACTTCAGTCCAAAACGAGGGAAAAATGATCCGCAAGACTCGCCTTTTTACTCCCGGCCCAACGCCTCTTCTACCCGCGGCTCAATTCGCCATGGCCGCGGCCGACATGCATCATCGCACCGCCGAGTTCCGCGCCCTCTTTCAGAAGGTGCTCGCGCAGCTCAAGGTTTTTGTCGGCACTAAAAACGATGTGCTGCTCCTTGCTTGCTCCGGCACGGGTGCTATGGAGGCTTCGGTCTCAAACCTGACTTCGCCAGGCGACAAAGTCCTCGTTCTTACCGCCGGCAAATTCGGCGAGCGCTGGACCGGCTTGGCAAAGGCCTTCGGCTGCCAGCCCGACGTGTTGACTGCGCCGTACGGCGAGACCTTTGATCTTGCCGCAGTTCGCGCCGCGATCAAGCCGGAGTACAAAGTCATCTACACGCAGGCCACCGAAACCTCGACCGCAGTGCGCCACGACATCCAGGCCATCGCCAAGCTGCGCGATGAGGTTGCGCCCGGCACGCTCCTGGTTGTCGATGGCATCACCGGCCTCGGCACCACGCACTTCGACGTCGACGCATGGGGCATCGACGTAATCATCGGCGGCTCGCAAAAAGCCGTCATGATTCCTCCCGGCCTCGCCTATTTGAGCGTGAGTGACCGCGCATGGGCGGCCATGGAGACCACCAAAAATCCGCGCTACTACTTCGACCTGCGCAAAGAACGCAAGAACGCGGTCAAGGGCGAAAGCGCCTACACGCCGGCCGTCGCTCTGGTTGCCGCGCTGGGCGCTGCGCTCGACTATATTGCCGGGCAGGCAGGCGGCGATCTTGAAAAGGGCCGCATCGCGTTGATCGACAACGCGCAGGTAAATGCCGCGGCCACGCGCGCTGGCCTCGTGTCGCTCGGCTTCACGCTCTTCGCGCCCACGGCTCCGGCTGCCGCGGCCACGGCCGTCGCAGTGCCGGAAGGCATGGACTCAGGCGTCGTGGTCAAGGCGCTCAAGGCAAAGTTCGCGCTGGTAGCCGCAAACGGCCAGGGCGAGATGCAGGGAAAGATCTTTCGCGTCGCGCACCTCGGCTTCTTTGACTATCTCGACACCATCGCTCTGCTCGGCGCCATGGAGCATATCGCCAAAGACAATCTCGGGCTGCCCGTAAAGTTTGGCCAGGCCGTCGCCGCGGCGCAGGAAGTCTACGCAAAAGCAGTGAAGCAATAGCGGAGTCCGCGTTGTTAGCCGCGCTCCCCGCGTGCTAGCCGAGTTCATGCAGGCGATCAAAGTCGCTTTTCTAGCACCGCTAACTCCGCTAGCACCGCAAACTCCGCTGACTCGCGCAAGAGGGTTCATGACAGAGCTTAGTTTCGGAGAAAAGCTGCTCATCGCGCGCAAGCAGCTCGATCTATATCAATACGAAATGGCCGAGCGGCTGGGGGTGCATCCCAACTCGCTTACCAAATATGAGCGCGGCGAGGGCAAGCCGCACGCGGCGGTGGTGCGCATGTTCGATTTGCTCTGCGAGCAGCAGGGCATTCGCTTTGACGAGTACACAAGCGCGTCCGCCACGGCGGACAAGGGAGCAGCCATGAAGATCGTACTGGCGGAAAAAGTTTCTCCGGCCACTTTGGCCGTTTTTGCGAGCGAGCCTGGATGGGAAGTCAAGACACACGATCAGTTGCCTGAGGGATTGCCCGCCGCGCTGGCCGATGCCGACGCGCTCGTCGTTCGCAGCGCGGTTCAAGTGGACGATGCGCTGCTGGAGCACGCGCCAAAATTGCGCGTGATTGGCCGCGCCGGCGTTGGCGTTGACAACATCGACGCCGAGGCCGCCACACGCCGTGGCATCGTTGTAATGAACACGCCCGGCGCCAACGCCGTTGCCGTTGCCGAACTTACGATCGGCCTGATGATTGCGCTGGCGCGCAAAATTCCCTCCGCCAATACCACGATGCACGCAGGCAAGTGGGAGAAGAAGAATCTGCAGGGCACAGAGCTTCGGGGCAAAACTCTGGGCATTCTGGGACTGGGCCGCATCGGCCTTGAAGTTGCCAAGCGCGCGCGCGGCTTCGGCATGGAGATCATGGGAACCGATCCCTTCGTCTCTCCATCCCTCGCGCGAGAGAACGGAATCGCTCTCGTCCCCACCGAGGAGCTGTTCGCGAAGTCCGACTACCTTACGTTGCACGTCGGCCTCACGCCGCAGACGCAGGGAATCATCAATGCCAAAACCATCGCCACCATGAAGAAGGGCGTACGCATCGTCAACTGCGCGCGCGGTGAGCTGGTTTGCGATGCGGATTTGGCCGCCGCGCTCAAGAGCGGGCAGGTGGCGGGCGCGGCCCTCGACGTTTTCGCTGTCGAGCCACCCAGGGATTCGCCGTACTTCGGCATCGACAACGCCATTCTCTCCCCGCACGTTGCCGGCTCCACCGCCGAAGCGCAGGAGGCCGTTGGCATCCAAATCGCGCATCAGGTGTGCGAGTACCTCAAGCAGGGCGTGGTCCAGAACGCTGTCAACGTCCCCTCGCTAAGCCGTGATGAGTACGTGTTGCTCGCGCCGTACATCGACCTCGCCGGACGGCTGGGATCGTTCTTGGCGCAGGCGGGCAAGGGCGGCGGAAAGTCCGGAATTGACTCGATCCACATCGTCTACGGCGGCACGCTTACCGAAGCCAAAACCGAGCTGGTGCGTAACGCGGCTATCGCAGGCCTGTTGCAGGGCTCTGAGAGCGTGAATCGCATCAACGCTGCGGCCGTCGCCGCGGAGCGAGGCATTCGCGTGCACGAGGAAAAGGAAGAGAGCCACCGCGGCGGTGCGGCAACCGTCCTGACCATCGTGCTGCATACGGCGAAAGGCGAGAGCCGGGCCAGCGCCACGGTGATTCACGGCGAGGAACCGCGTCTGCTGGCTTTCGATGGCATCGACGTCGAAGCCCCGCTTGAAGGCACATTAGTGGTCTGCCGCAACCTCGACGTGCCCGGCGTCATCGGGCGCATCGGAACCATCCTGGGCGAGCAGGGAGTCAACATCGCCAACTTCGCGCTGGGCCGCGAGCGGACAGGAACGCATCGCACGGGGGAGCTTGTCAAAGCGCTCGCCGTCGTTCAGGTCGACGAGCCGGTTGCGGAGTCGGCGCTTGAAGCGCTTAATGTGATTGAAGCCTTGCTTGAGGCCAAGCTGGTCAAGCTGCCGGAGGGCAAGTAAGCGGACCCCGTTTGCATCGGCCATAACTTTGATCTCTGTGGCGCCGGCTCTATTTCGTCGGATCAGCCACTCGCCCAACGAAGAGCATGCTCCCCGATTTTGTGTCGAGCAGGATGAACAGGAACGGATGGTCTGCGCGAAAGACGACCGGTGGAGGTTCGGGAGCCTCCCGGCGCATCGCGGTTGCATACATCACAATCGCTGTGGCTGCCGCGGCCTCGGTGCCCTTCTCGTTCACGTCGATATAGGCTTTGTGGATCGCTGCCGAAATGCTGAATTCCGGCTTGCCTGTCATGCCCGAGAAATCTGCCGAGCCGCTGAAGGCCTGCGCCATGCCCATCGCGCTCAGTGTACCGCTCAGTTCGAACTGTTGCGTCATGGTAAAGCGCGGCAGCGTGAGGATGACTTTGTCCACGGGTTCCAGCTTCCGAATCCAATCGCCCGCAACTCCAGAAGCAAACAACTTTTCCAGCGCCGGCAGGCCATCGGTCGCTTTCGGCAGCAGAATCACCATCGATATTTCGTTGCCGGCATAAGGCAGCTCTAGCGCCTGGAACGTCCCGCCATCGTAATAGCGATAGCCGCCGGTGCGATGCATCATGGGCGTCATCGCCCACTGGGTCGAAGAAAGATGAAACTCTTCCTTCTGCGTGGCTTCGCCGTCGAACGGATCCTGCCAGTCGCCTTTGAAGTAGATTGCGTTGGTGAGCACAAGGCGTGTCGATGAGCGGAGCGATCCGGGGCCCAGCAGGTCCTTGATCTTGTTGTTGGTCTGCTTCTCAACCCAGGCGTTGATGGTGGCGCGCACGCTATCGGGCGAAATCTTGAAGTTGACGCGGTGAAAATCCGCGCCGTAATCGGATTGCACAAGCTTCAGGTAGCTCTCCTCAAAGCTGGAGTCCTGTTGCGCCCACAGCGCGTCGGCCGCGTGGAGTTCGTAGCCTTTGTGCTGGCCGTTCATTTCAGCAAGCAGCGCGCCCATCGCGGGATGCAGTCGATCCGGCGGTAGCGTGAAGTGGAAAACGTGTTGCATCTCCGTCGCTGTCGGGCCGCGCGCGCCGGCATAGGCCATTCCAAATGCGGTCGAGATGCTCTCCGGCGAAAAGAAAAGATTTCCCGGTTGCTTCGAGAGTTGCGCGTAGAGGTCGACGGCAAAGGCGTTGCTGCCGTTAACGGCCTCCCCCTGGTCGGCTGCGTGAGAGGTCGGCGGCGCGGCCATCGCGCCTTGGGCGATAAGTAACGGGAAAAGGAAAGAGAGCAGCGGCTTCATGCGAGCCTCCTCGAACGGCTTCACCAAACCTGAGATCGCGGCCCGATGCGTTTCTTGCGCTGAAAATCTTCGCGCCTTGGGCGCGCGCGCGGACTGCTAGCCCATCAAGCCTTTATGCCCAAGCCACGAGCGCAAATACGAAGCCTGGCCAAGGTGATAGGTCTCGTGAATCGCCATAAAGTCGACGATACCGCTGATCTTGCCATTGGTGCTGGGCGGTCCCTGAGTCGCGGTTTGCGCAAGCAGATCTTCCGAGACGTTTTCAAGCGCAGCGGCGAGCGCGTGGCCTGACTCGCTCCATGTGGCAAGCAGCGACGCAGGCGCCGGGTAGTCAGAGTTTTCCAGGAGTTTCTTGCCACGCCCAAAGTTTTCCAGCATAGGCTGCGACCATTCAGTG
>Ga0265330_10000329_pt1 | contig 34163 bp, 27 predicted proteins | sample 41919metaG_FD_202083 | JGI IMG/M metagenome (GOLD analysis project Ga0265330, IMG submission 202083) | Rhizosphere microbial communities from Carex aquatilis grown in University of Washington, Seatle, WA, United States - 4-19-19 metaG | ecosystem: Host-associated > Plants > Roots > Rhizosphere...
CATGCGGCTGCCTGGGAACGCCGACAGCGAGACTCAGCAGGCAACCAGCAAATCACACGGCCCGTGGCTCGTTCAGGCAGCCGCATGAGCGAAGCCATTCCCGCCACTAAAACCACGGGCTGCTAGACGGGGATTTCAAAGATGGGTTGGACAAGAGTAAGCGGATGGCTGCAGCCGCGAGTGGTTTGGCGTCCTTCCTGGGTTCTGCTCTCGGTTTCGCCGAAAGCACCACTGTTCACATCGGCGAGGCTGAACTTGCAGATCTGCGACAGCTTGCTGCCAAGGGCAGGATTTCCTGGGACGAAGGCATGCGACTTGCCCGCTATGAGAGGCAAAGGGCGGCGACGCGCGGGATCGCGCGTCTTACTGCCTTGCGATGGGTGGCGAAATGGTTGGGGGCACTGGGCGCGGCCGCCGACGCTTGGTCCGGCGGGGTTGAGATGGGGCAAGGCCTACACGAGGCCAAGACCGGCGATTCCCCTGACCGCATCTGGATCTGGCCAGGGCTCGGGGCCTTCGGATCGGCAGTGGCGTGCGTGGGCTACGGCATGATCGCTCTTGCGAACCCGGTCGGCGCGGTAGTTGTTGTGGCCGGAAGCATCGTCGCAGCAGCGGGCGCAGTTGGCCAGGCGCGCTGGCCCGGGCTCGTGCGCAGCGACGTTGAGAAGTGGCTCATGCACAGCTTCGTCGGCAAGCACCGTCTCTCTGCGATCGATGAAGAGGAGACCTTCACCCGGGGAAAGCGTCTGTACCAATACCACAACGATCTCGCCCTGCAGATCGACGTACTGGACCAAGTCCTATTCGACTTTCAGATCGCCGGCGAGTTCACCGACAAGCATGGCCGCCCCATGCTGACCATTGATGTTGCCTTTCGTCAGCTCAAGACCAATTCAAAGGTCCGCATGGCTGTCCTGGCCCTTGGTGGGGGCCAATGGAAGTGCGTGCGCAACGAAACAGACTGGCACACCACGGGATCGCCACCGAATCTGGGGCAGCCGGGCCAGGGGCGAATGGAGGGAGCTTTCAGATTTCTCGACGGGGCCTGGTCCAAGGACTACCCAGAGATGCAGATCGCGGTCCAGATCGATGTGCTCGGCGACGGCAGTTTCCTCTATCCTCCCGAGCCGCGGATTTGCCACTGCAGGCAGTAGTCAGATCCAGAGAAAGAATTCCCGTGAGCCAGATCGTCAATTTGACCGAGTACCAGGTAGCCCCATTGGTCAGCACAGACCGCGATGGGCGCTGGCAAGTCACGGTCACAGTCAAGGCCAGCTATGCGTGGGACCAGACCGGGGCTGCGCTCCCCATTGATGCGTTGCCAATCTTGCTGGCCGACCAATTCGCGGGCGATCCGGCTTCATCGGGTCTGCTGCGCGCCAGCGAAGTGTCACAACCCAAACCCAGGCTCGATGTGTTGTTGTCCGGCGCCATCGTGTTTGCACGGCCCACCACCGAGATCGATGTGGAACTGATCGTCGGCACCCGTCTGCGCAAGCGGGCGCGCGTGTTCGGCGACCGGATCTGGCTGCCCGGTTTTGCCGCGGACTTGGCACCGTCGCGACCGCGTCCGGTCGCGCGAGTCCCGATCGCCTGGGAACGCTGCTATGGCGGCTCCGATCCAGTGGACGCGAAACGAAGCGACCGCAGAAATCCCGCTGGCTCGGGCGTGGTCAGGGATCCAAAGACCCTACACGGCACGCCCGCGCCGAACTTCGAGGATCCGCAGAACCTGCTTCCGGCGCGGCTGACCAGGCCAGCCCCCATCGGGTTCGGTCCCATCGCCGCGCATTGGCAGCAACGGCTCGCCCTGGCCGGGACCTACGACGAGGCATGGGAACAGTCGCGCCGACCTCTTTGTCCCGAGGATTTCTCGCCCGAGTATTTCAATCTCGCCCCAGTTGACCAGCAACTCGATGGGTATGTGCCTGGTGAGGAAGTGCGTTTGGTCCACTTGACCACGGCGACCCGCGACCGCATCCGTCTGCCCAGCCTGAAGGTGCCGGTGACCGTCGCCACCAGTGAAGTGCTGGACGACGAGAAGATGGCCGTGGTCGACACGGTGATCATCGAGCCAGAGGAGCGCCGCTTGTCTTTGCTGGCGCGGGTTCAGGTGGTGCTCGACCAAGGGCCGATGTCGCTGGGGCGCATCGTGATCGGGGCGCTGACCCGGGCCACGCGCAAGTCGGTCGAGAAACGCAAGCCTTGCCGTTGGTCCGCCAGGCGAGGGAAGGCCAGATGAGCCTCTACGCCATCAGATCGGTCGGCGCTATCACTCCGGTGGGCGAGGACGCCGCCGCAACCGTGGGTTCCATCTACACCGAGGCGCAAGAGCTCAGCGACCTGCCGCTTGCGGATGAAAGCGGCCTTCCCGTGAAAGGGGCGAAGACGCCCATTCCTGACAACGTTTCCGGCATCGAGCGCTTGGCGGTCTTGGGATCGTGCGCGCTTGGCGAGGCCATCGACGGCGCCCCCGCCAACGTCCAGATGGGCCTCGTCGTTTGCGCGCCATTGCCGGAAGACGAACCGGGGTTGCTTGGTCAGAGCGACGCCTTGCTGGCCCGGCTGGCGCGTGAGGCCCGCCTGACCGTCGCGCCTCAGGCCAGACGAGTCTTTCCTGCCGGACGCAGCGCCGTGTTCGAGGCCCTGCATTTCGCGCGCTCGGTTCTGCATAGCGGCTTGTCGTTTGTGTGCGTTCTGGGGATCGATTGTCTTGTCAGCAAGGCCCGCCTGGGAAGGCTGCTCGACCAAGGATATGTCCTTGGCCCGCAAGGACTGATTCCAGGCGAGGCCGCGGCGGCCATCGTGCTCGGCCGGCAGTCGGGACCGGATTCGCTCGCTGTCTTAGCTGGGATGGGCACGGCAGACGAGCCGTCGACCTCGCAAAGGGATCAACCGAATCGTGGTCGAGGGTTGGCATCAGCCATCGACAAGGCCCTGGCCGAGGCGCGCCTGGCAAACCCCGTCTTTTCGGCCCTGGTCCACGACATGGCCGGATCGCGCGAGGGATTGGAGGAGCTCAACTGGGCCAAGACCTGCCAAGCCCTCAGCGCACGGTCGGAAACCGAAATACTGTGCCCCTACAATTCAGTCGGCGAGACCGGCGCCGCCAGTGGGATCCTTTCGCTGGCCACTCTTGCCTTTCTGATCGACAAGAACGCGATAGCTGGTCCTGGACTGTGCCTGCTTGCCTCGGAAGGTGGAAAGCGCGGTGCTGCGATTCTGACTCCTCCGCCGCGGACCGCCAAGAAATGACGGACGCCGCGCCTAGCTGGCGGACTGGCCTTGGTAGTACCAAGCGCCGGGCTTCAACTTGGCACTCGTCTTCGCGAAAATGGCATTCCAATTGGCCACCAATTCAGCGCGGGCCGCAGGCGACATGAGCAGCGCAAACTTCGTCGGCGGCACAAGGCCAGTGCGCACACGAATTTCCAGCGCCAAACGGCGCTGCGATTGAACCGGCTCGTCAGGCGCCGCAAGACGGGAGAGCAAACCTGACACCGACCAAGGCTCGCCGTAGAGCCTGCGGATCGCCGAGTCCTCATCAGAAGGAGGCGTAGAAGCGCTTCCCAAAATCATGCGCCGAGCCTGTTCAATCGTCTCTTGGGTAACGTGACCCACAAGAGCAGGCAGCGCCTGGACAGTGGCGGCGCAGCCTAGGTTTGCCGCCGCGAGAAGAAGATAGTCAGCATCAATGCCCGACTTTTCAACCAGCGCGATCAGCCGAGGTGCATCGAAGTCGTCGCCTGCGATCGCGAGCGCTTCAACGAGATGATGGCTGCTAGCGCCGCGTTCCATGATCTGTGCCCGCACCTCTGCAAGCGCCTCGACCGAGCCGAGCGCGACCGCCGCGAAAAGCAGGGCATTCGCCCGCCTGGGAGTCGTCGCTTTGCGTGCCGAGGCCAAGAGCAGCGGGGCATCACCAGGATCACCAGACCAAGCAAGGGCCTCCACCGCTGGAACGGCGAAAGCATCGCTCGGATGGTTCGCGAGCTCGCGAAGCTGCTCGGACGACAGCACGCCCTGTTCGGCAAGGAGCGGCAGGAGTAGGCTGCCGAGCGCGTCGGCATCCGTTCTGAGAAGCAGTTTGAGCATGCCGTCGAGAACGGCTGCGTCTGTGAGCGCGCGCAGGATCGTGCCAGCAATGGCGGGCAGGGTTTGCTTTTCCCCGTGAAGCATCGACATCATCCTCTCGACGCCACCCAGAGCGCCAAGGTGAATGAGCGCCGCGCTGGCTATCAAGCGGTCCTCCACCGTCTCGCCGTTCTCGGACGCCTTGAGAAATGCCGGTACGCATTTCACGCCCAGCCATTTCACGGCCTGGACGACCTTGTCGAGTTCGGCGTCGGCGGCGTCGAGGTCGCGAAGCGTGGTCAGGGGTTCGGTGAGCGCAACATGCAGGCTCTTGAACTTCCTTGTGAAGCCGATCAGACGCAGGCGAACCGTCGGGAAATCGAGAGATTGCGGTTCGGAGGGTCGTGTCTTGTCCCCTGCTTTGGCAGGCGCAGGCCGAGGAACAACGTGTCAGTTTCGACCAGTGCCCTGGCCAGTGTCTTGACCGCCTGGCGCAGGGTCACCTTCAGCGCAGGAGATGTCCCGTGCCGTCGGAGAAGCGGCCCCAGTGCCTTGCTGGCAAGACGAACCTGTTCGGAAGCCATGAAGTGCCGTCGCTACCGGCCACTACAGTAGCTCGAAACAGGTTCCTGTTCTCCAGTTTGCGTCGCCGAAGGGCCAGTTGGCGATCAGAAAAATGTGGATCTCGCGGCGGACGTGGGCGTTGGCGTCCGGCTCGGTGCGCGGTGCAGGTCGAGGAAGATGGATGCCTCGACGGCTCGGTCCCTCATGGCGCGGTGTAGAGACTCGAAGATGTCGGCGCTGTGGTCGAAGGAGAAGCCAACAACCAGGACGCTGCGCTCGGGGCGAAGAGTTCGCGGACCACGACGGCGGTGTCGCGGGCGGCGCTGGCGGCCACGTCGGGGCCGGTCCACACGAGATCGACTTTGGTGTCCTCGCCCCGACGGCGTTCGGCCAGGACGGCAATGATCGCGGCCAGGACGGCCTCTGTATCCAGGCCCACCAGCCATCCAGCGCGATCACCAACCGACAACTCGGCCAGTGCCGATGCAGTCAGCGGGGATGGCGTGAGGCCCTGGCGGACGGCGCGGGCGATGGTCTCCAGTTCCACATCGGACAGCGCCGTCAATCCAGCCATCTTCTCCGCCTTCATGGCCGCTCGGTGAAAGAAGGCCACGCCCTCGTGCCCGAGCGCGGGGACGACCAGGGCGCGGTCGAGGTACTGGTTGAGACGCTCGCACGAGCATTCGGCGACGAACAGGGGCGGCAGAACCTTGTCCCAGTCAACGCTAGAACACGGGAAGTTGCACAACTTTTTGCACAACTTTTCGGGTTCTGGGCGCGATGTGGCGAAAGGTGGGTCGGGCAAGTGACCGAAAGAACTAGCTTATTTGTGGAGCTGATGGGGATCGAACCCACGGCCTCTAGAGTGCGATTCTAGCGCTCTCCCAGCTGAGCTACAGCCCCGTACCCGCCGAAACGAGTCAAGGGATTGTACTTGTGGCGATCAGGTTTGCAACCAGGAACTCCTGGGAGTCTATTCTCATCCCAACCATGGCGCGCCACCCCAATCCAGAAGCTAAGACCACGCCCGATGCTGCCGGTGCCAAGCAGCGCGCCCGGGTGCGCGCCGATCTCGCGCTGGTCGAGCAAGGGCTGGCGCCCACGCGCGAGAAGGCGCGAGCGCTCATCCTGGCGGGCCAGGTGCTCGACGGAGATCGCCCGGTTGACAAGGCGGGCGACCTGGTCGGGGCGCAGGCGGCGCTGCGCTTGCGTGGGGAACCCATGCCCTTTGTTTCGCGCGGCGGAATCAAGCTGGCGCATGCGCTGGTGACGTTCGGCCTCGATGTGAAGGACCTGGTCGCCGTCGACGTGGGTGCGTCGACGGGCGGCTTTACCGATTGCCTGCTCCAGCGTGGCGCCCGGCGCGTGTACTGCATCGACGTCGGGCACGGCCAGCTCGATTGGAAACTCGTCTCGGATGCACGCGTGGTGGTCATCGATCGCACCAACATCCGCCTTATGCCGCCCGAGCGCGTCCCCGATCCCTGCGGCTTCGCCGTGGTCGACGTCTCCTTCATTTCCCTGCGCCTGGTGCTTCCCTTGCTGCCCGCTCTGCTCTCGCCGGGCGCTCCCGTGGTTGCGCTGGTCAAGCCGCAGTTCGAGGTGGGCCGGGCCAAAGTCGGCAAGGGCGGCATCGTACGCGACGAGGCGGATCGGCTGCTCGCGCTCGACGAGGTGAAGGCCGCGGCCCGCGAGCAAGGCTACCAGGTTCTGGGCGAAACCACATCGCCTATCACCGGGGGCAAGGGCAACGTTGAGTATCTGCTCTATCTTCGCCATTGATAGCCACGGCACGTGCCGTCTATTGTGATCCGTGATGGAAATCCTGGTAACCGGCGCGGCCGGATTCATCGGTTCTCACCTGTGCGAGCGTCTGGTCGCGCACGGTGATCGGGTCATCGGCTTCGACAATTTCGACCCGTTCTATCCACGAGCCGTCAAGGAGCGGAATCTTGCGGGGCTTCGTCGAAATCCGTCCTTCCGCCTGATCGAGGGCGACCTCACCGACCCGCAGGACATCGAGTCTGCCTTGGACTCCGCGGGCAAAGTCGATGCGGTGGTGCACCTCGCGGCGCTGGCCGGGGTGCGCCCATCGATCAGCAGCCCGCAGCGCTACTGGGCGGTGAACGTGACCGGCACGCTGCACCTGTTTTCCACCTGTCGCGCACGCGGAATCAAGCATTTTGTGTTCGGCTCGTCGTCCTCGGTCTACGGCAAAGACAGTCAGGTGCCATTTTGTGAAAGCGATCCCTGCACCCGGCCTCTCTCGCCCTACGCGGCGACCAAGCGGGCGGGCGAGTTGCTAGCCTTTACCGAGCACCACCTGTATGGCTCGTCGATCACCTGCCTGCGTTTCTTCACGGTGTACGGCCCACGCCAGCGCCCTGACCTGGCCATCCACAAGTTCACCAGGCTGATTGCCGGCGACCAGCCGGTCGAGTTGTTTGGCGACGGGACCACTTCGCGTGACTACACCTGGATCGACGACATTCTCGACGGCGTGCTGGCCGCCATCGAGCAGCAGACGCAGAAGCCCGCCCCCGCGTTTCGCATCTACAACTTGGGCGGCGCACATCCCACCAGCCTCAAGAATCTGGTGGACCGCATCGCCGCCGCGCTGGGGAAATCGCCGCGTATCAACTGGCAGCCCGAACAGCCCGGCGACATGCAGCACACCCTGGCCGACGTGGAGCTATCTCAGAGCGAGCTGGCCTACGCCCCCAAGGTCAGCATCGCGCAAGGCATTCCCCGCTTCGTGGCCTGGTGGCACGCCGAGCACGGGAAGTAGTCAGCCCTTTTTCACCACAGAGAGCACAGAGGTCACAGAGACGGACTGGAAAGGGAAGGGGTTGGGCTTGTCCGGTCCGAACCCCTTCTTCCTTTCCGACCTCTGTGTTCTATGTGCTCTCTGTGGTGAAAAGAAGCTAGCCTTCCGATCCGCAACCCCTCCCTATGCCGTAGTACGTGAACCCGGCGGCGCGCGCCTCAGACGGCTCCCACACGTTGCGCCCGTCGACGAGCACCGGCGTGCGCATGAGGCCGCGCAGGCGCTCGAAGTTCGGCCGGCGGTAGTCGCGCCACTCGGTGACCAAGGCCAGGGCATCGGCGCCCTCGGCGCATTGGTAGTTGGAGGCCTGAAAATCCACGCGCTCACCCAGAATCTTCTGCACCGCCGGGATGGCGACCGGATCACTGGCAGCCACGCGGGCGCCAGCGGCCAGCAAGTCCTCGATGAGCACCAGCGCCGGGGCCTCGCGCACGTCGTCGGTGCCGGGCTTGAAGGCCAGCCCCCACAGGGCGATCTTGCGACCAGCCAGGTCGCCGTGAAAATGCTTGAGCAGGCGCTTGGCCAAGATGTGCTTCTGCCGGTCGTTGACGGCCTCCACCGCGGACAGGACTCGCAGCTCCATGCCCGCTTCCTTGGCCGTGCTGATCACCGCGCGCAGATCTTTGGGGAAGCAGCTTCCGCCGAACCCCGCCCCTGCGTAGAGAAACTTGCTGCCAATGCGCGCGTCGGTGCCCAGTCCCTTGCGCACCAACTCGATGTCGGCGCCCACGGCATCGCACAGACCGGCCAGCTCATTCATGAACGAGATGCGCGTCGCCAGCATGGCATTAGCGGCGTACTTGGCCAGCTCGGCCGAGCGGCGGTCCATCACCATAATGCGATCGCTCGATCGGGTAAACGGCGTGTACAAAGCCTGCAGAGTGGCCAGCGCCCGCGGGTCGCTGCTCCCGATGATCACGCGATCGGGTTTCATGAAGTCGTTGACCGCGTCGCCCTCTTTTAGAAATTCGGGGTTGGCCGCCACCGCGAATTCGTGGCGCGCATGCTGGCGCACCACCGTCTCGATCTTGTCGCCGGTGCCGACCGGTACGGTGGACTTGGTCACCAGCACTGCCCATCCCGAAAGCGCCCGCGCGGCCGACTCGGCGGCCTGGAAAATGAAGCGCAGATCCGCGGAGCCGTCGGGAGCAGGCGGGGTGCCCACCGCCAGCACGACCACCTCGGCGCCAGACACGCTGGCGGCCAGGTCGGTGGTGAAGGCAAGTCGGCTTTCCTGCACGTTGTGGGCGATCAGCTTGTCCAGGCCCGGCTCGTAGATAGGCACCTGGCCCCGCTTGAGCGCGGCGATCTTTTCCCCGTCGATGTCGCAGCAGGTGACGTCGTTGCCCATATCCGCGAAGCCGGCACCCGCGACCAGTCCGACGTAGCCGGTCCCGATGACACATATCCTCATGATGGAATCAGCCTATCACAGCGCAGTCTTTCCGCGGCAGGCCGGCGATGTGGAATAATGGCGCCCATGCAGGTGATGATCCTTGCGGCTGGCCGTTCGACCCGTCTCGGCTCTCTCGGCCTGACGCTTCCCAAGCCGATGCTTCCGATCTGCGGCTATCCAGCCATCACCTACGCCTTGGCCTTGTGTCGCCAGGCCGGTCTGCACGACATCGTGATCAATCTGCACCACCACGGCGACAAGATTGGGAAGGCGCTGGGGGACGGCTCGCAGTTCGGCGTGAATCTGCGCTACTCCGTCGAGGAAGAGCTCCTCGGCACCGGCGGCGGGGTGGGCAGGGCGCGTTCGCTGTTTGCTTCCGAGCCGGTGCTCATCATCAATGGCAAGGTCGCGGCTGACGTCGATCTGCGTGCGGTCATCGCGGCCCATGCTCAAGCGCCTCGCAACACCGTCGCCACCATGGTGCTGCGCACGGATCCCCATCCCGAACTCTGGGCGCCCATCGGTGTGGACGCCGGCGGAGTGGTGCTGAGCATCCGCGGCCAACGCGCGGGCCGCGCCGCCTCCGCGCCCCTCGCCCCGCGCATGTTCACCGGCATTCACGTGGTCGAATCGGCGTTGCTCGACCGCCTGCCCGCTGGCGTGTGCGACATCATTGGCGACGCGTACATCCCGGCGCTGCGCGCGGGAGACCGCATCGGATCCATGACCATGACCGGCTACTTCGCCGAGCACTCCAACCCGGAAAGCTATCTGGCCGGCAACCTGGCCTTGCTGGCCAACCCCGCCCTGCTCTCCCATCCGCCTGGGCCGCTGGTGGGCGTGGACCCCAGCGCGCAAGTCGATGCTTCAGCCCGCATCGTGCCGCCGGTTCGCCTGGCCGCCGGGGCGGTGGTCGAGGCGGGCGCCGTGGTGGGACCGTGGGCCGTGGTGTGCGGCGGTGGCCGCGTGTCGGCGGGAAGCCAAGTGGTCCGCAGTGTGGTGTGGCCAGGCGCGACCGCGCAGGGAAACATCGTGGGAACCATAGTGACACCCGAAGGGCCATTTCTCGCCGAAACCACGCCGCCACCACAGACGGTCTAGGCAACCTGCTGTCGGACGCCGAGAAAGCAGTCAGGTCTTGCCAGTTGCACTGATGCGGTTTCATTCGCCCTGCGGACCAGCCATTCTTGTAGCTGGCCTCATGGGACTGGCGTGCGGCAACTCCGGTCTGAAGAGCGGTGCACATGATGGGGGACCAGAAGCCGGGGGCCAGGCAGACAGCCCCACCGGCAGCGGAGCTACCGGAGGATCGAGTGGAACAGGTGCTGGGGGCGGAGCAGGAGGTGGTAGCATCGGCGGCACTGGCGGAACAGCTGGTTCCGCGACCACTAGCCGAGGTGGCGCGGGTGGTACGACGCCTGTGTGCACGGCCTACCCCTCCTGCAGCAACCCAGGCGACCAGCAGGTGACGTCGGGACCGGGATTAGATTACTCTGGGAACTGCCCACCGGAACGAGAGTGCTACAGCTTGTTGAACTCGTGTGGCTCCACTCTTTGCGTATTGCCTGAGGGCATGCATTGCAATGATCCTCTATTGTGCAATCCTGGCGACACACCCAAACCGCCAGGGCTCGTTGACTGTTCGCAGAACCCAACTGCCTGTTACCTTTACGAAAAATGGCTGTGCGGGCAGTACATTGTGTGCAATGCAGCTGCTAATCAGTATGGAGCTACCTGCGGTGGCATTGGGCTCGATGGAGGTTCTCTTGAGCTACAAGACGCTGACGGAGGTAGTGCGGGGATCGTACACTGCTGTGGCGATGGGGTCGTCGACACGGTTTATGGCGAGAAGTGTGATTTCGGCAGACTGAACGGCGTGTGCCTGGATAGCCAAATGAAGCCACTCGATGCTGGCCAGTTGAACCCAGATGATGCTGGCTGTCCGCTAGGCGCATTCTTCTGCAATTGTCCGGCAGATACCGCCATCGGGTGCACGACGACGTGCCAGATTCCCTTTGTTGCCCATTGACGAGCACCATATAGCCGTGTGGACGGTTGGAGCGTGCACACTCGGCCCAACGCTGTCCGCCTTTCGCGCGCCCCCCACGAACACGCCCTCGCGACCCGCGGCCCGCGAGCCGGCACTTCGAGCGGCCCCAGATTCTTCCCCGACAGGCCGTCGCCTATCGTCCCCCCGCCGCCGGCGGCAGGGTTTGTTCGCGCAAGCAAGAGGCGACCGCCTCCACCAGACTGCGCTTGTGGCGCGACTTGGGTAGAAAGACGTTGGCGCCAGCAGCCAGTGCGCGCTGCCGCGTCGCCTGCGAGGTGCGCGATGAAAGGACCACGATAGGCAAGCCACGCAGGGTCGGCTCGTGGCGAATCCGCGCGATCAACTGGAACCCATCCACGCGGGGCATTTCCAGGCCGGTCACCACCGCATCGAAACGCCGCTCGCCCAACACGTCCCACGCATCCCAACCGTCCTCGGCGGCGACCGTCTGATAGCCACCGACGGAAAGCAAGCGCGCCGCGCTCTCGCGCGCCATGCGCGAATCATCGACGATGAGCACGCGCGGTTGCCCCCGTCGCGGCCCCGGCGCCGCGGTCCGCGGCGGCCCAAAGGCCGCGTCGGCGAGCGTGCCCAAGTCCAGCACCAGTTGCGCCTTGCCCGCTCCCGACGCCGTCACCCCGCCATAGAGCGGAATCAGCCCGAGCAGAGGACCAGGCGGCCGGATCACAACCGTGCGCGGGCCAATGACCTTGTCGCAGGTGAAGACGAAGTCGCGGCCGCCGTAGTGCACGTGCAACGCCGCCGCACGCCGGCCCGGAGGCAATTCGACGCCGAGCAAGGCATGCAGCCGCAACAGTGGCAGCGTGGGCATATTCCCGGCTGGGTGCTGGGCCGGCAGGGCCGTCACCACGGAGTTTCCCGCCAAAATTTCGGGCCCCACGGGCAGAGCCTCGACCACATAGGCGGCGGGCACGGCGTAGACGTGACCGCCCAACTTGAACAGCAGGGCCTGGGTGATGGCACCGCTGAGGGGAACCGACAGGCGAAAGCGCGTGAAGACGCCCGCCTGGAACTCCAGCTTCACCTCGCCGCCCATGTGCGCGACGGTGCGCTCGACGATGTTCAGGCCCATGCCTCGGCCGGCCAGCGCGTCTGACTGGGGACGACTGGAGAACCCCGGCTCGAAGACCGCTGCTACCACGCCCTGGTCATCCAGGGCCGCAGCCGCCTCCTTCCGCCCGGAGCGCAGCAACGCCTGGCGGACAGCCTCGCGATCGATTCCTCCTCCGTCGTCTTCAAAGGTGATGAAGACGCAGTCGCCTTCCTGCACCGTCTTGATCTCGATGCGCCCACGCGGCGGCTTGCCACGCTCGGCGCGCACCATGGGCGACTCGATTCCGTGCGCCAAGGCATTGCGCAGAAGGTGCAGCAAGGGGTCGGCCAGCTGATCGATCACGCTCTTGTCCAACTCGACCTCGCCACCCGCGACGACCATATCCACCGGGCGGCGGCAGCTACGCTCCAACTCTCGCATGGCCGAGCCGAGCCGGCTGTACAGCCATTCCATGGGCACCAAGCGCGCGCGGCGGATCTGCTCTTCCAGTTGCTCCGATGTTTGGCGCAGAGAACTCGTGTCAGCCGCCAGTGCGCGGGCAGTGCGGTCCAAGTACGACGAGAAGTTGTTGAAGGCAACCTCCACTTCGCCTAGCCGATCAAGAAGCCGCGTCCTTTCTTCTTGATGGCTCATCTCGCTTCCGGGCAAGCCCAGTTCGCCCAGTGAGACGCGCATGGTGTTGCGGGCGACGCGCAGGTCGCGCAGCACGCTCTCCAGCTCGTGCGCGCGCCGCTCCAGGCGCGTGCGCAGAATGACCAAATCGCCCACACCGTCGAGCAGGACATCCAGGCGCTCGGCCTCGACCCGCAGCATGCCCTCGCCACTGGTACGTCGATCGGCCACCGCGCGCCGATCGCTTTGTCGACGGCGCTCGGACGCTCCAGGCGACGCGGGGACCGGTTCTGCCGGATCGGCGCTGCGTGAGGGCAGAGCCGCCAAGCGGGCGCTTGTGAGAAGGGCGCGCAGTGAGGAAATGCCCTCGTCGACGCGTTCCAGGATCCCGAATGTGGGGGCCAGCTTTCCCGTGCGCATCTCGGCGCACAGCTCTTCCAGCTCGTTGGCGGCCCGCGCGATGGCGTCGTGGCCCACCGAGCCCGCCGCACCCTTGAGCGTGTGCAGATGGCGAAACAACGCGTCCACGATTTGGGGGTCCACTTCCAGGGTGGACTCTGCGGCGCGCGCCAACGCCCTCTCCGCTTCCGCGATATGGCGCAGGTGTTTTTCCGCTTCGTCGAGAAACAGACCGCGCAGCAGCTCGGCTTCGCTGGGATTCCATTCGCCCAATGGGCTGCGCTCGCCGCTGTCCGAACCGTTTTTTGCGGACGATGCCATGGCCGAAAAAAGAAAATCCAGCTAGCGCTCGTTCGGGGTCGCGCCCTCATCCAGTGCGGCCAAGACCCGCCGGAGCGCATCGCCGAGCGGTGTGGTTGCATTGCCCAAGAGCGGCGCCAGCGGCTGCAACAGGCCGGTGATCTCGGCACGCCGTTCGCGCAAAGCCCGCGCCAGCGCAGCCTCCTCCTGGCCCGCGAAGCGCAATCCTGCCAGCGTCTGCGTCAGCTCTTGCACGGCAGCAGCCAGCGCGGCCTCGTCGCCTCCCGCAGCAGTGGCCGATGCGATCAGCGTGTCGGTCACACTGCGAATTTCCTCGATGGTGTGGTTGGCTTCGCTGGTCGAATTCACGATGGTCTGGATGAAGGCGCCGATGTCCTTGGTCGCCGCCGTCGAGCGCTCGGCCAGCTTGCGCACGTCCTCGGCCACCAGACCGAAGGCCTTGCCCTGCACGCCTGCGCGCGAAGCCTCGATGGCCGCGTTCAGCGCGAGGATGTTGGTTTCCGAGGTGACATCGTCGAATAGCTCGACGATCTGGCCAATCTCGTCGGAACGCGCCTCCAGCGCCTTCAGCTTGCGGGCGATCTCAGCGATGGCCGCTTGCTGGTGGGCCAGGCCTTCCGCCATGGCCTGGTTGGTGCGCCTGAGTCCTTCCGCAGCCGACAGGGTCTGGGTGGCACTGTCCGCGATCTGGCTGACTTGCCGGCTGAGGGCTTCCAGCATGTCGTTGAGCGCGTAGGCCAGGGGTTTCAGGGTCGGGCTGGTCTCCTCGGCCCGCACCGTCAGATCACCGCCCTTGGCGGCGTTGAGTACGCGCACAAGGCTTTCCATTCCGCTGTTCTTGGTCATGGACTTGTCACCGTGCTGATGGCGTGGCGCACCTGATCGATGGCCTGCTGGGCGTTGATGAGCAGGGCGGGGCCGTCGGCGTCGAGCACCGTGGCGGTGAGAAAGAGCGGTCGCGGCGGCGGGGGTCGGCTGTGCTGCTCGTCGACTCGGCCCACGCGCACCTGACGTTCGACGGCCAGCGCAGCGACAATCGCCGGGGTGTTGGCGTCGGGCGCGGTCTCGACCAGGATGAGTCGCTCGGCCGAAAGGGGATCGGGCAGGCCGTCGCCATGGGCGTCGCCCGCCTGGGGAAAGTACACGCCCAGGTCCAGCACCGGCAGAACTTGGCCGCGCAGGGGAGCCATCCCGCGCATTACCGGCGGAGCCAGCGGGACCGGCGTGAGGGCCGGCATGGGCAACATTTCACGCACCACGCTGGCGGGCAGCGCACAACGCAGGCCACGCAGGTAGAAGAAAACCACGTCCAGGTTGGAGGACGTTGCCATATTCACCCCACCATCGGCGCCACACGTCTGCGAATGAACTTGCAGCGCAAAAGCCGGAACAAGACCTGGGTTACATCGTACGAGCCCATCTTGGACAGACGGATGAGATCGCGCACGGTGTTCTTGCCATTGACAAGTTCGAGCATGGCCGCCTCTTCACGCAGCAACCGGTTATCGTCGAAAGACGCGATCTTGTCCTCGTTGCGCACGAAAACCATGTCGAAGTTGTCGATCTCCTGTCCGATCACGCGCCACTCGTCGACCCGGCGCAGGCCCTGCATGATGAGCCCGTCGATGGGCAGGCCCAGAGTGGCTTCGCGCGCAGCCGGTGAGGCCTCGGCCGTGGGATGGAACGAGAAGTGACCCTCGCCCCAGCGCAGTCCCTCGAAGACCAGGGCGGTGGTCTGTTGGGCCATGGCCTTTCTCAGCCCGGCTTCCGTGATGAGGCCGCGGCGGCACAGATCGGCGCCCAGCAACCCAGCCCCCGGGGCGGCGCTGCGCTCGGCGAGAACCTCGTCCAACTTGGCCCGTTCGATCTGCCCACCGCGCACCAAGAAGTGTCCCAGCAGGAATTCGTCGGCCACTCCGCGGGCTCCGGCGAAATCGATACGGCCCTTGTTCACGTAGATCTCGATGCTGGCTTCGCGGCCCACCAAGTGCAGCGCGCCCGAAAGCTGCCGGTCCTGTAGCAGCAGCAACACGTCGGCGATCGACACGACCGCCAGATCCCCGAGCAGGGCGGCGCCATCGGGACCGGCGGGCAAGCCGGCGCGCTTGTCCTCCTGGGGCCTCGGCAGAAGTCCGCTCACATCCATATGGTCGGACGTCTCTCGCGACACGAGTTCCGGTTTGGGTACGCGCTTTTCCAGTGCGTGGTTGACCACCGCGAGCAGCGCGTCCGGCGAAAATGGCTTAGGCAGGATGTCGACCACGCTGGCCAGATTGGAAAAGCAGTTGCCCGCCTCTTCGCCCTTGGCGCTCATCACGACCACGGGCACCGAGGCCAAAGCCACGTTTCCCGAGATAGCACGGCACACGTCATCCCCGTTCAGATCAGGCAGAAGGTAGTCGAGCAGCAGCAGGTCCGGCGGCTGCTCGGTGGCGGCCAATATGCCATGCTCGCCGCAATCAGCAGTCGACACACGGAACCCCGCCTTGGCCAGGGTCAACTCCACCAGCTTCAGGATCGTGGGACTGTCATCGACGACCAGGATACTCTCGCCTTGCATCGCTACCTGCTTCCGCTCGCGAAATGAACGCCGGAAGCTACCACGTCAGCCACGCAGAACGAAGGCCCCATCGACTATTCACATGGGAACACTCGAAGGTTTCGCCAAACCCTCTCGCGATGGTGCGACTAGCATACCAAGTACCACCTAGGCCTACCTTTCCGAACACCACCGCTCAGGTACGTCACGAATGATGACGATGTGAGTATCAATCTATGGATGCGGCCACATGGCTCAAACAGATGGGCGACCAATCGGTCCAAGGCGACAAGCGCGCGCGCCTGGCCGAGTTGCTCACCTATATAGGTTCGGTCCCCGCGCTCGATGACCTCTTGTTCGAGGTCACCGATCAGATCAGCGCATTTCTGACCGCGGAACGCACCACGCTGTTCATGTCTGATGCCCAGGGCCAGTTGCGCTCCGTGGCCTGGGTGCAAGATTCCGCACGCGAGCTGCGCCTGCCCCGCGATCCGAGCAACGTGATTGGATTCGCCTACTCCGCCAAGGATCCGCTGAGCTTCAAGAACCTGAACGACGCCAGCGAGCTGGCGCGCCTGCATCCGCGCCTGCGGCCCGACGACCGGCTGGCGCGATGGTTGGGTACCACCATCCAGGGCGCTATCGTGGCACCGCTTCTGGTGGGCGATCTGCCTTTCGGTGTCATGCTGGTGGTCAACCGTCAGGACGAATCCGGACTTTTTGTCCCGCGCGATCTGGTTCACGCCGGCGCTCTCAGCCGGGCCGTGGCGACAGCCCTGGCCGAATTGCTGGCACCGCAAGAAGCGGCTGCGCAACCGACCGCGGCCAGCACGCAGGTGCCCCGCACCACGGCTACGTTTGGGCACGCGACTCCCGCTGCGCCGGCCATGGCTCAGCCCGCACGCGGCACGCCCACGCCCGAGACAAAGGCAGGCGGGGCCGCTGTTACAAAGAGGAAGCCGGCCGGCAAGTGGGACACGCTGGTGGCGGGCGCTATCCTGCCGCTGGAGACCCTGACCAAAGCACTCGCCGCGGCTCAACAGTCCGCGCAAGATCCAGCCCGCTATCTCATCGAGAAGGTCGGAGTGAATCGCGCCGACATCGAGAAGGCACTCTCGACGTACTACAACACGCCCTTTTACCAGTTCACCGGCAACCAGCGCATCCCGGAAGACCTGCGCGGCCGTCTGCGCCTCGACTATCTCAAGAAAATGGGCGCGGCGCCCATCGAGCGGCGCGGCCCGCAGCTCATCGTCGTCATCGACGACCCCATGGATTTCTCCCGCTGTGATGCCCTGCGCGCCATCGAAGCAGACCGCGAAGTGGTCTTTCACGTCGGCTTCAAAGACGAAATTAGTGCTTGCATCGAGTTCTCGTACGGCCTGCGATCCGACGTCAACGTCCTGCTGCGGGAGTTGTCCGGCGACGAGAGCACCGGGGCAATCGACGAGCCCACCGACGATGACGACGAAGGCGAAGAATCGGACAGCGCCATTATCAAGCTGGCCAACCAGATCATCATCGATGCCTTCCAGCGGGGCGCGTCCGATATCCACATCGAGCCCTATGGCAAGGAGGACAACACCCGCATCCGCTTCCGCATCGACGGCGATTGCGTGCGCTACCAGGACATCCCGCCCGCCTTTCGCAATCCCTTGGTGGCTCGTTTCAAGATCATGGCCAAGCTGGACATCTCCGAACGACGCAAGCCCCAGGATGGAAAGATCAAGTTCCGCATGCGCGATCGCACCATCGAGCTGCGCGTCGCCACCCTGCCCACGGTCAACGGAAACGAAGACATGGTCATGCGCATCTTGGCGGCCTCCAAGCCCATCCCCCTCGACGAAATGGGCATGAGTCAGCGCAACCTCGACGAGATGAGGAAGCTCCTCGGCAAGCCCTACGGCCTGGTTCTATGCGTAGGGCCCACTGGATCCGGCAAGACCACCACGCTGCACTCGGCGCTCGGTAGCATCAACACCGTTGACATGAAGATCTGGACCGCCGAAGACCCGGTGGAAATCACCCAGGCTGGTCTTCGCCAGGTGCAGGTGCAGCCCAAGATCGGCCTGGATTTCGCCTCGGCCATGCGCGCCTTCCTGCGTGCCGACCCCGACGTCATCATGGTCGGCGAAATGCGCGACAAGGAAACCGCCAGCACCGGCGTCGAGGCGTCGCTCACCGGCCACCTGGTGTTCTCAACCCTGCACACCAACAGCGCGCCGGAAACCGTCACCCGCCTCATTGATATGGGGCTGGACCCGTTCAGCTTTGCCGACGCGCTGCTGGGCGTGCTGGCGCAGCGTTTGACCCGCGGGCTTTGCAAAAAGTGCCGCCAGCAGGTCGACGCCAGCGACACCGAGGTGGACGCCATCGTGCAGGCCTTTGGCGAGGAGGAAGCCGCCCGCCGCGGTTTCGTCCGAGGACGCGTGAAGATGTGGCAGGGCGCAGGCTGCGAGGCGTGCGGCAACACGGGATACAAAGGACGCCTGGCGGTACACGAGCTCCTAGTCAACGACGATGCCATCAAGCTGGCCATCGCCAAACGCGCTCCGGTCGAGGACGTGCGGCGGCTCGCGGTCTCTGGAGGCATGACCACCCTGCTTCAGGACGGCATCGAGAAGGCCATCGCCGGAAAAACCGACATGAAGCAGGTCCTGGCGGTCTGTCTGCGCTAATACGAAGTTTTCCGCATAGGCATCTAGGAATTTCGGACTAATTCCAATAACATCCAGCGCGAGTACGCTGCTGTCCATGGACGGTTTTCCGCGACGCTTCGGCGGGTATGTTCTCGTAAAGCCCCTGGCTCGTGGGGGCATGGGAGCGCTTTATCTAGCGGTGCACGGGCAAAGGGGCCTGGAAAAGCTGTGCGCGGTCAAGACCGCCCTGCCCCATCTGGCGGGCCGGAGCTACGTCCAGCGCTTCAAGGACGAAGCCAAGGTCGTGGTGCGCCTCACCCACGGGAACTTGGTCAGCGTCTTCGACGCAGGACAGGTTCACGGCGAGATCTACCTGGCCATGGAGTTCGTCGAGGGCAAGGACTTGCGCGCGGTGTGGAACCGTTGCGCCCAGAAGGGCATCGCCTTCCCGCTGCCAGTGGCCGCCCACATCGTCAAGGAGCTGGTGCGCGGCCTGGCCTATGCGCACAGCTTCGAAGGACTGCGCCTGGTCCACCGCGACGTATCGCCGCCCAACGTGCTGCTTTCCTATTCGGGCGAGGTCAAGCTCACCGACTTTGGCCTGGCCACGTCCACGCTGAAACTGGAGAAGACTGCGCCCGGCGTGATCTTCGGCAAGGTCAGCTACATGGCACCGGAACAGGCGCGCGCGGAATCGCTCGACGGACGATGTGACATCTACTCCGCGGGCGTTATTTTGTGGGAGCTGCTCACCGGCCGGCAACTCTTCTCCGCCGGCGCACGCGCTCCGGATGGCCTGGGGCAAGAACAGGACGATCTGCTGGAAAAAGTACGGCACCCGCAGATCGTGCCCCCCTCCAAGCGCGCCATTCGCGTGCCGCCCGAGCTGGATGCCATCACCATGAAGGCCCTGGCCGTGCGGCCCGAAGATCGCTACCAGACCGGCGAGGAGTTGCGCACCGATCTGGCCGCCTTCCTGGCCCGCACCGCCCCGGCCATGGACGGGCATCAGGTTGCGCACTTCATGCGCGAGTTGTTCGGCGACATCATCTCACGCGAGCGTGAGGAACGGCAGGCGCTCATGGCCAGCGCCAGCGCACTGCTGGACAAGGCCGGCGACAGCCAGACCAACGCGGTCACGCCGGTGGCGGGTGAGCCTGCGGCGCGCGGCGATCGAGCCGACACCGCGCCTCTCGGCCGACGCGGCAAGCCCGAGGTGCCACCGGAAGCCAGCCGTTTGTCCGAGGAAGGATCGCGCATGGTGGGCGCCCTTTTGGCCGGGCGTTATCACATCAAGCGCCTGCGCGGCGAGGGCGGCATGGGCCGGGTGTACGAAGCCGAGCACATCGAGATCGGCAAACGCGTGGCGGTCAAGGTCCTGCACCCGGCCTACTCGCGCACCCCCGATCTGGTCGAGCGCTTCCGCCGCGAGGCGCGCGCGGCCTCGCGTATCGAGCACCCCAACGTGGTCAACGTGACCGACTTCGGCACCACACCCGAAGGCTCGTTGTTCTTCGTGATGGAGTACATCGAGGGGATCGAGCTGGGCTTGCTCATCCACCGCGAGGGGCCGCTGGCCATCAACCACGCCCTGCGCATCACCGAGCAGATGTGTGCGGCCCTGCAGGCGGCCCACGATGCCGGCGTCATCCACCGCGATCTCAAGCCGGAAAACATTCTTCTGGTCGGCCCGGCCAGCGCGCGCACGCCCAGCGGGCACGGAGTGCAGTCGCCCCCGGAAGGTGTGGCCGCCGCGCCCGACATCGTCAAGGTGCTCGACTTCGGCATCGCCAAGAGCGACGAAATCGACGACAGCCCGCGCATCGGCAAGCGGCTGACCCGCCCCGGGGTGGCCATGGGCACGCCCGAATACATGGCTCCCGAGCAGGCGGCCGGCCATCCCGCCGATCCGCGCTCCGACATCTACGCGGTGGGGTCGATTCTCTACGAGATGCTGACCGGCGTTCCGCCCTATGACGGCGACAACGTCATGGAGATCTTGCACAAGAAGGCCAACGAGCCGCCGCGTCCCATCCGCGAGCTGCGACCGGATGTGCCGGCGCCGGTGGTGGCCTTGGTCGAACGAACCATGGCCCGCGATCCGGCGCAGCGGCCGCAGAGCATGGCCGAGTTGGCGCGCCAGATCCACGAGGTCGAGGTGGTCCTGTCGGTGACACCGTCGCCGGTGCTCGCCGGGCTGCCGTCCCCCAGGCCGCGCTATGACGAATCATCGGCCCATGAGTCGGCCCTCACGCTTTGGGACCGCCTGCGCGCCCTGGCCCGAACTTGGCGTTGGGTGCTGCTGGCTGGAGCCGGCCTCGGGGCATTGGCCGTGGTCCTTCTGGTAAGAGGATTCGCGCCGGTGGCGACCGGTCCAGCGGTTTCCACGGCGCCAACCGCGGCGCGGCCGCCCGAGGCCTTCCTCAACGCCGCTGACGCCGCGGCGGAGGACGCCCAAGGCCCGTCGGATGCCGAAGCCGCCGAGGCGGGAGAGTCGCAAACCGGCGCTGAGTCGGCTGCCAGCGACGAGAATCCCAGACGCCAGGCCAGCCCCCGTCCCAAGGCTTCTCACAACCCGCCCAGCGCGGCCCTGGAAAAAGACCGCAAGCTCTTGCAAGACGCTCGTGATTTCTTGCGGGCGCAACGCTTCGACGAGGCCCAAGCGGCCTTCGAGCAGCTGGTCCATTCGGGCAAGAACCGCGGACCGGCCCTGGTGGGCTTGGCCAAGATCGCGTTCCAGAAGCACGATTATCAGGAGGCGGTCGATCGGGCGCGCGAAGGGGCGCGCGCCGGGGGCGGGGCCGAAGCGCGCGTGGTGCTCGGCGACGCATACTTCCGTCTGGAGAGGTACCCCGAAGCGCGCCAAGCCTACGAAGAGGCGCTCAAGCTGGATCCCGACAACCGGACCGCGCGACAGAACCTGAATCTGGTCCAACGGCGACCATGAGTGCGTTCCCGCGCCACTTCGGCAAGTACCTGCTGCTGCGCCCGCTGGCCAAGGGTGGCATGGGCGAAATCTACATGGCCGGTCTGGGGCAGATCGGCGGCTTTGAAAAGCTGTGCGTGATCAAGAAGGTCCTGGCGGAAAAGGCCGATCCCAGCAAGGCCAAGCGCTTTCTCGACGAGGCCAAGGTGGTGCTGCGGCTCAGTCACTCCGCGCTGGTCAATACCTTCGATGCCGGCGAGGTCGACGGCGAATTCTACATCGCCATGGAAATGGTCGAGGGCAAGGACCTGCGCGAGGTGTGGAACCGCTGCGTGCGCCAGCGCCAGCGCATCCCCATCGAGGTCGCGCTGCAAGTGGCGCGCGAGGTGGCGCGCGTGCTGGCCTACGTACACAGCTACGGCGATCTCAAGCTGGTCCACCGAGACATCGCCCCGCCCAACATCTTGCTTGGCTACAACGGCGACGTGAAGCTCACCGACTTCGGGCTGGCGCGCAGCGAGCTCAAACAGGAAAAGACCCAGCCCGGGGTGGTCTTCGGCCGCGCCGCCTACCTGGCGCCCGAGCAAGCCCGCGGCGAGGTGGCCGACGGGCGCACCGACGTGTACACCCTGGCCATCGTGTTGTGGGAACTTCTCACCGGGCAGCAGTACTTGCCCATCTCGGGTCTGGATCCCTCGGCCGGCCTGGCTCTGGTTCGTCACCCCAAGCCCATGCCGCCCTCGAGCCGCGCCCCGTGGATCGCGCCCGAACTCGACAAGGTCGTGCTGCGCGCCCTGGCCCCTGACCGCGAGCAGCGCTTTCAGAGGGCCGAGGAGTTTCGCCTCGCCCTGTCCGACGTCATCACCAAGGTGGCGCCGCGGACCGATCCGGCGCGCGTGGTGGAACTGATGCAAACGGTTTTTCAGGACGTCATCGACACGGAGCGCGCTGAACGTGAGCATCTGCTCAAGGACGTCATCCCGTCATTCCGGGCGTCCTCATCCGCGCCACCAGCCAAGGCCAAAGCGCCCACGCCGCCACCGGCCGCGGCTGACAAACCTCGCAGCGCGTTTCAGTCAAAGAGTCCGCCGCCAACGCCCGCACACGCCCGGCCCAAACCGCCCTCCCCGACCAAGAAGGAGAAGCACGACGGGAGCGATGGCATACACCTGCCCGGTGTGACACCCTCCCCTGTCGCCGCTGACCCGCGCCCCGCCCGCCGTGAGGCGGCCCTGCGAGTGCTGGCCCAGCTGGCCGCCGAAGACGCAGACCCGACCCCGGCGCCCGTGCAAGCGCGTAAGTAGGACAGAATTTCTGTTTGCGGCGTGCTCGCTGGTAATCAGCGGCGGCGGTGGGCCGCGTAGAGCAGGTAATGCTCGGCCACGAGCTGTTCGTAGACGCGCGCCTCAGCGAGCCAGCGACGGCGTGACTGGAAGCGGGCGATCTCCAATCCGGCGCGGGACGGGCGCATGTCACCGGTCACACCGCGCTCCATGAAGTCCAGCCGAAAGCTGTGCACCGTGCGCCCCAAGACTGTGAGCAACGGGCGGCGGCCGCTGACGGCGAGCCCGAGCTCTGGCGCGCGCCGTGCGAACTCGGTGTGGTCGAAGAGCGCAAACGAGCTTTCAGTGAAGGCATCGACCTGATCGTGGACCTCGCCCAGGAGATCGAGCGTCGCCTCGAGGTCGTCGTCCGTGCTGGTGGGTAGACCGAAGACGAGCATCACGAGGTTCGAGATGTCTGCGCGGGCGCTCTCGGTGATCGCGGCGCGGATCTCCGCCACGTGTGTGCCCTTGCGGCAAAGCTCGAGCAAGCGCTCGGAGCCCGTCTCAGCGCCGAAGGAGAGCCAGACGCACCCTGCCGCTCGCGCAGCCGCGAGAAGTTCTTTGGTGTAGCGTCCGGTCGGCCGCGCCATCGAATGGAACGCGAGATCGAGACTGCGTGCACGGATGGCGTCGCTGAGCGTGGCAAGAGCCTGCGGGCCTACGTACTGATCGGCGAGGTAGAAGTGGCGCGCGCCATAGCGTCGGCCATACATGGCGAGTTCATCGGCGAAGGCGTCGGCGTCCTTTTGGCGATAGCCACCAAACGAGAAATTGTGGGCACAGAAGGCACAGGCGCGCCAGCGGCAGCCGCGGGAGAGCAGCACGGGCAGCACGGGCTCGGGCACCAAGTAGTCTCCAAGCGCGAGGTCGGAGAAGTCGGCCGCACCGAGCAGGGCGGCGGCAGTGCAACCTGGTGCCGTGTGCGGAGCCCGCGCTGTGGCGAGGCCCGGGATCTCCAAGTGCGAGCGGCCTTCGAGCAGCGCGCTGAGGACTGCTTCGCCTTCGCCGACGGCGACTCCATCCAAGAACGGGCAGGCGGCGAGCAGCTCGGGCACTTCGATGTGTGAGGTGGCGGCGCCACCGAGCAGCACGAGGGGGCGGTGGGCCGGCCGCGGCGGCTGCTCGGCGTCCAGCCAGCGGGCGAGGGCGAGGGCGAAAATGAGCTGTGGCAAGTAGAGCGCCGAGAGGCCGACCACGTCCGGATCTCCCTCAAGCACGGTCGTGGCCTGTGCCCCGAGCAAGGCGGCGAGTGGCGCCGATGGTGGCTCTCCTTCGAGGTAGAGCCGGGCGTCGCGCTCGACCTCACCGAGCTGCCGAGCCAGGTCGCTGAGCACGGTGAGCTGCGCGAGGTAGGTCGCCTCGTGGTAGAAATCGGCCGTCCGCCCAGCGAAAAACGCGGCGGCAGCGCCGCTCGCGGTGGTCGACGTGAGCAAGGAGCGCCAAGCGTGCTGGTTAAGATCCACGACATGCAGCTCGGCGTTCGGGCTGTGGCGACGAACGTGACCGGCGAGCACCGCGACCCCGAGCGGGACATACGCCGGGTGGGCTCCGGGAACGAAAGCGAGGGTGAGCTTGGGGGAACTGCGCTGCATGTGTTTGTTGGTTCCATTTAGCCGAGAATCGCAATTCTGTTCAGGCAATCGATCAAGGGGGATTGCCGGACCAGATGGAATAGGCCAGCGGTGCGCGCATGAAAGCCAACACCGATATCTACCTGCCGCGATTGTCTTGGACTTGCCCAGGGAAAGGGGGGAGCATTGCCCGACCAAACTGCAGGAGGATATCACCATGGGCGACAAGTCACCGAAGGCGAAAGACAAATCCAGGAAGCAGGACACCGCGGACAAGAATCAAAAGGCACTGGCTGCCAAGGCGAAAATGTCGCCGTCACCGGTGTTTCCTGGAAAGAAGGCCAAGTAGATTCCTTACTAGTTTCGGAGCTTGCCGGAACTGTTGAGGGCGACCGCTTGGCGAACGAGCGCCTTGAAGTCGGACTCGTCGACTTCTTCTCCTTCGTGGATGTCGATCGCGCGGCGTGCGTTTCCGTCGAGACTCGAGTTGAAGAGACGGGCCGGATCCTTCAGGGACGCGCCCTTGGCGAAGGTAGCTCACCATGCGGCCAACTCAATCTTCGCGAATTCATGCGAGAATCTTGGCGACAGCTTTCCGGACATCACCGGGGACGACGGCCGCGTAGACATGACCCCTTGGCCGTCACTGAGCCTGACCGCGAGCTGGGACATCGAGTGCCAATACGGGACGACCACGGTCCCGTCCACCATCATCTTCTCGTGGCTGACGGGCTGTCTGTCTGCCAACACCACCACGTACTCCAACTATATTCCGGTCATCGACTCCAACCACCTCTATGGCGAATACACCAGGCCTGCACTGCGGGTGGGACGAGCATCAAGGTGAAATGGGACTTCGCGCAGTGAATGCGGGTCCGGCCACCAGGCCGCCGGGCTGGCAGGACCGTGCCTGGCACTGGCGCTCGTCGTGGATTGGCTCGCCGTCGTCCATGCGCCAATAGTCGCGAGGCACGGTGCGTCCCAGGAACAGCCCCGGCGGTTGCCCGTGACGTGTTTCAGGCTGTGCTTGCTCGCCTTCCTGCAACCGTCCGGCCAACCCGCATCGTGTGGCTCTTCATTCTCCGTCAACCGCTGTCACCCTTCCCGCGTGGCCGACGTGACCTCGCTTGCGGCTGACAAACCAGAGGCCACGGCGGGGAGAATGCCCTTTTGGCTGTAGATCGGCCGGACCAACGCCCGCAGTTGGGGCAACTGCAGTGCGAACAAGCCCGCGCCGACCAGGCACACACAGAGCATCCCATGGGCGCCACGACGTCCGCGGCGGGGCGCAATCGCGCGGCCATCTGTCCGCCGTCCAAGTCACCCCAGCCTCCTGCCGCGCGAAAGCCAGCTGACCGCTGATGGGTGCTATTCTCGAAAGCCGTGACTTTCCCGTGGACGCCATACTTCCATGATGCCTTTGCTCGCCCTGCTGGCGCGACTGCGGTACGCTGCCGGCCGGTGAGATTGAGCAGTTTTCTCGACGTGAATTCCTTCCGGCGCCATCGCCTGGCCTACGCTTGCGCGGCGGGCATTGTCGTGCTGGCGCTGGTCGAAACTGGCAACGCGCTGCTGGCGCCTCTGCGCGCACCCACGGACGGCGATTGGCGCGCCGCCGCCGCTGCAGTTCGCGCCGGCTATCGACCCGGCGATCTCATCGTTGCTGCGCCCGAGTGGGCTGACCCGTTGTTGCGCCTGTACCTGGGCGATCTGATTTCCATTCCAATGGCCGGACGGCTCGACGCTGCCCGCTTTGGTCGCATCTGGGAGATCTCGCAACGGGGCGCGCGGTCGCCGGAGGCCCAGGGCAGCCGCGTCGCCCAAACAAGTCGCCAGGGTGCGCTCACCCTGCGACGCTACGAGCGGCCCGCGGTCCAGGTGTCGTTCGATTTTGTGGCCGAGTGGAATCACGCCGCCGTTTCGCGCGTCGCCGCTGGGGGTCAGGTCAACTTGTGCTATCGCGTGTCTGATCGCTTCGAATGCCCGGAGCTCCCGTCCCAGTCGCTCAAGCCCGAGCTACTCGAGATCGACACCAACCCACATTTCGCCCTGGCCACGGCACTCACTGGCCACGCCACCACGGTCGTCGAATTCGACCGTGTTCCTCTCGGGCGCGAGCTGGCCGTCGGGGCTGGGCTGCACAACGTGTGGCTGCGCAAGGCTGGCAAGGGCACCGTCAGTCTGCGCGTGCTGGTTCAAGGCCGCGAGCTAGGCCGCATCGAGGCGGGCAGTTTCACCGGCTGGACCGTGCGCAAGTTCGACACGTCCGCGCTGGCCGGGCAATCGCAGAGCGTGCGCTTCGAGATCACCGTCGATGACCCCAACGCGCGCACCCTCGGCTTTGCGGCGGAGGCACGCAGTTGATGGACGAAGCTGGGCAGAAAACCCGCCACCGCTGGGCACGGCCGTGGATGGTGCCGCTGCTGCTGGCGCTGGCAACCAGCGGCTGGATGCTGGCGGTGGAGGGCCGCCAGGGCTTGGCCCGGGACGAGTCGCAATACTTTCGCGCTGGCGAGCGCTACTGGGGCTGGTTCGAAGCGCTCGGAGATGCCGTGCAAGCAGGCAAGCCAGGGCAGGCTTTCTCGCGCAACGTGGTCGACAGTTTCTGGGGCGACAACCACGAGCACCCGCCCCTGATGAAGACCCTGTACGGCCTATCGTGGCGTCTGTTCCATCGCTGCGATTGCACGGGGCCCAAACGAGGACTGCACCCCATCGCAGTCCACAAGCACCGCACCCTGCCCTTGTTCGCTCGCGAGTCGACCGCCTTTCGCTTTCCCGCCATTCTGCTGGCGGGGCTGGGCGTGGCTCTCGTCTACTGGTTCGCGCGCCGATGGATCGGGCCCTGGGCCGCTGCGGGCGCGGCTGTGCTTTCGGTCGCGCAGCCGCACTACTTCTTTCACGCACAGATCTCGTGTTTCGATGTGCCCATCGCGGTCATGGCCGTGCTGGTGGCGCTGGCCTACTGGAAATCGCTGCGCGCGCCCCGCTGGGGCATTCTGTGCGGCGTCTTCTATGGCCTGGCCCTGGCCACCAAGCACAACGCCTGGCTGATTCCGTGTTTCTTGCTGGTCCACTACCTGTGGATGCGGCGGCGGGATCTTTTCCGTCTGCGCCCGCCGCGCATTCCGCTGGCTTTCGTGTCCATGGCTACCTTGGGTCCCATCGTGCTTGTTGTGTTGTGGCCGTGGCTGTGGCACGCGCCGGTGCCGCGTGTGCGCGAGTGGATGCAGCGACACGCTCAGCACGAGCACTACAACTTCGAGTATCTCGGCCGAAACTGGAACTTACCCCCGCCGCCCGCGCAGACCGGTCGCTGGCTGCTGAGAGCAACATTCCCGTTTGTATCGACGGCGTTCACGGTGCCGGTCACCACCTTGGCACTGGCTGCCGCAGGGGCGCTGGTGTTCGCCAGACGACGCCGAAAGATGGCGACCGACAACGAGCCTTCCATCATCAATTGCGAACCGCCCGAGCCCGGGGCGCGCGCTTCCTGGCTGCGTCCCGGCGCGGACGTGGACCTGGCGCCCGGAATCTTCCTCGCGGTGCAGATCGTGGGGCCACTTGGAACCTTGGCTCTTCCCGCGACGCCAATCTTCGGCGGGGTGAAACACTTCCTGGCTGCCATGCCGTTTGTTGCCATTCTGGCCGGCGTGGGCCTGGCCTGGGTCACGCGCCAGGCAGCGTCGCTGGTCACTGCCGAGCGACCGCGGCGGGCACTACCCGCAGCCTTGGCCGCGCTGCTGTGTCTGCCGGCCGTGGCGGAGACCCAACGTTCGCACCCTGACGGCACTGGCCACTACAATCTGCTGGCTGGCGGCTTCGCGGGTGGGGCCTCGCTGGGCATGAACCGACAATTCTGGGGCTATTCCGTGCTGCCGCTCCTGCCCTGGATGAAGGCGCATCGGCCCCCGTCCAACCGCGTCTACTGGCATGATGTTCTTCACGACGCTGTCCTGATGTATGTTCGCGATGGCCGGCTGCCGCTGGGAATTGGCGACGTGGGCGTGGGCGAGCCCCTGGTGGCGCAGGCCGATCTCGGTATCGTCATTTTGGAAAAGCACTTCGCGGTCTACGATTACCTGCACTGGGAGTCCTATCAGACCACCCAGCCGGCGCAGGTCTATGCCCACGAAGGCGTTCCGTTCGTCGTCGCGTATCAGCGCAAGGCGCCCCCACCGCGCCAGGAGCCGTTGCCGCCATGAATTGGTTCGAACGTCTGTTCTCCAGGCGCTGGGGGCTGCCCATCATCTACGTCGTGTTCTTGGGCGCCTATCTGGGCACCTCGGATGGACGGCTGCGGCAGCACTCCGCCTACAACCATTTCAGCTACCTGGCCGACGGCTGGCTGCACGGCCGCCTGGACCTGGCCGCAAGCCCCCCCAACGAAAATGACTGGGCGCGGGTCGAGGTACTCCAGCTCAAGGACGGCCGCACGCTCAAAGGCCAATTCCGCAGCACCGGCCCCACCGACCGCTTCTATCCCTTGCACGGCCATTCGCTCACCGTGGACAAGGACGACATCGCTTCGCGTTCCTGGATCCGCTACGTGTCGTTCCCGCCGTTCCCCGCGGTGCTGATGTTGCCCTTCGTGGCGATCTGGCACCTCGCCTTCAACGACGTGCTCTTCACGGTCATATGGGCGGCACTCAATCCGGTGTTGCTCTTCCTGCTGCTGGGCGGCCTGCGACGCCGCGGCTACAGCAAGCGCAGCGTGGACGACGATCTGTGGCTGACTGTGCTCTTGGGGGCCGGTTCAGTCTACTTCTACAGCTCGGTGCTGGGTCAGGTCTGGTACACCGCCCATGTCATCGGCGTGACCTGCGTGATTGGCTATGCCTGGGCCGCGCTCGAAGCGTCGCGGCCCGCGCTGGCCGGGCTGTTCGTGGGCCTGGGTTTTGCGACACGCACGCCGCTCGGGTTCATGTTCCCGCTGTTCTTTTTCGAGGCCGTGCGCGTGTGCGGCGGCACGGATCGTTTGCGTCGCTGGCGCAAGGAAGGCTTGCCTGCCGGGCTTCTGGGAAAGTGTCTGCGCTTTTCCGCGGCCGCCGGGGCGGTGCTGGCCGTGCTGCTGACCCACAACTACTTGCGCTTCGGGAAATTCTACGTCTTCGGCCACGAGTACCTGAACATCGCGTGGCAGGACCGGATTCAGAAGTGGGGCCTGTTCAACCTGCACTTCCTGTCGCGCAACCTGGCCTGCGCGCTGGTCTTGCTGCCGCGTTTTCTCGCAAAATATCCCTACGTCAAAGTCGGGGCGCATGGTCTGTCCTTGCTGGTGACGTCGCCCAATTTGGCCTACACCGTGGCGCCGGCCGAGCGCAGCCCGCTGGCGCGCGGTCTATGGATCACCATCCTCTTCACCGCCCTGCCCTCGCTGCTCTACCAAAACTCGGGCTACATCCAGTTTGGCTACCGCTTCAGCCTGGACTACATGATCTTTTTCATCATCTTGCTTGCGGTGGGCAACCGTCGCTTCACCCTGTTGTGGAAGGCGCTCCTGGTGTGGGCCGTGGCGGTCAACCTTTTCGGTGCCCTCACCTTCGATCATTTGACCCAGTTCAGCTACGACGATTCCTTCTTCCCGCACGGGAACAATTGAGCACATGCGGTAGACCGCAGGTCGCCCCTACGACAGTGGCGAGATTCGGCGAAAAGCCTTAACCTGGCTCAATGCTTTCCATTGGAACGCGCCGCTGGTTGTTGCTCGTTGGTCTGCTGAATTTTTCCTGCGCGACAGCGCCCAAGCCGCCGGAAAAGACCGAAGCCTTGCCGCCGGCTCCTCCGCGTCTGGAAAAAATGCGCGAGCCGCTCGAGGTCTTGCCGCTGGAGCTGTTCTTTTCGGGCGTGCGCGGTGTGGCCAGCGCGAGCGAGTCGGTGACCATCAGGAACACCGGCGACGAATCGGTCGCCGTGGCCGACCTCATCATCGTGGGGAGCCAGGCCGCCACCTTCAAGCTGACCGACCGACCTGCCTTGCCGATCTTGTTGCGACCCAGTCTGTCGGTGACGGTCAGCGTGGGCTTTGCACCGCCCGCTGACGCCGAGCCGGGCGTGCATCGGGCGCGCCTGCGCATCGTGCGTTCAGGCGACGACGACGGCCCGCCCTGTGACATGTCGGCCTTGGTCACCAAGGGGACCGACCTGTCGAGCGAGCCTCCCGTGCAGCAGATCCTCGATACGCTGGGTTACGCGCCGGAGAAGGCGTTGGCCACTCCGGGGTCGGAGACCGGCGGCCAAGGGCTGTCAGGGCTGTTCCAGCATGCCAAGCCCGGCAACGTGGGCCTGTACGTGGTCGCGCGCTACTCGCAGGACGAGGTTTCCTCGTACGGCACCTATTCCACGCAAAACGGGAAGCTGGTCACCAAACCCATGGGCAACATCGCCAAGGGACACAACCAGACGCTCAACCCCGAACTGGAAGGTGAGGGGCAGACCAGTTTCGACCCAGGCGATTCGGCTTTCGGGATCTTCGCCAAGCTGCCCAAGCGCACGCTGTACTCTGAAGACCAACGTAACAGCGACGGCGCCAAGCACGCGATGCGCGTCTATCCCCTGCGCAGTCGAGGCGGCGCGCCGGTCCCCGACGCTTTGCTGGTGGTCGTCGACGAGGACGGAGACGGCGATTTCCAGGACTACGTGTTCACACTGGTGAACGTAAAACCCGCGCCTTAGCGCTGGGCCGTCACCTCCTCGAATCACCGACGGCCGACGATTGACTGCGGAACCCTGGAAGGGTTCCCCACCTCCCGCGACGGGCTTCGGCGAGCGAAGCTCGCCTGCGCCCACGCGATCCGACCCGCTGACTGTGCCGTCGCTGCGCTCCGGTGCTCACGCACCGACGTACGCTCCGCTCCGGTGCTCGCGCCGACTTCGTCATCAAGCCGGCTTGTCGGCCGGCTCCCGCAGGCGAATCTGTTGTGGGAGCAGAAGATGATGCCACCGCTATCGCCGACGGCCGCCGCCGCGCGCGAAGCCGCCACCGAAGGAGCGCGCGGCCGGGGCCGGAGCTGCCGGTCGGGAAACAGCGGCTGCCGGTGCCAGCGCCGCGGGTCGATCTGGAGCGGGCGGGGCAACCGGCATGGCGGCTCGATACGGGGCGACCGGCGCAACGCCACCCACGTTTGACCGCGACACCGACTGTGAGCCGCGCCAGCCGTTTGCGGCAGCGGGCGAAGAGCGCCAGGCTTGCGAAGCAGCCGCCGGCGTGCCGACCACATGCGCAGGCGGAGGCACGCGGTGGATGGGCGGCGCCACAGCGTAGCCGCCATGATGGAATCGGTCACCGGCGTAGTAGTTGGGATAGTAGCTTCGGTAATAGAAGGAATAGTAGGGCCAGTAGGCCCAGAAGTACGGGTCATACGCCCCTTCCCAGTAGTACCAGGAACCCACCAAGGCGAAGTTCGTCGACCAGGGCCGCCACAGGTGCGTGTGCGGCCCGATCATGAAGCACCAACCGCCGCCGTCGGCGTCTTGGATCGGGTGCGCGCCGTAGTAGCTGTAGGTCGGGCCCACATAGCCGAAGTCGTGCGGATCCCCGACGAAGTAGTAGCAGCCGTCTCTCAACTCGAAGAGCCGCAAATCAATGGGCGGATACGCGTGCATGTGCGCGCCCGGCGTGTCGTCCCATGGCCCCGCGGCCGAGACGCGCGTGTCGACCGGATGAGGCCCAACGTAGCAGTAGCCTCCACCCGGGACCGCGACCGGCGCTCCCTCTGCGTTGGGGGGAATCGGCGGAGGTGCAGGTTCGGCTTCGGCCGCGTTGCTAGGTGGCGGGCCGTAATCGGGCGGCGGCACTTGCTGCACTTGGTCGGCGACTTCGACTTGATAGTTTTCCCCGCTCTCTTCCTGTGCAACAGCCAGGCGGTCTAAGCCCGCAACGCACCAGGCGACGACGGCCAGGACGAGCGGTTTTGCAAGGCGGTGCATGGGCGACCTCAAGGAGCTGTGTGTTCCTGGCAAGTATCCCAGCAATCGGCGGGCCAAGAGCCAGACCGGCCGGGCTCGGCGCAAGGAGGGCACTGGTCGCGGGATTTCGGGCCGTTTCAGGCAGTCCCCGGTGCGCTGGGTCCCGTTTGGGCAAGCCATCGACGCCCGCGTGCAGCTGAAGCGTGGCGAAAATGCGTGCGAGTGGTGTGAATCTGCTTCACGACCGAGGTGATGGGAGGCAAACTCGCTCCGCCCGTCAGGGTGCAAAAAGGGACATGACTATGGCCATAGAAACCGAGCTTCAGGATCTGCTCAAGGCAGCCATGCGCGCCAAAGACAGCCGCACGGCCGATTGCATTCGCATGATCAAGACCAAGCATATGGAGCGACGAACCGCGGCTGGCTTCAAGGGACCGCTCGACGATGCCCTGTGGTTGGACGTCGTCATCGCCTACCAAAAGCAAATGCGCAAGGCGCGCGAAGAATACGCCGCCTTGGGCGAGCGGGGTGCCGAGCATCTGCCCCAAATCGACTTCGAGATCGAGTTCTGCTCGCGCTTCTTGCCCAAGGCCGCCAGCGACGACGAAGTTCGCGTCGCCGTCAAAGAGACCATCACCCGACTGGGCGGCAAAGACCCCAAGCTGGCAGGCAGGGTCATGGGCGAGATCATGAAGGCGCACAAGGGCCACTTCGACCCAGCCACCGTCAAACGCATCGTCGAGGAAGAACTGAAGTAGTCAACGACAGGCGTACAGGGCCGTCAGGATCATGCGCGTCGCGGGCGACTGGTTCAGCGTGTAGAAGTGCACCCCGGGGGCGCCGCCCAGAAGTAAATCCACGCACTGGGCGGTCGCCTGGGCCACACCGAGCTGGGTCACCGCCACTGCATCGGTGCGGCGTCTTTCCAGCTCGGCCCGCAGGACGGCTGGGATGCTGGCCCCGCACATCTTGGTCATGCGCTGGATCTGCGCCACGTCGGTGATGGGCATGATGCCGGGAATGATGGGCACGGTGATGCCGGCCGCGCGCGCGCGCGCCACGAAGTCGAAATAGAAACGGTTGTTGAAGAAGATCTGCGTGACGATGAAATCCACGCCGGCGCGCACCTTGGTCACAAGGTGCTGCATGTCGAGCGCCAAGTCGCGACACTGGGGATGGCCCTCGGGATAGCCCGCAGCGGCCAGGCACAGACGATCGCCGTACTGCTGCCGGATGAAAGCCACCAGATCCGATGCGTGCGCGAAGCCATCGCCGGGCGGCACGAAGTTGTCCACGTCGGCGGGCGGATCGCCTCGTAGCAGGATGAGATTCTCGATTCCGGCTTCGACCAGACGTGCAACCAGCGCCGCCATCTCGGCCCGTCCGGACGCGATGCCGGTCAGATGGGCCATGGCGAGAAGTCCGTGCTCGTGCTGGACGCGGCTCACCAGCTCGACCGTACGATCGCGGGTCGAGCCGCCCGCGCCGTAGGTGACTGAGACAAACGCCGGGGCAAGGTCGGTCAGCTCGGCGAGGGTGCGCTGCAAAGTCGCGGCGCCAGCCTCGGTCTTGGGTGGATAGACCTCGAAGGAAAAAATCGGAGCGCCTTTGCCGAAGAGTTCACTGATCTTCATGTCAATCCTGCGGGCAAAGCTAGCTCATTTCACCACAGAGATCACAGAGGACACAGAGCCGGGCCAGAAAGAAGAAAGGGGCGGACCTGTCCACCGATCAGGTCACGCCATATTGGCCTCCCGTCCAGTCCGAACCCTTTTCCTTGCGGCCTCTGCGCTCTCTGTGTTGAAAAAAAGCTAGGGCCTGTCCCCAAATTCGGGGACCAAGAATTTGCGCGAGGGCTCGTCCGGTGGCTTCGTCTGTGAATGCACCGGCACGAACTGAGTGATGCGGAATGGATACGGATCGAACCCTTGCTACCA
>Ga0265330_10000330_pt1 | contig 34006 bp, 22 predicted proteins | sample 41919metaG_FD_202083 | JGI IMG/M metagenome (GOLD analysis project Ga0265330, IMG submission 202083) | Rhizosphere microbial communities from Carex aquatilis grown in University of Washington, Seatle, WA, United States - 4-19-19 metaG | ecosystem: Host-associated > Plants > Roots > Rhizosphere...
ACCAGAGAGACTGCCCAGGCAAGGGCAACGTGGCAGCGCATCATAAGTCGTTACTCCTAGCGAAGTTAGTGATGTCTGAACGTGGATCGGCTCATATTGTGGGCAGGGCAACGCAACCAGCACAAGAATTTTCTTTTGCTGCCTCCGAGGGGGAAGTGTGTCCGACAGCGGATCAGAACGCCCTGGTCGAGGCGCTGACCGCTGCAACTCGCGGCAGCGGCTCGGCGTCTCACTCGCGCGGCTAGAAGTCCAACCCGGTGTCTGGAATCGTGCAGGTGGTGCTCCACGTGCCCCACCAAAAAAGCGAGGCGTAGTCATGTCCGCCGTTGTTCTGGTCGGCGGCGGACACGTCGATCACGTTGAAGCCGGACGTCTTTGCCGCTGGGATCGGCAGCGTCCCGCAATTCAACGGACTGCCGTTGATGCTGACTGTCCGGGTCTCCGTGTTCGAGCAACCCCAGCCTTGAAAAACATCGCAGGAAACGTAGCAGACGCCATTGAACGTGCCGAACAGCGCCGGGTGACCGTTTGTTCCGGCGCCCGAGGCCACGATGCAACTGCGTGGTGTCGCCGATGCCGCGCCGGAATTGGCCGAGCTACACACCCCATTCGTGGCGTTCCGGGAAGTCACCACGTAGTAGTAGGTCGTTCCGTTGGTCACGCCCGCACCCGAGTCGACGTAGGGGCTGGCAGCCACTGTGCCGAGCGACGTGAATGGCCCTGCGGTGGCAGGCCCACGCTTGACCTGATACGACGTGGGGCCGTTTGTCGAGGCGGTCCACGACACGGTTACGCGCGATATCCCCGCTGTGGCCTTTACTCCAGTGGGAACCGTGGGCGAGTTACAGGACACAGCAGACGCAGGAGGAGCGGAGTTGACCGACGCACAGGTACCACCCGCATTGCTGGCGCTCACCTCGTAAAAGTAAGTCGTGCCGGCGTTCAGACCCGCGCCTGGATCCCTGAGCGTGGCAGCGGTCTGGCTGGGGCCAACTGCGGCGAAAGGTCCTGTCGCGCTCGTCCCGCGCGAGACGGTGTACCCGGTGGGCGTGGGACCAGTAGCCGCGGGATTCCACGCCACGTTGATATCGCCAGTGCTGTCGTCTGCGACCGCTGCGACGTTGATCGGCGCTAGCGGAGGCGTACAGATCGGCTTGGTGGAAACCTCGGTCGAATTGGGCGAGGTGCAAGTGCCGTTGCTCACAGTGACCACGTAGTAGTAGGTCGTCCCATTGGTCACAGTCGTGTCTATGGTACCCGCTGGGTTCGGGTTGGAAACCACGGTGCCGTAGGGACCACCGGCGGCTGTGCCGCGCGACACGACATAAGTCAGCGAGCCCGCGTCCGAAACGGGCCAGGTGAGCGTCACCTGTTGATTGCCTGGTGTGGCGAGCACGCCCGTCGGCGCAGTCAAAGCACAGGCCTGGACCGGCGTCGCCGAAACCACAGTCGAGGGAGACGAGAGGCAAGTGCCGTTGCTGGCGCTGACCACGTAGTAGTACGTCGTCCCGTTGACCAGCAACGAATCAGCGTAGGTGGTCCCGGTGGCGACCGGGATGTCGGTATGGGCATCGGCGCCGGATGTCGTGCGCGTGACGGTATATGACTTCACAGTTCCGGTGGCCGGGGCGGTCCACGAAAGAGTGACCTTGGTGTCGCCCGGGGTTGCGAGCAAGTTGGTCGGGGCCGACGGCGGCGTGCAAACCGGCTTGGCAGAAGCCTCAGGCGAGGCGGCGGACTGGCAGGACCCGTTGTTGGACTTCACGACATAGTAGTAAGTCGTCCCGTCGGTCAGACCGGTGTCTGTGAATCCCGTTCCGGTCGGCGAAGAGGCAAGGGTGTACGGACCACCGCTGATCGTGCCGCGCAGGACCTGATACGAACTGGCGCCGCCTGTCGAGGCAGGCCACGAGAGCGTGACCTGGCCATCGCCTACTGTGGCCGTGGGTTTGGCGGGTACGGACGGCGGCGTGCAGGCTGGGAGGGCGGACACCACGGCCGAATCGGCGGACAGGCACTCGCCATTGTTGGCTTCGACGACGTAGTAGTAGGTGGTCCCATTGGTGACCGTGGCGTCGGTGAAGCTGGGGGAGCTTGATGAAAACACCGTATCGAATCCAGACGTTGGCGTCAGGCTGCGCTTGATTCGGTAGGAGACGGCACCCACGATGGCGTCCCAGGTCAGCGCCACTGAGCCGTTGTTGGCCTTGGCCTTCAGGTTGGCCGGCGCGGCCGTGGGCGTGCAGCTCGGCGAGGCAGAAACCTCCACCGAGTTGAAGGAACTGCACTTTCCATTGCTGGCGGTGACCACGTAGTAGTAACTCGTCCCGTTCGAAACATTTATGTCGGCGTAGGTGCAAGCTGTTGTGCAGGTCGTGATGGTGGTTGCCGACGCGTAGCCCGTCCCGGGCGTCACGCTGCGCCCAACGCTGTACGAGGTAGCGCCCGTCGAAGGTGGCCATTTGAGATTGACCTGGGCGTTGGCCGGGGTTGCGGTCACGACGGGCACGGTCGGTGGCGTGCAAGGGTTCACGGCCGTGACCGAAGCTGGGGAAGAGTTGTCCGACTCGCAGGTCGCGACGGTGTTGATGGAAGACACGACATAGTAATAGGTCGAGCCGCCCGTCAGCCCGGTGTCGGTATAGGGAGAGCTGATGGCCGTGGGCGGCGCCCCGAGTATTGTGTAGCCCGATGTGGGTGCGGCGCTGCGCTTGACGTTGTACCCGGTGGGCGCGCCCCCAGAAGGCGCCGTCCACGAAACACTGGCCGTACCGGCGACGGTCCCCACCGCCGCCTTTGCGGCCGTGGGCGCGGCCGGGCGCGCGTATATCACGTCGGTGGGACAGGAGATGCCCGTGCCCGTGCAAACTTCGGCCGGGTCACATTGGTTCGAGTCAATCGACGGACGACAGGTGCTTCCTGCCGGGACCAAGCCGTCAGTCGGACAGACGGGGTCGGTTCCCGAACAGCTCTCGGCCACGTCGCACACGCCCGCGGCCTTGCGACAGAGGGTGCCCACGGTCATGACCGCATCGTCTGGACAATATGGGCTGGTACCGGTGCAGCTCTCGGCGATATCGCAGTCACCTGCGGCCTTGCGACAGACCGTCGTTGTGGGCGCGTACTGGTCGTCCGGGCACTCGGAGTGGATGCCATCGCAGACTTCATCCACATCGCACACATCAACGGCTGACCGGCAAACAACGCCAGCCTTGACCGGGCCACTGGCGCCCCAGCAAGGACCGATTGGTTGATCGCCCGCAGCATCGCGAGCCGCGTCTGGTGCAACGTCCGGGGCGGCATCCCGGAAAACAGCTGGCGGCACATCCACAACGAGGTCAGGGGTACCGCCGGACGGTCCGTCTTTGGTAGCGTCGCGGATCGACGAGGCCGGTGCATCCGCGCCGCCACCTTGGTGCAAATCACCGTCCTCGTCAGCGTCTTGCCCTTCCGGAGCGGCCGCGTCACGTGCGCCCGAACCGATGCTGCCGGGCTTGTCTACGTTGACACAAGCCACCATCCACACCAGGGAAACTGCCCAAGCAATGCCAACATGGCTGCGCATCATGAGTCGTTACTCCTGGCGAAGTTGGTGATGTCTGAACGTAGATGAGCTCATATTGTGGGCAGGGCAGCGCAACCAGTACAAGACCTATCTTGACTGGCATCTGCAACGGAGCCGGGCCTGACCGCCGGTGGCCGACTGTGCAAGTCGTTTCTACGCTTCTGCCAGGCTGGCGGCTTCCCCATGAATGGCCCGCCTGCGGATGGCTCGCGCCCGTTCACGCAGGTCGCCCGCGTTGGCCGCCCGGCCCGTCCGCTCCTCGTACTCGGCGTAGGCGGCAAAAGCCCGGCCCAGCTCCAGCTCTGCACGCGTTTCACCGAGCACCTCCACCGCGCGATCGAAAACCTCGCGCGGACCCCCACGTTCCGACTCGCCAGGCGCTCCGCGCGACAACGCGGTGGCCAGCACGCGCAGGGCCGCGCCCACCAGTGTCCCGGCTCCCAGTTTCTCACCCTCGGAAGCAGCCCGGCTGGCATGTTCAAATGCACCGGCGTGGTCTTCGCGGGCCAGACAAATCTCGGCCAGCCCGCGGTCGGCCTCGGCACAGAGTCGCCGCGCCCCGAACTTGCGTGCGACGTCGCGTGCTGCTTTCAGCTCAGCCTCGGCCTCGATCACATGGCCCAGCGCCAGATGGCACTCGCCGATTTGTAAGGCCACGTGGCACTCGTTGAGACACTCACCCATCTCGCGGGCCACAGCGCGCGCCTGTTCCAGCAGGTTCTGCGCCAGAGCGGGATGCCCTGCCTCGCGCGCCAAGCTTCCCAGGTCGAGCAAAGAGAAGACCACCCCATGCGGGTCGCGCGTGGTCCTGCTGATAAGCAGCGCCTCCTGGAAGCTCTGTTGCGCCCGGCCCAACTCGCCCACATGCGCCTCGACCAGGCCCAGCCAGGACAGCGTGAGCGCCTTGCCCCGCTGGTCGTGCAGCTCCTCGCGAATGGCCAGCGCGGCTTGGTGGCAGCGGATGGATTCGTCCGGTCTCCCAATGAGGAAGTTGACCCGGCCGATATCGTCCAGACTCGCCGCCACGCCGGGCCGGTCGCCCGCCAGATCGAAAAGCAGGTGCGCCATGTCCAGGTGCTGCAGGGCCAGCCGATAGTCGCCCAACGAGCGATGGATGCGCCCGATGCGCGAATGCGCCGCCCCGCCCTTGGCCGGCAGATCCAGCCGCCACGCAACCCTAAGCATCTCGGCGAAGTGGGCCAGCGCCTCGCGGCTGCGACCCAGCCGCGCCGCCGCGTCTCCCAGCTTGTGGCACGCGTCGATCTTGAGCATGGCATCGTCCGCTGCCAGCAGGCGGACGCCTTGCAGATACAAAGCCCGCGCGCGCTCGTAGCGCCGACGCTGGGCTGCCACATCCCCGGCTGCCAAATAGGCCAGCGCAGCCCTGCGATCGTTGCCACCTTGGGCATAGAGGACAGCCACGTACTCGTGCTGCTCGCTCGACGGCGAAGCGCCCAGCCTGGCTTCGATCCATTGGGCCGCGAAACGCCGCCGCTCGGCCAACGTCCGAGGGTCAACCGTGGCTTCGATAATGGCACACACCGCCGCATCGGCCCAGTCCCACGCGGTTTCACCGCAGTCCAGAATCTTGTCAGGGACTGGATGGACGAAGCCTCTCTCTTGCAGCGACACGGCCAATCGCTTGGTCTGTTCGATGGACGGGTCGGGAGCAAACACTATGGTCGGATCCCAAGGATCAGCGCCGATGCGCCCCATGGCCACCACTCCGCCGGCCCAGAACAGCGGCCCCATGGCCACTGCACGCCCGAGCAGCTCTCGCTCGGCTGACGACAGCGTGGCGACGCGCGCCTGGGCTGCTGCCTCAGGTCCGAGCGCGAGAGGTTCCTGGTCGGCGCGCTCCATGTCGAACAGCCACGAACTTGCTGTGGCCGCGACCAGAATGCCGTGCTCGTGGTACACGCCAAGGAGCTGCTCCAGCAGGAAAGGATTGCCGCCCGACTCTATGGCAGCCCGTTCGGCCAACCCGGGAGCCAGTTCCTCTGCGCCGAGAGCGCACTTGATGAACACGTCCATCTCCAGGGGCGCGAGAGGCTTCACGTCAACACGCGCGTGGCTGCCTTCCTGCTTCATCCATTCGGGCCGACGCACGAACAGCTCGGGCCGGGCTGTGACCACCACGACGATGGCTGCCTCACCCAAGTCGGCAGACAGGCACTGCAGCACATCCAGTGATGCATCGTCGGCCAAGTGGACGTCGTCCACCACCAAAGCCAGTGGGTGCTTGCGCGCATCCTCCTCGAGAAAACGTCCCAGAACGGCGCGGGCCATATCGAGCTGCCGCTCGGGGCGCAACGCCAGCGACTGAGCGAGCGGGCTTTCCGGCATCTCGAAACCCAGGAAGCGGCCGAGCAGGCCCGCGACCTCGGACACGCGGCGATCCCCGAAGACAGCCTGCACCTCCGCGCGGAATACGGCCTGAGCCGCCAGGTCGTCCATCTCCGCCGTAATTCCAAATCGCTTGCGCAGCAAGGCAGCAAGCATCATGAACGGCTCCGCCCGTCCGATCCCACTGGCGAGAAAGACACGGAATTCTCCTCTGTCTTCCACCTGCTTGACCCATTCCTGGACAAGCTTCGTCTTTCCCAGCCCATTTTCGCCAATGACCGTCACGAACTGCGGCGCATCGAAGCGAATGGCTCGGCCAAGGGCAGCATCGAGCGCACGGCGCTCCTCCACACGGCCCACGAACCCTCGAACCAGAAAATCCCGTTTCTTGCCCTCTTGCTCAAGGTCCATCACACCTTGATAAGGGGTCTGGCCAGAAACGCAAAAAATCAAGTAATCCGCTCACCGTGAACTTGCCTGTACCTGCACTGCGTGAGATCCGCCTTCGAGCGCCGGCCGACAAGCCGGCCCGATGACGAAGCCGGCGCGAGCACCGGAGCGGAGCATACACCAGTATGTGAGCACCGGAGCGCAGCGACGGCACAGTCAGCGGGTCGGATCGTCGGCCGTCGGTCAATCGAAGCACTACATTGCGATTATTACTACGCCCCGCTTGGTCCCGGAATCATGCTCCTCGTCGTCGCCGGCGTCGCTTCCTGGCCTGTCTCGGGACTTGTCCGGGACAGGCAACTCAAGCTGCGGCCGTTCGCCGCGGCGGCGTTCTTCCTCTTCGCGGCGTCGGATCTCGTTGATGATCCAGGGCTCGAGCATGAATGACCTTCTTCATATGGCTTGCAACATCGCCGCCTGTCAGTCAAGAAAGCGCATGCTGGGTCCAATAATCGCCGTGCGATCCACAGGTTGCGTGACCAAGCCGAAGTTTGGCCCAACTGCGGCAACAACGATGGGCCGGGGCAATCCGTGACAAAGGTGTCGTGGTTCTGGGCCCCTGACATCAGGTCTTGTCGACCCCAACCCTCCCTCTCAGTCTCTTGAACGCGCCAGAAAGACGGAGAATCTCTAATCTGGTCTTCCATCTCGCGGCAACGGCCGACTGGTCACCTTCAGCAGATACGGTTCGCTGGCGTTGCCGTCGTGCTTACCCTGGGACAGGCGTATAAGGATCGGTTCGCTCGGCGCCGAAAATCCGAAGATGCGCACCGTCTGGCGCGCCTTGGCAGCAGCCGTCTCGGCCAGCACTTGGCCATCGCGCTCCCTGATGATTTCGACCTTGGCTCGCACCCTGGAGGGCGGGCTGACTTCGATGTTCAGCTCGCGCGGCTCCGCCGCCAAGTAGCGAAAGACATCCACGTCGCCCACGGACAGGTAGCCCGTGGTCGTGCCCTCGGCCAGCGGCGACGCGTGGGCCGCATCGTCGTTGGGCTCGGTCTCGAACGCGCCTCGGGCCTCGGGCTGCACGGCCTCGACACGCAGGACATAGCGATGCTCGCGATCCAGCCCGCTCTCCGCGCGCACGACCACGTACCAGTATCGGCCGGCGCCAGGCGCTCCAGCGTCAGCCATAATACTTGGCGGTACAAGGTTACGCAGAGTCAGCTTCTCGCCCTTGCGGCCGCGCACGGCCACGATCTTTCGGCCGGCAGAATCGGTGACAGTCAGACCCGCCGCCACCTCGTCGACCCCCTCCAGGTCCAAGTTGAGAACCCACCCCGGGTCGATGGCATCGAGCGACAGGCGGTACCAGTCCTCGTCGCGACGCCAACTGAACAAGCCGGACGCAAGCGCACTGCGGCCCTGCCAAGACAGATCGCCAGCCGCTTCCAGCCGATCGTTGGGCTCACGCTCGTCGGCGATTTCGAAGTCAAGCAGCAGCACCGTCATGAGGTACGAACTTCCCACCGACACGCCCGCATCGACTGGGGCCTGACCCTTCCTGTTGGCCGGTGCTGGCGCCGCCTTGATACGCAAATAGTAGGTACAGCCTGGCTGCACAGCCATGTTCGGCAACCCCACGGCTTCACCCGGACCCGCGGCAACTGTCTTCACGGGCCGCAACTCCTCGTCGAGAAGATCGACGGCCAGCGTAAGTCCCGCCTCGGGGTTGATGACGACGGATAAGCGTTTGGCGGCAACGAGTCGGTCGGCCGCCTGGCTGGCATCTGGAGAGACGGCCACGCGCTGACCGGGAACGATGAACTTGAAAACGTCCACATCCGCCGCCTTGCCAGCGTCAGTCCGATCGATGTTCCCCTTGACCGCCGCAGCTGGAGGCGAACCGGACCACGCCAGCTCCTGTGCCTGCGTCGGCGTGTTGTTGGGTTCACGCTCCACGGCCGATGGCGGTCCCCCTGCGTCCTTTGGCCGCTGCACGACCACGACGGCAGCCGCGTCGCCGCGCGCGAAATGCGGCGCCCTCCGACAGGCGAGACCGGCCAGAGCGGAGAGCAGGGCAATAACAGCGATCACTCGGCCACGGCCACGGCCACGGCCACGGCCACGGTCACGACATCCGGCGGCTGGCCCGATGTCCGGTGAGTTCATGGGGCCACATCGCTGCGGGGCTGGATGCCAGCGAAGAACTCCGCCTCGGCAACCACGACGCCGCCAACCTTCGCCTCGCCGCGCATCCTCCATATCTTGTTTCCCATGCGCAGAGGAACCACTTCCAGCTTCAAGATGTCGCCGGGAAGTACCGGCTTGCGGAACTTCGCCTTGTCGATGGCCATGAAGACCATGATCTGGCGAGCTGAATCGAAAGAGCTGTGTTGGGCGCCCAATACCGCCCCGGCCTGAGCCAGGGCCTCGATGATGAGCACGCCGGGCATGATGGGATGGCCGGGAAAATGGCCTTGGAAGAACGGCTCATCCGCAGCCACGGTCTTGCGCGCGACGATGCGATCCGGCTCGACCAACTCGACGTGGTCGATCATGAGAAAGGGCGCTCGGTGCGGCAGGATGGCCTCGATAGCGCGCGTATCGAGCTCCATGACCCGCGCTACTTCTTCTTGCTGGGCGCGGCGGGCTTGGCACCCGTGGATGCGGGCGCGCTTCCCTTCTCCTCACCCGCATTGTAGCGCCGGATGACTTCGTTGGTCAGATCCAGATGGGGCTTGGCGAACACCACGCCCTGGTTCTTGTCGAAGATCATGGTGAAATTCTCGTTCGCGGCGATCTTGCCGATGATTCGCTGCAAACGATCGACGATGGGCTGGGTCGCCTCTTGTTCCTTGTCAGCCAGGTCCTGCTGATGGCGCATGTAGGTTTGCTGAACCTTGGCCACGCGCTCCTGCAGCTCGGCCTCTTTCTGGCGGACGGTGTCGGCCGGCAGCAAGGTGCGCTTCTTGTTCAGGTCTTCGATGGCCTTCTTGACGTCTTCCTGCTGCTCGTCGAGTTCCTTTTGCTTCTGATCGAAGACCTTCTTGAGCGAGTTGCGGGCCTTGCGCCCATCCTCGGTCTCGTAGAGAGCGCGCCGCAGGTCGACGAAGCCAAGCTTCACTTCTTCGGCCAGCGCAGGCCGAATCAGGGCGGCCGCGATCACCAATCCGATCAGGGTAGAACGAATCATACGCTTCATCTCCATTTGGTTCACGGGAAGGCCCAGGGATATCACGCCCCAGAGCACGGGGCCACCCCTACAAGTCGTTGCCGATGGTGAACTCGAAGACCACTGAATCCTCGCCAGGCAGCGGCTTGTAGGGGAAGCCCCATTCGAAACGCAGCGGCCCGATGGGCGAGAACCAGCGCAACCCGAAGCCCCAACTTGAACGCAAGCTGTTGAGCGGGAACACCGCTGTGCAGGGATCCACGGAGAGATCGGCGGACGCGGGTTTGAGGCGGCAGTACTGACGCTCCAGGTTGTAGGCGTTGCCGACATCGCTGAACACCACGGCGCGGATGTTGAGCTTCTCGAAGATGGGCATTTCCAGCTCGACCTTGCCCACCACCTGCATGTTCCCACCTACGGAGAAAGTGCGCAAAGCCGAATCGGGCGACTGCGCGCTGGGCACTTTGATCTGCGGACCTAGCGAGGCCAGCTGGAAACCGCGCACATCGTAGATGCCGCCGACGAAGTAGCGCTCGAAAATGGGCACACCTTGCGGCTCGCGGCTGACCACGGCGCCGATGTCGCCTTTCAAACGTAACACCAGCGGCCCCCACAACGGATAGAAGTACCGTGCGGTGCCCTCGAAGCGCGAGAACTGCGCCGCGGAGAAGAAGGCTGGTTCGGCAAACTCGGCAGAAAGCGTGTTGTACCAACCGCTGCGGGGAAACATGCGGTCGTTGCGTGTGTCGTGTGACAGCGAGACGCGGACTGATGAAACCAAGCCGGCGTGCAGGAGGTTGGCCAGCGAATTCTGCGGCAAGGGGCTGCGCTGGCCGCCACTGAACAGACTGCTTTGCCCCCCGGTGGTGACCGAAATGTCCTGTAAGGTATAGGTGAGGAACATGCGTATGGTGTCGGTCAGCATGTAACCCCAGGTCAGGCTGCCGCCCTTCGACTGGCGCGTGAACCCGAGGTAGTAGCGCTGCTGGTCGAACAGGTTGAAGCCGAAGTGCCAGTTCGTGTCCAAAAAGTAGGGCTCGTCGAACTGCAAACTGAAGAGCTGCCGCAGCGACGACATCTGGGCCTGCAGCACCAGCGATTGGCCCCGGCCCAGGAGATTGTTCTGCGAAATCTGCGCCTGCGCGATGAAGGACTCGACCGAGGAGAAACCCGCGCCTATCTGGAAGGCGCCGGTCTGCCGCTCGGCCACGTCCACGTTGACCTCCATGGTGTCGTCGCCTGAGCCGCGTTTTGTGCTAGTTTCGACCTTCTCGAAATAGCCCAAGGAATTGACCCGACGCTTGGACAAGTCCAGCAGCGACTGGCTGAAAGGCTCACCCTCGTAGATGCGCAGCTCGCGTCGAATGACCTTGTCGCGCGTCTTGGAGTTGCCGTGGATGTTGATGCGTTCGAATGTGACCTCCGAGCCCTTCTGGATGTCGAAAAACAGGCTCACCGTCCTCTGCTTCTCGTTGACGGTGGTCTCCGGGGTGGAGTTCACATAGGCGTAACCCTTGTCCTTGTAGTAGTCGGCGATGGACTGAACATCCTGCGCCACCTTGGAGCGATTGAAGATCTCGCCCGGCTTGACCTGCAGCCGCGACAGGAGCACCTCGGACTTTTCCAGCAGGTCGCCCTTCATCTCGATGCTGCCGATGCGGTATTGCTCGCCCTCGTCGATGGCGATGCTGATGTAAAGCGAGCGCTTGTCGGCGGACAGTTCCAGACGCGGCTCCGCCACCTTCACGCTGATGTAGCCGCGGTCGAAGTAGTAACCCTGGATCAGGGTCAGGTCGCGCTGGAAGACATCCTCGCGGTAGGTGCCCGACGAGGTCAGGGCCGAGAAAAGATCGCCGGACTGGGTGAGCATGACGTCGCGCAGTTCCTGATCCGTCACATGCTGGTTGCCGGTGAAGTTGACCCGGCGCACTTCCACCTTGCTGTTCTCGTGCACGTGGAAGTACACGTCCACCTCACCGGGGCTATCGCGGCGCAACTCGTAGTCCACGTCCGCCATGTAGAAGCCGCGCTGCAGGTAGAGTTCGCGGATCTTCTCCACGTTCTTCTTGATCTTGGCCAGGTCGAGGATCTGTTCCTTTTTGATGTCGAGGACTTCGTTGATCTTGGAGAGCCCGACTTCCTCGTAGCCCGACACGTAGATCTTGCGAAGGGCGGGCTTCTCTTTGAGCACGAAGGTCACCACCATGCCGGCTGCGGTGTCGGTACTCTCGACCTGCACGTCCTCGAAGTAGCTCATCTTCCAGATGGCGCGCACATCCTCTTGCAGGATGTCCTTGTTGAGCAGCGAGCCGGGCAGCGTGTGCAGGTTGACGCGGATGGCGTCGTCTTCGACCTTGCGATTGCCGCGGAACTGGACGCGCACCACCTTCAAGCTAGGAACCTTGACGGGTGCCCCGGACTTGGTCTCGGGCTCCATCGACAGCGAAGGCGCGCGCAGGCGCGGCGCCTGCGAAGTATCGCCTGCCTCGTCATCCTGAGCATGCGCAACACTGGACGCACACGCCGCCAGGGCGCAGAAGAAGGCCAACCGCGGTGGACTCACCCCTCCTCCTGGATGCGACCGTCAACCATGCGCAGCTTGCGGAACGCTCGGCCCGCGAGCTCATCGTTGTGGGTCACGAGAAGAAGGGTCATTCCCAACTCGCGGTTCAGCTCGAAAAACAGATCGTGGATGGCCCGTCCGGTCTTGGTGTCGAGGTTGCCGGTGGGCTCATCCCCGAGCAACAAGCGCGGAGACAGCGACAGCGCACGCGCCAGGGCCACACGCTGCTGCTCGCCGCCCGACAGCTCGCCAGGCCGATGGCGCAGCCGATCCTGCAGTCCCACCCGCAGCAAGATGGCCTCGGCGCGCTCGCGGCACTCTTTGCGCGGCTGGCGCGCGATGAGGCCGGGCATCATCACGTTTTCCAACGCGGTGAACTCGGGCAGAAGATGGTGGAACTGGAACACGAAGCCGATCGAGCGGTTACGAAACGAGGCCAGCTTGGCCGCCGACATATCCGTGACGTTCACCCCGTCGAAGAGCATCTGGCCCGAGGTGGGGGCATCGAGCGTGCCGAGCAGGTGCAGCAAGGTCGACTTGCCCACCCCTGACGCGCCCACCACCGACACCAGCGCGCCCGGCTCTAGGTCCAGATCGATCCCGCGCAGGACTTCGATTGAGCGCCCGCCGTGCTCGAATACCTTCCACAGGTCGCGCACGAGCACGCGCGCACCACCGCCAGGGGCGGTTGTCGCATCGGACCGCGCATCTGCAGCGCCGGCTTTCCGGTTTGCCATCGGGACTGGCACCGTAGCGACCGGCTGAGGCGGTGTCAATGCGCTCACTCGTACCTCAACCCGTCGACCGGACGCATGCGCGACGCCAGCAGCGCGGGGTACACCGTGGCGAGAAAGCACAGGGCCATGGCCGAGGCAGCCAGGACGATGATCTCGGTCGGCCGCATGACCACCGGCAGCTTGCTGATGTAGTAGACGTCCGTGGGCAGGGGCAGGCCGTACTTCTCGATGAGCTTGCAGCCGATCACGCCGGTGGGAACGCCCACGGCCAGACCGATCAAGCCGATGTACACGCCCTCCGCGATGAACACGCGCCGGATGGCGCCGCCGGCGGCACCCATGGCCTTGAGAATGGCGACCTCGCGCGCTTTCTGGGTGGCCATCATGATGAGGGTCGAAATGATGGAAAAGGATGCCACGAGCGCGATGAAAGTCATCACCACGAACATGGCGATTTTTTCCAGGCGCAAGGCCATGAACAGCCCGCGGTTGAGATCCTCCCACGAGCGAACTTCGTAGCGGTTGCCTAGGGCGGCCTGCACCGCGGTCGCCACCGCAGGGGCGGCGTCGGGGCTGCCGGTGCGCAGATCGATTCCGGTGACTTCGCCGGGCGCGCTCAGGAACTTCTGCGCCTCTTCCAGCGCCATGTAGGCCAGCTTGGAATCGTACTCGTACATCCCGCTATAGAAGTGTCCGGCGGCACGAAACACCTTGAGGCCGGGCATGGGGCCCGAAGGACCCATTTTGCACAGGGGGCAGACCACGTCGACGTGGCTGCCGCGAAACACGCGCAGAGTGCGCGCGAAGAGTTCCTCGCCCAGCAGGATAGACGGCAGGACCTCGCCCGCAGCCACCACGTCCGTCGGCGCTCGCTTGCTGCCGTGGGGGGCCGGCTCATCGTCGCGGGCCGCCTCCTCGCCGGCCTGTCGGGCGAACGGGTCGTCGGCCACCTGCTCGGGGTGCTCCAAATCGTCCACGCTGCCTTCGCGCAAGGTGCGGCCCAGATCCAACACCGAACGCGCGGTTTCCGGATCGATCCCGCGCAACATGATTCCCGCAGGAGCGGACCCGGCCCGAATCATGACCTCAGCCTCCAGATAGGGAGTGGCCCCCTTTACACCAGGCTGACGCAGGACGGTTTCACGCACCTGACGCCAGTCGAGAAAAGGCTGATCGTCCGCCGTGGTGATCACGACATCGGCCTTGGCTCCGCGGATCTTGGTCTTGAGATCCATCTCGAAACCAGACATCACCGACAGCGCCAGGATGGGCGCGGATGTGCCCAGAAACACGCCGAAGATCGAGATGGCCGTGAACACAGTGAAAGAGGCAAACAGCACACCCATGAAAGTGATCACCGCGCCCGCAATCACGCCGGCCACGCCCCCCATCCACAGGCGCTCGAAGACCACCGACGGCTGCAGGGTCAGCAAGCCCGAGGTGGAACGCGTCGGGTGGCCGAACAGCTTGAGCGCGGCCAGGTCGAGAACAGCGAGCAGCAGGACGGCCAGGCCGACATACAGGGCGCGGCGCGAGCGGCGTTCGGGATCGCGCAGGTGGCGCCAGGCCACGAACCACTCGAAGCCGGTGCGGGTCTTTTCACTCATTCCGGCCTCATGAGCGGAAACAGAATGACGTCGCGGATGGAGGGCTGGTCAGTGAGCAGCATGACCAGACGATCCACCCCGATGCCTTCGCCCGCGGTGGGCGGCAGCCCATACTCGAGGGCGCGGCAGTAGTCCTCGTCGTAGTCCATGGTCTCCTCGGCGCCGCGCGCCTTGGCCTCGACCTGGCGCTGAAAACGTGCACGCTGGTCGACGGGGTCATTCAGCTCGGAAAAGGCGTTGGCGTGCTCGCGCCCCACGATGAACAACTCGAAGCGATCGACCTTGCCTGGATCCGCGTCGTTGCGTCGCGAGAGCGGCGAGGTTTCCGCGGGGTAGTCGGTCACGAACACGGGACGATCCTGCGGCAACGCCTGCTCGCCCGCGTAGTCGAAGAGCGCGCCCACCCGGTGGCCATGGGTCTCGCACTTGGGCAACACCGCCGACAGTTCATCCTTGCGATCGAGCACGCCTGAGCCAGCCACCCAGCGCAACAGGGCGGCCTCGTCGTCGAGCATGGGACGTTCGAGCCCGTTGGGGAGCCTGCCGGCGGCCACGGCTGCCACGATGGCATCCTTCATGGGAATACGTTCCCACCGGCCGAGGTCGACGGTCTGGCCCTGATAGGTGATCTGCGTTCCGCCGCAGATCTCGCGCGCCAGCTCGCTCAAGAGTTGCTGGGTCAGCTCCATCAAATCCTCGTAGGTCGCGTAGGCTTGATAGAACTCCAGCATAGTGAATTCGGGATTGTGCTGGCGGGATAGGCCCTCGTTGCGAAAGTTGCGCCCAATTTCGTAGACCCGATCGAACCCGCCTACCACCAAGCGCTTGAGGTGCAGCTCGGGCGCGATGCGCATGGTGAGGTCGAGCGCAAGCGCGTTGTGGTGCGTGCGAAACGGCTTCGCGGCTGCCCCGCCCAACACGGTGTGCATCATCGGGGTTTCCACTTCGATGAAGTCGCGCTCGTCGAGAAAACGCCGCAAATGGCGCACGATCTGGGTGCGTTTGCGAAACACCTCGAACACCTCGGGATTGGCCACCAGATCCACGTAGCGTTGCCGGTAGCGAATCTCCATGTCCTGCAGGCCGTGCCACTTCTCGGGCAAAGGGCGCGTCGCTTTGGTGAGGATGCGCACGCGGTCCGCGACCACGGTGTCCTCGCCCGCCTTGGTCTTGGTCAGCAGGCTGGCAGGTCCCTCGACGCCGACGAAGTCGCCGCGCTCGACCAGCTTCCACAGGGCAAAGACTTGCTCGCCCACCACGTCGAGCTTGACCCAGACCTGGATCTCGCCCGTGCGATCGCGAAGCTTGGCAAAGGCCGCCTTGCCAAAGCTGCGGATGGCGACGATACGACCCGCCACCGACACGCGGCCATTCTCGTCCGTGCCCTGAGGAGAATGTTTGGGGTCTGCCCCATCTTCGAACCACTTGTGAATGTCGCGCGCCGTAGATCCCGGACGAAAGCCGTTGGCGTAGGGATTGTGGCCCGCGGCGCGGAGCTCGGCGACCTTGCGCTCGCGTTCGGCGATCAATTCACGTTCATCAGACATGGTCCACCATTGCGTGTTTCAAGATCCCCAATGATCGGTGACGGTCGTGGCCGTGGTCGTGGTCGTGGCCCTGGCCGGAGTGATCACCGTCGGCCACGGCCACGGCCACGTCTACGGCTACTACCTTCGGTTGCTGTCGAGTGTCTTCCCTCATCTAGGCCTCGATGTCGTCCTCGTCGGGCTTGGTCACGGGCTTCGCCGACGGATCGCCCGCCATTTGCAGCAGCAGCGCGACCATGAATTGATCGAGATCGCCATCCAAAACCGCATCCACGTTGCTCACCTTCAGGCCGGTGCGGTGGTCGGAGGCCAGCCGATAGGGCGCCAACACGTACGAGCGAATCTGACTGCCCCACTCGATCGCCTTCTTCTGCGCGTGGATGCCGCCCATCTTTTCGTCCAGCTTCTTCTGTTCGACCTCGATGAGCTTGGAACGCAGAATGCGCATGGCGGTGGAGCGGTTCTTGTGCTGGGATCGCTCCTGCTGGCAGTGCACCGCGATTCCCGTGGGAATGTGCGTGATGCGAATGGCGGACTCGGTCTTGTTGACGTGCTGGCCCCCGGCCCCGCCCGAGCGCATGGTTTCCACGCGCAGGTCTTTCTCGTCGATGTCGATCTTGATCGTCTCGTCGATGTCGGGGTACACGAAGACGCTGGCAAACGACGTGTGCCGGCGCGCCTGGGCATCAAAAGGCGAGATGCGTACCAGGCGATGCACGCCCGATTCGGCGCGCAGGTAGCCATAGGCCCAATCGCCCTGCACGCCCAGGGTCACGCTCTTGATGCCCGCCTCGTCGCCCGGTTGCAGATCCAGAATCTCGGCCTTGTAGCCCCGGCGCGCCACCCAGCGCGTGTACATCCGCTGCAGCATCTCGGCCCAGTCTTGCGACTCGGTGCCGCCGGCGCCGGCATTGATGCTCACGATGGCGCCCTGCCGGTCGTAGGGACCGGAGAGCATGCGGGCGAACTCCATCTTGTCCACGGCGTCCTCGATGCGCGAAAGCACGCTCGCGGCCTCGGCGGCCGTGGGGTCGTCCTTGGCTTCGTCGGCCAAATCCACCAGAACCCGCGCATCCTCGAGGGCACGCATCTGCAAGTCGAATCCGTCCACGGCTTCCTTGAGGCGCGCCTGTTCCTTGAGCAGCGTCTGGGCCTGCTCATTCGCGTTCCAGAAGTTGGGTTGCGACGCCTCGCCATCAAGCTCGGCTATGCGGGAACGTTTGCCGTCGATGTCAAAGATGCCCCCGGAGAATCTCCAGACGGCGTGCCAACTTCTCGATGCGATCGCGCAGAGGGCCGATTTCCATGGTGGGCTAGCTAGCCACGTCGCAAACTGTCGCGCAAGTAGTTCTCGGTGATGCGGGTGTACTTCCCCGCCAGCGCGCGGTGCTCGTCGGCGGCCTTCTCATCGAGCGTGCGCACAACCTTGCCTGGCATGCCGAGCACGAGACTGTACGGAGGAATGATGGTGCGCGGGGTAACCACCGCGCCCGCTCCCACCATGGAACCAAACCCGATGACCGCGTCGTCGAGAACCGTGGCCTGCATGCCGATGAGACACGCATCCTCGACCCGGCAGGCGTGCAGCACAGCCCGATGACCGACCACGACGTCGGCGCCCACCAGGCAGGGTCCGTCGTCCGCCACATGGATGACGGTTCCATCCTGCACGTTGCTGCGATCGCCGACGATGACCGGCGCGATATCGCCGCGCAGGACGGCGCCGTACCACACCGACACGCCTGCGCCCAGGCGGACGTCGGCCACCACCGAGGCTCCGGGCGCGATGAAGGCGCCCTCCCCGGCCGATGGCACCCGGTCGAGATAGCGATCGATGATGGCGCGCGGAAATCGCAGCCGTAGCTCGCTGACCTGCCGGTCAAGCACTTCCGCATCAGGATGAGATCCTGACACAACCACCACGGACGAGGTGACGAGAGCCATGGCTACGACGAAACCATACTACTGCGAGGCGCCCTCTGCACGGCGGCCGGCCGCCCGGCGGGCGATCTCCACGCGCTTGGCCAGGGCAGGATTGCCCGGTTCCAGGCGCAAGGCCTCGCCATACTCCCGCACGGCGTCGTCGTACCGACCGACCTTGAAGTAGGCGGCGCCCAAGATTGCGTGAGCGGCCCCTTCGCCCGCTGCCACGGCCGCGCGTCCCTCCGAGATCGCTCGGGAAAAGTCGTCGCGTTCAAAGGCAGCGCGGGCCTCGGCCAGAGCCTTCTTGCCTTGTCCACTGGCGCGCTGTCGCGCCTTTTCGGCTGGGGGCTCGGTGGCCGAGCCAGCCGCAGGCTCTGGTGTCGCGACCAGGGCAGTCGGGGGCGCAGCCGCTGGCCGGGAAGGCCGGACAACCGGCGCCAGTGCTCCTGATGGCTCAGCGCCTCGGGATGGACGTGGGGCGGGTGGCTGGCCTGGCGACTGCCCCGTCGCGATGGTCACCGCTGGCGCGGAAGTGGCGGCGCGGACCGGCGAGGCCTGGGGCAGCCCCGGCGAGGCGGGCGCCGGAATCGGTCCGCCCGCCAGGGGCTCACGTGCCTTGCCTGCCGCGGCCTCGGCGTCCAAGCGCTTGGTCATGTAGACGTTGAAGACCGTGGCCGCCGCGAGAGCGGCGCCAAAGATCAGGAAGAAGCGGCGCAGCCATTGAGTGTTGCGCGACACCACCGTTGTGCGCGAGTGAGCCGAGGCAGCCGGCGTTCCCTCAAGCGCGGGGCTTGCGGTAACGGGCGCCGGCGAAGGGGCCAGCCCCGGCGCCCTGCGCGGGCCTACCACGGACGATTCCAGCAGGCTGAGCCCTGTGGCTGGCTCCCCGCGATCCATTGCCGACGCCGGCCCGGCGGCCATGGCCAACAAGGCGGCCCGCTGCTCGCGCTCCTGGCTGGCGCTGAACAGGCGATTGAGCAGACGAGCCAGGGCATCGCGACCGGCCTCGCTGGCCATGGGCAAGAGTGCACGCTCGAACTGGCCCGCCGTCGCGAAGCGCTGCTCGGGCGCTTTGGCCACGGCTCGCATCACCACGGCGTCCAACTCGGGCCGCACCTCGGGATTGAAGAGCGAAGGCGACGGCGACCGATGCGTACGAATCCACTCGATCGCTTGTTCGCGGCTCGCGCCCGCCAAACCGGCCCGGCCCCCTTCGATATTCGATAAGAAAGGACATCCGGCCAGGGTCTCCCAAAGAACCACCCCAAGGGCGTAGATATCCGCGCGCCGATCAACCGGACCGCCCCCCAGCTGCTCGGGCGCCAGGTAGCGCAATTCCTCCGCAACGAATCCTGGCTCTAGAGCGCCATCGGCACTGGCGGCGCGGCCAGAGGCAAGATCGAGCAACTTTACCGCGCCCTGGTAGCCGAGCCGCACGCGGGCTGGATGCAACTTGCGGTGGACTAGGCCCAACCCCTCGAACTCGTGCACAAAACCCAGCGCGCGGCTGATCGCGCAGGCGACGTGAAGCGCGGAGATGACTGAAAACCGCCGCGTCTCGGTCACGCAACGTTGCGACACCTCGGCCAAGTCGTGGCCCTCAAAGAACTCTTCGGCCAGGTAGGGCTCGCCGTCCACCTCGCCCACATCGTGCACGACCATCAATCCTTCGTGGGCCAGTCGCCGCGACAAGTGGGCCGCACGACGAAAGCGCGACATGAATTCCACGTCGCCGCGCAGATCGGATGGTGGCCGCCTGACCACGCGCGCCCCGCCTGAGCCAAGGACAAGGGCCAAGAAGACGCTGTCGCCTGATCCAAGTTTCTGGATGAGCCGGTAGCGTCCAAAGGGCCTGGGGAGCGGTGCCACGGTCACAATCCTGCGCCTAGGCTATGCCCTCACAAGGTCCAGCCCAAATTTATCGTGTTCTGCCGTCACGCCCAGGCCTTCTTCAGCAGCCAACCCTTCACCACCTGCGTGAGCACCATGTAGCAAGCCAGTGTCAGGAAGAGGAAAAGCCAGTACAGGCGCGGCAAAACCACGAAGCCCAACGCGCCGGCAACCGGCGAGAAGGGAAGGTAGAGACCGAAAGCCATGACCAACACCGTGGTGACCGTGAGCGGCCAGCTGGCCCGGCTGCGCAGAAACGGAACCTTGTTGGTGCGAATGACGTGGATGATGAGGGTTTGCGTGAGCAGCGACTCGACGAACCACCCGGTCTGAAACAGGTGGGCCTGGCTGGGATCCCAGGCCTTGAAGACGTAGAGCATGACGAGGTACGTGGCGTAGTCGAAAACCGAGCTGCACGGCCCAATAAAGAGGATGAAGCGCGTGATCTCGCTGATCGACCAGGGACGCGGCCGCGCGATCTGTTCCGCGTCCACGTCGTCGGTGGGAATGGGCACCTGCGAAAAGTCGTAGAGCAGGTTGTTGGTCAGGATCTGGATGGGAGCCATGGGCATATAGGGCAGAAAGGCGCTGGCGCCCACCACCGAGAACATGTTGCCGAAGCTGGAACTGGCGCCCATGCGGATGTACTTGAGGATGTTGGCGAAGACCTTGCGACCTTCCAGAATGCCGTCTTCCAGCACCAGCAGGCTCTTTTCCAGGAGCACCAGATCAGCTGATTCCTTGGCGATGTCGACCGCGGAGTCCACCGAGATTCCCACGTCGGCAGCGCGCAGCGCCGGCGCATCGTTGATGCCGTCGCCGAGAAAGCCGACGACGTGCTTCCGGCTTTGCAGGGCGGCGATAATGCGTTGCTTGTGGATGGGGGCGAGCCGCGCAAACAGCGTTGTCTGCTCCACCACGGCCGCCAACTCGGTGTCGGTCATGGCCTCGATCTGCGAGCCCAGCAGCACGTGGTCGGTGGGAATGCCGACCTCGTGGCAGATCTTCTTGCTCACCAGATCGTTGTCGCCGGTGAGCACCTTGACCGCGACCCCATGCTGGCCCAGGGCCACCACCGCAGGCGCCGTGGTGTCTTTGGGAGGATCGAAAAACGCCACGTAGCCGCGCAGGACCAGTTCGCATTCGTCGGCCTTGGAATAGGCGGGCTTGCGATCCAGATCGCGGTAGGCAATCGCCAGCACACGAAAGCCGTCGCTGGACAAACGGCGATACTCTTCCTTGAGATCCTCGATGAGCACCCGCTCCATGGGCAGAATCTCGCCCTGGTATTCGAAATGCGCGCAGCGCTTGAACAGCTCTTCGGGCGCACCCTTGCAGATGAGACGCGGCTGCCCGGTCGGCGTTTCCACCACCACTGACATCAACCGGCGCGCGAAATCGAAGGGAATTTCGTCGAGTTTTCGATGTTCAGGAACGTGGAATTGATCGTGAATCTCTTCCTTATGCGCCAGCACGGCGCGATCCAAGACGTTGCGTAGGCCGGTCTGGAAGTGGCTGTTGAGGTAGGCCAGCATCAGAACGTCGTCGTCTTCTTCCAGTTCCACGTCGCAGTGTCGTTCCAGCACCACGCGGTCCATGGTCAACGTGCCGGTCTTGTCCGTACACAACACGTCCATGGCGCCCAGGTTCTGGATGGAGTTGAGGCGCTTGACGATGACCTTCTTCCTCGACATGGCCAGCGCGCCCTTGGACAGGCACACCGTCACGATCATAGGAAGCATCTCGGGCGTCATGCCTACCGCCACGGCCAGGGCGAAGAAGAAGGCTTCGTGCCAGTTGTGCTTGGTGAACCCATTGATCAGAAAAACCAAAGGCACCATCACCAACATGAAGCGGATCATCAGCCAGGTGAAGCTGGCCACCCCTTTGTCGAAGCTGGTCTGCACCCGCTGGCCCACGATGGCCTTGGCGATTCCGCCCAAGTAGGTGCGCCCGCCGGTGCCCACCACCACGCCGGTCGCGGTCCCGCTTTCTACGCTGGTGCCCAAAAAGCAGATGTTCTTCCATTCCAGCGGCGAGGCTGGCGGCGTCGTTTCGCGCGCGTCGAATTTTTCGACTGGCAGGGACTCGCCGGTAAGGCTGGCCTGGATGATGAACATGTCCTTGCTGGAAAGCAGGCGAATATCAGCCGGGATCATGTCCCCGGCCGCCAAGCGCACGATGTCGCCCGGCACCAGCTCGGCCAGCGGAATCTCGCGCGTCCGGTCCTCACGGATCACGGTGGCGGTGACCCGGATCATGGCCTTCAGCTTGGCTGCTGCCGTGCCCGCCTTGGCCTCCTGAACGAAACGCAGCGCCACGCCCAAGACCACCATCATGACCATCACCACAGCAGCCCGCAGGTCACCGGTCAGCGCGGACACCACAGCCAGCAGCGACAACAAAATAACCAGGGGGTTGAGCAGCGCCTTGACCAACAGATCGCGGTAGGTATTCCCTTCCTCCTGCGCCACGGCGTTGAGCCCAACTTGCTCCAGTCGCTTCTCGGCCTCCCCGTCGGCCAACCCGGTCGGCGACGATCCCAGCTCGGCGACCAGCTTGTCCCCTTCACAAGTTGCAGCACTGGCCAGCTGCTGCGCCAAGCCGCTCGCCACCGAGTTCCGTCCCGGCAAGCCCAGCCGCTTGGGCAAGATGGAGGGAAGGGAAAAGAGCTTTCGCATGGTTGGCGGCTATTGTGAAGGCTGGCGAGTCGCACCGACTTCCCAGTCGGTCGCGCGAAGACGGTCCTCAGTATAGCGTTGCCGCGCGGCTGGCAAGGGCTTTGAACGTCGAAACCGCGATCTCGTGAACCTGATGGGAGCGGTGTGGGTGACAGGGGCGGTGGCGGTGGCAGTGGCGGTGGCGCCGACGGTGACAGGTTCAGTGACGGTGACGGCCTGAAGCGGTCAAGACATCGGTGGGCGTCGTCCGCTAGTGGCGACCTGCGGACGTCCTGCCGGGCCCACCGTCCCTGCCACTGCCTCAGCCTCTGTCACCGTCTCCGCCACCGCCCCTGTCACCCACACCGCACCCGCTCCCACAAATTTCAGGGAGTGTCCCGCCAGCCAGGCTACACTTGGTCGCCTCCACGTCGGCGGGAACCATGCACGGCCATCACCATCATCACGGCGGCGCGCACGCGCACGGCCCAGGGGACGGCGAGAAGCGCTCGGTGGCTCTATACTCCGTGCTGGCTGCGCTGCTTCTCACCGGCACCAAGGTTGCGGTGGGCCTGTGGACGGGCAGCTTGGGTATCGTGGCCGAGGCCATGCACTCGAGCCTGGACCTGGCCGCCGCCTTGGTCACGCTGTGGGCGGTGCGGGCTTCCGGCCGACCGGCCGACGCCGAGCACGCCTACGGCCACGGCAAGATCGAGAACCTATCGGCTCTGTTCGAGACCTTGCTGCTGCTCGGCACCTGCGCCTGGATCATCCGCGAGGCGGTGCAGCGCCTCTTCTTCCGCGCCGCCGCTCACGTCCACGCCAACCTGTGGGCCTTTCTGGTGGTGATCGCGTCGATCGCCATCGACTACTCGCGCTCGCGCAGCCTCATGCGCGTGGCCAAGAAGTATGAAAGCCAAGCCCTGGAGGCCGATGCCCTGCATTTTGCGACGGATATCTGGTCGTCGCTGGTCGTGCTTCTCGGGCTGTTGGGCGTGCTGGTGGCGCAGGAACTCGAAATACCGTGGCTGGCTCAGGCCGATGCGGTTGCGGCCCTGGGTGTGGCGGGCGTGGTGGTGTGGGTCAGCCTGCAACTGGGACGCAGGTCGGTCGACGAGTTGCTGGATTCTGTTCCCCCTGAGCTAAGCCGGCGTATCGCGGAGGTGGCCAAGGTCGCCGATGTGCGCGAAGTGAAGCAGGTGCGCGTTCGTCGTAGCGGGCCCGGACTCTTCGTGGATTTGGCGTTGGTCCTGGATTCCGGCGAGTCGCTGGAACGTGGCCACGAAATCTCCGAGCGAGCCGAGGCTGCCATCAAGGCGCAGTTCCAACACGCCGACGTCGTGGTCCACGTGGAACCAGGCCCGATCTCCACGGACAATCTGGCGGCCACGGCGCGTCGCCAGGCTGAGCGTCATGGCTCCACGGCGCACGACATCCGCGTGTTCGAGGAAGACGGCCGCTGGACCATGGAATTGCACTTGGAGATGCCGGAAAGCCTGCCCCTGGGCGAGGCGCACCGCCGAGCTTCGGAACTGGAAAGCGACTTGCAGGCGAAGGTGCCGAGCCTGGCCAGTGTCATCACCCACATCGAGCCCTCGGGCGAAAGGGCTGCGGCTGCCAACGCCGACCCGGTTGAAGTCGAACGCATCCGCGCCATTTTACTGCACTTCCCGGAGCTTGTTGAACTGGGAATCCAGGCGCATGAACTATGCGTGCGGCGCACGGGGCACGAACTGGCGATCTCGTTTCATTGCACCCTGGGGGCCGCCACGTCGATCAAGGAGGCCCATGCCTTCACCGAACGCATCGAGCAGTACCTGCGCACGCAAGTCCCCAACTTGGGACGAGTGACGGTCCACACCGAACCGTCCGGGGAACATTCGTAGAGCGTTGCCTCAAACCACCAATGCACCGACGGCCGACGATCCGGGCCGCTGGCGGCGTCGGGCCTGCGCTTCCGGTCCTCAAGTACATCAGTACATTCCGGTCCGGCGACGCGCGCGGCGCAGCTGCGAGCAGGGGTGGCGGGGCCGGAGGCGCTAGTCGGCCCTCCTTGCCAGCAGCCCGGCGAAGGCGCGGCGAAGCCGCGGGGGCAGGTGGCAGGGCGGGCAGGTCCGAGTGCCCGAAGGGCCTTGTCGGCCGGATGCTAAGAGAAATCGCAATCCACGCTCTGTCGGCGTGCAACTCTTCTTTGAAGTGGCGCCTACTCCCCGAAGAGGACAGCGTCGGCGCGGGGGTCGGCGAGGGTGGCACAGGCAAGGGCCGGCGCGTGGGCTTCCAGCTCGGCCACTGTGTGCATGCCAGTGGCAACGGCAACGCACTGGGCGCCGACGGCCTGGGCAGCAGCGATGTCCTTGGGCGTGTCGCCCACGACGACTACTCGGCAAGCCTGCAGCGGCCGTCCGAGCTGGGCCGCGCCCCGCCGCGCACCGGACGCCAGAATTTCCGGCCGATCGATCGAATCGTCGCCGAAACCGCCGAAAGTGAAGCGATGGAAAATCCCCGCGTGGCCCAACTTGATGCGGGCGCCTTCGCGCAGATTTCCGGTCCCCAAGCCCAGGGCCACGTCGGGGCGCGCCTCGGCCAGGTCAAGCGCCCGCATGATGCCGTCATGTACGCGAATGCCACCGGTGGGGGCGGCCGCCGCCTCTTCCTCCAGCACGCGCAGATAGAAGGCCAGCGTGGCATCCATCTCGGCCTGCAATTCGGTCGCAGAAGCGAAGCGCCTGCCGAGGGACAGCAGCCCGTCGCGCACAATCGCCTTGTCTGTCATTCCTGCAAATGAGAACGACACGACGTCACTGCGACCGTGGCGGCGCTCGAACGCCTTCTCAATGGCTCGCCGTCCGACACCGTCGGTAGTGACCAGGGTTCCGTCGACGTCGAACAGCAATATCGTGGGCATGACAGACACTACCGTGACGCCCGCGGAAACCAATTGCAAGGGTGGCGGCAATCATGAAATCGGCCTCACGCGGTCTGTCGGCCGCATGAGGCCGCGGGGGCTGTGAGGCCCCGCCCGGAGCATCTTGCCTACTGGTACAGGAAGATGATCTCGATGCGGTTGTTGCGATTGCGATCTTTGCCGCTGGCGATCGGCTCGGCGCCGCCCTGACCGGTCGCCATGACCCGCTTGCTGTCCACACCGCGGGACATCAGCGCGGTCTGTACCGACTGCGCCCGGGCCAGGGTCAGCGGCAGAAGGGCGCTAGAACTTCCGCGCGGGTCGGCAAAGCCGATGATCTGCACGGGGTAGTTCTGGTACTCCTTCTTCTTCATCAGCGTGGCAATCGGCTCGAGCAGGGCATCGCGGCCCGGGGTGATCACGCTCTGCTTCTTGGTGAAGAGCTGCTCCGCCGGGATCATGAGCACGATTCGTTGCAAAGCGCCGCGCGCGTCCCGCCGAACCTCCACGCCTGCGATGGCGCTGGCTTCCCTGGTCAGCGTGTCAGCCCGTGCCCGGTTCTCGTCGGCTTTGGACTTGTCCGCGTAGATCGGCTGCGCGATGGCCACGGCCTCCTCGGCCTTCTTCTTGGCGATGTCCGCGCTCATCTGCGCGCCCCGGAAATTCCCCTGCTGCAGCTCGGCCTGCGCGCGGTGGAATGTGTCGGTGGCGGCCGTGTATTCGGCCTTGGCGTAGGTACCCGCCTGCACGGTGTCGGCGGTCTTCAGGGCCAGCTCGGCCGCGCTCAGCTTGTCAGCGGTATCGGCCTTGTCCGCCGCCAGCTTCCGGTCGGCTTCCATCTGTGCAGCCAGCTCTTTGCGCTCCTGCTCCGCCTGGGCGGTCTCAGCAGCCAGCGCCGCGGACTTCTCGTTAAGTTTCTTGAGCAGGGCGACCTTCTCGTTCATGTCGGCCAGCTCTTTGTTGACCTTGTCCTGCTGTTCGTTGACCGCGTCGAGATCATCCTCGGCCTTGGCGATGCGAGCCTTGGCCGCATCCTGGTCGACCAAGGCGATGGCATGCTTCAACTTGGCCTGCCCCATGAGGGCATCGTTGACCGACTTCTCCAAGTCGCTGTCTTGCCACTCTTCCTGTGACTTCTTGAGCCGCTCATCGGCAATCTTGACCAAGGCCGGAGCTCGCTTGACGGCCACCGCGGCTGATGGGCTTCTCCTCAGAACCTCCAAGGCTTCCAGCTCGCTTGGCTTGGGCTTGAGGGCGCAGGATGGCAGAGCCAGAAACAGACCCATCGCCAGCGGCAAAATCGATAGTCCACGTGTGATCATGACGAAACTCCCTGTATGCGGATTGCTCACGACTTGGCCTCCAGGCGGATCTTTTGCACCTTGGCGTTCTCCAGTGCCTTCTTGGTCTTTTCCAAGGTAGCCCGCGCGCGCGCGACGTCAGCTTCCTTCTGATCGGCCTGCGCCGCCAGCTTGGACGCGGTGATCTTTTCGCGAATCATGTCGGCTTGCGCCCGACAGCGATCGGTGACCGTATGGACGTCGTCATATTTCTCCTGCGAACGCAGCGACCAGGCTTGGTCCAGCCACATGCGCAGCACGGTCAGGTCGGTTCCCGCCGTCTTCCGTTCGTCTAGGCGCTCAAGGTCATTCGCCGTCTGCCGGCTGTCCTCGATAATGCGCTGCAGATCATCGGCCTCCCCGGCCTGCACGAGCGCCGGGACAGAAAGAGTGACGAACAACAGGAAACAAGTCGCGTATCTATACATATGTTGCCTCACCGGGTTGAAGAGGGCCCTATGTTCGGAGGTAGAGGCTCACCTCGTCAACTGCAAAAGATCGTCTTGGCGCGCCTCCCTGCTTGACGACCGGGCCGATCGCGCGGCATACCTTCGATTCCCCACACACGGGGTTCTGGTGGACGTAGCTCAATGGTAGAGCATCGGACTGTGGCTCCGACGGCTGGGGGTTCGATACCCCTCGTCCACCCCAGATTTTTCCCACGCTCCGAGAGACGCATGCGCCGGCATCTCCTGCTTCTCCTGCTGCTTGCCTCGTGTGGTGGCCCTTCGTCGGCCGTCGTGGACGCCGCGGCCGACCTTGCGCCGCCAGACACGTCCCCGCCGGTCGATGTCACGCCCCTACCGCTGGCCGTGGACTTCACGGTTGCAGGGTGCCCGCGCTTCGATGCCACCAAGCCGTCCTGCACCGGCACGGCTCCCTTCACCGTGCAGTTCACGCCCATCGCCACCACGACCATCAGCCAGTATCGTTGGAATTTTGGAGACAACACGGATGACGACATCTCCGCCACCCCGTTGCACACGTTTGACACGCAAGGATCGTTCACGGTCACACTGGTGGTGGTCAGCTCGACGGGCGGGATAGCCCCCAAGACCCGCGCCGACTTCATCATCGTGTTGCCCGACGGAATGGGTGCACCCTGCAACGACGATCAGCAATGTGCCAAGAATCTCTATTGCCTCTGCTCGGCCGCCAGCCGCTGCACCACGGGGCCCCTGAATGGCATGTGCACTTCGTCGTGCCAGAAGGATGACTGCCCGGTCGGGAGCGTGTGCACCAACCTGGCGACAGCTCCGGCGAATTCCGGCCCCGGCGAACCGTGGCAGACCCAGCTCTGCCTTCCCGCTTGCGATTCCGATGCCGATTGCACTGCAGGCCTGCGCTGCCGGACTCTGCCAGCCTGGCCCAACGGCACATCTTGGGTCCACGGCTGTTTTACCGACGTACCGGCCGACCTGGGCGGCCCTTGTCTTGACTCTACCGGCATACGCCGCAACGACCTTTGCGTGACCGGATTGTGCGCTGATCTAGGCGCCCTGGGACTGTGCTCGCGGGACTGCAGCAGCACGCTGTGTCCCACCGGATCCGACTGCGCGGAGTTCGGCGATGGCCGCGAGCTCTGTCTGGTTCCCTGCACATCCAGCCCCTGCGACGCCGACCCACTTCTCACCTGCACCGCGCCTGGCTTGTCGCTGCTGGGCTACCATCTCAAAACGCCGCCCCCGAGCGGCCAAGGCGGTGCGTACTGCGCGCCCAAGCCCTGCGGCAGCAACAGCGATTGTGGGACTGCGGGCCTGTGCCGCCAGGACTCGGGCGGCGGCCATTGCGTCGCTCGCTCGAACTAGCCGCCTCTCGAAGGTTCGTAGCTGGTTGAACGGTTGTCGTGACAGCGGCGGAGCCGGTGGCCGGAACCGGCGGCCGGAACCGGATTCGCCGGCCGGTTCCCGGATTCGGTTGCGGATCCGGCCACCGACCACCAGCCCCGGAACCGGCAACTCGAACCAGTCACGAATTTCCAAGAATCGGTATTAGCCTCGTCGGCTGGCAACCCGCCTAATCGCTAGAACCCTGGATCGCGACGACGACACGGGCGGGACTTGGCTCTTCCAGCGGGTCCACGAACCCACCGGCGTCCTCGGCCGCGGCCCACAGTGCCAAGCGCGCGATCGATGCCTGTCGCGCGACCGTCTGGTCATAGAACGCTTCGACCACTTCCACCGGCCGCGCGCTGCCCAGAGCGCTGACCACCACGCCGAAGGTGAGGACGTGGTCGGGCGCGGCGCCCCGCCAGCCCAGCAGGCCAGCCCAAGCGCGGGCGGCGTCCTCGCTCGCCACGACCACATCGGTGATGAAAGGCCGCACGTCCACCTGCGCAGCCGGTGCGGACTTGCGACTGTCCTGGCGCTCGCGCCGTGCCGCCAACAGGAGTGCGCCGGAGGCAAAGGCCTCGACAGCGGTCGCGGCGTTCATCCCGTCGGGCAAGAGCGCGGCGTACTGCGCGCGCGCCAGGATCCTCCCCAGCGCGGGCTGGGATTCCTGCAGCGTCGTCGCAGTAAGAAACTCGATCCCATCCAGCGACACCGCGTTCAAGCGACGCAACAACTCGGTGGGGGTGACGTCGTCGCTCAGCTTCACATCCAAGATTTCGCCCAGCGACGGCATACCCAGCCCCAGCGCCGGCCCGAAGCTGAGGCCGGGCTTGGGACGGAAACCCCGAGAATAGGCGATGTCGAGACCAGCGCGCCGGAAGACGCGTGGCAGGTGGCGCACCAGATCCAGATGCGCCAGATACGCGGCCGGACCGAGTTTGGTGTAGCGCAGGCGATAGCGACGGGCCTCGTCCTGGGCAAAGCGGGTCAGCGGCCGGGGCGCAGTCCGATGCCCGCCCGCCGCGGGCCGCGCCGCCGGCGCGGGACGCTCGACCTTCGCCCAGGCGTTCATACGTCGCAAGAAGAAGAGCCGCTGGCGCTTCATCTCGGCGAGATCGCAGGCCACGCCGCAGTCGTAGCAGACCAGCTTCTCGTCGGCGGCTGCCATGGCCTCGGCGACGTCCGAGGGATGCAGCAGTCGCTGCACCGACTTGCCACAGGGGGGCGACAAACGGTACACAAGCGCCCTTCGGTATTCGGCGCGCAGAAAGTCGACGTTCACGCCGGTGTCGATATGGTCCCAAGGCAGCCGGCTCTGCTCGCCGAAGTCGCCCAGATAGCGTTGCGGATCGAATCCCGAAGCGGCCTGCTCCTCGGCGATGGCGCGTTCCCACAGGTCTTTGCGCATGACCTCGTCCCACCCGTCAAAGCGACAGCCGAGACGAAAGGCCGTTTCCAGCAAGTCCGCGCACGCGCGATCCCCGCGCGCGAAAATCGCCTCCAGGTGCGACTGGGTGTTGTCGTGCATGCGCACGGCCACGCGCAGGCGCCGGCCGTGCTCGGCCAGAAGCTCTTGCTTGTGTGCGGTCAGCTCGTGGCTGTCCATGCCGGCCCACTGCAGGGACGTGTGTGGTTTGGGCACGAACACCGACACGGCCGCCGTCACCTTGGCGCCGCGCAGGTAGCGACGACCGATCTCCTGTACCCGCGCCGTGGTCTCGACGATGCCCACGACGTCCTCGTCGGTCTCGCTGGGCAACCCGATCATGAAGTACAGCTTCATGCGCTGATGGCCGCGCGAAAACACGCGGTGGGCGGACTCCAGGATGTCGGCCTCGGAGACGTTCTTGCTCACCACATCCCGCATACGCTGGGTTCCGGCCTCGGGCGAAAAGGTCAGGCCCGACATGCCCAGACTCGCCATCGCGCCCAAGAGGTCGTCACTCAAACCGTAGGCGCGCAGCGACGACACAGAAAGCGACACCTTGTGCTCGCGCAGTCGGCCGATGGCGGTCTTCACCAGAGGCGACACGCACGAGTAGTCCGCCGGCGACAGCGAGGCCAGCGAGGTCTCGTCGTAGCCGCCCTTGCGGATGCCTTCGATGAGAGCGTCCACCACGGCCACGGGATCGCGCTCGCGTACCGGCCGATACACCACGCCGGCCTGGCAGAAACGGCAGCCTTCGGTGCAGCCGCGCGCGATCTCCACAGCCATACGATCGAACACAGCTTGGGCGTGCGGCACCGGCGAATCGTCGGGGAAAGGACAGCGATTGATGTCGGCCACCCAAACGCGCCGGACGGCCGCTGGCGCGCGCGCATCGAGCGGCTCAGCCACGGTCACAAGGCCGGTCGCCGGGTCGCGCGAGGTTCGGTACAGGCTGGGAACGTACAGGGGAAAGCGGGCCGCCAGCCGGGCCAGCCTTTCCGGCCGCGGCACCTGCGCGCGGCGAAGCTCGGCCGCCTCCAGACAAAGTTCGGGCAGAAGCTCCTCGGCCTCGCCGATGAAGAAGGCGTCGACAAAGGGCGCCAGCGGTTCGGGGTGCGTGGCCACCGGACCGCCGCCCAGCACCAAAGGCGCGTGGTCAGGACGGTCGGCCGTGCGCAAGGCCAAGCCGGACAAGTCCAAAATATTCAGGATCCCGGTGAAGTTGAGCTCGTACTGCAAGGAGAAACCCACCACGTCGAAAGCATCGAGTGGGCTCCCGCTTTCCAGCGTGAGCAGGGGCAGGCCACGGCTGCGCAGCTCGGCCTCCATGTCGAGCCACGGCGCAAACACGCGCTCGCAGGCGATGCCCGGCGTCTTGTTGAGCAGCGAATAGAGGATCTTGCTGCCCAGATGGGACATCCCGATTTCGTAGGCATCCGGGAAAGCCAGGCACACCCGCGCCCGCACTGCGCTGGGATCCTTGCGGACCTGGTTGTACTCGCCGCCCACATAGCGAGACGGCTTCTGGACCTGGACGAGAAAGTCCGCGTAGGGGTGGCGGGCGCGCGTGTCGCTCATCGGGGGCTATCCCCCTTGCATGATGAGCGGGAAGCTGGTCCCGTACTCGTCCACATTGGCGGGGAAATGCCAGTGCCGGACCGCATTCTTGATGCAATCTTCGATGATCAAGAAGTCCGACGGTCCATGGACTTGAACACCCTGCACAACGCCCGACGCACCGATGGACACCGTGATATCCAGTCGCCCGGCGCGCAATCGACTATCGCGTTTGAGGGCGCGCTCGTAGCACGTCTTGAGGCCAGCCTGGTTCTCCTTGCTTCTCACGACCTCACTGATCTGCGATTGAGAAACCTCCCGGACTGCGCCCCCCGACGCGCCGGAACGCGAACGGCGGGATTGGTCCGGCGTCACCACCGGCACAGGCTTCTCGGTGGAATGGGGTGCAGGCGACGGTCCCTCGAAGGGATCGTCTCCGACCGCCGCTGCCTTGGCCGACGAGCCTGCCGAATGGACAGCGGCCGGCCGCCTGGGTGCGCGCGGCGCAGTTCGGCCTTTGGGCTCGGCTCCCGGCGCGGCGGAGTCTTCTCCCTGCGGTAGCGGCTCGACTTCGACCACGGGTGCAACTTGTGGCGCAGAAACCGGTGGCTGCGAGACAGCAGTGGCGGCCTTTCCGCTTTCGTTCCTCCAGGAAAACAGAATGACGAATATGACCAGCACCACCACGGCGCCCGCTGCCACGGCGTACTTGAGGTGGCGATGCCGACGAGTCAGGGCCGCTAGCTTCGACAGTCCGGACTGCTCAGGCGCCTTCCAAGGCTCGGGTGGAGCGAGCGCCACATTGCTGAACAGGGAGCTCGGCCTGATCGCGACAGCCGCGGCCGGCCCTCCTGCCGAAAAGTGGGCCGGCTGGGGCAACGCCGGTGGATGGACCCCGGCCAATGGTGCTGTCGGCGAATGGCCGGCGCCTACCGCGGCCACAATGGACGGCAGAGGATGGCCGGAAGGTGGTGTCTTCTGCGCCTGATCGAATTCGTCGTCGGCACCGCCGTCACGCGGCGCTGCGGGCTGCACAGTTGCCGCAACCGGAGCGCCCGAGGCCACGACTGCAAGAGGCGCAGAGGGGCGCTTCTCGGGTCTTGTCGCAGGGGCCTTGTCGAATTCCGTCTCCGGCGCAGAATGCCCCGAACTCATCGGCGTCACGCCAGGTAGGGCTGGCCCCTTCTTGAACGGCGGTGAGGCGCTTCCGGCAGTCACAAGCTGAGCAGGAACTGACGGTCGTGCCTTGGGCTGCGAACCAGGAATCGGCGGCGGCACCGCCTTGGGGCCGGAGCCAGGAAGCGGCGGGGGGACCACCTTGGGGCCAGAGCCGGAAATGGGCGCTGCCTTGACACCCGAGCCAGGCTGCGCCAGTTTCGGGCCGGAGCCAGCGCTTCCGGTCGGCAAGGGCTGCGTCCTTGAGCCAGGGGCCCGAACCCCGGGCACGGAATCGGCCCGCGCGGGCGCAGGGCGAGGCGCGGACGAAGTGCCGATGCGCGGCGCTTCGAGCGGCGACCGCCTCAGGGCGCTGATTTCCTGCGCGATGATCGCCACATCGCTTGGCCGCTTCCAGCCATCCATGCCGTCCTTCCAGACGCGAACCGACTGTTCCGGCTTGAGCGACACGATAACCTTCGCCGCATCCGTGCAGTTGAGCGGGCCTTGCCCTTTGCCGTCGACGGCCACGAACCACTCGCGAGCACCAGCGGAAGCACGCGAGAGTCCTGATGAGGGGCGCGCGGCTGAGGCGGGGCTTGGCCCAGCGTCAGACCCTGCGCGCCCGGAAAAGTCCTGTGGACCGGGGACGACTTCGCCGGACTGGACCGTGATGACGTGGCCGCAGGTCTTGCAGCGGATGCGAAGAATCCGCTGTCTGACCTTCTCATCCGCTATCGAGTAGCGGGTCTGGCAGCCATCGCAGACGAACTTCATGACAGCGTTGCAGCCTCTTGGCCCATGAGGGTAGCACAGCCCATTTCGCGAACGAGGCCTCTTCAGCTACTGGCCAGCACGAAGCAGCCACAGCACGCCAACCACGGCCGCAGCCAGCAGCGCAGCCACGAAGATCATAGCGCCAATGGGCACCGACCTGGGCACGTCGACGTCTTTGGCAAGAGCTTTCTGGGCGCAGCTGGGGCCCTCCACGACCGGCGTCTTGCTCGGCGCAGGAGCTGATTCGGGCGACGAAGCCCCCTCATGCGCGGCAGCAGAATCCGCGGTTGCAGCAGGGACCTCCGGCGCGGGGTCCGTCTGCCCCTTTTCCCTGTTCGCGGGCGCGGGGCTGTCCGCGGGTGGTGACTCCTCGGCGCGCGGCAGTTCGCCATGCGAGTCGGCAGGTGCGCGACCGTCAGCCCACAGCACGGGCCCTGAGGCGCGCAAAGCCCTGGCCAACGCCGCACCCGGTCCTCCCGACGGAGCCTGGTCGAAATCGAGAGCCTCGCCGCCATCCCAGCGACCGTCCTCATCTCCCTCAGCAAAGATGCGCGCCTGGCGCAGCCCGTCCTCGGTAATATGTGCCTCGGCCTCGGGCGAGTAGATTT
>Ga0265330_10000331_pt1 | contig 33961 bp, 37 predicted proteins | sample 41919metaG_FD_202083 | JGI IMG/M metagenome (GOLD analysis project Ga0265330, IMG submission 202083) | Rhizosphere microbial communities from Carex aquatilis grown in University of Washington, Seatle, WA, United States - 4-19-19 metaG | ecosystem: Host-associated > Plants > Roots > Rhizosphere...
ACTCTTGGCTGCCTGAACGGCAGCGACGCGATACCAATATACGAATGCATGCGAATCTACTAATCCGCCACCATGCGCAAAGCGCACATAACCGTCATTTGTAGATTCGCATGCATTAGCAGATTAGCATCGCGCCAAGGCGGGTAAAAATATTTTTATAGTATGACTAAAATATTTTTACACGCCGACATGAACAGTTACTTCGCCTCGGTGGAACAGCAAGCCAACCCGTTCTTGCGCGGGAAGCCGGTTGCGATCTGTTCCCGGATATCGCGGAACGCCTGCATCATCGCTTGCTCCGTTGAGGCCAAAAAACTGGGCATTAAAACCGGTTTTAGCTTGAGCGAAGCGAGAGAGCTGTCGCCGCAGATCGTCGCTTTAGAGGTCGATCCGCCAAAGGTAAGGAACACGACAAAAAGCATTTTCGCCATCTTCGCCGACTATACATCGGCCATAGAGGCGTATTCAATTGACGAGGCGTTTTTGGACCTGACCGGTCATATCACCGGTCTTGAGGCGGCGCGCGAGCTCGCCCTGACGATCAAGGAACGCATCAAGAACGAAGTGGGGGATTGGCTGCGCTGTTCGATCGGCATTGCGCCAACGCGCTGGCTCGCCAAATTTGCCGGCGAGCTGCAAAAACCCGACGGCCTTACCGTTCTTACGATCGATGACCTGCCGCGCGTGTATGCGGGGCGCCCGGTTGACGAGGCTTGGGGCATTGCCGAAGGCTGGAAAGCGCGGCTCGGAGCGCTGGGCATTGAAACATTGGATCAACTTTTAAAATTCAATCCGTTGGAACTTAAACGCCGTTTTGGCATACCCGGGTATTTGCTTTGGGCCGATATCGCCGGTCTCGACCTCGGCCACACGACATCGAACGAAAAAACTCCGCCCAAAAGCATCGGTCATTCTTATGTTTTCCATCGCCGAACCGACGACCCTAAGCAGATTTCCGCGATCATGATGAAGTTGTGCGAACGAGTGGGCCGCCGCCTGCGCAAACTTAAATTTGAAGCAAAACGAATAAGCGTCGGCTGGGGATATGCCGAGGGCGGCGACTACGATAATATGCGCTGCTTCGACCCGGTCTTCGAGTCCTATGACGTCTTTAACGCGGCCTGGCGGGCGTTTAACGGCTCTTGGGACCGTTCGACCGTCACTTCCATGGCTATTACGGCGTCGGATCTCGCGCCGACCGTGGATCAAACATCGATCTTTACCGACCGCCGCAAACGCCAAAATATTGCCGCGGCGCTCGACGCGGTGAACGACCGCTACGGCGACTACACCGTCATCCGCGGACAAATGTGGGGAACGAATGAGTACGCGCCGGACCGCGTCGGCTTCAGGCAAAGCGTCGAGGCGATAAGGAACGACGAAAAAATTTTCTCGATTGAGGAATGAAAAACATTATTAACCATTTAGACCAATAAATATTTTTGTAAATATGCTTTCATCAGAATATATTGTTGGATTCACTGAAGGAGAAGGGTGTTTTTCATTAATATTCAGAAAAGATACCAAATTACGAGAATCAATTTTAAAATCCTATTTTTCGTGGAAATCCAAATATGTTATTTGTCTTAGGGCCGATGATGTTGGAATTCTAGAACAAATTAAGGATGCGTTTGGGTGTGGAAAAATCAACATGCTCAATACAACCCATTCGGTGTCATATTCGGTATGCGACCTAAACGATCAGTTTAATATTATTGTGCCGTTTTTTAAAAAACACACATTGATAGGGAAGAAGGCGGAGGATTTCAAGCTTTGGTCGCAAGCTGTTGAAATACTTTTTAATGAAAATAGGGTGCCGATGCACCAACGCGATCAAAATAAATTGCTAGCGTTAAAAAATATTCACTCCCTAATGGGACAGTTCAAAAGTCGGGGGAGGGGTGCCAAATGGCTTATTTAGATTTATATTAAGAGACGCACAATATAAGTTGAACGACACCTAATATACCCTTTTGATCATTTCGTGATTAGAACCGATCGTTGCGCTGTAATGATTTACGGATACAAAAATACCTTCTCAAACGCCAAAATGGAATTATAAATTTAATATTCGAAGGTACTAATATACCACCCAAATCGTCCTGGGGCCATGAGGCGAAACCTCAGTTGCGAAGTCGAGCTGAGCTCGACGAAGCTTAGAGAGGTTTCGCCTCGATCAATTAGATTTATAAAAAATCTTATCGCCAAAGCGTGCATCGATATATAAAAGTTTCTTTCGTTCGTCAGGGCTGAATTTTCCCGCAAGCGCCGATGACAAAGTTTGCAATTGCGGCTTAATGTCGCTTTGAGGATCAAAAATGGCCGACCAGCCCTCGACGGTGACGACCTCGATATCCGAATTGATCGTATCTAATTTAAACAGTTGGTCGCGGATCCCCACTTGTGTCGCAAAATATTTATGGAGATCAATTATCGTTTGAAGCCATTCCGGTTGGATCATCGATTTGCCCGCGCCGAAATCCGCGCTGTCGCTTGAAAGCGCAATGAGCGCATCGCCTTCGCCCGGAGCGGCTTCGCGCAATCCTTTGCCTTCCTGATCCAAAAGATACGAGCTATCCCCTATTATAAGGCGATAGGTCGGCTGGCGTTCGGTAACCGTTATATCAAGATGCCCGAATTTTTTTTTAACATCGACCGAGATCAAATTCGGGAATTGCGCCATGATAAGATTTCTGACGCCGATCGTATCGATCATAAATGCATGATCTTTGGGAACGACAAAATAATCATAACCCGCCGTAGCGACGGTGGCGGCGGCGCGGATCCTGACCGCGTTCGCCGGCGTTGTTCCGTTCACAATTATCTTGTTAAGACGCAAAAGGGGCGAATAAATGAACGCGTAAACGATTGCGGCGGCGCTAAAGGCGAGACCGAGCGAAAAGAGCGTACTTGAAGAACGCGAACCGGCGCCCGATCGCTCAAAGAAAGGATTGTCCCACGACTGGTTGTGGAAATCGCGAACGCGTTTCATACTGCGCTTACGAATCACGAATCTATTACGAATTTACGAATAGCGGCCCCCTAAACGATTGGTAAATTTGTAACTGATTGGTTGTTAGTTAGAACTCAAACTATGAATCTTGGCAGGTGTTCTGCAAGCCGAGCGACGATCTCGTAGTTGATCGAGCCGGCGCCATATGCAAGTTCGTCGGCCGATATTTGACGCTTCCCGTCGCGCCCGATGAGCGTGACAATATCATTCTCACGCACGCCTTTGGCGGGAGTGGCGTCAACAATGATCATGTTCATGCAAACCCGGCCCATGACGCGGCATTTTTTTCCGCGAATCAAAACATGGCCCTTGGATGACAGCGACCGATCATAGCCGTCGGCATAGCCGACCGGGACAATGGCGATCATCGTTGTTTTTTTCGTCTTTTCGGTGAGTCCGTAGCCGACCGGTGTTCCGGTCTTAACCTGTTTCAAGAGCGCGATCCGCGAACGCCATGTAAGCACCGGCTTGAGCGCCGGACCGCGTTTTTGCTTTTTATAACGATCAGCGACAAGCGCCGACGGATAAAGGCCGTATAGGCCGATCCCGATCCGCGCCGCGGTCATCGCTGTTTCCGGACGGGTCATGATCGCGGCGCTGCAAGCCGCATGGATCACCGGTAGCGCAAAACCGCCGGCCTGAAGCAACGCGACGATATGCGTGAACCGTTCAATTTGCAGGTCGCTATAAGTGGTGTTATCGACATCTTCAATGTTGGCAAAATGCATGGCCGCGCCTTCAAGCGTCACGCCGGCGGCGGCGATCATGTGCGCCATGGCCAAGGCCTGTTCCGGCAAAATACCCTGACGCGTCGCGCCTGTGTCGATCTTCAAGTGAACGCGTATCTTTTTTTTATTTTGTAACTTTGATAGTTCTTTAACCGTTCGCGCCGACGAAACCAAAAGGCGCAGATTGTATTTTACTAATTCCGGCAAGCGCGGATACGGCACCCAGCCCAAGACGATGACCGGAGCGACTATCCCCTCTCGCCGCAATTCCAATGCCTCATCGACCGAATCAACGCCAAACCACTCGCCCCTAATGGGGCGAGTGCCCCGAACGCCGATCCGGGGCCCAATCGTCTTTTGGATTTCCTTCGCGATCAAAACCGCGCCGTGGCCGTAGGCATTGGCCTTGATCGTCCAGATCGGTGTCGCATTGCCGCATAAACGGCGAAAAACCTCCAAGTTGTGCCGGAGGTTCTTGCGCGACAGCTCGATCCATGTCTTCTGGTTCGTGAATCGTGAATCGTGAATCATGAATCTTGCTTAGTGATCCGATCAAAACCGCAATATGGAATAAGAACCTCGGGAATTTTAACGCTCCCGTCGGCTTGCTGATAATTTTCAAGAATGGCGACGATCGTGCGGCCAATGGCAAAGGCGGTGCCGTTCAACATATGCACGTAACCATGTTCGGTTTTCCCCGCAACGGAACGCTTATACCTGACATTGAGGCGGCGCGCTTGCCAATCGGTGGTCGTCGAAGTGGAGTGCGTTTCGCGAAATTTATCTTCCGACGGGATCCACGCTTCAATGTCGTATTTGCGCGCGGCCGGGTCGCCAAGGTCGCCGGAGCAGATATTCAGAACATGGAAGTGCAGGCCCAGGCCCTTCATCATTTTTTGTTCCAGCTCGGAGAGGAGTTTATGTTCCGCGTCGCCGTTCTCCGGCAAAACGAACGAAACCATCTCCAACTTATCGAACTGATGGACGCGTAAAATTCCGCGCGTGTCTTTGCCGTAGGAGCCGGCTTCGCGGCGGAAACAAGTGGAAAAAGCGACATAGCGCTTGGGCAACTCTTGAGCTTCAAAAACCTCATCCATGTGCATCGGCCCGACCGATTGCTCCGAGGTGCCTACCAAATACAGATTGTCGGCGGCAAAATGATAAACCTCGTCGGCGGAACGATCCAAATAGCCCATGGCTCTCATCGCCTTTTCGCCGACCATGACCGGCGGAATAACCGGAACAAATCCTTCTTTGGCGAGAATATCCAACGCGTATCGAACGATCGCGAACTCAAGCAATACCCCGGCGCCTTTCAAATAGCCGAAGCGCGAACCCGAGACCTTTGAAGCGCGGTCGACATCGATAATGTCAAGCGCTTCGCCCAAGGTGAGCGCGTCTTTCGGCTTGAAATCGAATTGCGGACGCGTTCCCGAAAGCATCGCCACTTCATTGCCGCTTTCATCTTTACCGATCTTGACGTCGGAAGCGGGCATGTTCGGGATCTTCAGCATTTCGATCATGAGTTCGGCGTCAACCGCCTTGAGGCGTTCGTCAAGCGCCAAAAATTCTGCTTTGAGTTTTGACGAATCGGCGAGAAGTTTTTTCTTCTCGTCGGGTTTGGCTTTCGGCACCGCGGCCGAAAGTTCTTTTTGAAGCGCTCGGGTTTTTTCGGATTGCGCTTGAAGTTCGCGCTTGGCCGCATCGAGTTTCAATAATTTTTTAACGTCAACAATAACATTTTTCGCCTCCGCGCCTTTTTGCACGGCTTTTGGATTTTCTCTGATGAATTTTATGTCTAACATAGTTGGATTCACGATTCAAGATTCAGGATTCACGAATTTCAGGTCTTAGCGTCGGAAACAGGATCGTTTCCTTGATCGAATGGACGCCCGTGAGAAATACCGCGAGCCGGTCAATGCCCATGCCAAAGCCGGCGGTGGGCGGCATGCCGTAAGAAAGAGCTTCAATAAAATCGTTGTCGGTCATTTGCGCTTCTTCGGCGCCTTTTTCGCGCAGAGCGTCTTGCTCGAGCATGCGTTCGGCCTGGTCGGTCGGATCATTGAGTTCGTTGTACGCTTTGCACAATTCAACGCCTTTCGCGACCAGCTGGAAAGTTGCGACCTTGGAGGAATCGTCCTTGCGACGCTTCGCGAGCGGGATCATGGCGACCGGATAATCGGTCAAAAAGGTCGGCTGAATGATGGTGGCGCGGCAATATTCTTTGTAGAGCGCTTCTACGGTCTCGCCAAAACCGAATGTATTGCCGATATCGACCCGCAATCCCCTCTTTTTTATCTCAGAACGAAGTTTTTCTTCGGTATTCGTCTTATTTATATCAATGCCGGTTTTTTCAAGAACAATGTCGCGAAAACTTATGCGGGCGAAAGGAGCGGTAAAGTCCAAAACCGTTCCTTCGTGCTCAAGCTTGAGCGAGCCATCGTTCGTTTTTGCAAGAATGGCGGAAAGCATTTGCTCGGTCAGATTCATGAGGTCGTCGTAATCGGCGTACGCCCAATAAAATTCCACTTGGGTGAATTCGGGATTGTGCGAATGGTCGATGCCTTCGTTCCTGAAACAGCGCGCCACCTCGAAGACTTTTTCAAAGCCGCCGACGATGAGGCGTTTCAAATAAAGTTCCGGAGCGATGCGCAAATACATGTCAAAATTAAGCGCGTTATGATGAGTAACGAACGGCTTGGCCGCCGCGCCGCCGGGGAGCGGCTGCAAAATCGGCGTTTCCACTTCCATAAATCCTTCGGCATCCAAAAAGTCGCGTATCGTTTTTACGATGATCGACCGCTTTTTAAAAATATCGCGGACTTCCGGGTTAGAGATCAAGTCCAAGTAGCGCTTCCTGTAACGCACTTCGGTGTCGGTCAACCCGTGCCATTTTTCCGGCAGCGGCAAAAGCGACTTCGAAAGCATGGTGATCTTTTTGACATCAACGGTCTTTTCTCCGCGCTTGGTTGCAAACACGCTGCCTTCGATTCCGATAAAGTCGCCAAGGTCGAGGCATGAAACCCAAAATTCATAATCATCCGCGCCCATAATATCCTTGTGCATGGCGATCTGGAGCGCACCCGAACCATCCTCAATGGTCGCAAAAGTGAGCCCCCCGTGCCCGCGGAACGCGCGGATCCGCCCGGCCGCCCTTACGATCGTTTTATTCTTTTCCAATTCTTCAAAACCGACCCCCAGTTCAACAAGTTTATGGGTGCGTTCAAACTTGTCCGGATACGGGTCAACACCCGCGTCCAAAAGTTTTTGGAGCTTAACCTTACGCGCGACTTCTTCTTCTTGTTGTCTGGACATACCCCGTTAGAAAAATTCTTATACAATGGAATATGGCGTAATTCTATCGTATTTTATGCTAATCCGTCAAAGCGTAAATAATAGGGATTAAAAGCGTCACATAACATACTGTGGCAGGGTTGAAACAGTGAGAGTAAAATGATAAGGTGGATCATCTCTATGGAAAGCAATATTGTTATAACATCCGACAACGAACTGGCGCTCTTGGCCAAGGCCGGCAACGAGCAAGCTTTGGAAACGCTCATTAAACGCCATCTTTCCATTGTTTATGGCTGTTGTTTGAGGTATTTGGGGAATCAAGACGAGGCCGATGATGCGGTTCAAGAGGCGTTCGTCAAGGTCTGGCGCAATTTAAAAAAAATCGATCCAGAGAAAAATTTTAAAGCTTGGGCGCTGGAGATCGCCAAAAATACTTGCCTCGACATGCTAAAAAAGAAGCGCACCGTGCCTATGAGCGCTTTTGACGACGAGAACGGCAACAATTTTATCATCGATACGTTCGCTTCATCCGCCGCCTCCCCCTCCGACATGGCGGAACACTCTATTTTAAGCCGAATTTTAAGTTCAGCGATGAAAAAATTGTCTCCCGCCTACCAAAAGGTATTGTCTCTATATTATAAAGAGGGTCTAAATTTTCGTGAGATCTCGGAAAGTTTGAACGAACCGCTTCATACGATAAAAAGCCGGCATCGCCGCGCCGTCATCAATTTACGGCTTATTTTAGATAAAAACAAAATTTAGCGTAAAAATTCGCACCAAAAATGCGGATTTTTTCGTATAAAAATCATGACTTATAGCGAAACCGACTTGCCGCACAATCTGTTGGATCGAGTGATGAAGCGCATCCACGCAGAACGATCGCGCCAAAAAGCAATTTGGCGTTTTGCGGTATCTTCGGTCGCAGGGGCCGCCTCAGCCGTCTCGCTCATCTTTGTTTGGGGCGCCTTTAGTCGCGAACTGTTTGCTTCGGGTTTTATCCAGTACGCCTCTCTATTGTTCGTCGATCTTAAAGAGGTGCTTATCAATTGGCAGGATTTTGGCATGAGCTTGCTTGAATCGTTCCCGTCGTTCGCCGCGGCCGAACTTATCGCCGGAGTCGTCGTTCTTATGATCTCGGTCAAATTCATCATCGCTTACGCAAAAAAAATGACGCCCGTACACCGCCTTAAGACCGTCGGTAATATTTAAATTATGGATATCCCCGAAAAAATCGAGGCCGGACAACCGTCAGCCCCGTCTGCAGGTTCAACCGCGTCGACTTTGTTTCGTTCGCGGCGGTTCGGCTTGATGCTCAAAATATTCATCGCACTTGTTGCCGCGCTGCTTATATTTCAACTGGGCATGTTCGTCGGTTTCCGCAAGGCCTCATTCTCTTACGGTTGGAGCGACAATTACGACAGGGTCTTCGGCGGACCGGCCGGCGGCATGATGCGCGGCTTTACCGGTAAAAATATGACGAACGGCCACGGCACGGCCGGCACGATCGCCTCGATAAGCGACGACGGCTTCATCATCAAGGGCGGCGACGGAGTGGAAAAGATGATCATAATTTCCGCAAAAACGAGTATCATAAACGGACGGTCGTCGCTCAAACCGTCGGATCTTCGCATTGATGACAGGGTGACGGTGATCGGCCAGCCGCAAAATAACGGCACGGTGAACGCCGAGATCATCCGCGTTTTCGGCGCCGTTCCCCCGCCCCCATCCCTTAATTTACCGCCAACGCAAAATCAATAATTAAAATTATGAATTTCATAAAAAAACTTCTTAAGAAAAAATCATTCATCGCGCTCCTTGTGATCATCGCCGGCGTCGGCGGTTATTTTATTTACAAAAACGCCACCAAGGTCCCGGTAACGACGCGTTATGTGACCGCCGCGGCGGCCAAAGGAACGATCAGCGTTTCGGTAAGCGGCACCGGTCAGGTGGCGAGCACCAGCCAGGTCGATCTTAAACCCCAAGCATCCGGACAAATTTTGACTTTGCCCATCGCAGTCGGCCAAAAAGTCGCCGCCGGCGCGCTCATCGCCCGCCTCGACGACACGGCCGCGCAAAAAACCATTCGCGACGCGCAATCATCCCTTGATAGCGCCAAGTTGTCGCTTCAAAAACTCAAAGAAGCCGCCACGCCGCTTTCTTTGCTGCAGGCGCAAAATTCACTGACCCAGGCGCAAACCACGGAACAGAGCGCGCAAGATGCATTGGCAAAATCTTATGATGACGGCTTTACGTCGATCACCAACGCTTTCTTGGACATGCCGAATATAATGACCGGGCTCCAAGACGCGCTCATGGGGAACGAAGCCAACAAGAACCAGGCCAACATGGATTTTTATGCGGACGCCACAAGACAATATGATCCGGCCGCCGATCAATATCGCAACGACGCCGACACCGCATATCAAACGGCGCGCACCGCCTACAATAAGAATTTTTCCGATTTTAAAAACATCGACCGCACCTCGAATCCCGACACGATCATCGCCATGATCGACGAAACTTATGCCACGGCGAATCTGATCGCCGACGCGGTCAAGAACAGTTCCAATTTGGTTCAATTCTACAACGACAAACTGACGGAAAACAACCTTAAACCGATCGCGCTCGCCACGACCCAGCTTAATTCTATCAACAGTTTCACCAACCTGATCGGCAACCACGTTTCCGACCTCTTGAGCATCAAGCAAACGATCCGGAACAGCAAAAATAACATTATATCATCCGACCAAAGCGTTGCCGAAAAACAAGCTTCACTCGCACAGCTTCAGGCCGGACCCGATCCGCTGGACATACAATCGTCCCAACTAAGCTTGCAACAGCGGCAAAACGCGCTTTTAGACGCCCAGCAAGCGCTATCGGATTATTACGTGCGCGCGCCTTTCGCGGGCACGATCGCCGCAATTCCCGTCTCGGTCGGCGACCAAGTTTCGTCCGGTACGGTTATAGCAACCCTTCTCGCCAATCAACAGGTGGCCAACGTTTCGTTAAACGAGACCGATGTCGCAAAGATCAAGGTGGGGCAGAAAGCCACCCTCGCCTTTGACGCGATCGACGGGCTCATCATCACCGGCGAGGTAAGCTCGATCGACCTTATCGGAACGGTTTCTCAAGGCGTTGTTTCTTACAATGTAAAGATCGTCTTCGACACCCAAGATGATCGCATTAAGTCGGGCATGAGCGTTTCCGCCGCGATCATCACCAACACCGATGTTGATGTCCTATACGTTCCCAACGAAGCCGTGAAAACTCAGGGCGCCCAATCTTATGTTCAGGTTCTTGAAAACGGCGCGCCGGCGAGCAAGAATGTCGTGATCGGACTTGCCAACGACACAGATACCGAAATAACGAGCGGGCTTAACGAAGGCGACATGGTCGTGACCCAAACCATTACCACCGGCGGCGCCGTTAAAGCGGCAACCTCGACCTCCTCGGCCATCCCCGGACTCGGCGGCGGCGCGCTTCGCGGTGTTACCGGCGGCGGCGCCGCGTTCCGCGGAAACTAGATTATGATCGAATGTCGCAACATCACAAAGACCTACAAAAACGGCGACATGGAAACGCCGGTGCTTAAGGGCATAACTTTTACCGTCAAAGACGGCGAATATGTAGCGATCATGGGCCCTTCGGGGAGCGGCAAGTCAACGCTCATGCATATTCTGGGCGCGCTCGACACGCCGACATCGGGGCAGTACTTGATCGACAATCATGACGCTTCTTCGCTTACGGCCGATGAGTCCGCCGACTTTCGCATGAAAAAGATCGGCTTTGTTTTTCAGGCGTTCAATCTCTTGCCGCGCGCCACGGTCTTGCGCAACGTCGCTTTGCCGCTCATTTACGCCGGCGTGCCGCGCGAAAAACGCGAGGAAGATGCGAGGAACGCCCTTAAGGCCGCGGGCATGGATGAAGAGCGTTTCAACTATCTTTCAAATCAAATTTCCGGCGGACAAATGCAACGAGTGGCGATCGCCCGCGCGCTCGTTAATAACCCATCGCTCCTTTTGGCCGACGAACCCACAGGGAACCTCGACTCCAAGACCGGCGAGATCGTTTTGGCGACGCTTGAAAAACTAAATAAGGAAGGGCGAACGATCGTGATGATCACCCACGAACCCGACGTGGCCGAACACGCCAAACGCATCATTCAGCTGCGCGACGGGCTTATCGTGAAAGACGAGATCAATAAAAATCGCACTATAACCTCATCCTGAATCCATGCGCATTACCGACCTGCTCGAAGAAACTTATTCAGCCGTTACCGTGAACAAAGTACGGTCCGGTTTGACGATCCTTGGGATCGTGATCGGCATCGGCTCGGTCATTGCCATGGTCTCGATCGGAGCCGGTGCGCAAAGTTCGATCGAATCCAGCATCCAAGCGATCGGTTCTAATTTACTGGTCGTGACCCCGGGCGCGCAACGAGTGCCCGGCGCGCCGGTAAGCGCCGGACGCGGCTCGGCGCAAACATTGACTCTCGACGATGCCGTCGCGATCAACACAACCGTGACGGGCATTAAGGCTATTTCGCCGGAAGTGAGCCGCCGCTACCAAGTGACGGCAAAAGGCGCCAACACCAACACTTCGGTAGTCGGCGTCGAACCGGATTATGCAACCGTCCACAACGAGACAATGGATATCGGCTCGTTCATCACCGACCAAAGCGTCACCGCTTATTCAAAAGTTGCGGTGCTGGGTCCCACCACCCGCGACGACCTCTTCGGAGCGGGCGCCGATCCGACCGGACAAATGATCAAGGTGAACAAGATCGAATTCAAGGTCATAGGCGTCACCGTATCCAAGGGCGGAACCGGTTTTAACAATCAGGACGACATTATTTTTGTGCCGATCGCGACGGCGCAAAGATTCCTGTCCGGGCAGACCTATGTCTCGAGCATCAATATTGAGGCGCAAGACGCGGCGTCAATGTCCTCGGTCCAGCAGCAAGTGACCGACCTGCTTCTTTCGCGACACAAGATCAGCGACCCCACATTAGCCGACTTTAGCGTGTTAAACCAAGCCGATATTTTAGCCGCCGCCTCGTCGGTCACCAACACCTTTACCTTCCTTTTGGCCGCGATCGCCGGGATATCGCTTTTGGTCGGCGGCATCGGCATCATGAACATGATGCTCACCACTGTGACCGAACGCACTCGCGAGATCGGGCTGCGCAAAGCGATCGGCGGCAAGAACCGCGACATCACACTTCAGTTCTTGGCCGAAGCGACGATGCTAACCTTGATCGGCGGCATTATCGGTACGGCCTTGGGATGGGTGTTGGCATGGCTGGTTACAAAATTCGCCTCGATCGCCACGACCGTTTCTCTTTCTTCGGTGCTTCTGGCTTTCGGCGTTTCCGCCGCGATCGGCATCGTCTTCGGCTATTACCCGGCCAGCCGCGCCGCCAAGTTGAGTCCGATCGAGGCCCTGCGCTATGAGTAAGCGCTCCTAACGAATACGCTAATTCATTACGAATTTACTAATAACCCCAACTAATGACCGATTAATTATTGATTTGCGAATACGGCATCAAAATGTCCTATTGGTAAATTGGTAAAAAAATTAGTGATTAGTTAAAACTATATGAAAATGCAAAAAAAACTAATTATCGCGATCGTCGTCACCCTCGTCATTGCCGGTGGCGGCGGATTTTTCGGCGGCATGAAATACGGCCAGAGTCTTGCTCCGACGCGCGGCGCTAACGGCCAATTCTCCGGCTTGCGGGGAAACTCAAACACGCCCGGATCGGCGGCCGGCGCCCGTTTAAGGAACGGCAGCGGTGTTGTGAACGGCGACATCTTGTCGAAGGACGACAAGAGCATCACCGTTAAGAACCGCGCCGGCGGTTCGCAGATCATTTTCTATGCGCCTTCGACCGCGATCGGCAAGACAACCGCGGGCGCCGTCGCCGATCTTACGGTGGGCGAGAACGTCATGGTGAACGGCACGGCCAACCCCGACGGCACGATAACCGCGACCAACATCCAGATCCGACCCGCGGGTTCGACACCATTCGGCGGCCCTGGCGGCGCGTTGCCTATAAACGGCGGCACGATTCCACCCACCAACGGCAACATTCCGAACAATAAATAAACAAATAAAAAATTACCCCTGAATAAGTCCGGGGTAATTTTTTATTTTAACGACTAAGTATGAACTAAGAACGACCAAACCGTCCTCTAGGGCGATACTGTCGTTAGTCGTTAGTCGTTAGTCGTTAGTCGTTAGTCGTTAGTCGTTAGTCGTTAGTCGTTAGTCGTTACACAAACCCCCTCTTCTCGCCAACCTCTTTCGAAAAATCCAAGATCCGCGCATCCATGATCAGATCCGATCGCCGAATGGGCCGCTTCAAGGTGATCCCGTCGAGCGTCCGGCAGCGCGAAAGCGCCACATACGTTTGTCCGGCGGCAAAGGCGCCGCGTCCCAAGTCGATGACCGCCCGGTCAAAAGTCTTGCCTTGGCTCTTATGGATCGTCGTCGCCCATGCCAGACGCAATGGAAACTGCGTAAAACTGCCCAACGTTTCGCGCGTCAGCTCGCCCGACTCCTTATCAAATTTTGTTTTGGCTTTGTTCCAAGTGAACGGCAATATTTCATATGTTTTTCCCTCGTCAAGCGTCACCTCGACCGACTCGTCGCGAACCTCGCGCACGGTTGCGAGCGTGCCGTTCACCCAACGGCCTTCGGAATCGTTATTTACCAACATCACGCGCGCGCCTTTTTTAAGACGTAACTCAAGATCGGTCGGCAGTTCGCTCTCTTTAAACTCGCCTTTTATCTTACCCTCGGCGATCGCTGTTTTTCCGCCCAAACGTTCAAGATTCATCTCGTTATGTTCGTCGGCTTGGGCGTTAACCGCCATAAGGTGCATGTGTTTGCCGTCGCGGTCGGTAAACTCCGGATCGTACTGCATATTCAGCTCGGCCAGCTGCCGTTCGGTGATCTTTCCGTCGCGCACCGCGTTCAACACCTCAATGAACCGTTCGTCGGTTTGGCGATATATCTTATCCAGCTCGATATATTCCAGCATGCCAAGTTGCAGACAATCGCAAATCGCTTCTGAAGAAAAGAAGAATGGCGTGGGGTATTTTATTTTGAGTTCGGCCGCCTCGTCGCCCCGAACGATGGGTGATAATTGGTGCAGATCACCGATCATAACGAGCCTTTTCCCGCCGAACCGCGCCTTGCTCTTAAGTGCGGCTTGAAGATATGCGTCGATGCAATCCATTAAGTCCGCGCGAACCATCGATACCTCATCAATTATGATCGTTTCGATCTTTTGAAACAGTTGATCTTTCCGCGCCGCCCGGCCGTCGTGCCGCGCTTCTTCGACCGTAACGCCCGGACGCAATTTGAAGAACGAATGGATCGTTTGTCCGTCGATGTTGACCGCCGCCACCCCGGTCGGCGCGACCACCGCCGTGGCGCGGCGCGTGCGCTCGCGAAAATAACGCAAAAGCGTGGACTTCCCCGTCCCCGCCTTACCCGTCACGAAGACGTGTTTATCCCCTCTTTCCATAGCCTCGTACGCGTTCCTGAATTGATCGCTTATCTCGATATGCTCTGACATGTAACGCGTTATTTGCTTAAATACATACGAATACCATCTAGTATCCCGGATTTAAAATATTTTGTTAATTCTATATTTTTTAAATCCAGCCATTTAAAACCTTGATGTTCATTGCTTGTCACGATCTGGCCACCCAAATATTTCGCTTCAAAAAAAATGTAAACGACGCGGGTTCCGTTTACAATCTGATGACGACCGACGGCAACAGGTTTAAATGAAAGGTCAAATCGCACCTCGCCCAATTCTTCCTTAACCTCGCGGGCAAGTATTTGGTCAAGACCGGTCGCAAATTCGTCGGTGTCGATCCTTCCTCCGGGAAGATCATAATAACCGATAAAACTGCAGTTCTCAGCCGCGTTGAGGGCCAATATCTCTCCGTTGCTATTTTTTAGGATCAGTTTGAGAGATACTTGATATTTATCTTTTTCTTTTTGCATATGACCACATTATTTAACCATATAATCCATACCGCCGCGAGGCAGATCGGATCCTGCGAGAAAGTGGCTGTAACGGCGCAGGTCCGCTTTGCGAGCTTTGAACGCCGCTTCGCTCGCGGCAACGAGCGACCAAAACTTTTTTGAGTGATTATGGTGCACCAGATGACAAACTTCGTGCACAATGACGTATTCGAGCAATTCGTCCGGCAGGCGCCCCAGAAGCAGGTTGATCGAAATATTTCCCCGTCCCGAACAGCTGCCCCAGCGCGAGCGCATTTTTTTAACGGCGACATGACCCAAACGAACGCCAAACGGCGCGGCGATCGATCTGTAACGACCCTCAACCATCGCTTTAACCGTTCCCATGAATTCTTTTTTGTCAAAAACGTCGCGGCTGAGTTTAACGCCGGCAGTCATTTTATTGTATCGTCGGATCACCTTGTTGATCCATGCTTCGTGATTGAGAACTATGCGATCCAGATATTCTTTACTGACGCGCGAGGGCGCGGTCACAATGACGCGGCCGCCGGAAACCGCGATCCTGATCCGCCGCGATCGTTTGCTGGTTTTGACCGTATATTGGATGTTCATGGGAACGTCATGATATCACAAAACCGGCTCTTTGGGCCGGTTCTTTAACATTATGCCAACGCCAGAAAAATGATCGCCGCAAAGGCGAGGATTACGCCGATCGTGCTCATCGTGTCAAGCTTCTCATGAAAGATCAGGACACCGATCAGCACTGTTGTAGCGAGCGAAAGCACCGACCACATCACGCCAACGATCGACAGCTGATCCTTTTCGAAGATCGACGGGAACCAAACGATCGTTCCGAGAGAATAGACGACAAAAGCCGCGATCAAAAACGCGGCTCGATGCGTATTGCCGAATTCTTTTGACAAAACTTCGCCGATCGCGGTGAGAAGCGCCGAGGCGATGATCCAGATGTAATATGGGACGGCGAGAATAATGTTCATGCGACGGCAATGATGTGATAGATCATCTTCCCGGACGGCACCTTGACCTCGACCGAGTCGCCGGGGCACTTGCCGATAAAAGCGACCCCGAGCGGCGATTCGTTGGAGATGCGGCCGGCAAGCGGGTCGGCTTCGTTCGCGCCGACGATGACATATTCCTTTTCCTTGCCCTTGACCGAAACGCGGACGGTGTTCCCGACATTAACGCAACCGGTCATATTGTGCTCGATGATGATCGCGTTAACGAGCATCTGCTCAAGCTCCATGATCCGGCCTTCGATAAAACCCTGTTCGTCCTTGGCCTCATGGTATTCGGCGTTCTCGGACAGATCGCCCATGTCTTTGGCGATCTCGATGCGCGAGGCGATCTCCTTACGGCGGACGTTCTTAAGCTCGTCCAATTCTTTTTTCAGCTTGGCGTAACCGTCTTTGGTGACGTAAATGGTATTCATGGTTTTATTATTGTCTTAACAAGTAGATAAGCTACCTGACCCGGGAAACCGTGTCAAGGGGAATATTTAATGAACTATGAACGATGAACGATCCTTTCCAGCTCCTGTTTTTTAAAAAACAGGAGCTGGACGGAGTTGTTCATTGTTCATTGTTTATTGTTCATTCGGTTCCGTGCCCACCATTCAAAGATGTCGCGGGCGACCGGCACGGAAACGGTCGAACCCTCCTTGCCTTGTTCAATGAGCACCATGACCGCGATCTGCGGATCCTCATAAGGCCCGTAGCCCGTGAACCAAGCGTGATTGTCCTTGCCGGTCACTTGCGCCGTTCCGGTCTTCCCGGTCACGTCAATGCCGATATTGTTGAGCGACTGGGCGCTGCCGTTCGTCACCGTTTCGCGCATGCCCTCGCGCACCGTTGCCAGATATTTATCGTCAACAACGTGCGTGCGGATGGCGGCCGGGGCAATCGTTTTTATGACGTTGCCTTTGTCGTCGACGAACGCCTGCGCCAAATGCGGCTGCCAAAGCGTGCCGCCGTTCGCCACGGTGGCCGTCCACGATACCATCTGCAACGGCGTGGTCAAGAGGTCGCCTTGCCCGATCGACACGTGGTATGTGTCGCCAATGTACCACACAACGCCTTGCGTCGCTTTTTTCCATGCCGGGGTGGGGACAAAACCGGCGGCTTCGTTCGGTAGATCGATCCCAAGCGGCTTGCCGATCCCGAAAAGCGAGAAATATTTGTCCAGGCGGTCTATGCCCAAACCGACGAATGACTGATAACCGCCGCCGATCGTATAAAAGAAGGTGTTGACCGACCAGGCGATGGCCTTGGTGACGTTCGTAATGCCGTGTCCGCCGGCTTTCCAATCGGGGAAGAACCACTGCCCCAAGCGTATTCCGCCGACCGAATCAACGGTGGTATCGGGAGTGATGACGCCTTCGGCGAGCGCGCCCGAAGCGATCATGAGTTTGGCCGTCGAACCGGGCGGATACATTCCGGAAATGGCGCGATCGAACAGCGGGTGGTCGGGGTCGTTCGCCAACTGTTGATATTCGGCGGTCGATATCCCTTGGGAAAAATCATTGTCCGAAAACGCTGGCAAAGAAATAAGCGTAAGAATGCCGCCGGTCTTAACGTCTTCGACGATCACGGCGCCGCGGGAGAGGTGCGTTTTCGCCATCATGGCTTTAAGCGAGGACTCGGCGGCGGCCGTAAGGCCGGTGTCGAGAGTGAGCCGCAGATTTTCGCCCGGCGTTGCGCCGGTCTCCCCCACCACGCCAACCTCGTTTCCCATGGCGTCAACCTCAACCTTTTTTACGTCGGGTTCCCCCGCCAATTCTTTTTCATAGCTATATTCCAGTCCGGTGCGGCCGATTGAATCGGTCGGCTGATAATTTTCCGCGATCGCGGGTTTTTTAAGATCGTCGGCGGTAATGCGCCCCATGTATCCCAAAAGATGGGCCAAACTGGTGATCGTATTGGTTAGACCGTAAAAACGATGCGAACCGTCGATCACGCGGATGGCCGGATAATCGGCTTGTGCGATCGTAAGATCGACCGCTTGATCGCGGGTGATGTTTGCGGCCAAGACCACGGGCTGATAACCTTTAACGCCGAAATCGTTAAGCGTCGTTTCGGCGGCGGCCGGGTCGGCTCCCGCAAGCATCGCTATCTTTTCGATCGCATCGTGACGTGCGTTCGAGTCCGAGGGAAGGTCGGCCGGCACGACCGCAAGCTGAAGATCGGGCACATTGTCGGTCAATTGCACGCCATTAACGTCGTAAATGATGCCGCGGACGGCGGGCGTTACGATAGTTCTGATCCGATTCATGTCCGAACGAAGTTTAAAAGACCCGCTCTGAGCCATGAGCGCGCCGGTTTTACCCCAGAGCACCGCCATAAGCGCGACCATGAGAGCAAAAAAGAAGATCACTCGGCGGCGTTTGGCCGCAAGGCCGATGAATTCCGAGGATGCGGGGGCGTCGGGCGGCATCCAGGCGCCGTCGCCGTAAACCTCTTCAACCCAAGTTTCGGCGCCGGTCGCGCCGATAACGACTCCCAAGCCGTCCTCAAGAACGGGAAATGGATTTTGGCTCATGTTAAACATGGGTCAACATTCCGCTTCGTTCGCCGCGCGAACGAACATAAATGATAAAAACAACAACTAGCGCCGCCATCTCGATCCCGAAAGCCGCGAGCGCGCTTAACGGATCCATCGTCGATGCCATGTACCAAACGGTCGCGCCAAAAAGCTCGGCGGCCCGCGAGACGACCGTTTCAAAGACAAAGTAGGCAAGGCGCATGGCCGCGCCGAGCATGATAAGCGACAAAAGCGAGCGGTTCGTAAGAACGGTGCGCGAAAGCCACCAGCCAAAAACGGCAGTCGCGGCGAGGATCGCTGTCCAAACCAAGAAAGGATATGACGACATGAGATCGAGCCCGAGGCCCAATCCGGCGACGAGCGCGGCCAAACGGCTTTCCTTGAAAAAAAAGACCGTGATGACAAGGCCGACGACGGGAATTTGCACCAAACCCAGCACTTCGCCGCCGATGCGCGAAAGTGCGACGCTCGAGAGCGCCACTAAAAGGCCCAAGATGAATATGCCGATGTCGCGAGCAAAACGCATAAATTTATTCTTGGCGCACGACCGCGACCTTGGTCAGGTCGATCGGATCAACGGCCGGTGCGATCGTTGCCGACATAAAAGGATCGGAGGGCGCGCTCGTCACGCTTTCGATCGTTCCCATTACCAGGCCGCGCGGCACTCCGGTTTCGCGACCGGTGGTGACGATCGTATCGGAGACGGCAATGGGCGCATGCTGCGGAATAAGGGTCATGGCGACGACCAGACCCTTCTCGCCTCTGGCCACGCCGTTCGATTCGGGGTGATCGCCAACCATCACGGCCAAAGCGCTTCTGGGATCGGTCGGAAGCAGCACGGTCGAACGTCCGGCGGCAACGCGCTCGATCTTTCCGACCAAGGTGCCGTCTCCGACGATAACCGCGTCGCCGACCGCAACGCCGCTTTCCGAGCCGCAATCAATTACCAAGGCTTTAACGGTGGCATCGGGGTCGGAGCCGGCGACCTCGCAGGGGATAATCGCCAGGTCGGTGCGCGATTTGAAATTTAAAAGACCCTTGAGCGAATCATTCTCCGCAACCAATTCTCCGGCGGCGGCCATTTTTTGATCCAGACCCGCGATCTGCTGTTTAAGGGCGGCGTTCTCTTTTTCTATCTTTCCGGCGGCAATGACCTGCTCGAAAGATCCGCCCGCGCGATAGGCGGCGCTTCTTATGGCGGAACCGGCGCCCAAATAGCCGCGCACGAGCCATGCCTCGGCCGGATCGAAGAACGGTACAAAGTGGAAAATCGCGGCCAAAACCACGACGATCAAGGCAAAACGGATCTTTTTCATTACAAGGTTGTAGGTTGTAGCTTGTTAGCTTTTTAGATTATGACCGTACCTGACAAGCTAAAAAGCTACTTCCTAAAAAGCTGATTTAGTTCGCGCGCGCCGAGGGCAGAGCGATGGTTGAAAGCAAAAGTTTGTCGTCGAGAAGCAGCCCCGAACCGCGAACGACGCAGGTGAGCGGATCGTCGGCGATCCTGACCGGAATATGGGCCGCTTCGCTCGCCGCCGCGGCAATGCCGCGGAGCATGGCGCCTCCGCCGGTCATGATGACGCCGCGTTCGTAGATGTCGGCGACGAGCTCGGGCGGCGTCACCTCCAAGGTGGCTTTGATATTCTCTATGATGAGGCGCACGGACCTCGACAGCGCCTCGCGTATCTGCGCGTCGGTGATGATTATTTCGCGCGGAAGCCCGGTCATGAGGTCGCGTCCGCGCATCTCCATTTGCATGGGTTCTTCGAGCGGCATGGCCGAACCGATGCGGATCTTGATCTGCTCGGCTACGCGGTCGCCGACCATAAGGTTAAAGTGTTCGCGCGCATATTGCACGATATTGCGGTTCATCTCGTCGCCGGCCACGGGAAGCGATTTCCAGGTAACGATGCCGGACATCGAAATGACGGCGATGTCGGTCGTGCCGCCGCCAATATCAACGACCATCGTGCCGACCGATTCGGAGACCGGCAGGCGCGCGCCGATCGCGGCCGCCATCGTGTTCTCGACAAGCGCCACTTCCCGGGCGCCGGCCGAAAGCACCGCATCTTCGACCGCCTTGCGTTCGACTTCGGTGATCTCAAGCGGCACGCCGATCACCACCCGCGGCCTCGGCGAAAAAATGAAGCTCCCCCGCTGGATCCGGTCGATGAAATAGCGGAGCATCTTTTCCGTAACTTCAAAATCGGAGATTATCCCCTTCGAGAGCGGCCGCGAAGTGGTGAGATAGCCGGGCGTTTTTCCCATCATATCGCGCGCGGCGCCTCCGACGGCCAGCACCTGTCCCGTGCGATTGTTGATCGCGACCACCGACGGTTCGTTAATGATGATCCCTTTGTCGCGCGAATACACCAAAGTATTGGCCGTGCCAAGGTCGATCCCCAAGTCTTGCGAAAATGATCCGAAAAATTTATTGAACATCAGGTCGTCGCTTTTTTCTTTTCAAGCGAGATAAAAATGAATTCAACGACGGTTACGGCGAGTATGATAAAGATGCTGTTCCACCACGATAAGAGATTGCGCGAACGCAACATGAGCGCGCCGACCGCGAGCGCCGAAAGCAGAACCGCTTGCCTGAAAGACAGCCCCACCAGGCGCGAAAGCATTTCGTCGCGATGCAGAAGAACGCGCACGACAAAACCGATGATCGAAACGGCGCCAGCGAGCGTCAAGAACAAGCTAAAATAGAAAAGCGCCAAACCCAGCCAGCCGGCCGTGGCCGGATCGACGCGGAAAAGGACCAAGAAAAAGGTGGCGCCGGCCAAGACCACTCCGAACCCCATGACGCAAAGGTATGCTCGCAATGACATATGAGTACACGAACGTTATCAAAATTATTGTTCTTCGGCAAGGGTTCCCCTGATCTCAACCCTGAGGTCATTAAGCAAAACCGGGTAGGCCGATTTCATGGCTTTAATTAGCGGTTCTTTTAACAAAAATAGTTCTTCCTTGGCCGGGGCCGAGGTGGCGAGCGCATGAAGCATGCCATTCTTAACGCTCACGAGCCGAATTCGCGCAAAAAGCGCCGCATTGCTTGAGGCGATGAACGCCGTCCCCGCCTCCAAAGCGAGCGCGGTCGATGCTTGGGAAAGCGCTTTTGAGTTGGCGATCTTCGGCAGGAATTTTCCAATGGGAGAGAAAGGCATGGTATGGTCAGGTTACAGGTTACAGGTTACACTTGGCGCCTGATACCTGTCACCTGACACCTATAATATCCTGAACTCGCAAATATCTTTAAAGTCGCAATACTTGCATTTGAATTCTCCCGGATCGGCGGCAAAATCGCTTTTGCGGATCTGGCCAATCACGCGCGACACATGATCGCGAATTTTATCGAGGTCTTTATCCGTTCCGAGGAACTCGACCGTCGTGCCGTTGTCCAAATATACGAACGAAAGGGCCGACGGTTTCTTGTCCAGCACTTCAAGACAAGCTATCTGGTAGATCAGAAGCTGCTGTTTTTCTTCAAACCCGACATCGTCCTCGCTCTTCGGCGCGCCGGTCTTATAATCAACGACGCGAACCGTCCCATCGGGCAAAAGATCGACCCGATCGATCGCGCCGCGAAAGGTCGCATCCGCAAACTTAAGATTGAACGGCTTTTCCAAATACAGCGGATGAATACGCTCATCTTTGACGAGATCGTAATATCCTTTGAGCAGTTTTTTGCCTTTGGCGCGATATTCATCCTTGGCGGATGCCGTTTCAAACCATTCGTCGATCCAGCTTTCCGCATATAACGCGTCCAGCTCCTCCGATTTTACTAATTCTCCGACGGTTCTTGCCGCAGAAAGAACCGTCCCGAGCGTAGCCGAGGGATTTCCAAAAATTGTCGCTTGTTCCTTCTCTTGCCGATCCATTAGCAATTGAAATAATTTTTGCAGCGCCGCATGCATTGTTTTTCCGAACGAGAATTGCCCCTTGCCCTTGATCGGTATCTTGAAAATATGGGCGAACTTGTATTGCAGCGGACAATTCTCAAAGGCCTTAAGTTGAGTGAAGGAGAATGAGGTTGGAATATGCATCACCGGATCTTTGGGAACGGGCCGCATATTCTGCGACGGAACTTCGTTATTGGTCGTTGATCGTTCATCGTTAGTCGTTGGCGAGCAATACCCCAGCTCCGTCAAAAATCGCGACAATTTTCTCTTCCGCGCCCCGCCGTAATCATCGGCCGAGGTCAAGTACAGGCCTTTTTTTGCGCGCGTCATGCCGACATAGAACAAACGCCTTTCTTCTTCAAGATGATGGTCCCCTTCCGGAAGTATTTCCTTGATAAGCGCCGACGGCAATTCGATCGCTTCGGCGCGTTCGCCGGACGGAAAGCGCCGGTCGATGAGCGAAACCAGGAACACATGATCGAATTCCAGCCCCTTGGACGCATGCACGGTCATGACGCGAACGGCTTCGGGACCTATGTCGGGATCGAACGCCAGCCGCCCGTCCTCGCCGGCTTCCACCTGAAGTCTTATCCGCTCCAAGAACAAGCGCGCCGTCGGATCGGCTTCGGCCGCGACGAATTCTTCAATGACGCGCCAAAACTGGTTGATATAGTCGAGCGTGTCATGATTTAACTGATTGTCCTCGCCCACCAACCTCTTCAAATACCCGGTATCCTCCAAAAAAGCGAAGATCACGTTTCGCACGTCGTTGGTGCGCGCCCGTTCGGTGTGTTTGGCGACAAGAGCCAAAAATTTATTGATCTTGATAAGCCCATCCGGCGTAACATTAAGCGTCGCCGCCTTTTGACAAGCATCATACAGCGACCAGGCGTTCTTATTGGCCGCATGGGTCAGCTTAACCACGTCGTCGTGCGTCAGATCAACAACGGGGCCGGCGAGCATCCGATAAAGCGACGGGCTTTCGTGATAGTTGTCCAAAAGTTTCAAATAATTGACGATGTCCAAAACAACGGGCTTTTGATAAAGGCCGCGCGAGGCGTAAAAAATGTACGGAATATTCTCGGCCGCGAGCGCCGCAATGAACGGATTCGCTCCGTCGTTCGAGCGCGAGAGAATGGCGAACTGCGAATATCCGGCATCAGGATCGGATTCGATCAGCTCTTTGATCTTTGCCGCCACCGCTCGCGCTTCATCCGTCAAAGTCCGACGGTGCAAATGCTCGACGCTGCCGGGATGATCGATGTTGGAATGAAGTTTTTTGCTAAGCCCCTCCCCCAACTGCGCTTCAAGCCGGTTTGGATTGTTCGCTTGGATGAATTTATAAGCCGCATCCAAAATGCTTTGCGGCGAACGATAATTCTCCGTGAGGATCACTTGTTTGGTCGTTGGATAATATTTTTTGAATTGCAAAATGTTCGAAACCGAAGCGCCGCGAAATTTATAGACCGACTGGTCGTCGTCGCCGACGACCGTGATGTTGGCTTTGTCGCCGGCCAAAAGCCGGATCAGTTCAAATTGCGCAATGTTGGTGTCCTGGAACTCATCGACGATCAAATACTTGAATTGCTCGCGGTATTTGGCGAGGATCCCCGGCCGCGTTTTAAACAGCCGCACCGTCTCGTTGATGAGGTCGCCGAAATCCAGCGCATCATTCTCGCGCAGGAGCTGGGTGTAAACATGATACGCTTCGGCCACTTCATTCAACCTTTTCATCTCATCGGCATCTTCCCCTCCCTTAGGGTAAGGGAGGGTAGGCCCGCCCCGCGCAAGGCCCCGAGTACGTCGAGGGGAAGCTTCAGCGGAGTGGGGGTGGGTTACGTCGTTGTTCAATTGCAGCCCTTGCGCATACGCCAAATAATCCCCGGGCGAGATCATCTCGTCCTTGGCGCGGCTGAAGTGCCGCAGCAGCGCATGGATGAACTTGGTCGGACTCCCGAGCGGTTTGTAATAATCCAACTTGAATCGATCAAGATTGTTGCGGATCAAAAGCCACTGGTCGGTCTCGGACAATAATTTGAACGTGTCAGGCAAACCGATCGCCAGCCCGTTCGCCCGAAGGATCCGTTCGCCCAGCGCATGAAAGGTCATGACCCACAGATCGACATACCCGTATGGCAGCAATTTGTCGATGCGCTCCTCCATTTCCCCCGCCGCCTTGTCCGTAAAAGTCACCGCTAAAATTTCATCGGTTTTCGCCTTCTCCGTCTCGACTAAATACGCCAAGCGTTTGGTCAAAACCGAGGTCTTTCCCGTCCCCGCGCCCGCCACGATCAAAAGCGGGCCGTTATCGTGCATAATGGCCTGTTTTTGCGCCTCATTGGCGCCCTTAAGCAGCTTTTGCACCTCGTCCGTCATAGGCATCAGTTTACCATAAAACATGGTCGTTGCGAGGACTTATTTTACTTTGACAAAACCGATCGTTCGTGAGAAAACGCAGACAAAGGAGGGATCATGCAAAAACAAAAACTTAACAAAGCGCAGATATTGGTCATCGAGCCTGATCGCGATACTTATTTCAGAATGGTCGAACGACTCAGCGGATCGCTCGAAAGCCATAATGTCTTTTGCGTCAGGAGCTGGTCCGAGGCAAAAATATATGCGAAAGCGGTTTACCAGGACATCATCTTGCTTGGCACCCGAAACAACGAAACGTCGACAGAAATCCGCCAAGCGATCGACCTCATCGCAAGCTCCTGTCCGGAAGCAAAATTCGTCCTTTTCTTGGCCCAAGAAGTGAACCCGCGGGACGGACGGGTGAAAGCGATCGCGAGCAAGCCGGAGATTTACTCCGTGATCCGAGCGATCCGTTTCCTGCTTTCTCCGACGGAGACCTTGGCGCCATGAAAAATCAAAAGATCGGAAAAAAGCGAGTATTGGTCATTGAACCGGATCCGCAAACATTCGCTGAAACAGCCGAGGCTCTATGCAGCATGTTGAAAACGCACAATGTTTCTTGCGTAAATAGCGTGGACGATGCGGTTTCGCGCCCCGCCAATATCCGGCATGACATTGTCGCTCTTGGCACGATCCTCGGCGACGACTCGATCACCATTCGCGGGCAGATCGACCGCATCGCGAAATTTTTCCCGAAGGCCATGTTCGTGTTGTTCTCGGTCGGCAACCCGAACTTTCATAACGATCGCGTAAAAGCGATCGTGCAAAAACCGGCGATCGACACATTGGCCAGGGTGATCAACTTTTTGCTTCTACCCAAAAGGAAGACCCCATGACAGCGAGCAACCGCCGCTGCCAAAAGAGCGCCCGAGGCGCTCTTTTTCTTAATCTTATTAATTCGATTCGTGCGTTGCGCCGCGGTCGCGATGTCGCTTGCGGGCCACCTTAAGGCGCGCCAGTTCGCGCTCCAAGTGAACCGAAGCGTCGGCGTAGGCGACGTCGTCCTTGCCCTTGGCTTCCTCGTAGGCGGCCATCGCGCGGGCTTTGGCCTTCTCGATCTCCTCGACGACCAGGTCTTCGGCGCGATCGGCGGAATCGGTCAGAATAATGCAGCGGCTGCCGGGCATAATTTCGATCGCGCCGCCGGAAACGGCCAAATATTTTTCATCGTTTCCAACGCGCACGGTGAGCGCCCCGGGAACGACAAGGCCGACAAGCGAGGCGTGGTTCGGGAGCACGGTTATTTCGCCCTCAGCCGTGGGCACGGTCACGCTGTCCACTTCTTCTTTGTAGACCGTGCGTTCCGGGGTGGTGATTTCGAGATTGAGTTTCATTGGTTTTGATTCAAGATTCACGATTCATGATTCACGAATACGACCGATATTCATGAATCATGTGTCTTGAATCATGAATCGTCCCGAGTTTATTGAGGGACTATTTAGCTTTCTTCCAATCTTCAACAACTTCTTCGATCGTGCCTTTCATGTAGAAGTATTGCTCGGGAACTTCGTCGTATTTGCCGTCCAATATCTCCTTGAAGCTTCGCACGGTGTCGACGCTCTTAACATAGCGGCCGGGAATGTTTGAGAAGGTCTCGGCGACAAAAAACGGCTGGGAGAGGAATTTTTGTATCTTTCTGGCGCGGGAAACGGTCAGGCGGTCTTCGGCCGACAATTCTTCCATGCCTAAAATGGCGATGATGTCCTGCAGGTCCTTGTAGCGCTGAAGAATTTTCTGCACGCCGCGCGCAACGGCGTAATGATCGGCGCCGATGACATTGGGATCCAAAATGCCCGAGCTCGAGTCGAGAGGGTCAACGGCCGGATAAATGCCGAGTTCGGCCAAGGAGCGCGCCAGCACGACGGTCGAGTCCAAGTGGCCGAAGGTGGTAGCCGGCGCCGGGTCGGTCATGTCGTCGGCCGGAACGTAAACGGCTTGCACCGAAGTGATCGATCCGTTCTTGGTCGAAGTGATGCGCTCCTGAAGGGCGCCCATTTCGTTCGCCAAGGTCGGCTGATAGCCGACGGCCGAAGGAATGCGGCCCAAGAGCGCGGAGAGTTCGGAACCGGCTTGCGTAAAGCGGAAGATGTTGTCGACGAAGAGAAGCACGTCTTGTTTTTCCTCGTCGCGGAAATATTCGGCCTGGGCCAGACCGGTAAGCGCAATGCGCGCGCGGGCGCCGGGCGGTTCGTTCATTTGTCCGAAGACGAGCGCCGTTTTGTCCAAAACGCCGGAGTCGGCCATTTCCCGGTAAAGCGAGTTGCCTTCGCGCGTACGCTCACCAACGCCGGCGAAAACCGAATAGCCGCCGTGCTCGGTGGCGATGTTGTGGATGAGCTCCATGACGATAACGGTCTTCCCTACTCCGGCGCCGCCGAAAAGGCCGACTTTGCCGCCTTTCATAAAGGGGCAGATGAGGTCGATGACCTTGATGCCGGTCTCGAAAACTTCGGTCTTGGTCGATTGTTCGCTAAAACTTGGCGCCAAGCGGTGGATGGGGTATTTCTTTTTCGTTTTCGGCGCCGGCTTGTCGTCGATCGGGTCGCCGGTCACGTTGAACATGCGCCCCAAGGTTTCCTTGCCCACCGGAACGGAAATAGGCGCGCCGGTCGCCGTTACAACGGCTCCGCGGGCAATGCCGTCGGTCGACGACATGGCCACCGTGCGCACCACTTTGCCGCCGAGGTCGCTTTGCACCTCTAGCGTAAGCAGGCCGCCCGGAGAGTCGAGGGTCAAGGCTTCGTAAATTTCCGGCAGTTCGTCGGGGAAGTGGACGTCCACGACCGGGCCGATGATTTGAGTGATTGTTCCTTGGGACATATGTTTTTGGTTTATGAACGATGAACTATGAACGATAAACGATTCTTAATGTAAATTTCGATTGAATTGTTCATTGTATGTTGTTCATTGTTCATAAAGTTAGCCTTCCAAGGCGGCGCGGCCGGCGGAGATTTCGGCGATCTCGGAAGTGATGGCCGATTGGCGAGCCTGATTAAGGGTGAAGGTGTAGTCGGTGATCATGTCGCCCGCGGCATCCGATGCGCTTCTCATGCTCATCATGCGCGCCGAATGTTCCGAAGCCGCCGCTTCCAACACCGCTTGATACGCCATGGCCTCGATGAAGCGCGGCAAAGTGTATTCAAGCACCGTTCGCGGATCCGGCTCAAAAAGAGCGTCAGCGGATAATCCCACATCGCCCCTAACGGGGAGAGAGTCGGCCCGCCCCGCATTGAGCTTGCTCTGGTGCGGGGGTGAGGGATTTTTTGCGAGCGGCAAAAGTTCGCGAACATCCGGAATCTGGCGCAAGGCGGAAACATAATTGGTCGAGGCGATGTAAACCGCGTCGTAGGCGCCGGAAACGAATTCCGTTTCGGCGAGCGTGACGATCGGACGGACGGCCGCGGCGCGCGGCGCATTGGTAAGCCCGGGGAACGAGGCGATGATATTGCGTCCGCCGCGGCGCAAAGCCAGTTCGACATGGCGGCCGGCGCAGATGTAATCGACCTGCGAAAATTTTCCGGCCGTTGCCTCAACGGCCCGCATCAAGGACGCGTTGTAACCGCCGCAAAGGCCGCGGTCGGAACCGATCACGATCATAAGAACCTTGTTTTTTTGGTCCGCGTTCCGGAAGAAGGGATGGTCGACGGTGGCGCCGAGATCCGATAGGTTGCGCAACAGTTCCGCGCCGAGCGCCGCATAACGCCGCGCGGCGGTCGCGGATGAGACGGCGCGCCTCATTTTGGCCGCGGAGACAAGCTCCATGGCCTTGGTGATCTTTTTGGTGTTGGAGACGGACTTGATCCGGCTCCGAATGAGGCGGGCGGAAATTGCCATCGGGTTAGGTATCAGGTTACAGGTTACAGGTTACAGGTTACAGGTTACAGGTTACAGGTTACAGGACTGACACCTGAAACCTGACACCTGACACCTGACACCTGAAACCTATTTAGATCTTGAATTCTTTGATCGCTTTCTTTAATCCTTCTTCAACCTCGGGCGACAAGACTTTTTTGGTCGTGATCTCGTCGAGGGTTGCGGCGAAGGCGGATCGCAGGAAATTGCAGAAGCCGTCTTCCCATGCCGAAATCTTCTCGACCGGGACAGCGTCGAGGTAGCCGTTAACAACGGCATAGAGCACGGCGACCTCTTCGGCGACTTGCATGGGCTTGTATTGCGGCTGTTTCAAGATTTCCACGATGCGGCGGCCGCGTTCGATCTGCTTCCTGGTCCCCTCTTCGAGGTCGGTGGCGAATTGCGCAAAAGCTTCGAGCTCGCGGAATTGCGCGAGGTCGAGGCGCAGGCGGCCGGCCACTTTTTTCATGGCCTTAATTTGGGCGTCGCCGCCGACGCGCGAAACCGACAATCCGACGTTCAAGGCCGGACGGATGCCGCGGTAGAAAAGATCGGACTCCAGGTAAATTTGCCCGTCGGTGATCGAAATGACGTTCGTCGGAATGTAGGCGGAAATGTCGCCGGCCTGCGTTTCAATGATCGGCAAGGCGGTAAGGGATCCGCCGCCGTTTTTCGCACTCATGCGGGCGGCGCGTTCGAGCAAGCGGGAATGCAGATAGAAAACATCGCCCGGATACGCTTCGCGTCCCGGCGGGCGGCGCAAGAGCAAAGAAACTTGACGGTAAGCCCAAGCATGCTTTGAAAGGTCGTCGTAGACGGCGAGCGCGTCCTTGCCTTTGTCCATGAAGTACTCGCCCATGGCCGCGCCGGCGTAAGGGGCGATGAACTGCAGCGCGGCGGCGGAACTGGCGCCGGCAACAATGATGATCGTGTGCGCCATGGCTCCGGTTTCTTCAAGCTTGGCCACGATGCGCGCGATCTTCGATTCTTTCTGGCCGATCGCGACATAGATGCAAATCACATCCTTGCCCTTCTGGTTGATGATCGTGTCGACCGCCACCGCCGTTTTTCCGGTCTGCCGGTCGCCGATAATGAGTTCGCGCTGGCCGCGGCCCACGGGGATCATGGCGTCAATGGCTTTAATGCCGGTCGATAGCGGCGTGTTGACCGGTTCGCGCGCGAGAACTCCCGGCGCGATCTTTTCGACCGGATACTGCGCGGCCGCGCGTATCGGCCCCTTGCCGTCCACCGGACGGCCCAGCGGATCGACAACGCGGCCGATGAGCCCTTCGCCCACCGGCACGGAAAGGATCTTGCCGCTGCGTTTCACCTTGTCGCCTTCTTTGATTTTTGTCGCATCGCCCAGGATCATGGCGCCGACGGTCTCTTCTTCAAGGTTAAGAGCGACCCCGTACACGCCGCCGGGAAATTCCAACATTTCCGCGGACAGACAATCGGAAAGTCCGGTCATGCGCGCGATCCCGTCCCCGACCTCGATCACCGTGCCGACCTTCTCGAGCCGGGCATCGGCGACGAACGAGGAAATTCCTTCTTTTAGCGTAGCGATCAATTTTGTGGCGTCAGACATAAATTTAATTTGATCCGATTATCGTTTGCGTAAGAGCATCCAATTTGGCACGGACGGAACCGTCGATCCTGGTATCCTCCACCTCGACAACGGCGCCGCCCAAAAGCGACGGATCGGTCCGTTCCTCAAAGATGACGTTCTTGAATGTTTTTTTGAGCTTGGCGCGGGTGGCCGCATCTGGTTCTTGCGCGGTCGTGAACGTTCCCGCCCTATACCCCTCGGACTCGAGCGCGAGATCGTTAAAGGCGGTCACGATCCGCGGCCGCAGATTTGTTTTTCGCGAGCGTGCGAGCCCTGAGAGAAAGTCGCGGACGATCATGGGCCTGCCGGCTTCGCTTGAATGAAGCAAAGCGGTATGCAACTCGCGGGCGTAAGTTAACGGCGTCTTTTTCATGTATTAAACGGTTTCAAGGGTTTTCTCGATCAGGCTTTTATCCCTGGCACTCGTCATTTTTTCGTTGATCACTTTTTCCGTGGCAACGGCGATAAGATCCGCGGCGGCGCGCCTGACCTCGGACATCATGGCGTCGCGCTCGGCGGCGAGTTGCGCTTTGCCCGAGGATATGACCCCCGCGACCTCGGCGCGGGTCTTTTCCACGGCCGCGAGACGCGCCGTTTCCGCCTGCTTCGCGGCTTCCGAAGCGATCCGCGCCGCTTCAACGCGGGAAGCGGCCACGATCCGCTCGCTCTCGGCGCCCGCGCGATTCAATTCCTCGCTGATCTTTTCGGCGTTCGCGAGCGATTCGGCAATTTTCGCCCGTCGCTTGTCAAGCGAGGCGATCAATGGCTTGTATAACAAGAACGTGAGCGCCGTGAAAAGGATCACGAAATTCACAAGCTGGGCGATCAAGAGCCGCCAATCAATGCCGAGTTTCGCAAAAAGTTCCATGGGTGTAGTCGAGCGGAGCTCGACGATTCAAGATTCATGATTCACGAAATTCACGAATATTCTTGAATCGTTCTTCGCGTGTCATGAATCGTTTGTTTAGCCGACTAAACAAACTTAATAATAAGCGCCATGACGAAAGCATAGATCGAGATGGCTTCGGCGAATGCGATCGCGAGGATCATCGCGGTCTGAATTTTAGACGCCGCTTCCGGGTTGCGGCCCACCGCTTCCAAGCCCTTGCCGGCAAGAAGACCGATGGCCAACGCCGGACCAAAACCGCCGATCGCGATGGCAAGCGCCGCGGCGATCGATTTGACTGCTTCTGTATCCATAGTGTTTCGTTTATTATTTAATGATTTAAGATTCAAGATTCACGATTCAAGAATACGACCTATTTCCTGAATCATGCATCTTGTGTCTTGAATCGCGCTTAATGCGCTTCGGCGGGCGCGTGTTCCGCTTCGCCGTGAGCGGTGGTGGCCCCCGTCAAGAATACCAAGGTCAGCATCGAGAAGACCAGCGCTTGCACAAAACCGACGAATATCTCGAGCGCGAGGAACGGCAAGGGAACGATATACGGCACGAGCGTGCCGACCACCAAGAGCAATACTTCGCCGGCGAAAATATTGCCGAAAAGCCGGAAAGTGAACGAAATGACTTTGGAGAATTCGGAAATGAATTCCAATATTCCGACGAATGTTCCGATGAGATACGGCTTTTTCCACGGCGCGACGAAGAACTTGCCGGCGTAATGCCCGGCGCCGAGCGCAGCCACGCCGAAAATTTGCACCGCAAAGAAAGAGACGATCGCGATCGACCCGGTAAAATTAAGGTCGGCCGATGACGAACGAATGAACGGAATGAGCACGGTCTTGCCCTCGGCGCTCCCCCAAATGCCGATCGAGCCCAAGCCCGGCACAAGTTCGATCCAGTTCGACGCGATCACGGCGATGAAGATGGTGGCGACGATGGGAAAGAATTTCTCGGTCTTTTCACGGTCGCCCGTCACGCCGTCAACCATCGACAAAAGCATTTCAATGGCCGTTTCCGCGGCATTCTGGAGCTTGGACGGGACGTCATTGATCGAGCGGCGCACGAACAGGGCGACAATAATAAGCGCGGCGGTTATGACCCAGCCGACCATGAGCGTATTGGTCACGGGAAACGATCCGATGCGGAAAATTGGTTCGGCGGCGAGCGAGATGTTCATAACAAAAGGACGTTATTGTATCACCCCCCGGCGAACGCATCAAGGGTGTAAAAAAACGGCTTAATAGAGACCCCCTTGACATTTTGGCTTGGTTATGATACAAGTATGGGCTGGGAACCCATGGTAGCGCCCCCGAAAGGGGTAGGGACTTTGACATTTTGATCCTGTTTGCGTTTTCCGCATCAAACATAGGGGGTCGCAAAAACCCCCATAAAACGCAAACAACGGAGGATTCCCATGAGAAGCCAGGCCCTTAATAGGCGCGAGGAAACAACGGCACGCGCCCGGATCGTGCCGATCACACCGCCGCCGATACCCGGCGCAAAACCGCGGATCACGGCCCGAGAACTGGGCATTGACGATCAGTTTGTCGCTTATCAGGATGAGCTGGATCGGCTGCGCCGCGAGCAACAAAAGGCCGCGAGCGAGATTACGGCGCGACTTAACGGCGTTGACCAACTGATCGACATCGCCAATGGCAAGATCGGCCACCTGAAACCGGATGTCATTCGGTTGAAGGAGATGGCCGAACTCCACGAGCGTGCGATCGCGCACAACGCACGGATCAGCACCGCCCACTCGAGGATCATCGAGGAGTTGCGCGCCGAGGTCAGGGACAACTACCTCCTCGCGGCGTCGCAAGAGAGCCTTGATGAGTTGCAAACGCGGCTCGACGAGATCGAGGCGAGGGAAACCTCGAGCTATGCCGGCTACGAGCTTTTGACCCGCGAGGTCAAGACGCTCAAGCGGCAACTGTGGCTGTCACGCGTTCAAGCGACGCAAGTTGACGATCTGCGGCGCGAAAAACGCGCTCGATTCTACGCGAAGTGCGCCAAAATCGCCGGCGTTCTCTTCATCGCCATCGTGGCGGCAAGATTCATTCTCTTCTAGAAGGAAGGCGCAATCTCGAGAGAGGGGGCTACGGCCACCCTCTCTTTTTCTTTTTCTCCGTCCTCTTTTTTGAATTTCACGGTGAATGACGGAAGCCAGCGCGCGTTATTTTCATCAACGATCTCAATGTTCTCATGAGCGGCGTACTTGTTAAGCGCGACGTCGGAGAGCATCTCCGTATAACTTTTCACGTCAAGTTTCAAAAGGTCGAGATTCGCCAGCGCCGCTTGCGAAGAAGCGCGCACCGCCGATTCGATCGACTTCTTTTTCTCGCGCAACGTTTCAAGCTCATCAACCACGGTCTGATATTCCGAATTGTTCCGCAGCTCGTCGCGGAACATTTTATTAAGCTCGCGCATTTCGCGCCGTTTGGTTTCAAGCGTTTTGTGAATTTCATTAAGGGTTTGCATGGACGTAATTTTATGAATGATTTTGATACTATAGCACAGTCCGATCGTTTGTCATTTCTAGGACATAACCCCTCCTACCTCCCCTTACCCTAAGGGGAGGATCTGATCCACCCCCTCCCTTAATGTGTAGTTTTAGCAAGCGTTGTCCCCAGTTTCGACTAAATAAGATGACAATCGTTGGGAAGGTGTTTTTCCATTTAGACCCAT